>Ga0209591_10005264_pt1 | contig 14468 bp, 8 predicted proteins | sample MAT01_FD_187207 | JGI IMG/M metagenome (GOLD analysis project Ga0209591, IMG submission 187207) | Freshwater microbial communities from Lake Fryxell liftoff mats and glacier meltwater in Antarctica - MAT-01 (SPAdes) (version 2) | ecosystem: Environmental > Aquatic > Freshwater > Ice > Liftoff... | reverse complement strand
GTATCCGTGACCGTATCCGTGCCCGTATCCGTGACCGTATCCGTGACCGTATCCGTGACCGTATCCGTGACCGTATCCGTGACCGTATCCGTGACCGTATCCGTGACCGTATCCATGACCGTATCCATGACCGTACCGGTACCCGTACCCGTCGGCCTCGCCTGGTGGCCGCGGCGGACCGCGACGAACGCGATCACTGCCGTAATCATCGCCGCACCGACCGCGACCGCCACGACCAGGGTGCGCCGCCGTCGCCGCGCCAGCGGCTCGACCGGCTCGAGCGCGACGGTCTCCGCGGTCGCGACCCCGCGCGCGACCGGGGCCGGCGTGCGGATCTCCGACGGCAGTGAGGCTGGCGTCGTGCGCAGCATGCTCGCGCTGGTGGGGGCGATCGGCAGCGCGACGCCCGACGACGACGCGCCCTGCTCGAGCGCCGCCATCGCGCCGGCCAGATCGCTCGGGCGCGCCGCCGGATCCTTCGCCATCATCCACGCGATCGCGTCGTCGACGGCCGGCGGGATCCCGGCCCCCGACGCGCGCAGCGACGGCGCCAGCGCGGGCTCGCCGATCTGCTTCATCAGGATCTCGAGGTAGTCCTCACCGTCGAACGGCACCGCGCCGGTGAGCAGCTCGTACGCGACGCAGCCGAACGCGTAGATGTCGGTGCGGTGGTCGACGTCGCGCCCGCGCGCCTGCTCGGGAGACATGTAATACGGCGTGCCGATCGGGGCCCCGGTCCGGGTCTTGTGCAGGCCCTCGGGCGCGCCGCCGAACGCCTTGGCGATGCCGAAGTCGAGGAGCTTGGGGAACCAGCCCCCGTCAGGGTCGGGTACCAGGAAGACGTTCTCGGGCTTGAGATCGCGGTGGATGATGCCCTTGGCGTGCGCAGCGTCGAGGGCGCGAGCCACCCCGCGCAAGATGGGCACCGCCTGGTCGAGCGGCAGCGGCCCCATCGACTCCAGGAACGCGTCGAGCGGCTGGCCCTCGAGCAGCTCCATCACGTAGTAGTGCCGACCGTCGTCGAGCTGTCCGAAGCCGAAGATGTCGATGATGTGGCGGTGGCGGATCTGGTTGACCGCGCGCGCCTCGGCGACGAAGCGCGACACCATCTCGGGCTGCGCCGAGTAGGCCCGCGAAAGCACCTTGATCGCGACCTGCTTGCCGATGAGCGGATGCACCGCGCGATACACCGTGCCGAAACCGCCGGCGCCGATCTCCTCCTCGAGCGTGTACTCGCCGACCGTCTGGCCGGAGGCCAGGGTTGCGTCGCCGCGGGCGGACACGTTGGAGGGCGTCATGGTCGGAAACTCCTACAGTCGGCGCTCAAGGCTTCGATGATTGCACGGCCTAGACCAGCGGGATCACGGTGCGCCCAGCCACGGAGAGGCCCGCCAACGCCGCTCCTCGCCGTCACCTACATGACAGGTGCAGGCCCACGCCGAAAAAGCCGACACCCCGAGCGCTCGGCTCGAGGTGTCGTTTCCCGCGACGTCAGGGCCCGCAGGTCCCGCCGCGCCTCGTTGCTCAGACCACGTCGGCGAGATCCGCCGCGCCTTCGCCGTCGGTGTCGACGTCGACGGTCAGGCGCTTGTAGGCACCCAGGCCGGTGCCGGCCGGGATGAGGCGGCCCATGATGACGTTCTCCTTGAGGCCGCGGAGGTAGTCGACCTTGCCGTTGATCGACGCCTCGGTGAGCACCTTGGTCGTCTCCTGGAACGACGACGCCGAGATGAACGACTCGGTCGAGAGCGACGCCTTGGTGATCCCGAGCAAGAGCGGGTCGCCCTTGGCCGGCTGGCCACCGGCGAGGATCACGCGCTCGTTCTCCTCGTCGAAGATGTGCTTCTCGACGGCCTCGTCGACCAGGAAGTTCGCGTCACCCGGGTCGACCACCGACACTCGACGGAGCATCTGCCGGACGATGACCTCGATGTGCTTGTCGTTGATGCGCACGCCCTGGAGGCGGTAGACCTCCTGGATCTCGTCGACCAGATACTTCGCGAGCGCGCGCTCGCCGAGCACCCGGAGGATGTCGTGGGGGTTCGCCGGACCGTCCATCAGCGCCTCGCCGGCGCGCACCCGGTCGCCTTCGCGGACCGAGAGGTGCTTGCCCTTGGGGATGAGGTACTCCGACGGGTCACCGACCTCGGGGACGATGATGACCTTGCGCTTGCCCTTGGTGTCCTTGCCAAAGTGCACGGTGCCGTCGATCTCGGCGATGATCGCGTGGTCCTTCGGCTTGCGGGCCTCGAACAGCTCGGCGACGCGCGGCAGTCCGCCGGTGATGTCCTTGGTCTTGGTGGTCTCGCGCGGGATCTTGGCGACCACGTCGCCGGCCTCGACGAAGTCACCGTCCGTCACGAAGATGTTCGCGCCGACCGGCAGGTAGTACTTCGCCTCGTTGTCCGAGCCCGGGATCTTGACCGGCTCGCCGTCCTCACCGCGCAGGCCGATGCGGGGCCGACTGTCGGCGTCCTTGCTCTCGATGACGGTCTTGCGCGACAGAGCCGTGACCTCGTCGAGCGTCTCCTGCATCGTCACGCCGTCGACGATATCGCCGTAGGCGACGTAGCCGCCGACCTCGGTGACGATCGGCATCGCGTAGGGGTCCCACTCGGCCAGGAGCTGACCGCCCTTGACGCGATCGCCTTCCTTGACGAGGAGCTTGGCGCCGTACTGCAGGCCGTAGCGCTCGCGCTCACGCCCGAGGTCGTCACACAGGACGATCTCGCCTTGGCGGTTCATCACGACCCAGAAGTCGCGCTTCTTCACCAGCTGGACGTTGTTGAGCTTGACCGTGCCGTCGTTGCGCGACTCGAGCGACGACTGCTCGGTGCGCAGCGCGGCCGCGCCACCGATGTGGAACGTACGCATCGTGAGCTGGGTTCCCGGCTCACCGATCGACTGGGCCGCGATCACCCCGACCGCCTCGCCGATGTTGACCATCTGGCCACGGGCCAGGTCGCGGCCGTAGCACAGCGTGCAGATGCCGCGGCGGGTCTCGCACGACAGCACCGAGCGGATCTTCACCCGGTCGATACCGGAGTTCTCGATGATCTTGACGTGCTCCTCGGTGATCTCGGACACCGAGGGGACCAGCACCTCGCCGGTGTACGGATCGACCACGTCCTCCATCGTCACGCGGCCCAAGATGCGGTCGCCGAGGCGCTCGATGATCTCGCCGCCCTCGATGAGCGGCATCATCTCCATGCCCTGGCGGGTGCCGCAGTCGAACTCGCTGACGATGTTGTCCTGCGAGACGTCGACGAGGCGGCGGGTCAGGTACCCCGAGTTCGCGGTCTTGAGCGCGGTGTCGGCGAGACCCTTGCGGGCGCCGTGGGTCGAGATGAAGTACTGGAGGACCGTGAGGCCTTCGCGGAAGTTCGTCGTGATCGGGGTCTCGATGATCTCACCGGACGGCTTGGCCATGAGGCCACGCATGCCGGCGAGCTGACGCATCTGCTGCTGCGAGCCACGAGCGCCCGAGTCGGCCATGACGAAGATCGAGTTGAAGGACGGCGCCGTCTTGTCGGCCATCTTGCCGTCGGGGTCCTTGAACTCCTCCGTCGAGATGTCGCGCATCATGTCCTTGGAGATCGCCTCGGCGCACTGCGCCCAGATGTCGACCACCTTGTTGTAGCGCTCGCCGTCGGTGATGAGACCTTCGGTGTACTGCTCCTCGATCTCGCCGACCTCCTTCTTGGCCGCGTCGAGCAGCTTCTCCTTGGAGGGCGGGATGACCATGTCATCGACGCAGACCGAGATGCCGGCCTTGGTCGACTGGGTGTAGCCGGTCGTGCGCAGCGCGTCGGCGAGGAGCACCGTGGCCTTCTGGCCGCACTCGCGATAGACGAGATCGATCAGCTCGGCGAGCTGCTTCTTACCGCACACCTTGTTGACGGCCTCGAACGGGATCTCCTGTGGGCAGACCTCGTAGAGCAGCGCGCGGCCGACGGTGGTCTGGACCAGCTTGCGACCGCCGGTCTCCTTGTCCGCCATGCGGACCTTGATCGCGGCCTGCAGGTGGATCTCGCCGTGGTCGTAGGCCATGCGGACCTCGTCGACCGACGAGAAGACCGCGCGGGTGGCGCGACCCTTCTTGTCCTCGCGGTACTCACCCTTCGCGAACGGGCGCTCGCGCGTCATGAAGTACAGGCCGAGGACGATGTCCTGCGACGGCACGATGATCGGCTTGCCGTTGGCCGGCGAGAGGATGTTGTTCGTGCTCATCATGAGCACGCGCGCCTCCATCTGCGCCTCGATCGATAGCGGCACGTGGACCGCCATCTGATCGCCGTCGAAGTCGGCGTTGAACGCCGCGCACACCAGCGGGTGGAGCTGGATCGCCTTGCCCTCGGTGAGCACCGGCTCGAAGGCCTGGATGCCGAGGCGGTGGAGCGTCGGCGCGCGGTTGAGCATCACGGGATGCTCTTTGATGACCTCCTCGAGGATGTCCCAAACCTCCGGCCGCTCCTTCTCGACGAGCTTCTTGGCCGACTTGATCGTCGTGACCAGGCCGCGCTCCTCGAGCTTGTTGTAGATGAACGGCGTGAACAGCTCGAGCGCCATCTTCTTGGGCAGGCCGCACTGGTGCAGCTTGAGCTCGGGACCGATCACGATCACCGAACGACCCGAGTAGTCGACGCGCTTGCCCAGGAGGTTCTGGCGGAACCGGCCCTGCTTGCCCTTCAACATGTCCGACAGCGACTTGAGCGGGCGCTTGTTCGGACCGGTGATGGTCTTGCCGCGGCGGCCGTTGTCGAAGAGCGCATCGACGGCCTCCTGCAGCATCCGCTTCTCGTTGCGGATGATGATCTCGGGCGCGTTGAGCTCCTGCAGACGCTTCAGGCGGTTGTTGCGGTTGATGACGCGGCGGTAGAGGTCGTTGAGGTCCGACGTCGCGAAGCGGCCACCGTCGAGCGGCACCAGCGGGCGCAGGTCGGGCGGGATGACCGGAACCGTCGTGAGCATCATCCAGTCGGGCTTGTTACCGCTCTCGCGGAACGCCTCGACGACCTTCAGGCGCTTCGCGAACTTCTTGCGCTTGGCCTCGGAGGTGACCTCGCGCATCTCGACGCGCAGGGTCTCGGCCAGGCCGAGGATGTCGAGCTGGCGGAGCAACGCGAGGATCGCCTCGGCGCCCATGCCGGCGTCGAAGGCGTCGGCGCCCAGCTCGTCGAGCCGCTTGCCGTACTGCTCCTCGCTCAGGAGCTCACGCTCGCCGAGGCCCGACTCCTTGGGGTCGATGACGATGTAGCTCTCGCAGTACAGCACCTTCTCGAGATCCTTCAGCGGGATGTCGAGGAGGTTGCCGATCCGCGAGGGCAGCGACTTCAGGAACCAGATGTGCGCGACGGGCGTCGCGAGCGTGATGTGGCCCATGCGCTCGCGGCGCACCTTGGACTGGATCACCTCGACGCCGCACTTCTCGCAGACGACGCCACGGTGCTTCATGCGCTTGTACTTGCCGCAGTTGCACTCGTAGTCCTTCACCGGCCCGAAGATCTTCGCGCAGAAGAGCCCATCGCGCTCCGGCTTGAAGGTCCGGTAGTTGATCGTCTCCGGCTTCTTGACCTCGCCGTGCGACCACTCACGGATGCGCTCGGGCGACGCCAGCATGATGCGGATGGCGGAGAACGAGCGGGGATCTTTGGGCTTCTCGAAGAAGTTGAAGATGTCCTTCACGGTGTTCCTCTCAGCGAGCAAAGCGAGCTGACCAGGTCAGCTCGCAGCAGATAGCAGCAGGTAATCGAAGAGCGACGTATCCGATCGGTCAGCTCCGAAGAGCCGACCGGTCAGCCACCAGCAGAACCGACCTTGTCCGCGACCTCGCGAGCCAGCGCCGCGAGACCGGCGGGGATGCCCGGCCCTTGCGTATCGGCCTTGCGCGGCACGGTGGCGTCCTCGATGAGCTCGACATCCAGGCACAGCGCCTGGAGCTCCTTGAGGAGCACGTTGAACGACTCCGGCAGGCCGGCTTCGAGCACGTGGTCGCCCTTCACGATCGACTCGTACATGCGGGTACGACCGAGCACGTCGTCCGACTTGACGGTCAGGAACTCCTGCAGCGCGTAGGCAGCGCCGTAGGCCTCCATCGCCCAGACTTCCATCTCGCCGAGGCGCTGGCCACCGAACTGGGCCTTGCCGCCCAGCGGCTGCTGGGTGACGAGGGAGTACGGCCCGATGCTGCGGGCGTGGATCTTGTCGTCGACGAGGTGATGGAGCTTGAGCATGTACATCACGCCGACCGTGACGTTGTGCTCGAAGGAGTGGCCGGTCTTGCCGTCGATGAGGCGAGCCTGGCCGCTGAGCGGCAGGCCGGCCATCTTGAGCGCCGCCTTGATCTCGGTCTCATCCGCGCCGTCGAAGACGGGCGTCGCCAGGTGAACACCCGAGCGCAGCTTGCCGGCGAAGCGACCGACGTCGTCGTCCTTGAGCTTGTCGATGAACGCCGAATCGGCCGGGAACAGCTTCTTAAGCTTGTCCTTCATGACGTCGGGGCTCCAGTTGGTCTGGAGGTAGGCGTCGATCTGCCGACCGAGCTGCTTGGCGGCCCAGCCGAGGTGGACCTCGAGGATCTGGCCCACGTTCATGCGCGACGGCACGCCGAGCGGGTTGAGCACGATGTCGACCGGGGTGCCGTCCTCGAGGTACGGCATGTCCTCCTCGGGGAGGAGGCGCGACACGACGCCCTTGTTGCCGTGACGACCGGCCATCTTGTCGCCGACCGACAGCTTCCTCTTGATGGCCAGGTAGACCTTGACCAGCTTGATGACGCCGGGCGGGAGCTCGTCGCCCTTGGTGAGCTTGGCGATCTTGTCCGAGTACTGCGCTTCGATGACGTTGACGTCCTCTTCGCGCATCCGGGCCAGCTTCTCGAGCTGCTCCTCGGTCTTGCCGTCACCCTCGACCAGCTGGATCTCCGGCCAGTACTTGGTGGCGACCTCGGCGATCGACTCGGTCGTGATCTTCTCGCCCTTCGGCAGGAGGACCTTGCCCTTGTCGTCGACCAGGCGCGACGCCGTGGTCTTGCCGATCAGGAGCTCGCGCATCTTCGAGTAGTAGGCCTCGGAGATGATCTTGATCTCGTCCTTCTTGTTGCGATTGAGGAGCTCGGTCTCGGCCTCCTCGATCGCGGCGGCGCGCTCGTCCTTGTCGGTGCCCTTGCGTGCGAACACGCGGGCGCCGATGACCACGCCGGTCACGCCCGGCGGGACCCGCAGCGAGGTGTCGCGGACGTCGCCGGCCTTTTCGCCGAAGATGGCCCGGAGCAGCTTCTCCTCAGGAGACAGCTGGGTCTCGCCCTTCGGCGTGATCTTGCCGACCAGGATGTCGCCCGCCTTGACCTCGGCGCCGACGCGGACGATGCCGGACTCGTCGAGATCGGCCAGCGCCTCCTCGCCGACATTCGGGATGTCCCGCGTGATCTCTTCCTTGCCGAGCTTGGTGTCGCGAGCGACACACTCGAACTCCTCGATGTGGATCGAGGTGAAGACGTCGTTTTTGACCAGCTTCTCGTTGATGAGGATCGAGTCCTCGAAGTTGTAGCCACCCCACGGCATGAACGCGACGACCACGTTCTGGCCCAGGGCCAGCTCGCCGGTCTCGGTCGCGGGGCCGTCACCGATGACGTCGCCGACCTTGACCTTGTCGCCGACCTGCACGATCGCCTTTTGGTTCATGCAGGTGTTCTGGTTGCTCCGCTGGAACTTGACCAGATTGTAGATGTCGGGCTTGGCGCCGAGCGGGTCGTTCTGGCCCGTCGTCGGGCGCACCACGATGCGCGAGCCGTCGACGAAGTCGACCACGCCGTCGCGCTTGGCGACGACGGTCACGCCGGAGTCACGAGCGACGATGCCCTCCATGCCCGTGCCGATGAGCGGCGACGTGGTGCGAATGAGCGGCACCGCCTGGCGCTGCATGTTCGATCCCATGAGCGCGCGGTTGGCGTCGTCGTGCTCGAGGAACGGGATCAGCGAGGCCGCCACCGACACCATCTGGTTCGGCGCGACGTCGATGAGCGACACGTCCTCGGGCTTGGTCATGACGACGTCGGAGCCGCGGCGGGTCGACACGTAGTCACCCGTGAGCTTGCCCTTCTCGATGTCCGACTTGGCGGCGGCGATGATCTGGCCCTCCTCCTGGAGCGCCGAGTAGAAGTTCACCTCGTCGGCGACCTTGCCACCCTCGACCTGACGGTACGGCGTCTCGATGAAACCGTACTCGTTGACGCGGGCGAACGTCGACAGCGACGCGATGAGACCGATGTTCGGACCTTCCGGCGTCTCGATCGGGCAGATCCGCCCGTAGTGCGTCGGGTGCACGTCGCGCACTTCGAAGCCGGCGCGCTCGCGGGTCAGACCACCAGGTCCAAGGGCCGACAGGCGGCGCTTGTGCGTCACCTCGGACAGCGGGTTGGTCTGGTCCATGAACTGCGAGAGCTGCGAGCTGCCGAAGTACTCCTTGACCACCGCCGAGACCGGCTTGGCGTTGATCAGGTCGTGCGGCATCAACGTCTCGATCTCCTGCGACATGGACATGCGCTCCTTGATGGCGCGCTCCATGCGGACGAGACCGATGCGGTACTGGTTCTCCATCAGCTCGCCCACCGCGCGGACGCGGCGGTTACCGAGGTGATCGATGTCGTCGATGACGCCCTTGCCGTTGCGCAGATCGATCAGGTAGCGAACCGTCTCGAGGATGTCGCGCTTGGTGAGGATCTGCGTCTCGATGACCTCGTCGATCTTGAACTTGTAGTTCAACTTGATGCGGCCGACCTTCGACAGGTCGTAACGCTCGGGGTTGAAGAACAGGTTGTGGAAGAGGTTCTGAGCGGTCTCGATCGTGGGCGGATCACCCGGGCGCAGGCGCCGGTAGATCTCCATGATCGCTTCTTCGGGGCCCTGGAGCTTGTCGGCGAGCAGGGTGTTGCGGAGGTACGGGCCGACGTTGAGGTTGTCGATGAACAACACCTCGATCTTGTCGACGCCGCGCTCACGCAGCTCCTCGACGCGCTCCTCGGAGAGCTCCTCGTTGCACTGCAGGAGGACCTCGCCGGTGGCCTCGTCGATGACGTCCTTGGCCGAGACCTTGCCGGCGATCTCGTCGGCGTCGAGGGGCAGCCGATCGACCTCGGAGTCCTGCAGCTTGCGGATGGCGCCCTTGGTGAACTTGCGGTTCTTCTTGACCAGGACTTCCTTGGTCTTCGGGTGCTTGATGTCGCGGGTCGCGCGCTGACCGACGAGCAGCTCGTAGTTGATCTCGCGCGAGTACTTGCCCTTGCCTTCGACGTGCAGGAACTCGGTGTCGTAGAAGTAGTTGAGCAACTCCTCCGTCGAGTAGCCGAGCGCCCGCAGCAGCACCGTGCCGTACAGCTTGCGACGGCGATCGATGCGGACGTAGAGGATGTCCTTGTGGTCGAACTCGAAGTCGAGCCACGAGCCGCGGTACGGGATCACGCGCGCGCTGTAGAGGAGCTTGCCCGAGGAGTGGGTCTTGCCCTTGTCGTGATCGAAGAACACACCGGGTGACCGGTGGAGCTGCGAGACGATGACGCGCTCGGTGCCGTTGATGATGAAGGTGCCGCTCTCGGTCATGAGCGGGATCTCACCGAAGTAGACCTCCTGCTCCTTCACGTCGCGGATCGACTGGACGCCGGTCTCTTCGTTCACGTCCCACACGACGAGGCGGATGACCACCTTGATGGGCGCGGCGAAGGTCATGCCGCGGGCGCGGCACTCGTCGACGTCGTACTTGGGCTTCTCGAGGTTGTACGAGACAAACTCGAGCGAGCTCGTCTCGGAGAAGTCCTTGATCGGGAAGACGCTCTTGAACACGCCCTGCAGGCCGGTGTCCTCACGCCGATCGAGAGGGACCTCCATCTGCAGGAACTTGTCGTAGCTCCGCTTCTGGATGTCGATCAGGTTGGGGATCTCGATGACCTGCTTGAGCTTTGCGAAGCTCTTGCGGGCGCGGAAGTTGTTCTGAATGGCCGACGCCATGGGACGTGTGTGCCTCTTCCGGGTTTGAGTACGCGAGCAGACGAGCGCAGGACCGAAAACGCAGGCGACCGCCCTTTCAGCATTCCTCGACGGGGTTTCCGTCGAAGGGATGATGATGGGCGGTTCGAGTCGAGGTCAGAAGGCGATCGTCAAATACAGCCGAGTGAACAGGTGAAGCCGAGCGACGAACGAATGCCGCGCGACGTGGGCTCGACGACGAACGGTCGATCCGGGTGGATCGGGGTCCGTCGATGGAACGCCGCGTCGTATAGCACGGAACGTTGCGAGAGTGGCAAGTCAGCGGTGCAAGCCGTCGTGCCAAGTCTCGCCGGGATCGCGAGCGGGTCAAGTGCTCGAAACTATTCGAGCGGAGTCCAGCGCTCGGGGGATCCCGAGCACCGACTTACTTGATCTCGACCTCGGCGCCGGCGTCCTTGAGCTTCTTGGCGATGTCGTCGGCCTCGGCCTTGGGCACGCCGCCCTTGACCTCCTTGGGGGCGGCATCGACGAGATCCTTGGCGTCCTTGAGACCGAGGCCAGTGACCTCGCGGACGACCTTGATGACGTTGATCGGCGAGCCGCCCTTGGCCTTGAGCACGACGCTGAACTCGGTCTTCTCCTCGACGGCGGCCGCGGCGGGGCCCGCGGCAGCAGCGGGACCGGCGACGGCGACGGGCGCGGCCTTCACGCCCCACTTGTCCTCGAGCTCCTTGGTGAGCGCGACAACGTCCATGATCGTGAGCGAGCTGAGGTAGTTGATGACTTCGTCTTTGGAGATCGACATGAGAGTTGCCTCGAGAGATTCGGGACCGGGACGGCGGTGAAGAGGGCCCGGTCGTGGTTGATCGGTCGGGATGACCGAGGAGAACTTGTGAGCACGGGCCTGCGGATGCAGGACCGAATCAGCGAACGGTGAGAGTTACTTCGTCTCCTCGAGCTGCCGGCGGCGAGCGTCGAGGACGTACATGAAGTTCTGGGGCGCGGCGATGATGGTGCGAACCAAGTCCTGGGGCGCGGCCAGGAAGGTCATGAGCAGGCTGGCGCGGATCTCGTCCTTGCCCGGCAACCGCGACAGCGAGTCGACCCCAGCGGGATCGAGAGCCTTGCCGTCGAAGTAGCCGCCCTTGATCTTGAACTTGGGCTCGTCCTTGGCCCACTTGAGCGCGATTTTCGCGGTGATCTGGGGCGACTCGGTCGACCAGATGACCGCGGTCGGGCCCGCCATCAGCGCGCTCATCGGCTCCATCACGCCGCCCTTGACGGCCATCTTGACGAGCGAGTTCTTGAGGACGCGGTAGTGGCAGCCGTTCTTGCGAAAATCATCACGCATCGCGGTGATGACCGGCACGGTGATGCCACGGTAGTCCGCGATGACGATCGAGGAGACGTTCTCGAACGCCTCCTTGATCTCGCCGAGGATCTCGGCCTTGCCTGCTTTGTCCATGATGCCTCTGTGCGCTGAGTGATCAGCCGTGTGGTGGAGAAACGCAATCGACCCCTCGATTCGGAGCGAGGGGTCGACGCCGCCGAAAGGATCGGCGGGGAATCGACGACTCAGTCTCCGCGGGGCTTGTGGGCTCTCACCCTGCCCGCTTCTTCGACGGTCGTGCGCTATGCGAGGAGTCGTTGCGAGGGCTACTCCACGACCGCAGCGTACGCCGCGGTGTCGACCTTGATGGCAGGTCCGTGGGTGGTCGAGATGGTGATCGAGCGGATGTACGTGCCCTTGGCCGTGGCCGGCTTGAGCTTCATGAGCTGATCGAGGAGTGCGCGGAGGTTGGCGGCGATCGAGGGCGCGGCGAAGGACGCCTTGCCGATCGGCGTCTGGATGACGCCAGCCTTCTCGACGCGGAACTCGACGCGGCCGGCCTTAAGCTCCTTGACGGCCTTGGCGATGTCGGCGGTGACGGTACCGACCTTCGGGTTCGGCATCAGGCCGCGCGGGCCGAGGACGCGGCCGATCTTACCGACCGAGACCATCATGTCGGGCGTGGCGACCAGGGTGTCGAACTCGAACCAGTTCTCGTCCTTGATCTTGTTGATGTACTCGTCGTTGCCGGCGTAGTCGGCACCGGCATCGGTGGCTTCCTTGACGCGGTCGGTCTTACAGATGACCAGGACGCGCTTGGACTTGCCGGTGCCTGAGGGCATGACGACCGAGCCGCGAACCATCTGGTCGGCGTACTTGGGGTTCACGCCGAGGCGCACGGCCGCGTCGACCGTCTCGTCCCACTTGGACGAAATCTTGGCCTTCGCCACCAGGGCCGCTGCGTCGTCGACGCCGTACTTCTTGGTCGGGTCCCAGCCCTCGACCGCCTTGCGGTATTTTTTGCCAGACATGTTGTCCTCCGTGTGGCCCTGGTCGACGCCTCGCGGCTGCCAGGGTGATCACATCGGTCGTTGCAGTAAGTGCTTCAGTAAGCGATTCGGGCTCTCGAGACTCAGCGAGCTCGAGAGCCGTGGCCCGTACGACCTTGCGTCTGAATCGACGCGCGACGCACCGGGTTTCGGAAAATCAGTCCACAACGTCCAGGCCCATCGAGCGAGCGGTACCCATGACGGTCCGCATCGCCGACTCGACGCTGGTCGTGTTGAGGTCGGGAAGTTTGTGCTCGGCGATCTCGCGAACTTGTTGCTTGGAGACCGTGCCGACCTTGGTCTTGTTCGGCTCCTTGGAGCCGCTTTCGATCTTCGCCGCCTTCTTGAGAAGGATGGACGCCGGCGGCGTCTTGGTGACAAAGGTGAAAGTGCGGTCGGCGTACGCGGTGATGAGGACCGGAATGATCAGGTCGCCCATCTGGGCCGTGCGCGCGTTGAACTCTTTGCAGAACGCCATGATGTTCAGGCCGTGCTGACCGAGAGCGGGACCGACGGGAGGCGACGGGTTCGCCTTGCCGGCCGGGCACTGGAGCTTGATGAGTGCAGTTACCTTCTTCATGGCGGGGCGCTTTATGCTTTCTCGACCTGGGTGAAGTCAAGCTCGACAGGCGTGGCGCGACCGAAGATCGACACCGACACCTTCACCTTCTGCTTGTCCGGCTTCACTTCTTCGATCTTGGCGGAGAAGTTGGAGAACGGACCTTCGACGACTCGGACGCTATCGCCCACTTCGAAGGTGACCTTGGCGCGGGGCTTGGGCTGCTTGCCCTCCGTGACCGTGGTCTGCAGCCCGGTGATCTCGCGCTCGGGCACCGGGGTCGGCTTGGTGCCGCCCAGGAAGCCGGTGATCTTGGGCGTGTTCTTGACCAGCGTGAACGTGCGATCGTCGAGGACCATCTGCACGAACATGTAGCCGGGAAAGAATTTGCGGGTGGTGGTACGGCGCTGGCCTTTGACCAGCTCCATCACGCTCTCGGTGGGGACCAACACATCGCCGAAGTACTCGGTGAGGTTGTTGTTGCGCACACGCTCGAGAAGCGTGAGCTTGGCCTTGTTCTCGTGCCCCGAGTAGGTGTGCACGATGAACCACTTCATCTGCGCGGCGAGGCTCGGCGCCTGCGCGCTGAGGTCCGCCGCCGCATCTCCCGACGACGATGTCGATTCAGCCATACACCAGCTCCGTCAGGGTGGACGAGCCGAGATCGAAGAAGAAGAGGATGGTGGCAGCGACGAGCGCCATGACGACGACCACGATGGTGGCGGCGCGCACTTCTTTGGCGTTCGGCCAGCTGACCTTCTTCAGTTCGCTCGCGACTTCGTTAGCTAGCGTGTGGATTCGATCATTGCGGTACATGACGACGCCGGCGACCACGGTCACCAGCATCGAGCCCACGGTGATGCTCAGCTCATCGGGGGTGCCACCGAAGTAGCCCCACAACCAGTCGGCGGTCCACTTGCACAGGTAGAACAGCACGATCCCACCGCACAAATACATGAGGTGGACGGGCTTGTTGGGGGCGTTTTCTTGCTGGGCCACGGATGAACTCTGTGTCTGGAAGAACGTGTCGTCGACTCGCTACTCGGGCAGGACCTGCGGGCTATGTCGCAGGGGAGACAGGACTTGAACCTGCAGCCCTCCGCTTTGGAGACGGATGCTCTACCGTTGAGCTACTCCCCTAAGTAATCGCGTCGGATAAGTCGCTGGTAATCTCGTTAGTTGACGGTGGACCGTAGGTAGATTTGGGCGGGAGAGACGGAAGCGGACGTGTACATCAACCAACAGTACCGAGCAAGGGGAGATCCGAAAAAACGAAACGCTGCGGGGATCTGCGCGATCGCAGCTCTCGATTTTCGGTCGACCGCCTCGAGCAAAGCTACCGAGGTCGCCGGTTCCGAAAGCAAAACGCCCGGCCGAAGCCGGGCGCATCGCCGACCTTGCGTCGGCCTGCTCAGAAGTGACGAATCACTTCTTGGCGGGCGGGGGCTCGTCGGTGATCTTGGTGACGACGCCGGCGCCGACGGTCTTGCCACCCTCGCGGATCGCGAAGCGCAGGCCGTCCTCGCAGGCGATCTTGGTGATCAGCTCGA
>Ga0209591_10005262_pt1 | contig 14472 bp, 17 predicted proteins | sample MAT01_FD_187207 | JGI IMG/M metagenome (GOLD analysis project Ga0209591, IMG submission 187207) | Freshwater microbial communities from Lake Fryxell liftoff mats and glacier meltwater in Antarctica - MAT-01 (SPAdes) (version 2) | ecosystem: Environmental > Aquatic > Freshwater > Ice > Liftoff... | reverse complement strand
ACGTGGTGCGCGAGCTGGAATTGCTGCAGCAGCGCTTCGGTCCGGATCACATTTGGTTCGCTGATGATATTTTCGGGTTGAAGCCCGGTTGGGTACAACGGTTCAGCGAAGTCTTGAAAGAGCGCGGCATCACCATCAGGTTCAAGATCCAAAGCCGTGTTGACCTGTTGCTGGAGAGTGATACGATCGATGCTCTGGTGGCCGCAGGGTTGGAAGAAGTATGGGTTGGCGCAGAAAGTGGAAGCCAGCAGATCCTCGATGCCATGGACAAAGGCACAACGGTGGAGCAGATCGCGCAGGCAACCCACTTATTGAAAGCCAAGGGTGTGCGTGTCTGCTTCTTTTTGCAATTCGGTTATCTGGACGAAACCGAGGCGGATGTTGAGAAGACCATTCGCATGGTCGAGGAATTAATGCCTGATGATATCGGCGTGTCGATCTCCTATCCATTGCCGGGCACCTCGTTCTACGATAAAGTGAAGGCGGATCTTGCCGGAAAGACGAATTGGACCGATAGCGACGACCTCGCCATGATGTTCCGCAACCGGCAACACCCAGCCTACTACAGACGCCTGCACCGCTACGTACATAAGCGCTACCGCCGCAAGCAAGCACTGCTGGCCTTACGTAGCGGGTTCAGCCTGGGCTACCCCGCATCGGCAAAGCGCATGCTATCCGCGCTTTATTACATTCCCGCCACGGCTCTGGAGCGCATGCGTTTGGCCCATGCAGCCAAGGCATAAAAGCCATGGGTTTGGTGATGGATACCGCAGCGACCAACGCCTTTTCCAAGCAATCCGTCGTATTCGACGCCATTGACACGGCCAACCCGTTGATCGGGTGGGTGCGTGACCGGGTGCGCGAACAAGCCCTGGCGACCATGCAGCGTGGCGATACGTTGTTGGAGTTGAATGCCGGTACGGGTATCGACAGCGTTTACTTCGCAGAACGTGGTATTCATGTTCTAGCAACAGATGCCGCTGCGGGCATGATCGCCCAATTGGAAGGAAAAAAGCGCGATCGACCCGACCTGCCATTGGACGTGCGGACGTGTTCCTTTCTGGAGTTGGCGCAGCTGGGCGATCGCAAGTTCCAGCACGTCTTCAGCAATTTCGGGGGCTTGAATTGCACGGATCGGCTGGATCTGGTGCTGGAAGGGATCGATCGGGTACTGCTCCCTGGCGGCACCTGCACCTTGGTGGTCATGCCTCCTTTCAGCCCGTGGGAAGCGGGTGCTGCGATCAAAGGCAATTTCGCGCTAGCCCGTCGTCGCTGGTGGAAAAATGGCACTCCTGCCCGGTTGGAAGGTGTGCTATTCCCGTGCTTCTATTACACTTCAGGGTATGTCCGCCGCCATCTGGGAGTTGGTTACGCAAGGATCGCACAACGGGGACTCTCCCTGCTTGTTCCGCCGCCTTATGCCGAGCAATTCCCATCGCGTTGGCCGCGCCTCTTCCGTATGCTTTCCTGGATCGAGGATCATGTAGCCCATCTTCCGGTTCTCCGCAGTTGGGGCGATCATTTCGTCATCACCTTGCGAAAACGGGGATGACACCAATGGTTCCATGGCCCTTTCTTCAAGAAAGAACTGAACAGAACGGGATCTTCATCCTGTGCGGACCATCGCCTTTTGAAGCAGGTTACCACAAGGTGCGTGCATTGGAACAGCGGATCCTCTCCGACGACCAGGTTAGCCAACTGCCGCAAGGAACTGGTCTTTGGAACGCGCATGAATGGCGCATTCGAGCGCGCAGCGCCGATCGGTTGGCACGAGCCTTGGAAAAACGCGGGCAAGGGCAACGCATTTTGGAAGTGGGCTGTGGGAATGGATGGCTTTCGGCCTTGCTCCAACACCGGGGCCACCATGTCATGGGGATCGATGTGTTCACGGCAGAACTTGAGCAAGCAGCTCGCGTATTTCCAAGCGGTCCGGTGTTCGCTCGCGCCGACCTCTTCCGGTCACCGCTTCCCAGCGGCGGTTTCGAAGCGATCGTTCTGGCTGCAAGTATCCAGTACTTCCGCGATCCAGTAGCGACCTTGGAACGAACGTTGGAATTGCTGGCCCCTGGTGGCGAAGTGCATGTACTGGACACCATCATCTATCCGGATGAAGCTGCCGCCGGCAAAGCCCGGCTGCGAAGTGATGCCTACTACAAAAGCCTTGATGTACCCGAGATGGTAGGCCATTACTACGCACACACACTGGCCACCTTCGCTCGCCTGGGAAGTATGAAGGTCTTATCGGCACCACGATCGGTGGATAAGTGGCTCTCACGACTGGGAGGCAACTGCTCCCCCTTCAGTCATCTGGTGCTTTCGCGCTAGAGAACGGCAGCGGTCGTGACCTTCCCAGTAGGTGTGCGATGGCCTCCGGGATAGAAAGCGCCGACCTTCACCTTGGCATCCAGCAGGAACTGGGTGATATCGAACGAAGGACGCTGATCCGTAGCACGCAGCACGAGTTCTGCGGTCGCTTGCGCATCGTTACCGGCGCGATGATGCTTCAATGGGATGCCGTGGCTATTGCACAATGCCTTCAGGTTATAGGTCTGTTGACCGGGCCACACCTTACGCGCCATGCTTACGCTGCAGAAGTACTGAAGGGTCGGATGCGAGAGACCATGAGAGGCCAAGGTGCTGCGCAGCACACTCATATCGAAGGATGCATTGTGGGCCACGACGGTGGCTCCATCCAGGATCCCGGCCACCTCGTGCCAGATATCATCCCAACGCGGGGCATGGGCGACATCTTCGGGCCTGATGCCATGCACAGCTACGTTCCACGGACTGAAATAGGGCCAGTAGCGCGGTTTGATCAACCAGTTGTGTACTTCGCGCACAACCCCTCCACGCACCACGGCAATGCCCAATTCGCAGGGGCTATCGGCCTGTGTTGTGGCTGTTTCGAAGTCGAGGGCGAGGAACTCCATGGAATGTTGGTGAAAGTAACGATCAATACTTATAAGCCCTGGCAAAGGGCATGGATGCTATGGTCGGATCTTATAGCTTCACTACTTCCGCATCAGCCAAGGCCTGGTAGAGCTTCTTGGCCGTGCCTTCGCTAACGTTCACCAACGGCAGGCGCATCTTATCACCGCAAATACCCATCACCTTCAGCACATGCTTGATGCCACCTGGATTGCCTTCCACGAAGAGCAGGTTGATCACCTCCAGCAAGCGCAGATGTTCCCGACGTGCCGTTGGCAGATCACCGTTCAGCGCGGCGTGTACCAAACGGCTGAACTCATTGGGCAGCGCATTACCTACAACACTGATCACGCCCTCCCCGCCCATGGCAATGATCGGCAGTGTCAGGGCATCATCACCGGAGATCAGCATGAAGTCCTTGGGGCGGTGTTTCAGGATCAACCCCATCTGGTCCAGGTTGGCACTCGCCTCCTTGATGGCAATGATGTTGGAGAAGTCACGCGCCAGGCGCAAGGTGGTCTCTGCGGTCATGTTGCTTCCCGTACGCCCCGGAACATTGTACAGGATGATCGGCCGCAGGCTAGCTTGTGCGATCGCTTTGTAGTGCTGGTAGATCCCTTCTTGCGTTGGCTTGTTGTAGTACGGGCTCACGCTAAGGATAGCATCCACACCATCCATCTCGAAACTCTTCAACGTATCGACGACCTCTGCTGTGCTATTGCCGCCTACACCCAGCACGATCGGAACTCGATTACGCACCAATTCGATGGTGGTCGCCAGCAACTGCTTCTTCTCATCCTTGCTCAGTGTAACGCTTTCCCCGGTGGTGCCCATGGAGACCACATAGTCCACGCCACCGGTGATCTGGTGATCCAATACCTTCTCCAGCCCAGCATAGTCGATACCTCCATTGGGTCGAAAGGGCGTAACAAGTGCGACCCCCAGGCCGCGAAAACGATCATCCATGATACAATGCCGCACAGCGGCCGAATTGGTTCAATTGAGCGAAGGTTCGGTCCTGGAGTTGACCATGAGCAAGTAGTGATGTACCTGTTGGATCAACTGTGGAAGACTGCGAGAGCCGGCCATATCGATCATCATGTCCAGCATCTTCTTGTTGCTTTCACTCCAGCGCCCCACCTTGAAGCGGCTCCGGCTCTTGGCCATGATGTACTGGATGGGCAACCGGTCCTCCAACGTGAGGTCGATGATGATCTCGTACTCCTCGGCCATGAAATTCTGGACCGTGTTGCCTTGAGGTATCCGGTACCAGTTGAGGTCCTTCAAGCAGATCGCGTCGAAGTTCAGTTTGGCATGTAGATAATGTGGCAAGATCTTCTGATCACAGAAACCGAGGGCCATCACGTTACTGATGCCCAGCTCTTCTTTGATCCGCTTGACGTAGTTGCGAACATGGTTATGCGCAGCTTCATCTTCCACCACGTAGACGATGGCCACTTTCCTGGACAAGGCCAGGTTACGGGCAATGGGCTTGCGGTCCTGCGGCAAGTCGCGCAGCAGCCGCCGTATCCCCATCCATTCCTTGAACCGGTCGAATAGTTTCATTCGTTGATCATCCGCATGAATTCATCCTCATCGATCACCTTCACCTTCAGTTCCTCCGCCTTTGCGCGCTTGGCTGGCCCCATATCGGCTCCCGCAAGAACGTAGCTGGTCTTACTACTGATGGATCCGGACACTTTTGCTCCATTGCGCTCGATAGCCTCCTTGATGCCATCCCGGCTGAACTGCTGGAACACCCCGGAGACCACGAAGGTCAGACCTTTCAGCTTGTTCCCGACAACGCGCACCGTAGAGGGGTCCACTTCCATCTTCACCCCGTGTTGGCGCAGGCGTTGCACGATCTGTAGGTTCCCTTCAACCGCAAAGAAATCAAGAATGCTCTGTGCGATCACCTCACCCACTTCTTCCACGGCCATCAACTCCTCCTTGGTCATGGTCATCAACCGATCCATGGCAACAACGGCACGGGCGATCTTCTTGGCTACGGTTTCCCCCACATGGCGTATGCCCAGTGCGAAAAGCACCTGTTCAAAGGGAATGGTGAGGCTTGCAGCGATCCCTGTCACCAATTGCTTGGCACTACGCTCACCCCATCCCTTCCCCAAGCTCAATAGTTGATGTTCGGTCAGGTCATACAGGTCGGCCACATTGCCGATCAGGCCGGCGTTGACCAGCTCGGCCACGGTTTCGCCACCAAGCCCATCAATAGCCATCATCTTTCGACCTACAAAGTGTTCGATACGACCTGTGATCTGTGGCGGGCACACATGCTCGTTCGGGCAGTAGTGTTGGGCCTCTCCAGCATAGCGCACCAGCTCGGTATCGCATTCGGGGCAACGATGTGGGAACGCGATGGCGACAGCACCACTCGGGCGACGCTCCAGATCCACGCCTACGATCTTCGGAATGATCTCTCCGCCTTTTTCCACTTTTACCAGATCGCCTTGGTGCAGGTCCAGCTTGGCGATCTGATCGGCGTTGTGGAGTGATGCGCGCTTCACGGTCGTGCCAGCCAATAGAACAGGTTCCAATTCGGCCACCGGCGTTACGGCACCAGTGCGCCCTACTTGGTAGACCACATCGTTCAACCGGGTCAAGGCCTGTTCCGCTTGGAACTTGTAAGCAATGGCCCATCGCGGGCTCTTGGCGGTCAGGCCCAATTCGTCCTGGATGTTGAGCTGATCCACCTTGATCACAATGCCATCAATATCCATTTCCAGCGTGTGCCGGGCACCATCCCAGTATTCTATAAAGGCCATGATCCCTTCCACACTGTCTGTACGTTCGATGAAGCGCCGTTGGGGATCAGGGGTCTTAAAGCCCCATCGGTGTGCGGCCCTGATGTTCTCGAAATGGCTGCGTGTTGGCAAACCTTCTCCTTGTATGGTATAGATGAAGTTGTCGAGACCGCGTTTAGCGACATCCTTCGGATCCTGTTGCTTGAGCGACCCTGCGGCCGTGTTACGCGGATTCGCATACAACTCCTCTCCGTTCCTAGCTCGTCCAGCATTGAGGCGATCGAACTGGGCACGCATGAAGAGGATCTCGCCTCGCGCCTCCAGTTCCGCCGGGTGATCCCCTCGCAGTTGAAGGGGGATAGCGCGAACCGTACGCACATTCGCTGTGATATCATCGCCCTTCTCACCATCGCCACGCGTCACACCCCGCACCAGTTGGCCATTCAGGTAGGTCAGGCTTATCGCTACCCCATCGTACTTGAGTTCCATGACGTAGGTCGTGTGTCCGATCTCCTTTTCGACCCGCGCAACGAATTCGGCCACCTCTTCGCGGTTGTAGGAGTTGGTGAGTGACAACATGGGATACCGATGTGCCACCGTGGCAAAGTTCTTCGTGATATCACCGCCAACGCGTTGTGTAGGACTGTTCGGCGACGCTAACTGGGGCCATGCTTGCTCCAAGGCTTCCAACTCTTTCAACGCCTTATCGAACTCTTGATCGCTGATCACCGGATCGGCCAGGACGTAGTACCGATGGTTGTGCTCTTCCAATTCCTTGGAGAGCGCGTGGATCTGCGAACGTGCCTTTTCAAGATCGGTCATTCTTCCTCAATTTGTGGCGTACCCGCTTTACAACCTCGCCGAACCGTACGCCCACTTTGGCGAAGTAGGTCCAGTCGCTCAGCTTATCGGTAGCCTCCGGATCGGCAGCGAACACATACCGATAGCCACCACCAACACCAATGAACACGAACCAGAAGAGGTTGTAGTCCGCATGCAGCGCCGCTTCTACGGGCACCAGCTCGTTGACCCCGTAAGCGATCTCGGCGCCGGTGGTATCCCTGTAGCTGGTGCGATAGTTACCAAGACCAACGGAAATGGGAATGCCCACCTGCCAGCGCTTCGCATCGATCAACAAACGCTCGTAGGTAAGTGCCGTGTAGTTGAAGCGCGTGTAGAACTGTCGGATCCCCAATGCACCCAGATCCACCGCCGGCTGTACATAGGGATCGCCCAAGCCATAGAAACCCACGGCAATGATATCCTTACCGCGTTGTGCACCGATCCGAAAGCCATTGAACCTGACCGATGCACTATTAACGTAGGTGCGGCGTGCATCGAAGTTGATGATCACTTTGAAAGCAGCCTTTTGCCGGGTGCTATCCTCAGCATTCGATGCCATGGCGCACTGCGTGCAACCCATCAGTAAGAAGAAAGCACATTTCCTCAAGCTGATCATCGCACAGCACAAATGAAGCGTAACGTACCGCTGAGGTCTTTGATCACTCGCACGTTGCGATATCCCAAGGATCCAAGTAGCTCGCCCACCTGCTCGGCGTAGCGAAAATGCCCTTCGAACCAAAGCTCGCCCCCGGGGATCAAGGCCTTTAGCGCTTTGTGCGCAATGGCTCTGTAGAAAAGCAAAGGATCCGCATCGTCCACAAAAAGTGCAAGATGCGGTTCGTGATGGCGAACATGATCGGCCAAACCCACTTCTTCCCCACGCGGCACATACGGCGGATTACTGACCACCAGATCACAGGCCTCGGGCAGGAGGGTATCTTCATGCAAGACATCCTGTTCCCGCCGATCCAATTGCACATCCATGGCAGCCGCGTTCGCTGTGGCGATCAGCAGGGCATCAGGAGAGACGTCTATCGCGACCCCTTCCGCTCTTGGAAAGCTGCGCTTCAACGCAATGGCGATGCACCCACTCCCAGTGCCTACATCAACAAAGCGAGTGAAAGATCGCCCGTTGTTGATGATGTGATCAACGAGTTCTTCGGTCTCTGGACGTGGTATGAGCACCCCAGGACCCACCCGCAACCGCATACCCATGAACCAGACGTGCCCCAGAATGTATTGCAGCGGCTCGCCAGCGGAAAGCCGCTTGAAGGCGGTGTAAACCCTCAATAACTGTGCTTCACTAAGCTTCTCCTTCCGATGATCATCCAGTTGAAGAAGGTCCCAACCGAGATGTTCTTGAATAACCATGCGGATCATGGCCCGCGCTTCACCCACGCCGTAGCGATCGTTCAATGCAGAACGGTACAAGTCGAGTACGGATCCAACGGTATTGTCTGCAACGCGCATCTACAGGTGCCGACCAGGTCTTTGGGGGGTGGGGGGCAAAAGTAGGATGGCCGAACGTGAACGAAGACGCACCTTTGCGCCCCATAATACCAAAGGAGGACCAGCGAAACACCGCCCATGCCGCCGACCGAACATGACCATTGGATGCAACGCTGCCTGCAGTTAGCAGCGCTAGGCGGCGGATACGCTGCACCGAACCCGATGGTTGGTGCCGTATTGGTGCAAGGCGATCGGGTGTTGGCCGAAGGTTGGCATACCAAGGCTGGCGCGCCCCATGCCGAAGTGGAATGCCTCCGTGCCTTTGGAGATCGTGCCGTACCTGATAATGCGGTTCTGTATGTGAACTTGGAACCATGCGCCCACCATGGAAGAACCCCCCCGTGCGCGGATCTATTGATCGCGCGGAACATCAAGCACGTTGTGATCGGACAGCGCGATCCATTTCCCGGGGTCGCAGGCAAGGGCATCCAGCGGTTGAAGGAAGCCGGCGTTGACGTTGTTGAGGACGTTCTGCACGATGCGTGCCGCTGGGCACAACGCAGGTTCTTGACATCGGTTGAGAACGGAAGAGCCTACATCATTCTCAAATGGGCGCGATCTGCCGACGGCTTTCTAGACCAACGACCCCGCACTGCACGCGGCGTGCAACGCATCAGTTCACCTGCCACCGATACACGTGTACACCAATGGCGCAGCCAGGAGCAAGCCATTCTGGTCGGCAGCAGGACCGTACTGAACGATGACCCATCCCTCACGGTTCGTCATGTGGATGGGCCTCAACCATTACGGATCGTAATTGACCGGAAGGGGGTCACGCCTGCTGCCAGCGCGCTTTACTCAAGCAGCGCACCTACCCTACTCATTACCGGCCAGTACCGAGAAGAATTGTCTGTTGAACAACTCGTGGTATCACCATCAGATGACCCGATCCTTTCATTGCTCGACGCGCTACAGACCAGACTGATCCGTTCCGTGATCGTAGAAGGAGGCGCAGAACTGCTCAACCACTTCATCCAACGCCAGCTTTGGGACGAAGCACGCATCATCACGGGTGGCGTCCACTTCGGCCAAGGAACCGAAGCGCCCGCACTGCAACTTCCAGCCAACTGGACCACGAACGCCGGAGTGGACCGTATTGATGTGGTGGTGAACACCATCTCACCAAGCTATCCTTACATACCGCAAGATCCTTCATGGCACTGGTGATCATTGCCGCTGTACTACAGGCCATACTGTTCCTCCTCTTTCGGGTCTTCGACAAGCGGAACATAGCGCTCATGCCAGCCATTGCGGTCAACTATTCCGTCGCCGCGATCTGTGGGATCGTATATGCACCACCGTGGTCCGCGGGTGACCTTGATGCGTTATGGCTTCCGAGCATGGGCATCGGTATCTTGTTCGTATTGGGCTTTTTTCTGACCGGACTTACCGCTCAGCGTTCAGGCGTTGCGGCAAGCACGGTGGCCAGTAAGATGAGCATCATCCTAACAGTGATATTCACCGTGCTATTCCACCACGAGCGACCAGGCCCATTAGGGTGGCTCGGACTTGGCTTCGCCTCTTTGGGCGTTCTACTGGTATACTGGTCCAATGTAACAACGCGACCGGCTTCTGCCATCTGGTTGCCGATCATCCTGTTCGTAACTACAGCCTGTATCGACATCTCCATCAACATGGTCCAACGGTCGCTGCTATCCGCATCCACGGTTGCAGTGTTCCCCACTCTTTGTCTTGCTTTCGCGGGTTTACTGGCATGGGTGATCGTAGCGCGCGGTGGCCTGGCAAAGCACCTACAGCAGCCTGGTGTTTGGATCGGTGGCGGGTTGCTAGGTGTAGCGAACTACGGCACACTGGTCTTCGTAGTTCAAGCCCTTACATACAGCGGTCTGCAGGCCAGTATCGTATTCCCGTTGATCAGCATTGGTGTGATCCTCTTGGGCACATCCGCATCAATGCTGCTCTTCAACGAACGCTTGAACAGAGCACAGACGATCGGGATCGCATTGGCTGTGGTCGCTCTTGCGTTATTGATCGCTGCGTGATGACGAATGTTGAAAGCTATCGCACCATACGCACAAAGAGCATCAGCGTCCACCGCGAACCAGCCGGTCGATCCATTGGCTATGCGATTCCAATGGCGGACGAGGCTGAGTTAAAGTGCGCGCTCATGAGCATGGAAGATCAGCACAGATCAGCGAACCATTTCTGTTATGCGTTGATCTTGGGGGAGGCGGCAGATCGCTACCGGGCGAACGATGATGGTGAACCGGTCTCAACAGCGGGCAAGCCGATACTCCACGAATTTCAAGCTTTACAAACCACCTATTGTGGTGTGATCGTGGTGCGCTACTTCAGCGGGACATTACTGGGCAAACCGGGCTTGACACATGCCTACGGTGTAATACCAATTCGCAGTACAGATATACCCGATCAACTTGCTCCCCGATGGGTCGGGACGCTGACGCTTTTTCCGCATTGCTTCTCCGAGGCTGTCGTCTTACAAAAAAAATAGCGGCGCATCTTTGGCTGGATCTGTACTGCGAATTGGTATATCAGCAGGTTCGGCGCTGGAGCAGGCATACATCGAGCAGCAATGGTTCACGGAACGTTCCACGATCACCTGCGGCTATGATCGCTGTGCAAGTGTAAAAGCCGAAGTTGTTGTGGAGCATCCTTCGTTCCATGGAACTTTGTTCGCCGAACAATGCATCGTAGAGGTCCATCTACCTACAATGAGCAGTTCAGCGATAGTGCATAAATGGGAACTCTTGGGCATTCGGTGCCAGCTTCATTGACCCTTCATCAAGGGCATTAGAGTAGCAAGCAGTGCTTCCGGTGCCCGTCTGGGCCGCATGGTGAGGCGATCCACGAAAACGAGTGTCGTACTTGCTTCGCAGAGCAGAACGCCAGCTTCGTTGATGACCTCATAGTCGAATACGATCCGCACAGAAGGCATGGTCATGATCCGCGTACGGATCGTTAGCTGATCATCATAACGCGCGGGCTGGTGATACATGATCCGCAACTCGCGCACGGGTAGCATCACTCCTTCCTCTTCCAGCCTACGATACGGGAAACCCAGGCTGCGCAAAGCTTCTACGCGACCTACTTCGAGGTACTCCGCATAGTCGCCATAGTAGACGTAACCCATTTGATCCGTCTCGCCATACCGCACACGCACCGAAGTCTCATGTTGGAACATGGCGCAAAAGGTAGTGCAAGCAGATCATCAAGAAAGGCTATCACACTCTTGCATATGGTCATTCGTCGCCGTAACTTTCGGTGCCCATCTCAGTTGGCGCACGCATGGCAAGAACGTATAGATACACCACCGGCGCAAAGAACGATGCGGATAAGATACACTTAAACCCGACCATTCGCACCATCTTCTCAAAGCCGCGCCCGGCAAGGGTTGCACAAAGAGGCCACAGGATCATGGATGAAGTAAAATTTTCCTTGCCGTCAAGTATCCCCCATGTTTTTTTTTCACTTTCTTCGATCCATATTTGACCCCTGACCGTACGGAACGATGCCAACCACAAAAGACCATACGGAGAATGTTCCCTCTGGTACCACCATCAAACTCGCTGAATCATCCATGAAGAAAGACCACGAGAAGATCTGGGATAGGTGCTTGGAAGTGATCAAGGACAATGTCAGCCAGCAGAGTTTCAAGACTTGGTTCGATCCGATCAAGGCTTTGCGATTGCAAGACAGTGTTCTTACCATCCAGGTACCGTCGCAATTCTTCTACGAATGGCTCGAAGAGCATTACATCGGCCTACTCAAGAAGATCATCAAAAAGGAATTGGGTAGTGAAGGACGTCTTGAATACTCCATCATCATGGAGAACGGCTTCCAGAATGCCAACCCTTACAGTGTGAAGATGCCGACGAGCAATGCACGCGAGGTGAAGAACCCCGCCGTGTCCTTGCCGATCGATGTGGCGAACAGCCCCATCAAGAACCCGTTCATCATACCTGGTCTGCGCAAGATCAAGGTGGAAAGTCATCTCAACGCCAACTACTCGTTCGACACCTTCATAGAAGGGGACTGCAACCGATTGGGCCGCAGTGCCGGTTACGCCGTGGCTAAGAAGCCCGGAGGCACAGCCTTCAATCCGTTGTTGATCTACGGCGGTGTTGGTCTTGGTAAGACCCACCTAGCACATGCGATCGGTATCGAGATCAAGAAAGAGCACACGGACAAGACCATCCTCTATGTTCCTGCCGAGAAATTCACGCAGCAGTTCATCGAAGCGGTGAAGAATAATAGCGTGGGCGACTTCACACAGTTCTATCAGATGATGGACGTGCTGATCATCGACGATGTTCAATTCCTTGCAGGCAAGGAAAAAACACAGGACGTGTTCTTCCATGTCTTCAATCACTTGCACCAGAACGGCAAGCAATTGGTGATCACCAGCGATAAGGCTCCGGTGGAAATGGCTGGTATGGAGCAGCGTTTGCTCTCCCGTTTCAAGTGGGGCTTGAGCGCTGATCTGCAAACCCCAGGTCTGGAGACACGTATCGCCATTCTGGAAAAGAAGATGTATGCCGAGGGCATTGATCTACCCAAGGAGGTAGTGGAATACCTGGCCTACAGCATCACCACGAACATCCGCGAACTCGAAGGAGCAATGATCAGCTTGATCGCGCAGAGCTCGCTGAACAAGAAGGCCGTGACGCTCGATCTCGCCAAGCAGATGATCGACAAGTTCGTGAAGAACACGGCGCGCGAGGTCAGCATCGACTACATCCAGAAAGTGGTGTGCGACTACTTCGATCTACCCATCGAACTGCTGAAGAGCAAGACCCGCAAACGCGAAGTGGTACAAGCCCGGCAGATCGCCATGTACTTCGCGAAGCGGATGACCAAGAGTTCCTTGGCCAACATTGGCGCGCACTGCGGCGGTAAGGACCACGCGACCGTGTTGCATGCTTGCCGCACCGTGAACAACCTTCAAGAGACCGACAAACAGTTCCGCGGCTACCTCGAAGATCTCGAGAAGAAGCTGAGCATCCACTGATCGGGATCGCCTATCCTGGAAAGGCCTCTGCTATGCGGGGGCCTTTCGCTTTTCCTGAACTTCGCACACGATCGTCCGCATTCCCGCTATGAAGATCCTCCTTGTCTGCCTCGGAAACATCTGTCGCTCGCCCATGGCCGAAGGGATCCTGCGCGACATGATCGCGAAACAAGCGCTGCCCTGGCGCACAGACTCGGCAGGCACCGGGGACTATCATGTAGGCGAAGCACCGGATAAGCGCGCTGTAAGGGCCATGCACGACAAGGGCATCGACATCACCGACCTGCGCGCGCGACAACTGCGGCCAAGCGACTTTGAGGAATTCGATCTGCTGCTGGCCATGGATGCGAGCAACCTGAAGAACATGCAGGCCGTTGCACCAAGTGAGGAACTTGCCGGAAAGGCCAGGCTGATGATGGACTATGCACCCGAACTACCGTTGCGCGAAGTGCCGGATCCCTATTTCGGAGGTGATGAAGGTTTTGTTGCCGTATACGAGCAATTGACAGTGGCCTGTCGCAACCTTATCGATCATGCAAAGCGCTGATCAGTATGGCACCCTTTATCTACTGCCGGTCTGGTTGGGGGATCATGGCGGCAACGAGCAATTACCTGCACAGAACATCGCGTTGGTGCAGCGTATCACTCTTTACTTCACGGAACACGAGAAAACAGCCAGACACATGTTGCGCCGCATGGTGCCAAGCCTGGATCTGGGAAGCCTTGAACTGCATCGGTTGGACAAGGACACTACGGCATCCGAAGCCAGGATCCTGTTGCACCTGATGGCGAACGGTCGCGACGCTGCCATAGTTAGCGAAGCAGGCATGCCCGGGATCGCTGACCCTGGCGCGCGCTTGGTGCATGCTGCGCATAATGCCGGCATTACTGTGGTCCCACTTATTGGTCCGAGTTCGTTATTCTTAGCCTTGGCAGCCTCTGGCTTGAATGGCCAGCAGTTCACTTTCCATGGCTATTTGCCTGTCAAACAACCCGAACGCCGTGCGGCGATCAAGCGGATCGAAGGAGACTTGTTGCGCAGCGGTGCTGCGCAGCTCTTCATCGAAACGCCTTACCGCAACGACGCGATGCTCAAGGATCTGCTCGATACCTGTTCGTCCAGCACCTTGCTCACCGTGGCGATCGATCTGACACAGCCTGGTGGCAGCGCCGTTACCCACATCATTGAGCATTGGCGTAAGAAGTTGCCCGAACTGGGAAAACGTCCAGCAGTATTCATTTTAGGCCGCAGCGACCCCTGAACTTCTCGCGTTGATCAACCAGCGGTGAGGTGAGGAGCTGTTGTACATCCAAGCTGCATTCTACTTCTACCATTTGGAATGTCGGTCAAGGTATCCTTAGGCGCGTAGACATGGACTTCGAGCGTTGCACCTTGTCCAAGCGCACGGTATAGTAGACAGGTGTATAGGGCTCCAGTAC
>Ga0209591_10005260_pt1 | contig 14476 bp, 14 predicted proteins | sample MAT01_FD_187207 | JGI IMG/M metagenome (GOLD analysis project Ga0209591, IMG submission 187207) | Freshwater microbial communities from Lake Fryxell liftoff mats and glacier meltwater in Antarctica - MAT-01 (SPAdes) (version 2) | ecosystem: Environmental > Aquatic > Freshwater > Ice > Liftoff... | reverse complement strand
GTAAATCAGTTGGAATAGCTTGAGAACTTACCCCCACCTGTTCAATTGGTGCGGGTGCTGCCATATCGGAGGGTAAAAAGATCCGGGCGCTGACTGCGACTAGGGCAAATAAAAATACTAATACTGCAAGCAGTGGGGCGATGTATTGACGAAAAATAGCCATATTTTAATTGCAAGAAGCTAGGAACTTTTATGAGAACCTAGCTGAAGATTTGTGAAGTATTCTTGATTTATTTTAGCAATTTTCTGTGCATGGGAATTGGGAATCGGGAAAGAGGAGCCAAGAGACAGAAGTTCTTTAATTTTGAATTTTGAATTTTGAATTGATTTCTCCCTCATCCCCACTCCCCACTCCCTGCTTCGACACTATTGGCGATCGCGCTCTAAGTCATCAAGCACTCTCTCACAATACCAATTCTCCGGCATCCCAGGATAAGTTTCCTTTGCCTGTTCAATTAACCGTTCGGCCGCGGCAGTGTCACCGGATAACTTAGCGATTAGCCTGTTTTTGAGATAGCTATCAGATCCACCATCGTCCACCTGGTTTGGTATCCCTTGATTTATAGTTGATGGCCGGGACTGATCTCTCCGCAACTGCCAAAATAAAACGTAATAAAGTGTACCAAAAATTAAAATTAGGCTGAGTGTTCCAAAAAAAGTTAGGAGATTAAATGTTAGATATCCCAAAACTAACTGTGAGAGAACATAGCCAAGTAATAAACCAGTGAGTAAGAGAATAAATGTGCCGACAGCAATAACTACTTGATTCCCCATATATCCTCTTCTTCGTCCTCAAGTCCTGGTCTGGATATTGCCACTGGCTGAGGGTTCCAGGGGGCAACTAACGGTAAAAGCAGCAATCCAGGTAAGGCTGCTACTAGGGTTAGCAAGAAAAATGAGGGCCAGCCCGTAGCCTTAGCCCAATCTCCGGCAGGAGCTGAAAGAACATCTCTACTAATAGCCATTAAGCTAGAGAATAAAGCGAACTGAGTAGTTGTAAAGCGGTGGTTACAAAGGTTCATTAAAAATGCAACTGTAGCAACTGTGACTAATCCAGCACTGAAGTTTTCGATGTTCACTGCCAACACTAAAAGTGAATAATCTTTGCCAGCAACCGCTAACGCATAATAACCCAAGTTACTAAATAATTGCAGTATGCCAAATATCCATAAACTGCGATTGAGGTTAATTTTAGTCATAATCACGCCACCAGCTAATACGCCGACTGTGGTCGCTAGAAAGCCCATTCCAGCTTGAATTGCCCCAATCTCAGTTTTAGTAAAACTGATTTCCCGCAAAAATAAATTCGCTGTGATTCCCACCAAAGAATCACCTAGCTTATATAGGACAATAAAAACTAGGATGACGCTAGCTTGAGTCAGCCCAAATCGGTGAAAGAATTCCTTGAATGGTAGGAAAATTGCTTCTTGTAAATTTTGGGGCGGACTATCTTCTCTTACCTCACCTAATAACTCTGTCGGTAATAACAAAGATGTGACTATCCAGGCTAATATCAAAGTTGCTAATAGCCAATAAAATACAGGTAGGGCGATAAAGCCGACAAATACACCTCCGATTAATCCAACTACTAACACAGTTATAAATAGCAGAAAAATGACATCTTTAAAAGATAGGGGTGCAGCTTTTTGTATGTTGTCGCGGATCTTTGGTTCCTCTGGTGCCCATAAAGTTGTCAGTATACTCCCTGCCATTAAAGCTGCCATGAGTAAGTAAACACCATTCCAAGGGATATGATCTGCTAAAACTAAAGCTAAGGAGCTGGTAATAAAGAGGGCTAAACGATAGCCTAGAACCCAAACTGATGCACCTGTTTTGGATTCTAGGGGATTTAAAATGTCCGTGCGGTAGGCATCACCGGCAATGTCTTGGGTGGCACTCAAAAAAGTGATGATCAGACAGTTGATTGCTAGAACTTGTAGTACTTGGTCATTTTGGGCAGGCTGTTGTAATGCTAGAAGTGCGATCGCTAATGCTAATCCGAGTTGGGTGATTACTAGCCAACCCCGCCTTCCTCCCAAAACTGGCGGTATAAATCTATCTAATAAAGGAGACCATAAGAATTTTAGGGAATAAGGCAAAGCCAGCAGACCAAATAAAGTAATTTTCCCTATATCAACCTTGGCATCTTGCATCCACATCTGCAACGTTCTACTAGTTAAAAACAAGGGCAATCCAGATGCAAAACCTAGCAATAACAAAGCACCCATCTTACGACTTTGGACGGCTTGTCGCAGTGCTTGCATTTCTCTCATTGTTTAAACATTCCTTATCACCTTTGATTAATTTCACTTAAGAATGCATGTTATCGGACACAGCAAGCGCCTATCATGCAAATGCAGGAATTATAAAGCTGTGCGCTTCACGTTAAATTGGTATTAGCCAATTGCAGTTATCTTGCCACACCTGCTATACCATCTCATGCATATACGCCAGTTTGCACCAAATCTTCTTGGCTGATATGCTCATCAAGAATGCCCTGAAAGTCTTAGCTTTTCCTTAACTTTCCTGAATTGGATAAACCTGATGCTCTCTGATTTCTACTCTGTGTGCAGCAAGGCATTTTTCCCAACCTTCACGCGTACCAATGTCGCTTTTTTGGTTAAGTAGCCCTAATTCCTGTTCTTGTTGGGTGAGTTTAGCAAATTCTTCGTAGCGTGGGTAGTTGCTGGTAACAAATGTTTCCTTACGGTGCAAAATTGGCGGATTTGACCTAGTTTCGTAATCTCGGTGAGTGACGAATAGGGTTTTTAAATCAATACCTATGCTGGCTTTTAACGCCGGGTGGGGATCGGTGTCGAATTCGGGGTAAGACAGATAGGATATTTGCGGCTTATCTGTGTGATATTTGATTAATGTGGCTTCATCGACACGCCCAATGGTGCGACTAGCGCAACCTTCACAAATTCGTAGTATGGGGTCAAGTGCTGCTAAAGCTGAAACATGGACGTAAAGCGCACCACGCGTATGTTTACCAATTTTGCTTTTTTCGCACGCAGTTTGAATCACCCCAGGTTTACCTAAGCTGAAAAGCTTTTGGTCGGCTACTTGACAAGCTTCTTCATAACTACTAAAAAAGGCTTTGATATCGTGACGCATTTCTGTGGCTAGTTTCTGCCATGCAGGACGTTTATCAAAGTGGGTGAGGGCGAGATAAACTTGGATATCTAGAGAACGACGGTAAGCGATCGCATCCCATTCTGCTTCGTCGGTAGCTTGCAAAACTACACCAAAGGCGCGGCGGAAGTTACCAAATTCGCTCAGTAATTCCTGTTCATTTTCCAATTCGCCTTTAACAGGTAATCTACCGCGCTTGGTAAAAAAAGCCATTAATGGTTGCAGCTGTTCTTGATAATCTTCAAACCGCTTGGTGGGGATGCGGACTCGCGGCGTAGAGGTGGTAGAAAAGAAGCGGATAGCTTTGTAACTTTCTTTTTGGGCTTCATCTCGAAAAACAAAGTAGACACCTAGTGCGATCGGTACTGCATCTACATTTAAAACTTCATCAATATAAGTTTTGAGTTCTTCTTGTTCGTAATATTTCTGAAAAGTATTGCGGCGCGTCACAATGCCATCATTGTAAGCAAGTTGGGTTTTGCTGGGTGCATTAATCAGTATTTGAGCCGCGACAATTAAAACTTTCCCAGTGAGTTTCCAGGCTTGGATCAGGCTTTGACGGCGTTCTTCTGGATCTTCAATGACGTTGAGGACATAACCCAAGTTGACTACATCGGCCGCGGTACGTGGTACATCAGGATAGTAGTAAGGGTCCCAGCCAGCGCTGGTGTAACCTAAGTTTTTTACTCGCTGGACATCACCACCGTAGCCGCAACCGTAATCAAAAAAAGTGGTGTCTGGATTGAGGATTGCCCATTCTATAGCCAATCGTACAGGGCGAGATATGTCAGTGCGAGCGATCGCAGCTCTATGACGCTCGATTTCTAGCGCTTCAGGCATAATATTATTTGTCAGTTAACAGTGAACAGTTAACAGTCAACTAATATCCTTTCAATCTTTGACCGCCAGTTCAATTAAATCTTCAATTTTCTTGATATTTGGATCGCCTGCTAAGTAGCCAATACCGCGATGCAAATGCAAACGGAATTGGGTAGCTAGGGTTTCTTTGTCGGTAGGATAGCCGTCATTATGACAGCGTTGCTTGAGGGCGAGGAGCAGAATATCGGACATTTCGCCGCCAAAGACGCGCCAAGTCATTTCGACGTTGCTATCTTGGGGAATTGGGACGGGGGAGGGTGTGGTTGATTCTGCAAGGGAACGACAAAACGCCCAACGACATAGGATATTCCATTGGTCGATTTTGGTGCTGCGTCTGAGTTTGGTAAGTTGGTCTTTGGCTGTTTGGGAAAGTTTAATTCTTTCGATTGGGGATTCCATAATACTCCTAAAAATTTAAGTAATTTTTGCTCATAAACCCAAACAGTAGCGAACCCCAGTTTCAACTTCAAGCATCTTGGAGTCAGAAATTTTGCCAACTGGGTCAGCAGGAAAGCGATTTGAATCTAAAGAACGAATTTGAAAACATAAAAATACTGTTTCTATAAGCAATCCACTGTCACTTGCAGAGACTCGTATATTAGTTGGATAATCGCGCTTAATATTTGTTCCTTTCGTACCGACAACTACAGTTACAACTAAAGGTAATTTGTTGATAGCATCTATAGATAATACTAAAACTGGTCTTGTACCTGCCTGTTCTCGACCCAGTACTGGATTAAGATTGACAAAATAAATTTCTCCTCTCTCGATGCTCACAGCTTTTCTAAACCATCTATTTCTGTAACACCAAATTCATGATTTATCGAGGAAATTTCTGCCTGTATATCTAAATCACTAGCCATTGCAGCTAGTTGTTCCTTCATATATTTCACATCAGTAAATTTATCTAATATTCGCTTCCTTTCTTGCACTTGTATTGTGATTCGTTCTAAGAGCCATTCCAGTTCTTCTAATGACAAAGCGCGGAGATCACAATCTATTTTTAGTAAATAGGGGGAGTTCATAATTGCTTATCTACTTTCCAAAGGTCGTGATATATATTTTAGATATCTTTTTTAGACTATATCTACTACCAAAAATATTTATTTTCTATCACCGTTGTTTGACGGGTGGAGGAGTCGTATTTGAGCAGATATTCACGAGCGATCGCTTCGTTTTCTCGCAGTGTTTCGACTTCTTTCTTTCCAATCTCAGTATCGGTAGATAACAAAATTACTTGGTGGCTGGCGGATGGAAAGTAACGTTCAACTAAGTTGCTGCGGTGGGATGAGTCGAGTCTACCTAGTGGCGTATCGATTGCTACTGGTAGGCGGTGTCCAGAGACTTTGGCTAAACCCCAGAGGAATGCGATCGCAAGTAGTTGTTTTTCGCCAGCAGAGAGGCGATGTTTCGGGACTGGTTTACCATTTAAATCGTAAAGCAAAAGGCTAAAAGTCTTGGTATCAATAGTAATGCGATGCACTAAATCTGATTTATGGAGAAGATAAAGAAAGCAATTTTTAACTTCTTCCTCTAATTTATTGAGTTTTCGCAGAGTTAATTTTTCACGGAATATCTTGAGTGTATTTTGAACTTTAGCTGCTGAGGTAATAATATGTTCGCTATTTTTATGTTTAATATTTTCTACTGTATAATCACTTAATTCTTTTTTGGACTTAGCAATAATAGTTTCTAATTCAGCTAAACGACGGCGGATTGTTTCATAATTTGCTTTAGCTTCAACAACTTGATTTTGTGCCGCTTCTAGTGCTTGACGCAGCTTTGTATAATCTTCCGGTGCTGCTGCTGTTTGCACTTGTCTTTCGAGAGTATGAATTTCTTCTTCTTTATTTTTGAGAACAGCTAATTTCTCTTTTGCAGACAGTTTAGAATTTTGTAAGTGATATATGAGATTATCTAGCTGACTTAAACTTTCATCATCGGCTAATAGCCAAGGTGCTTCTACCTGGATACTCTTTACATATAAATTATCTACATCTTGGACTAAAAAAGATTGAATTTTTTCAACTTGAGTCGGGGAAATTTCCGCTTGATTTAGCCAAGTTAGTAAGCGCTGATCTCGCTCAAGTAACAAATCTTTAGAAATTTGTACCTGTTGATGGCGAAATTCTTTTTCTCCCTGTGCTTGCACCTGAGTAAGCAAATTGGGAATTAATGCCAGAGGTAAAACATCAGCCGCCAATTCACACATTGACTGACGTACTTGTTCAATTTCCGCAGTTTTTGTATCTTGTTGTAATTCTAGCTGATTGCGTTCTGCTGCAATCTTCCCACCTTCAGAAATGAATTTATCAAAGGCTTCTTGCTGCTTTTGTTCTAAATCTTCTACCTGATTTTTGAGAATTTCTACTTTCTCTTCTGTGGTTTGATAATCTTCTTGCTGTTGGGTTAACCTAGTTTCAATTTCTTCTAGGTTTGCTAAATCTTTACTATTACCAACTTCTTTAAGTTTGCGGTTAACTAAGATATCTAAATCAACCGCTAACCTATCTGCTAACTCCAAACCTAAAAGTCCGCGAATAGCGTCTACTACAACTGGTGGTGGTGTTTCCTGTTCTGCGAGTTCTTTAACCTGTTCACCATCAAAGAGAAATAAGTTAGAAATACCTAATGGCAGGAGATTTTCAATATATTCATCCCAGATATTAACTAAAGCATCAGGCCATGTATCACTATCACCTAAAATACCTAATGTATCTTTACCATCTTTAGGATTTTTTGTCCAACTACGCACAACACGGTATTTTATTGGTTTATCGTTTTCAATATGTTCAAAAAGTAATTCAATTCGGGTGTCTAAAACTGGATCTGTTTTGTTGTTAACACATTGATTGAGAAAATCGTTATAACTTAAATTACCACGGGTGGAACATTGGGCGCGGGCACCATAAAGGGCGAGACGAATGGCATCCATAAGGGTAGTTTTTCCACCGCCATTCATACCACCTAAAAGTATAATTGGATGTGAGGTTTCCTCATCAATTTTTGGGTTAAGGTTGATTACCTGTTTGCCACTGTAGGGGCCAAAGTTTTGTAGAACGAGTTCAAGAAATATCATTAGTTTTTAAGATTAACATGAGTTCGACAGCGATCGCAGAAGCAAAAAGTTTGTGATGAAAGGAATCAGATAAAATTAATTAGATGATTTTGTCTGATTAAGTAAGTGGGTCAAATTAAATATAAAACCTCACCCTGCCTCCGGCTTCCCTCTCCTTAGTAAGGAGAGGGATTGAGGGTGAGGTTTGATCTTATAAAAATATTTTCTATGAAATATAGATAATACCATCACTAACTGCTAAGAAATGCGATCGCATCTGTCTCGGTGTTGGTAAGCGTGGCTAGATTTGCACACCTCCAGCTTGAAAAATCTGTTCGGCGGTTAAATTAAATTCTGGGAAAGTAGACGAGACAATATGGGTATCGCCTCTAAATTGAGTAACTTGGTACTCACCATCAATTAATTCATAAATGGATATAGTAGGCAGTTTAGGATTTCCAATAAACTTCCTAGCACCATAAGCCGCGTAATCTATAATCCAATATTCGGGAATACCTATAGCTTCATAATCAGCTAATTTTTTGTAGTAATCATCCCGCCAATTAGTACTAACAACTTCAATAACCAATGGAATAGATGCAGCTTGAGATACAGTTGATTCTTTTTTCCATAAAGGCTCATTCACTAAATTTGGTCGATTGATTATTAATATGTCTGGAGAATAAGCTGATTCACCTTCAAATGGTTTGACTAATACAGTTTTTGGAATGAAATAAGGTAAATTTAGACCCTTGATATCAGCAGATATTTCTAGCGCCAAAAAACCAATAACATCCTCATGATCTCCCACTGGTTGAGCCATTTCAACAATCACGCCATCATGTAATTCGTATCTTCCACCTTCAGGCCGCCAAGCTGCAAAATCTTCAAAAGTTACTAATTTGTGTATGGCTTGAATCATAGAACCTCGCTTGTTTTAAGATAATCAAACTTTGTCAAGTGTTCTTTAAGTAGTAGTCTGTCAAGGTTAAATTAATGGGTAGTGCGAGCATCTTGCTTGCGTCGTGAGCGAGACGCTCTCGTCAAAATGAATTTGGCAGTGAGCGAGACGCTCACACTACCAACTCGTCAAAATGAATTTGACAGACTAGTAGTTTGTTGACTCCCGTCTTCTATTATTCTATTCTTCTAAATTTTCATTTTTAAATTTCATACTTGCCCAAGTTACCGGTTCATCACTTTTACTTTCATCTACCTCATTGATTGCTGCAACATCGCCTAAAGTCATCTGCTTGACTTTTGCAACATCACCTTGACTAACTGCTTCGCTTAATTCGCGTTTCAAACGAGCATTCTTAATCGCATCTTCTGGAGAACGGGAACTCGTATTAAAGCATTTTTCTAGGGTATCGTATATTCCCACACGACGAGTCTTTTTGCGATACTGGCGTTCTGTGTCTAACAATTTCGCCATGAGTTCCAAGTGCATCGCGTCACCTTCACAGATTTCTTCTAATACTATCCATTCATCACGACCTAGTAAGCTATAGTCAGCACCAGGACGGGGATCTTGAAATTCTTCGCCAGTCACATCTTGATAAATTCTGGGTAAGCTATCATCAAATTCGTGTTTGTCTTCTAGCCAAATGCGGCGAATTTCGCTCATTTCTTCTAGACTAATTAGGGTGATATCGCGCATATTTTCTGGCGCTGTACGACGGGTTTTTGTTTGCGCTTCTAATAATCGTCTAAGCCAATGTTCTCGCCAATATTTGGTATAGGGGCCATGAATTGGTTCAATAGAGACTTCACCATCGACATGACGCTCAAAAAGTTGGACTTCTCCCCAGATGCGACGGAAGTCTCTTTTATCACGGTCATCTCTATTATCTAATTCATTGCGAATATCTAATAGAGGCTGCATCCATTCTTTTTCTTCATCATTTTGAATCATTGCCTCCATTGATTTATCTTTACTAACAATTGTGCAAACCCAGCACCCAAATCGAGAATCACCACAGCTAGCAGTAGAAGTATCAACAACTAGAGGACATTCATTATCTGCTGTAGCACCTCGATACATGGTGAACAAGTCTTTATTGCTATATTCCCAAGGGTTTTGCCACTGGTTTAGGTAAATCCAAACTTCATCAGTACGCCAATCTTCGATGGGGCTATAAATTAAAGAATTAGGCAAACTTGCACTATGGTAAAGTAGAGATGTAGGTGAACTTGAATCAGAAGCGAGGCGATCTTTTAGGCTACCTGCTTGATGTTTTTCCATTGAGATAGCACGTTTGATACTTTCAGCCTTGCGCGTACCTAAAACAAGAATAACTTCCCCATTTACTCTAACTACATCACGGATAAAACGGTTAGAAGGATGAATTTTTAGACGGTCTGTACACCAACGAAATTTTCCTCGCGGCGTTGGATAACCTTTACCAATCAAGCTTACCCAGAATGTCTCTTTAATTTCTGGTTGTAATAAATGGGGTTCTATGGGCATTTTCTGTTCTTTAGCAGTAACCCTCATTCTTTCTAAGGATTTGCGTACCCAAACAGAGACTACAGGGTTTTCTACCAGTGTGTCAGTTGTGATAACATAAATAGTCTTTTTTCGCTTTTCAATTGGTAGTGCTGCGATCGCATTCCAGATAAGCTGTAAGGTAGCAGTACTATCTTTGCCACCGGAATAGCCCACCACCCAAGGTATCTCATCTAAACAATACAATTCTTGAATTTCAGTGGTGAGAGCTTTGATATCTTCCACTAACTCTGCTACAGTACGTGTTTGCTGACCTTTATTTTCTGCTTGTTGTGCTGTAGTCATTTCTCCTTCTCTCTCGAAACAGTAATATCCCGACGAATATAATTCGCGGCTACACAGACGAAACACACCGACCTGGGGTAAAAAAAGTTTTTAAAAACTTTACTACTAATATCCAATTTTTTGCATAATTAAACTACATAATACTATTCTGTTTTTAAAATTTAACATGAAAGATAGTGCATCTGACCCAACTGCTGACATCGCTAGAGAATACCTGGAACGAGAAAACAAGGAAAAACAGGTACTAGCTTTACTCCTAGAGAAGTTTTTAGGGAGAAAAGATCAGATTCTCGTTCAAAAAACCGAGATGGGTGGTACTGAGGCTTATGTTAGCTCTGTTACATTGGAATGGTTTGCAGGTCGGGTTCACTTCGCCTCTGGTTTACCTCTGTTTCAGAAAAAGTACAATCCTGAAACAGATAATGTCGAAATTGATGCGGATAGTATTGATGAAATTCAGCAACGTCCCCTTGATTGGTCACGTCAAGCACCGTTAGTCCAGTATTTAGCGGCTAGAGACAATCATAAGTTTCCGCCGGTGCTGGTGGTGATTAATCAACCGTGGGTGGATAATCCCAAAGCTGCTGAGTGGGATAGCGAAGGACGCGCTACAAAGTCTACGACTGATTTTATACCTCTTGATAAAGACGCTAAGGTAGGTCTGCTAAATATTTCTGAGGATGATGTAACCATTTATGCACTAGATGGACAACATCGACTGATGGGGGTTCAGGGGTTGATGGAATTAATCAAAACTCGTAAACTCCAGCGCTATAAAAAAGATAAAGGTGCTGATGACAGTTTTATTACAGTCAATGATTTGATAGAAAAGTACAAAGTAGACCTTGCTTACTTGCAAAATTTACCCAAGGAAAAAATTGGTATTGAGTTCATCTGTGCGGTAGCGGCTGGGGAAACTCGTACCCAGGCGAGGCGGAGGGTAAGGTCGATTTTTGTTCATGTTAACCTGATGGCTGCACCCTTGACTAAAGGGCAACTAACACAGTTAAATGAAGATGATGGTTTTGCGATCGTTGCTAGAAAAATTGCAGTTACACATCCACTATTAGAACAACGACAAGAACGCAATCCCCGTGTCAATTGGAATAGTGCAACAGTGGCTTCCAATTCTACAGTTTTAACCACTTTACAAGCTCTGCAAGATATGTCTGAGCGATATTTGGCTCAAAAGTTCCCCCACTGGAAACCCTTGGAGAAAGGTCTAATTCCCATGCGTCCAGAGGATGAAGAACTTGAGCAGGGAATTCAGGAATTTAGCAAGCTATTTGATAATTTGGCTAGTCTTTCCAGTTATAAAATTTTAGAACACGAGGATACACCAGCTTTGCGGCGTTTCAGCTTTGAGAAAGATGGAGGTGAAGGAAATATGCTTTTCCGTCCGGTTGCTCAAGTTGCATTAGCGCAAGCTTTGGGAATTTTGGTATTTAAAAAAGGTTTTTCTCTGGCAGATATTTTTAAGAAGCTGCGGAAGTTTGACCAGCAAGGCGGCTTTAGTGGTATGGAATATCCCCAATCTCTTTGGTATGGGGTTTTGTACGACCCAAATAAAAAGCGGGTGCAGGTTGCTGGACGAGATTTAGCGGCGAAGTTATTGGTTTATATTCTGGGTGGAATTCAAGAACAGATGGAACGTGCTGAACTTCGTAAGGCTTTGGCGGATGCTAGGACTGTTGAAGATAAAACTATAAGTTTCGATGGTGAGTTTGTTGAACCGAAAGCGGTAGGACTTCCACCTATTCTGTAATTATGCTTGAAATATATTTTGGCGATGCCATTGCAGCGCTTCCAGTTCGGGAAAGTGTTGCTCTGTATTTGGTAGAAATAATAGGGATCGCCTATTCCTCTCTGTGTCCTTTGTTCCTCTGTGGTTTGTTTCTCTTAGAAAATCCTACTATTGTAGAAATTATTAATAATTGGGTTGAATAATTAAATAGTCGTTTTTCAGTAAAACAGTGTGATACGGTATAGTATTTACATTGAGTTATTTCGTCGTTGATTCAATAAAATATTTTGCTAAACCGGGACTATAGCCATGAGTGAAAATGGAAATAAAGGTGAAGGTGGTTTTTGGAATACACTGAATGGTAATATTGCAGGGATCGCAGGTATGATCGCTGCAATAGGAGGATTGATTGTAGCTGTTAGTTCTTTGCCTAGTCCACCTACTAGTCCATCTAACAGGTATGGACAATCGCAATCGGAGGGTACGTTTGAGGTTCTAGCCCACAAAGAGAATGGTTTCAAGTTTCAACTCCAAAATAAAGAGCCAGTGAAAATAACTCTTACTACCAGTGAAAAATGGAGACTGGGTAGTCAGGGTGATGGATGGTCTTATGTGACAGCGGCCGGTGATGATAGAGATAATGATCAGAAGGCGAAAGATCAACTGAAGTGTCCAAATGTAAGATTGGGGGCATTAGTCTATATACGAAATGGCAAATGCTATTACGCAGGTGAACATAAACCCTCCTTAACTTTACAACCAAAAGAAGAAATTTATTTTTATATGAATGACACTGAAGGGGGTTATGATGACAACAATGGCACTATTAAAGTTAGATGGAGCATTGTCAACTAAAAATATTTATCATTAAAATTTTGACAATAATCTGCTGTATTTTTCATATTTAATTACTTATTAATAAAGCAAGTAAAAAAATCATTTTAAGAATTTACTGAGGTCAAATTCTTCTTCTAGCTGTTCTTTTGTTTCTCTTTCAGAAATAAGAACTAATAGAAGTCGCTCTGAGTAGTCAACAGAACCGCGCAACTCACTTTGTAAAATTTCTAGTCCTGCGTTAGCATACTCTTCAAATATTTGAGTACGTTTATCTTCATCTTGTTCTTCTCTAGATGAGAGGATGTTGATATCTTTAGTTTCAGTAATTCCTAATAATTTAATGATTAGGTCATATCCTAATGAAGCAAAATTTTCTTGTGGAATTGGAGATGGTTCTCTTTTTGTAGTTTCTCCCAAAGGAATGCGCTTTTTATTTTTAACACCCAATGCTGCTGCAAACACCATTACTTCTACATAAGTCTGAAAAGGCCCAGTTGTGTCTTTTGATGCTACCAGAGATTTCACCAATTCAGCCTTATCTTTAGCAACCTTGATTCTGTTTGCAGCCATTGTTTTAATATATACATTGTTGCCATCTTAACCGACAGCTAAAAGCGATCGCTACGTTTACGCACTTGCCAAGGTATGATTTTATGATAGGATGTGGGCGATCGCTAAATAAACAAATCATCCACCAACAGCGAAAAGCGATCGCTACGTTTAGCAATTGCCAAGGTATTATTTTATGATAGTATGTGGGCGATCGCTAAATAAACAAATCATCCACCGACAGCTAAAAGCGATCGCTACGTTTACGCAATTGCCAAGGTATGATTTTATGATAGTATGTGGGCGATCGCTAAATAAACAAATCATCCACCGACAGCTAAAAGCGATCGCTACGTTTAGCAATTGCCAAGGTATGATTTTATGATAGTATGTGGGCGATCGCTAAATAAACAAATCATCCACCAACATAGTCCATCCTGGTAACGCGGGTTCAGCTTCCACCATCTCACCACGGCGATAAATTTGGGGTTCTTCAGGATTACTAGCGCGATATACTCTGATAACTTCCTCTTTGAGTACATCCACATCCCAAACTACCAAAGTACCCGCAGCAAAATAATCACGGCGTTTACTAGCCATATCTTTCTCTGCTGTTTCACCATAATCATTTTCACTTCTCACCTCAGCAGCAAACAGAGGCGCACCATTAAGGAACTTTCCACCTGTAGGTTTACCAGTATAAAATGCGGCATCAGGACTTAAAGAACGACGATGAGGGAGATTGACAATAAAACCGACATTATCAGGTAAAGCATAACCACTTTTTGTCAGTCTTTCGTAATCACGCAAATTAGCATAAATTTCACCGCCTACACGTCCTGGTAAAAATCCAGTTGGAGACATCAGCACCAATTTTCCATTGACAATCTCTGCTTTATAATTGTCAGGTAATTGGTACAAATCTTCAATAGTTGCTTCAGTTTTAATACTCATATAGCGTTTCCGAATCTAGTGAGGTATAGCTTAAGCCTTATCTCCCCTCTCCTTACTAAGGAGAGGGGTTGAGGGTGAGGTTTTAATCTTCTATATTAGTTAGCTATAATCTCAATTTCACCATCTTCTCTTCCCTCCGCGTTCTCTGCGCCTCTGCGGTTCGTTTATCCAAAACTTATATTGCAAACCGAACATCCTCATAAACCAAAGAAATCGGAAAGTGAAAATCAACACTAGTTAAATGAACCTCATCCCCTGCTTCATAAGGATGTAACTCCCAGAGTCCTCTATCATTTAATCGGAAGCAATCTAAACCAATTTTTTCAGCATCGATGAGGATGTATTCTTGCAAAGTCTGAATACGACGATACCGCGTAAATTTTTTACCTCTATCGTAAGCTTCCGTACTTGGGGATAGAACTTCAACAATTAAACAAGGATATTGGAGAAATTGAATAGCTTGTTTATCCCGTTCATCGCAACTCACCACAACATCGGGATAATGAAAAGGCCCCTTCTCCGATAC
>Ga0209591_10005259_pt1 | contig 14479 bp, 10 predicted proteins | sample MAT01_FD_187207 | JGI IMG/M metagenome (GOLD analysis project Ga0209591, IMG submission 187207) | Freshwater microbial communities from Lake Fryxell liftoff mats and glacier meltwater in Antarctica - MAT-01 (SPAdes) (version 2) | ecosystem: Environmental > Aquatic > Freshwater > Ice > Liftoff... | reverse complement strand
GCGGCGACGTCGGCGGCGTGGGCGGCGGCGTGGGCGGCGGCGCCGTGGGCGTCGGCGCCGTGGGCGTCGGCGCCGTGGGCGTCGGCGCCGTGGGCGTCGGCGTGGGCGGCGGCGTGGGCGGCGGCGGCGTGGGCGGCGGCGGGGTGGGCGGCGGCGGGGTGGGCGGCGGCGGCGTTTCCCCGGGCGCGGGCTCCGTGGGCGGTGGCACCGCCTCCGCCCCACCGGTCGGCGGGGTGGCCGGTGGCGGCAACGGGGCGGGCGGCTCGGTGGGGGGGAGCGGTGGGGTGCCGATCGCGTCGGACGGGGCGGGGATCGGGCCGACCAGCGACTCGGTCGGCTGGACACCCGTGGCGTAGGACTGCGCCCAGGCCACGACGGTGCGGACGTAGGAGTCCGAACGGTTGTACCTGAAGATCGCCGCCACCAGCTCGGTCGGATTCGCCATGTTCCCGCCACCCGCGCAGAGGTAACCGGCCGCCGCTGCGGCGGCGTCGTAGATGTTGTGCGGATCGGCCACCCCGTCGTCGTTGCCGTCGGCCCGGTAGGGCCGCCACGTGGTCGGGATGAACTGCATGGGCCCGACGGCGCGGTCCCACACGGTGTCACCGTCGAGCGCTCCGCCGTCGGAGTCGCCGATCGCGGCGACGCCGGGGGCGCCGTCGAGGCGTGGCCCGACGATGCGTCCCAGCGTGGCGCCCGACTCATCGACACGCCCGCCGCTGGCGTGGCCGGACTCGATCCGCCCGATCGACGCCAGCAACGGCCATGTCATGCCGCAGCGGGGTCGGGACATGGCGGAGAGCTGGGCGGCCCGCTGGTACGCGGTGAGAACGACCGCGGGGATCCTGCCGGAACCGGTGCCCACGGGCAGCTGCGTCACCGCCACCGGGGCGACGGCGCCTGCGACGACCGGGGGGAGCACATCGAGCGGGATCGCGCCGGTGGCACCGAGCACCGGACCGATGAACGGCGAGCCCGGAGCCACGGCCGGGCGGGCCGGTTCCAGCACGAATGCCTGCAGCCCGGCCGCGACCGGGCTGATGGTCCCGGGGAACCCCGGCGCGGCGTCCTGCGAGGCGATGGCGAGGCCGAGCAGGCCGATCGTGCCGGCGATGGCCGCCTTGCGGGCCTGTCGGGCCCGATGGCTGAGTTCACCACGCCGAGGCGCCGCAGGCTGATCTTCCGGCGAACTCACACTGTGCCTCTCGTTCATGGCGGGGGGCGGCATCACCGGGGGTCACCCGACACGGCAACGGAGGTAGCCGGGAAGTGCGGAGAGAGGGCGGGCTGTCGACGACCTGGTGTCGATGTCGGAGCCTTCGGGATTCACCTCGTCAGCGAGGCTAGCGGACGCGATCAGCTCATGCATCCGGTTGACGGTGTCCAGAATGGTCGACCTCTGGCCACTGAACGGCCCCGATCGGGACGGAGCGCGGCTCCCCCGGTGAGAGCGGCGCGATGTGGTCGAGCGTCACCGAACGACACCGGGATCGCGCTCCGATACCCCGAGGCCGGCTCGCCGGCCGGGCTGCTCCCGCACGCGAAGCACCATGGCCAGGACCCCACAAGGTGTGGACATCGACGCCGAGGCGTGGCACAACTGGGCCGTGGCGAAGACGGCCGGTCCCCGCCGGCGGCCTTCGCCCTCGCCCTCGCCCAGATCGGTCTGCCGTACGTGTGGGGTGGTGACGGTCCCGCCGCCGGACATGCGGGCTTCGACTGCTCGGGACTGACGACCGCGGCCTACGCCGCCGCGGGTGTCCGGCTCCCCCGCACCGCGCACACCCAGTATCTCGCCGGGCCAACCGTCGCCCGGGCGCCGCACTGCAACCCGGTGACCTGCTGTTCTACGGCGTGCCGTCGCGTGTGCACCACGTTGGGCTCTACCTCGGCGACGGGGTGATGGTCAACGCGCCCACGTTCGGCAAGCCGGTCCAGCTCGCCTACTACCGGTGGCGCGGTGACGACTACCTCGGCGCGGGCCGCCCGTCCGTCGGGCCTGCGCTGTCACCGATCCCGCTGCAGGCCTACGAGCGACTCCCGGTGCGGCCGCCGGGCACGGGCACCGACTTCCCGGCCCCACCGGTACCGCCGGGTTCGGCCCCACCCATCGCCGTCGACCCCGGCGCGGCCGCGGGCCCCGATCCGTTCCAGGGGGTTCCACCGACCGGCACGCCGCCGGCCCCCGGGACGCCGGCCCCCACGAGCCCGCCGACGACCCCGCACGGGACCGAGCCGCCCGCCACGCCGCCTCGCACCGACCCGCAGGCCTCGCCACCGCCGACCGCGGGTCCGGCGGGCACACCCACCACGCCGACGCGATCCGCCGACCCTCCGCTGAGCCCGACACCACCCGTCCCCGACCCACCGGTGACGACGGAGCAGCCGCCCCCCACCGAGCCGCCCACGACCGAGCCGCCCACGACCACGCCGCCGGCCGGGGATGCGGCCGGGCCCGCCCGGCCCGTCCGTTCCGCTGCGCGGGGCCGCCGGGTCAACCCCGTGCGTCGCACGGGGTGATCCACCTGCGCCGCCGGCGACGGCGCAGGCGTGTGACGATGACACGGTGCATCCGTCCTGCGACGTCTGGTGGGCAGCGCCCGTCGAGCCGGGCAACGCGCCCGGGCTGGTCGCGCTCCTCGATGTCCACGAGCGGGAGCGGCTCGCCCGGTTCCGACGCGCGGGTGACCGGGCCCGCTACCTCGCCGCACACGGGCTCGTCCGCGTCGTGCTCGCCGACCTGCTCGAATGCGCGCCCGCCGCTCTGACCTTCGACCGCACCTGCCGCTGCGGCGAGCAGCACGGCAAGCCGACCGTTGACGGCCCGGACTTCTCGCTGACCCACGCCGCCCACCTGGTCGGCGTCGCCGTGCACGGGGGCGGCCCGGTGGGGCTCGACGTCGAGGAGGTCCGTGAGATGGCGGACCTGCCCGGGATGGCCCGCCACGTCTGCGCGCCGACCGAGACCGTCCCGGACGCGCCCGCCGCGTTCTTCCGGACGTGGACGCGCAAGGAAGCACTGCTCAAGGCCACCGGGGACGGGCTCTCGACCCCGATGGCGTCGATCACCCTGGGCGCGGACGGCGTCGAGTCCTGGACGGGTGACGGCGCCCCGCGCGGCCCGGTGTGGCTGCGCGACCTGCGCCCGGCGTCCGGTTACCTGGCCGCGGTGGCAGGCTTCGGCCCGACGCCCCCGACGGTGCACGAGCACGACGGCAACACCGCGCTGCGGCAGCTGATCGCCGTGGCGCAGGACTGAGGCCGGCGCCCTGCCCGCGCGATGATGGAGGCGTGACGGACGGGGTGGCGGCGCGGTGGGTGCTGCACCTGGACATGGACGCCTTCTTCGCCTCCGCCGAGCAGCTGACCCGACCCACGGTGCGCGACCGGCCGGTCCTCGTCGGCGGGCTCGGGCCGCGCAGCGTCGTGGCGGGAGCGAGCTACCAGGCCCGCGTGTTCGGTGTGCGGTCCGCGATGCCGATGGGGCAGGCGCGCCGGTTGTGCCCGCACGCGGTGGTGCTGCCGCCCCGGTTCGCGCTCTACCAGGCGCTGTCGGAGCGGGTGATGGGCGTACTCGCCGACGCCGCTCCGGTGCTCGAGCCGGTGTCGCTCGACGAGGCGTTCCTGGAACCGCCTTCCCTCGCCGGGGCAGAGGTCGGTGCGGTGCACCGGTTCGGCGTCGACCTGCGGGCCGACGTGCGCAGGGAGACGGGGCTGCCCGCGTCGGTGGGCGCCGGATCGGGCAAGCAACTGGCCAAGATCGCCTCCGAGCTGGCCAAACCGGACGGGCTGCGGGTGATCGCGCGCGCCGAGGAGCAGGAGTTGCTGCGCCCGCTGCCGGTGCGGGCGCTGTGGGGCGTCGGCCCGGTCGCGGAGGCGGGGCTGCGCAAGCTCGGCATCCACACCGTCGGCGAGCTGGCCGTGATGAACCTGCGCGAGCTCACCGGGCTGCTCGGCGGCTCGATGGGCACCGAGCTGCACCGGCTCGCCCGCGGCGTGGACGATCGGCCCGTGGCGGCTCGCGGGGCGGCCAAGCAGGTCAGCGCCGAGACCACGTTCGACACCGACCTCACCGCCCTGACCGCCGTCCGCGATGCCGTCGCCCGGATGGCCCAGGCCGCACACCGCAGGTTGGTCGGGGCCGGACGGGCGGCGCGCACCGTCACCGTCAAGATCCGGAGCGCCGACTTCAGCACCACCAGCCGTTCGGAGACCTCGGCCACAGCCACCACCGATCTCGGCTCGCTCACCTCCGTCGCGCAACGGCTCGCGCGGGCGGCCGTGCCCGAGGGCGGGGTCCGGCTGATCGGCGTCTCGCTGGGCGGGCTGACCGACGACCCGCCGCCCGGCCTGTTCGGGCCGCCCGAACCAGAGGCCCGGCACCGGGGCACGGCCGAGGTCGGGATGGCCCAGGAGTCCGCCGGGATCGCGCCCGGCGACCAGGGCGGGGCGGCGGCACGCGCCTGGCGTCCCGGTGACGACGTCGAGCACCCCACGCACGGACACGGCTGGGTGCAGGGTGCCGGTCACGGCCGCGTCACCATCCGCTTCGAGACGCGCAGCAGCGGCCCCGGGCGCGCGGTCACCCTCGGCGTCGACGACCCTGACGTCACCCGCGGCGACCCCCTCGCGAGCCTCGCCTGAGACCCGTGGTCGCGCGGGCCGGGTCAGGCGGGCGGGCGCCAGGGCCGCGGGGGGAGCAGGGGCAGACCCGTCGGGGCGCACCGGCCGCCGCGTTCGCCGCCCACCCTGAAGATCGTCCATCCGATCACCCCGGCCAGGATCGAGCCGGCCAGGATGCCGATCTTGGCCTGGTTGACCAGCTCCGGATCGTCGAGCGCCAGCTCGGTGACGAACAGCGCCACGGTGAACCCGATCCCGGCGAGCCCGGCGCCACCGACGAGCTGGCCCCACCGCAGCGTGTCGGGGACCCGGCCCAGACCCGTCCGCAGTGCCACCCACGTGCCCGCGGTCACGCCGACGAGCTTGCCGACCGTGAGCCCGACGACGATGCCCCAGGTGACCGGCGACGTGGCCGCGGCCAGCAGCGTCGAACCGGTGAGCACCACCCCGGCGTTGGCCAGCACGAACAGCGGGACGATCACGTAGCTGCTCCACGGCTGGATCCGCAGCTGCAGCCGCTCGTTGGGCGAGACGGCCTCCGTCACCGCGATCTGGGTGGCCAGCGCGCGCTGCGGGCTGGGGTCGACGAGGAAGCTGCGGCCCAGCAACTGCACGCGGGAGATGTCCGCCGGTCGCGGCGCGTAGGCGTTGACGAGCAGCCCCAACGCCACGCCGACGACGCTGGGGTGCACGCCCGACTGCAGGACGGCGAGCCACATCACCAGCCCGACGAGCACGTAGAACGGCGTGCGCCAGAACCGGACGAACCGCAGCGCGAGCAACGCCACGAACAGCCCAGCAGCCAGCAGCAGCGCCCCCACCTGCACGTCGTCGGTGTAGAAGATCGCGATGGCGGCGACCGCGCCGATGTCGTCGACGATGGACAGGGCCAACAGGAACACCCGCAGCTGATCCGGGCAGCGGGGCCCGACGAGCGCGAGCACCCCGATGACGACCGCGGTGTCGGTGGAGATCGCGATGCCCCACGCCCCGGCGCCCGGGCCGCCGGCGTTGAACAGCAGGTACAGGCCCGCGGGCACGGTCAGCCCGCCGATCGCGGCGATGGTCGGCGCCGCCAGCGCGCGGATGCCGCGCAGCTCGCCGAGGGTGACCTCGCGGGAGATCTCCATCCCGACGCTGAAGAAGAACAGCACCATCAGGCCGTCGTTGATCCAGTGGCGCAGGTCCTCGGTGAGCTCGGCGCCACCGAGGACGAACGAGAGCTCGGTGTGCCAGAAGTCCTCGTAGCCCCGTCCGAGGTTGGCCCAGACGAGTGCCGCCACGGCCGCGGTCAGCAACAGCACGGCCGAGCCGGACTCCGTCCGCAGGAAGGACCGTGCGGCCCGGCTCAGCTCGCCGCGCTCGGCTAGGGTCGTGACCGCCACGCAGGTGATACTGCCATCGGCCAGGTTGTCGGCTCGACGGTCACAGGAGGACGACGATCAGCACGCCGCTGGACCCGCCGATCGGCCCCTACGACCACCTGCAGGGCGTGCTGGGCGCGCAGCTCGCCCTCGTCGAGTACGGCGGCTTCGAATGCCCGTACTGCCGCAGCGCCACACCCGTGATCGACGAGGTGCGCCGCCGCCTCGGGGACCGTCTGGTCTTCGCGTTCCGTCATTTCCCGCTGGCCGAGCTGCACCCCTACGCCCTGTCGGCGGCGGTCGCGGCCGAGGCCGCGGCGATGGCGGGCCAGTTCTGGCCGATGCACACCCGCCTGCTCGCCGGCGACGAGCCGCGGCTGCGCCAGGACGACCTGCGCGGCTACGCCGTCGAGATCGGTGTCGACCCCGAGACCGTGGTCTGGCCGGCGACGCAGCTCGTGGAGGACCGGGTGGAGGCCGACTTCAACTCCGGGGTCCGCAGCGGGGTGCGCGGCACCCCGACCCTGTTCGTCAACGGGTTCGCCTACCGGGGTGTGGTCGCCGTCGACGAGCTCATGGACGCGCTGATGGAAGCCCTTCTCCCCCGATGAGGGTCGCCACGTGGAACCTGCTGCACGGGCTCGACGTCCGCACCGGCCGGATCGACCTGGAGGCCGTGTCGGCCGGCATCAAGGCACTCGACGCGGACGTCGTCGCGCTGCAGGAGGTGGACCGGGAGCAGTCCCGCACGGGCGGCGTCGACGAGGTCGACTGGCTGGTCCAGCGGCTCGGTTACCACGGGGTGTTCGCGCCCGCGCTGCTCGGCAACCCGCAGCGTCGCTGGGTCCCCGGGCCCGGCGCCGGGCCGGACCCCGGCGGCCCCGCGTACGGCGTCGGCCTGCTCAGCCGTGTGCCGTTGCAGGACGTCGAACGACGGGTGCTGCCCGGCGGCGGGGCGGGGGAGCGCCGACCCGAGGACGTCGGTCGCGTCGTCCCCAGCATGGACCACGAACCGCGGGTGCTGCTGCAGGGGCGCGTGCCGTCCGGTGCGGGGCCCGACCTGGTGGTCGCGACGGCGCACCTGTCCTTCCTGCCGTGGATCGGCGCGCGGCAGGTCCGCGTCGCGGCGGCGATGGCGCGCGGGCTCGCCGGCGCGGGACCCGCGGTGCTCATGGGCGACCTGAACCTGCCGCTGCGGATGCTGCGGGTCGCCATGCTCGGTACCGGGTGGCAGATCCACGGAGTCGGGTCGACCTACCCGTCCTGGCGACCCACGATGCAGCTCGACCACGTCCTGGGTCACGGCGTCCGGCTCACCGACGTCGAGGCCGGGGCGCGCGGGCCCAGCGACCACCTGCCGGTCGGTGCGACGGTCGAGATCTGAACGGTCTCAGGGCCGCGTACCCGTCCCCTTGTCCGTCACGCCCGCCGCGTCGAACGTCGCGACGTCGCGCAGAGCCTGCGCGGCGCCCTGCACCACCGGCAGCGCGAGCAGCGCGCCGGTGCCCTCCCCGAGGCGCATGCCGAGGTCCAGCAAGGGCTCGAGCCCCAGGTGCGCGAGGGCGCGGCGGTGACCCGGCTCCGCCGAGCGGTGCCCGGCCACGCAGTACGCGATGGCGTCGGGGCACAGCGCGGCGGCCACCAGCGCGGCGGCGCCGGCGTTGACGCCGTCGAGCAGCACGGGGACCCGCCCGGCCGCCGCGGCCAGGACGAACCCGGCGAGCGCGGCGTGCTCGAGCCCGCCGAACGCCGCGAGCACACCCACCGGGTCGGCCGGGTCGGGCTCGTGCAGCTCCAGCGCGCGGGCCACGACAGCGGTCTTGCGGGCGAGCGTCGCGTCGTCGATGCCCGTGCCCCGACCGGTCGCCTCGGCCGGGGTGGCGCCGGTGAACGCGCAGATCAGCGCGGCTGCGGCGGTGGTGTTGGCGATGCCCATGTCACCGGTGAGAAGGCAGCGGCTGCCCGCGGCGACGAGGTCGCGGGCGGTCCCGATCCCCACCTCGACGGCGGCGGTCACCTGCGCCCGGGTGAGCGCCGGGCCCGCGGTCATGTCGGCGGTGCCGTCGGCCACGCGGCGCGGGAGCAGGCCGGGGACCGGGTCGAGCGGGGAGGCCACCCCGACGTCGACGACGCAGACCTCCGCGCCGAGCCGCCGCGCGAACGCGTTGACCACGGCGCCGCCGGCGAGGAAGTTGGCGACCATCTGCGCCGTCACCTCCTGGGGCCACGGCGTGACGCCCTGGGCGTGGACGCCGTGGTCGGCCGCGAACACGGCCACGGCGGCGGGTTCGGGCAGCGGCGGCGGGCACCGCCCGGCGATCCCGGCGAGGGTGACGGCGACGTCCTCCACGCGGCCCAGCGAGCCGCGCGGCTTGGTCATCCGGTCCAGGCGTACGGCGGCGGCGGCACCGGCCGCCCCGTCGGTCGGAGTGATCGCGGCCACGGTGTCGGCGAGCAGGGTCATCTGTTCCCTCCCGGGCACGCGCGGCGCCCGGACATGTCGTGGCGCGGACGCCGTGCGGAGGTGCCCATGTCGGGCCCGACTCAGCGCAGGCCCTCGCCGCGGCCCGTGCGGACCGGCGGGACGACCAGCGTGGAGAGGTAGGGGCCCGGCTCGTCCGGGTCGAGGTCGGCGGCGGGCCGGATGTCCTCTCCGGTCAGGCCCAGACCGGCGCCGTACACCGCGTTCTCCAGACGCCCCGTCTCGCGCAGCACGGCGAGGGTCTCGGGGAGCATCCGGCCGAACTTGTAGGCGACCACGGCGTCGCCGCGTGTGAGGGCCTCCCGGAAGCGGTCGGCACCGGCCGTCATCGGGAACAGGGACAGCGCCTCGCGGCCCTCCACCAACGGTGTGCCGCTGCGGGCGGCCAGGTCCTGCATGGCGGTGATGCCGGGGATCAGCCCGACCTCCAGCTCGCCCATGGCGTCGCGGACGCTCGCCGCGAGGTAGGTGAACGTCGAGTAGACGCACGGGTCGCCGATCGTCGCGAACGCGGCGGTGGTGCCGGGATGCCCGGCGAACCAGCGCGCCACCTGCGCGGCCGCGGCGTCCCACGCCTGCTCGCGGCGTGCGGTGTGCTCGCGGTCGTGCAGCGCGAACACCACCCGCTCGACGCGCCACGCCTCGGCGTAGAACAGCACGGTCTGCTCGGCGCGTCCGGTCTCGCCGGTGTCGGCGACGGGCACGAACACGACATCGGCCTTGGCGAGCAGGTTCGCCGCCTTGACGGTGACGAGGTCCGGGTCACCCGGCCCGACACCCACTCCGATCAGCGTGTTCACCGGTCGCCCTCCAGGTCGCCTTCCAGGTCGCCTTCCAGGTCGAGGTGGTCTGCCTGAGCCGGTCGAGGACGGAGTCGTCGGGTTTGGCCCACATCCCGCGGTCGGCGGCCTCGAGGAGCCGCTCGGTGATGCCGCGCAGGGCCCACGGGTTCGACTTGTCCATGAACGCGCGGTTGGTCGGGTCGAACACGTAGGACTCGGCGAGCTGGGTGTACATCCAGTCGTCGACGACGCCGGCGGTGGCGTCGTAGCCGAACAGGTAGTCGACGGTGGCGGCCAGCTCGAATGCGCCCTTGTAACCGTGGCGCTGCATCGCGGTGATCCACTTCGGGTTGACCACCCGCGCCCGGAACACCCGCTTGGTCTCCTCGGCGAGCGTGCGGGTCTTCACCGCGTCGGTGACCGCCGAGTCGCCGACGTACGCGGCGGGCGAGCGGCCCGTCAGCGCCCGGACCGTCGCGACCATGCCGCCGTGGTATTGGAAGTAGTCGTCGGAGTCGACGATGTCGTGCTCGCGGGTGTCCTGGTTCTTCGCCGCGACCGCGATGCGCCGGAACGACTGTTCCATGTCGCCGCGCGCCTCGCGCCCGTCGAGCCCGCGGCCGTAGGCGTAGCCGCCCCACACGGCGTAGACCTCGGCGAGGTCGGCGTCGCTGCGCCAGTTGCGGGCGTCGATCAGCGGGAGCAGCCCGGCCCCGTACGCGCCGGGCTTCGACCCGAAGATCCGCGAGGTGGCGCGGCGCCGGTCGCCGTGCCCGGCGACGTCGGACTCCACGTGGGCGCGCAGGTAGTTCTGCTCAGGGGGCTCGTCCAGTTCGGAGATCGCCACGATCGCCTCGTCCAGCAGCGTGATGACGTGCGGGAACGCGTCGCGGAAGAACCCCGAGATGCGGATGGTGACATCGATGCGGGGCCGCGCCAGCTCGTCTAGCGGGGTGATGGAGACGCCGGTGACGCGGCGTGACGCGTCGTCCCAGACCGGGCGGGCGCCGATCAACGCGAGGATCTCGGCGAGGTCGTCGCCCTGCGTGCGCATGGCGGAGGTGCCCCAGACCGTGAGCCCGACCGATCTTGGGTAGGTGCCGGTGTCGGCGAGGTGGCGTGCGATCAGGGAGTCGGCCAGCGCGCTCCCGATGTCCCATGCGCTGCGCGACGGGATCGCCTTCGGGTCGACGGAGTAGAAGTTGCGCCCGGTGGGGAGCACGTTGACCAGTCCGCGCGTCGGCGACCCGGACGGCCCGGCCGGGACGTAGCCACCGTCCAGGGCATGCAGGACACCGGCGATCTCGTCGGTCGTGCGGGCGAGGCGTGGCACGACCTCCGCGCATCCGAACTCCAGTACGGCGACGACGTCGGGTACTTCCTCGCCCATGTGCTCTGCGCACACATACGCACCGCCCGTCCAGCCGCGAGCCTGGACCCCATCGACCAGCCGGCGCGCGACCCCCTCCAGCACGTCGACGAGATCGGCCCCGGTGACCGCCGGCCCCCCGGCGAGCGCAACGAGCCGCGCGATCCGAGCACCACCACCCTGAGCTGCGCGAACAGCACTCTCGCGCGATAGGTTCGCGCCGACGGGCCGTTCGCGCAGCTCAGGACCGGGGCCGCCCGCGAGCGGCTCGCACGCAGACCCCGACTCGCGCGCATTCAGACCCCGACTCGCGGGGGTGGGGGTGGGGGTGGTGTGGCGGCCGGGGTGGGCCAGGAGGGACTGCTCGTCCAGGCCGGCCCACGAGGCGATGGCGGCGCGCAGGCCGGGAAGTGCGCGGCGACCGCCCCACACCTGGGAGGCGCGCAGGATCGACAGCACCAGGTTGACCTGGGCGTCACCTTCCGGAGCCCCGCCGAGGACGTGCAGGCCGTCGCGGATCTGGACGTCCTTGACCTCGCACAGGTAGCCGTCGATGTGCAGGACGAAGTCGTCGAAGGACTCCTCCCCCGGCGCCGTGTCGACGTGCAGGTCGTGGTGGAGCTGCGCGGCCTGCACGACCTCCCAGATCCGGGCGCGCAGCGCGGGCAGCTTCGCCGGGTCCATCGCCTGGACGGTCGCGTACTCGTCGAGCAGTTGCTCCAGCTTCGCCATCTCGCCGTAGGTGTCGGCGCGTGCCATCGGTGGCACCAGGTGGTCGACGATCACGGCGTGCCCGCGCCGCTTGGCCTGCGTGCCCTCGCCCGGGTCGTTGACGATGAACGGGTAGACCAGCGGCAGCTCGCCGAGCACGGCGTCCGGCGCGCAGCCGGGGCCGAGCCCGAGGCCCTTGCCGGGGAGCCACTCCAGCGTCCCGTGCTTGCCCAGGTGGATCACCGCATCGGCGCCGAACTCGTGGTCGAGCCAGCGGTAGGCGGCGAGGTAGTGGTGCGACGGGGGCAGCACCGGGTCGTGGTAGATCGCCACCGGGTTCTCACCGAACCCCCGCGGCGGCTGGATCATCAACAGCACGTTCCCGAACCGCAGCGCGGCGAGCGCGATGTCGGACCCGTCGACGTACAGCGACCCGGGCGGCTCCCCCCAGTGCTCGCGGATCCCGTCGGTGAGCGCTGCGGGCAGCGCGTCGAACCAGCGCCGGTAGTCCGCCAGCCGGACCCGCGACGGCGCGTTCGCCAGTTGCTCCTCGGTGAGCCACTCGACGTCGTGCCCGCCCGCGGCGATCAGCGTGTGGATGAGCTCGTCGGAATCCCCCGAGACGTCTCCGGGGAACTCCCCGACGGTGTAGCCGGCGTCCCGCAGGGCGCGCAGCAGGACGACCGCCGACGCCGGGGTGTCGAGGCCGACGGCGTTGCCGACCCGGGCGTGCTTGGTCGGGTAGCTCGACAGGACCAGCGCCACCTTGCGCTCCGCCACCGGGGTGCGCCGCAGCGAGGCGTGGCGCACCGCGAGCCCGGCCAGCCGGGCGGCGCGCTCGGGATCGGCCACGTAGCTGGGCAGGTCGTCACCCGCGACGGTCTCCTTGAACGAGAACGGCACCGTGATCAGCCGGCCGTCGAACTCGGGGATCGCCACCTGCATCGCCGCGTCCATCGGGGACAGCGCCGCGTCGGACGCCGCCCACGTGGCGCGCGAGGTGGTCAGGCACAGGCCCTGCAGTACCGGGACGTCGAGCGTGGCCAGCGCACCGGCGTCCCACGCGTCCTCCTCGCCGCCGGCGCTCGCCCCCGCCGCGACCGTGCCACCGGCCGCCAGCACGGTCGTGACCAGCGCGTCCGCACCTCCGAGCAGGTCCATGAGGGTGGGGCCGCTCCCGCCGCTGCGCGTGAGGCCCCGCAGCGATCCGCAGAACACCGGAAGCGCGTTGGCGCCGCGGGCCTCGATCGCGTCGCACAGCGTCTCGACGAACGCGGTGTTGCCGCTCAGTTCGTGGGCCCGGTAGAAGACGACGCCGACGGTCGGACGCCCCGGCTGCCGCACCCGCGAGCCGTGGATCCCGAAGTCCGGTGCCGACGCGGGTGGGACGAACCCCTCGCCCGTGAGCAGCACGGTGTCGGACAGGAACCGGTGCAGCTCCGCCATGTTGGCCGGCCCGCCGGCCGCGAGGTAGGCGAGTGCTTCGGACGCGACGCCCGCGGGCACGGTGGAGGCGGCCATCAGCTCGGCGTCCGGCGACGCCTCCCCGCCCAGCAGGAGAACCGGCAGCCCGGACGCCACGAGCGCGGTGACACCGTCGGGCCAGGTCCGGCGACCGCCGAGCAGTCGCAGCACCACCACGTCGACGCCGTCGAGCAACGCCGCCAACCCGGCAGGCTCGACGCGGGCCGGGTTCGCGGTGCGGTAGGGCGCGCCGCAGCGCCGAGCCGCGAGCAGTTCGGTGTCGGCCGTGGACAACAGCAGGACGGCAGGCGCCATCGTCGCTCCTCCTCGAGGGTCCGCGCCCTCCGTTCGGGGGTTACCGCGACGGCAGCGAGTCTCCTGGCTCCCGGATCGACACGGTCCGCCCGACCTTCCCGCCGCAGCAGTGGTCATCGAGGGTGGACGCCCGCTCCCCGGTGACAGTGGCGGGACCGCGCCGGAATCTCACCGACTTCCTCCACTGCCGTCGTGCGAACTGGAACACACCCGGCCGCCGCCGGTCAACGTGGCGACACCGGACGCCATGATCACCGTTACGGCGCAGGGCCGCTTGCCATCGCCGCGCCCCCCGGCCACGGTCACGCGTCCGCCTGCGCGGTCGTCGGGGTACTGAGCCATTCCGCGTAACCATCGGTTGCTCTGTGTGACTGAGTTCGATGATCATGCGGTTCGGTGGTTCTCGTGGTGGAGCAGGGCCAGAGCTGCGGCGACGATCTGGCCGAGGCGCCAGGGGCAGCCGCGGTAGCGGCGTAGCGCCTTGTAGGTGGTTATGAGCAGGGAGTTCGCGCGTTCGCCGAGGCAGCGCAGCGCGCCGTGGACGGCGTTGTGGGTCTGTTGGTCGGCGGTGAGTTCGCGGCCGGCGGGTTTCTTGATCGGGATGGTGAAGATGTCGGGTTCGCCCTGGTGGCCCTGGTCGGCCAGGCTCGGTCGTCCGTCCTGGACCCGGGCGGTGATCACCGTGAGCAGGTCGGGGTCGGTGCGGGCGGCGGTGGTGTCGTGCTCCCGGCCGGGGCGCACGTCGGAGGTCCACAGTGGCCATCCGTCGGGGGTGGACACGACCTGGATGTTGCCGCCGTGGTGGCGGTGTTTCCCCGACCACCACAGGTCGACCGACGCGGTGGGTCCGGCGGCGCTGGTTGCGGTCGGTGTGGATCAGGGTGCCGTCGAGGATGACGTGGCTGTGCCCGGCCGTCTTGGCGGTCAGCAACGCCCCGTGCAGCGACGTTTCGTGCAGCGCCCCGTGCAGCGACGTCTCGTGCAGCGCCCCGTGCAGCGACGTCTCGTGCAGCGCCCCGTGCAGCGACGTCTCGTGCAGCGACGCCCCGTGCAGCGACGGCTTGAGTCGGGCGGGCACAGCGATCGCTTCGTCGCGGTGGTCGTAGGTCGTGGAGGAGGAGATGGCGTTGTCGCGGCCCGGTTGCGCCATGCGGGTGTCGTCGAGGAACCAACGCAGCACCGCCTGATCGTGGGTCGAGAGAGCGCGGCTGCCGTACGCGTCCCTGGGCGGAGCCGCTCGGCGTGGAGCAGGCCCGCGACGAACGCGACACCGTCCTCGGACACGGTCAGGACCGACTCGGTCCGGCGCGCCACCGACGAGCCCTGCCAGTCACAGCGAGCTACGACCCGTTACGCGGAATGGCTCAGT
>Ga0209591_10005258_pt1 | contig 14480 bp, 11 predicted proteins | sample MAT01_FD_187207 | JGI IMG/M metagenome (GOLD analysis project Ga0209591, IMG submission 187207) | Freshwater microbial communities from Lake Fryxell liftoff mats and glacier meltwater in Antarctica - MAT-01 (SPAdes) (version 2) | ecosystem: Environmental > Aquatic > Freshwater > Ice > Liftoff... | reverse complement strand
GCGGCCGCGCCTCGCGCCGCCGCGCCTCGCGCCGCTGCTCCCCGCGCTGCTGCGGCTCGCGCTGCGGAGTCGGGAGGAGGTACGGGTGGCTGCTGGGCAGACAGCGACGCGCCAGCCACCAGGCACACAGTGGCGCAGACAACGACCAGAGGTCGGCGACGCATGTTAGGATTCATGAACTCAGGAATTAGGAGAGACTAAAGATCGGGGTATATTAGCCTCAGCTCAAACAAAAAGTCAACGGCCCTGCCACGAGGAGGACATATTCCCACAGCTGTTTCCCCTTCCTCAGGAATTCCGCGTCCCATGAAGAGACTTTCTCGCCCGTTGTTGGTTTCGGTTGTCACGATGGTTGCCGTCACGAGCGCGACGCTGCCGCTCGCGCCGGTCTCGGCGCAGGGCACCGGCGCCACTGGTGGCGCAGTGGCGCCTGTGCAATCGCTGCCCGATCGCGCCATTCGTCGCGATATCCCGATGACTAACGCGATCCGCCGCGCCTTCGCCGCCGGCACCCGCGACTCCAGCGGGCGGCCCGGTCGCGCGTATTGGCAATTGCGCACGGACTATCGCATCAACGTCGCGCTTGACCCTTCGTCCCAACGTTTGACCGGTACGGCGCGCATCGCCATCCAGAACAACAGCAGCGACGCGCTAACCGCCATCGCGCTGCGGCTCGATCCCAATCACTTCCTCGGCAACGCGCCACACGCCGCGCCGTGGGTGCCAGCCGAAGTCACGGATGGCATGACCATTACGCGGCTTGTCGTAGACGGCAAGGCCGCGAACCTCGGCGCGCAGGCGGCGCCGGGCGACGGTAGCACCGGCGCGCGGGCAGCCGTAGCCGCAGCGGCGAACGCCGCCAACGCGCCGGCGAATGGAGAACCGGTCTTGACCAACCCCAGGTCGACGGCCGCGCGCATCCGACTGGCCACACCGATTCCCGCGCACGCCACGGCCATTCTGGAAATCGATTGGTCACACAAGTTGCCCGGCGGGCCGGGCTCCGGTCATCGCATGGTGCAACGGTGGGCCGATACCCTGTTTCAACCCACACAATGGTATCCGCGCGTGTCCGTCTATGACGACCTGCGCGGATGGGACAGCGAGTTGTATCTCGGCCCGTCCGAGTTCTACAACAACTTCGGCACGTTCGACGTGCACATCGACGTGCCCGCCGGTTGGATTGTGAGTGGCACCGGCGTGCTGCAAAACCCGACCGAAGTGCTCACTCCGCAATCTCGTCAGCGATTGGCCAAGGCACTCACCACCAACGAAAACACGATGATCGTTGGGCCCGACGAAGTCGGTCCGGGCCAGGCCACACTTTCCGGTGGATCGAGCGGACGTCTCACATGGAAATTTCACGCGGATACGGTGAACGATTTTGCGTGGGCGACCGCGAAGAAGTTTGTGTGGCAGGCCACGAGAGCCACTATTCCGGGAAAGGGTGTCGTGCCCATTCACATGGTCTATCTGCCAGGTCGTGCCACGGCGTTCGCTCGCGCCGGCGAGATCAGTCGTCATGCGCTTGAGTTCTACAGTGCCTTGTGGTTCCCGTATCAGTTCCCGCAGCTCACGTTGCAAGACGGTCCGAGCGCAGGCATGGAGTACCCGATGGTGATCAATTCCAACCAGGGTGCGGCAGATCACGAGACGGCCCACATGTGGTGGCCGATGGTGGTCAGCAACAACGAAACGTGGTATGGGTGGATGGACGAAGGCTTCAATCAGTACATGAATGTGTTGTCCGACGCCGATGCCGCAAAGAAGGCGCCGGTGCTGGACGGTCTGGGTCAGGCGTACGGGCGCACGAGTGGTAACGAAGCCGAGCCACCCATGATGTGGAATGCCAACTATGGAGGGCCCGGCTTTTACGGGTTTACTACGTACCAGAAAACGCCGCTGATGCTCTCGATGCTTGGCGGCGTTGTTGGCGATTCGGCGGTGCAACGTGCGCATCGTGAATGGGCGACAGCGTGGATGTTCAAGCATCCCTCCCCATGGGACTACATGTTCGCCATGAACAAGTCGCTGGGACGCGATCTGGGCTGGTTTTGGTACTACTGGCTGTTTACGACAGAGAGTGTAGATGGACGCATTGCCAGCGTGAAGAACGCGGGCATTCGCACCACGGTGACGATCGTGCAGGATGGCCAGATGCCGTCGCCGGTGGTGCTGGACGTCAAGTTCGCGGCCGACGGCCCGGCTATTCGACTGATGAAGAATGCGGTGATGCTGGATGCCACGACGGCACGTCTCACGTGGCCCGTCGACGTGTGGTTTTCCGGCAAGCGATCGTTTGTGGCTGACCTGGTGTTTGGTGGGCGCAAAATCGAAACGATCACACTTGATGCACAGGGACGATTCCCGGACCGCGATCCCAAAGACAACCGCTGGACGACGGCGGCGGCCGCCGGGGGAGTGGGGGCGTCGAAGCCATGAGTGCGTACCCCTTGCGCACCAGCGGGAACCGTACGATTGCGGCTGCTGTCGCCGCCGCCGTCGCGGTAGCACTGACGCTGGTGAGCGCGCCAGGTGCCGGTGCGCAAGAGGCGCGCGCGCGATTTCGCGTGGAAGAGACGACCATTGCGGAGGTGCACGCGGCATTCAAGGCCCGCACGCTGACGTGTCGCTCACTGGTGCGCGCCTACCTCGCGCGCATCGCGGCCTACGACAAGCGTGGCCCGGCAATCAACGCGCTGATCACGATCAATCCGGCTGCGCTCGCGATTGCTGATTCGCTCGATGCACGCTACGCGCGCAGCGGACCGACAGGAGCGCTGCACTGCATTCCCATGATCGTGAAAGACAATTTCGAGACCACCGATATGCCTACCACGGCAGGCTCGCTGGCGCTCGAAGGGTGGCGACCGCCGCAAGACGCGACGATGGTCGCCAAGGTGCGGGCGGCCGGTGCGATCGTGCTGGCGAAGTCGAATCTCGCCGAGTGGGCGTTTACGCCGTACGAAACCGTCAGTTCGATTCTGCCTGGGTACACGCGAAATCCGTACGCGTTGGATCGTGTGACGGCCGGATCCAGCGGCGGCACGGCGGCTGCCGTCGCCGCCAACTTCGGTGAAGTCGGACTTGGCAGCGATACAGGAAACTCCATTCGCGGTCCGTCGGCCCATCAGGCGTTGGTGGGCATTCGCTCCACGATGGGGTTGACGTCACGTGCCGGTGTGGTACCGCTCAACGCCACCGCCGACATCGCCGGCCCCATGGCGCGCACGCTTGCCGACGCGGTCGCCGTGTTCAACGTCGTGGTGGGCAGTGATCCCGCGGATACCGTGACCGCCCCGGCGGACAGCAAGCGCGATGCAGACTATCGTGTGCATCTCACGCGTGGCGCGCTACGCGGCGCACGCATCGGCATTCTTCGGCAAGCGTACGAGCGTCCAACACTCGATACGGCCGTGCAGCGCGTGTTCACGCAGGCCGTTACCGCACTGCGCAACGCGGGGGCAACGATCATCGACCCGGCGCGCGTGGATTCACTCGATGCGATTCAGCGTCGTCAGCAGGGCGGTTGCAATCGTTTCAAGTCCGATCTGGAACGCTACTTCACGGCTCGCGGCCCCAACGCGCCGGTGAAAACGGTCGATGAGGTGCTCCGCAGCCGTCGCTACCATCCCACGGTCGAACAGCGTCTTCGCGACGCGGCACAGGCCACGGAAACGCCCGAGCAGAGTGCCGGCTGCCAAAGCCGCGAGCGTGTACGAGCCGCGCTGCGCGTGGCGGTGACGCAGCTCATGGATTCGCTCACACTCGATGCGATGGTCTACCCCACGTGGAGCAACGCACCGCGCTTGATCGGTGATCTGAATACGCCGCACGGCGACAACAGCCAGCTGTTCGCGCCCACCACCGGCTTCCCGGCCATCACCATCCCGATGGGCTACACCTATGAGAACGCGCTGCCGGCCGGTATCACGTTCTTTGGGCGTGCGTGGTCGGAGGGGCGATTGATCTCGCTGGCGTATGACTACGAACAGCTGACGAAGCACCGTCGCGCGCCGAGCACGGCACCGGCGCTTGCCGCGGCGCGTTAGTGAGACAGGACGCGGCACCGCACGTGCAACAGCACGTTCGACACCACGTTCAACAGCACGTTCGACAGCGCGTTCGACAGCGCGTTCGACAGCACGTTCGACAGCACGTTCGACAGCACGTTCGACAGCACGTTTGACAGCACGTTCGACAGCATGATCGACAGCACGTTCAACAGCACGTTCAGTAGCACGGTTCTCAGCGCGCCAGCACCCCGCTCGTTCTCAGCTGACCGTGCGTCCCTCAAGACCATCCCATCGTGTCCATCGCGCTACTTGGTACCGGCCTTCTTGGCAGTGCATTCGTTGAGGGACTGCTGACGCGTGGCGAAAAGGATGTCGTCGTGTGGAACAGAACCGCGGTGCGTGCCGAGCCACTCGCCGCGCTGGGTGCACGCGTTGCACCTACGGCGGCCGACGCGGTGCGTGACGCGACGCGCGTGCATCTGGTGCTGCTGGATGACGATACCGTCGATACCACGATTGCCTCATTTCGCGACGCCTTACGGCCCGACGTGGTAATTGTCGATCATACCACCACGCAGCCTGCGCGCACGGCGGCACGAGCCGCTGCGCTCCGCGAGGCAGGGATCGCCTACCTGCACGCCCCGGTGATGATGGGCCCGCCCGCCGCGCGTGGCGCGAAAGGCATGATGCTTGTGGCCGGGCCAACCAATATTGTCGACCGTGTGCGTGATGCGCTGGGAACGATGACCGGAGAGCTCTGGCACGTTGGCGAGCGCGCTGATATGGCGTCAGTGTATAAGCTGGTGGGCAACGCCATGATTCTCTCGGTGGTTGGTGTGACCGGCGATATCATGCGCATGATGGACAGCGCCGACCTGCCGCGCAGCGCGGCATTGGAGATGCTCGCCAAGACCAATCTCAACGGCGCCGTGGTGTTCCGTGGCAACATGATGCGCGATGAGCAGTACGACACCAACTTCGCGCTCGACGTGGCGCGCAAGGATATGCGGTTGATGCTGGAAACGGCGGGTACGCAGCCTACACCGATGCTGTCGGCACTGGCGCAGCGCATGGATGCGCTCATCGCCGACGGACGTGGCGTGGATGATTTCGCCGTCTTGGGTCGTCGCGAGCCGACTGGCGCGTAGCGCGAGAGTGGCGCTCCGGTGTGTGACGCGCCCGCATGGTCAGGCGACCGGTGTGGTTAGCCACCACCAACGCTTCAGCAAGCATTCTGGTCGGATCGCACCGCCCGTTTATCCAGGTGCAGCGCACCCTTCCACCGGACGCGTCGTCGCGTGACCAGGTCGTCCAGTACAAGGACGAAACTGCCTTTGATGCACCGGTCATCTCCACTCGATCGATCATCGCGCGCTGAACCAGCCCGCCGCCCGCCACTTTATTGCGAGTCCCGCGCGCCCGCGCGGACGGACTCTGCGCCAGAATGTCCGCGCAGGACGTGCGTGCTTTACCCATGGTACTTCCTCCGCAGCGAAGTAGAATCTCGGCATGTTTTCTAACACGTGGGTTGCTGCAACCGCTCCGCCAATGCCGCTGCGCTGTTCACGGCGATCGACTGCAACGACCACGCGCTGCTCCGTTAGCTCGAGTAGTACGCCGCGTTCTCGTCCACGTATCCCTTCGTGAGATCGCAGCCGTACACGCGTGCGCTGCCGTTGCCCACGCCGAGTGTCACGTCAAGGTCCACCACATCACGGGCGAGCGTGTCGCGCACGGTGGCATCGTCAAAACGAAGGCGCTCACCGTGCTGCACAACAGGGAACCCGTTGATCGACGCCGAGGTGGTGAGCGGTGTGATGGTGCAGTCGAAGCACTTGCCGATGGCCATCAACAAGCGGCCCACGTTGGGATCGGCACCGTGCACCATCGTCTTGATGAGCGGGGAGTTCACGATCGACTTGGCCACGACGTGCGCCTCGTGATCGTTCAGCGCGCCGCTCACATGGACGCGAATCAGGCGCGTGGCGCCTTCTCCGTCGCGCGCGAGCACTTCGGTCATGCGAATGCAGCCGTCACGCAACAGCGCAAAGAAATCCGCTTCGTTCACAGGGCCGGCGCGACCGTTGGCCAGAATCACGCAGGTGTCCGAGGTACTGGTGTCGGTGTCTACGGAAAGGGAGTTGAACGACGGAGCGACGGCCGCGCGGAGCAGGCGATCGAGGGTGTGCGCGTCAATCGCCGCGTCGGTGAAGATGTACGACAACATCGTCGCCATGTTGGGCTCGATCATCCCGGAGCCCTTCGCCACCCACGTGATGGTTGCCGCACCGAGCGACGCAGACATCGCCTTCGGATGCGTGTCGGTGGTCATGATCCCTTCGGCTCCAACCATCGGATCGCCCTGCAACTCATCGCGCATCCCCACCACACCGCGTTCGATCTTTTCGATCGGCAGCGGTACACCAATCACTCCGGTCGAACTGACCAGCACACGATTGGAGTCGGTGCCAAGTTCTGTCGCTGCCGCGAGCGCCATGCGACGCGCGTTGGCGATGCCCTCGATTCCCGTCGCAACGTTGCTGACTTTGCTGTTGGCCACAATCGCCCGCAACACACCACCCCGTATCGTTTCACGCCCCAACACAATCGGCGCACCAGGAAAGTGATTGCGCGTGAACACCGCCGCCGCCGCCGCATCCACGTCGCTCGCGAACAGCGTCAGGTCACGCGCCGACGGTTTGAGGCCGACATTGCGACTGGCACACCGAAAGCCACGCGGGAAAACCGGCACGGCGTGAAACGGGGAAGGCAGGATAATCATCGGGGAAACCTGATCGGGTTCACCGAAGGACGCCAGACACGACGGGTCGACGGCGCGCGCCTCCTGCGTTACACCGAGCGTTCGCTACTGTCGCTCCTCCTTGCAGCTACTCGGGCCATCGCAACCCACGCTCCGCCCGTTCGATGTCGCTGTTGGTCTTCGACTCCTGCTCGAACCGGAGGAGCGCTATGAGCCGCTCGCCGAAGCGCTGGTGACGAGGACAAGTGTCGTGCACCGATCGGTGGCACGGCTGCGGCTGTCCGGCCTCTGCACGCCCAGCACCCGCACCATCGCGCGCTTCGCTTTCCGCGAATTCCTGGTGCACGGGGTGCGCTATGCGTTTCCCGCCGTGCATGGTCCTGATCGCACGGGCATGGCAACCGCGTGGTCGCACGCGCAGGTCGGGCCATTATTCAGTGACGGGGAACTGCTGCGACCGATGGTTTGGCAATCGGACCGTGGCTCAGCACGCGGCGAGTCGTTGGCGCCGCTGTTTCGAGACGGTGCCGACGGTTGCTGCACGCGACCCGGAAATGCATAGACTGCTTGCGCTGGTCGACGTGCTGCGCGTCGGAAGGTTGAGGCAACGGCGGGTGGTGAGATGTGAGCTTGCTGAGGTGTGAGGTGTGAGGTGTGAGGTGTGAGGTGTGAGGTGTGAGGGGAGATAGGCGTGAGGCACATTCAGGCGTGAGCTGTGAGCTCTGGGCTCTCAGGTTAGAGCGCCTGCTTGAGGCTCGAGGCCTGAGCAACCACTGCCTCCGCACGTCCTCAGGCCTCGCGCCTCAAGCAGGAGCTCTGCCCTCAGAGCCCAGAGCTCACAGCTCACGCCTGAATGTGCCTCACGCCTCTCTCCCCTCACACCTCTCCCCTCACACCCTTTCCCCTCACACCTCAGCACGCTCACACCTCAAGCTTGCGTAAACGCCGAGTATCCGCCCACCAGGTTCTTCACCTTCGTCCGGCCCAGTCGTTTCAGCACACTGGCGGCGATTGCCGAACGCGTACCCGACTGGCACTGCACGACCAACTCGCCGGCGGGCAAGATGCCGGCGCGCTCAAACAGGTCACCAAGCGGTATGTGCACCGCGTTTGGAATATGCCCTTGGCGCCATTCGCTTTCGCCGCGCACGTCGATGACGGTCGGCGCATCGCCAGCGGCCGAGCACTCGGCAAGCGCTGACACCGTGAGCTGCGGAATGCTGGAGAGCGCACGCCCCGCCTCCGTCCATGTGCGCATGGCCTCGGCGGGCTCTATCCATCCCGCTACACGATCCATGCCGATCATGCAGAGATCATGCGTCGCGGCACTCGCCATCTCCGCGGTGCTCGCGAGAAGGACGATGTCGACCGAGTACGGCACCAACGAACCGACCCACGTCGAGAACGTCTTCGTGTAGGGGATCGAGAGCGAGCGCGGCACATGCGCCTCGGCGAATTGCTCGGCGGGACGCAGATCGATGATCCAGCGTTCGCGATCACCGTCGATCAGTATGCTCGGCGAAAGCCGCGGCGGTTGCGGCAACCCATGCAGAACCGCGGGGCCGTCACGGTTGATGCGCTTCATGGTCGCGAAGTAGCGCGGTGGCTCGGGCTGGCCATCCAGCACGGCGGCTACGAATGCTGATTCGCTGGTTTCAGAGACACCCCAGTTGGCGCGCTGTTCGTAGCCCACCGTGCTAAAGGGCACCGCTCCAAGAGCTTTGCCACATGCGGAGCCGGCGCCGTGGCCGGGCCATACTTGCAGATAGTCGGGAAGCTCGCGAAAGCGCGCGAGTGAGTGAAAGAGCGTGCGCGCTGCAGCATCCATGGTGTTGGCTACGCCTGCGGCTTTTTCGAGCAGGTCCGGTCGGCCCACATCACCCACGAAGACAAAGTCCCCGGTCAGGATCCCCATCGGACCGACCGCGCGCGGCGTATCGGTGACGACGAACGAGAGATGCTCCGGCGTGTGACCCGGCGTGTGCAACACGTCACAACGAATGTTGCCGACGTGAATGACATCCCCGTGGTGCAGCAACGTCGCGTGATCCGCGCGGGCGTAGCCGTACTGCCACTCGGCACCGCCTTCAGCGGAGAGGAAAAGGTGGGCGCCTGTCGCGGCGACAAGCTCCCGGGCGCCAGATACAAAGTCCGCATGAATATGGGTCTCCGTCACGTGGGTGACCCGGAGTCGTTCATCGGCGGCCACGCGCAGGTACGGCGCGATGTCGCGCAGCGGATCGACCACGATGGCCTCGCCGGTGGCCTGGCAGCCGATCATGTAGCTGGCTTGCGCGAGCGGCTGGTCGAAGAACTGTCGGAAGAACATGCTGGCAAATATACCGAAGATGCCGGTCTTGGCCGTCTTCAACCTGGCGGCCCGCGAGACAAACACCCGAGAACGCTTACGCGCGCAGGGGGTAAATCGTCAAACGGGGACATGCCGCCATCTCCGAGTGCCGCGCCGCGCCGACCCGCCACCGCAACCCTTGCTCGGGGCAGAGACGGGCAGACGCTCACCGTCCACGCCACCGCGCGCGAAGCGCAGGAGCGCGGCGTCGTACTGGGCGCCATCGGCGTGTGTGCCGCGCTTGGGTTGATCGCGGTCGGCTATCAGGTGGTGCGATCAACACGCGTGCAAGGTGCGCAGTACGCGCTGGGCAAGTCGCTGACCCAGGTGTCCACGAAACAATCAGAGTTTCGGAGCATGATGGGGCGCTTCGCGAGCTGGCCGGAACTCCAGGACCGCGGCATGACGCTCGAGAAACAGCAGTCCGTCACCGCGTGGAACGCCGACGGCTCCCATTGGTTCATGGCCGTCCGCGACGGGCAAACAGGGATCGTCTGCCAGCGCACCGGCGAGATGTTCGATAACGCGCGCACCAATCGCCGCACGAGCTGTTCGTCGAAGTAGCGCTCGGCCGACGCGTCGACAGCGCCACAAACCTTCGTCAAATCGAGGCAAGGCACTCGACAACCGACGCGCACTGCGACAGCATCCGTCGTGTCGATCTCTCTCCTCTTTCGCGTTCCACGCGGCTCGCGGTGCGCTACGCGCGAAGCCGTCCTCATCGTCGCCGCACTGATCGGCGCTCCCGCCGCCACGAGCGGCGCACAATCGGCGTCCCCGCCGGTACGCGCACCGGCCGACACCGGGCGCGCCATCTTGCGTCCGGTCAACGTCAGCGTCTCTCGTGACGCGGCTCGCTCGCCCTTTGAGCTTCCCTTCGCGACGTCGCGCGTGACACCCGACGCCATACGGCCAGGTCAACGCCGCCAATCGATGGGCGACCTGCTGTTTGGCGTTCCGGGGCTCGTTGTGCAAGAGCGCGCCAACCCGTCGCAGGATCCGCGGCTGACCATTCGCGGCTTTGGTGCGCGCTCGGCGTTTGGCGTGCGCGGGGTCCGCGTGCTTCGCGATGGGATTCCGCTCTCGCTCCCGGATGGACAAACGCCGATCGACTGGCTGGAAATGGAAAGCGTGGAGAGCCTTGACGTCGTGCGGGGGACCGCGGCCGCGCTCTATGGGAATGCGGCTGGCGGCGTGGTCGATGTGCGCTCCAAGGATCCAGTGGCTGCGCCCATCGCGGCCGACGTGCGATGGTGGAGCGGGGGAGGCGTCATGCGCACGACCGCTACCCTCTCCGCCGCGCAACCGCGACCCGCTTCCGACGCGACCGCGTTGCCGCTGGTGCGCGACGCCGGCTCGCTGCTCACGTTGACGCGAACGAATGGCGACGGCGCTCGCCAGTGGTCGCGGATTGATGCCACGCACGCGTTTGCGCGGGCCTTCGCACGCGTCGGACATACGCGCCTCGAAGTGCAGGGCACGTCCTACGATGCCCAGCGCGCTGAGAACACGGGCGCGCTCACCGCGGCTGAACTCTCGCGCGATCCAACGCTGCCCGATTCGTTGAACATCACTAAACGGTCGCGCAAAGCGGTGAAGCACCAGCAACTCGCACTCATCGCCTCCCACGGGAGCGACGCGCGCTCTGTACACGCCTCGGTGTTTGCCGCGACCAGAACACTCGACAATCCGTTACCGTTCGCCATCGTGGCGGTCGACCGAGCCACCACGGGCGCCTCGTTGCGCTTCACGGCGCGGACCGCCCGCACGCCATGGCCGTTGCGCATCACGCTGGGTGTCGACGCGCAACGGCAGGACGACAGTCGCTTGAATTACGAGAATTGCGCCGACTTTGTGGGCGCAAATCCTGTCACCCGTTGTCCGGTAATCGGCGCCGAACGCGGCGCGATTCGATTGGATCAGCGCGAGCTGGTGCGCGGCATTGGCGGATACGCGCGCGCCGAAGTCGAGCTCCCGCACGGCGTCTTCATGAGCGCCGCCGCGCGCCGTGATCAGGTCGCATTTGATGTCACCGACCGCTTCACCACGACGACCAACCCCGATGACTCTGGCGAGCGCACGCTCTCGGCCACCACGCCGATGCTTGGTGTGGTGTGGCGTGCGCGGCCTGCGTTCTCTGTGTTTGCGAACTGGACCTCCGCCTTCGAAACGCCGACGATCACCGAACTGACCAATCAGGATAACGGCGCTGCAGGGCTCAATATCGCGCTGGCGCCGCAGCGTACGCGCACGGTGGAAAGTGGCGTACAGGCGCTGATTCACAGCCGCCTGAAGCTCGATGTGGCCGCCTTTCGCGCGACCGTGCAGGATGAATTGGTGCCGTTCGACGTGCCAAACTCGCCGGGCCGACGTGCCTTTCGCAATGCCGGGCAGACGTCACGCACGGGCCTCGAGACCAGCCTCCTGGCTGCACTGCCGCTGGTCGATGTCGGCGCCTCGTACACGCGCTCGCACTTTCGATTCGATCGCTATGTCGTGGGCACCGCGAATTTCGCCGGGAAACCAATCCCCGGGATTCCCGCGCACATGTCTCAGCTGTGGACCACGGCCCGCGCGAAGGGCGCCTTTGCGACCATCGAGGCGACCCTGTCTTCGAAGATGACGGCGAACGATGCCGCGACGATCACCGCGGCTGGCTACTCTGTCTGGGCGTTGCGTGCGGGATATGCCGGGCCCGGTGGCTGGACCCGTCTTGGGTTGGAACCCACCGTCGGTATCGACAATTTGTTTGATCGACGATTCGCCACCAGCGTGGTCGTGAATGCGACGCGCAACCGCTACTTCGAACCAGCGCTTGCGCGGCGTGCGTTTCTGTCTGTGCGGGTGACCGGTCGTCCGTAGCACCCGCCGTGCTGGTCCTCATCACGCGTCTTTGAACAACTCACTCTCAACACAGGGAAGCATCGCATGTCTGATATCGACGGCTGGCTGCTGGAGTCCATTTCGGTCAACGACGGGGTCTTGGGCTTGGTGGGGTTTGATGACGACCGCCCGATGAACGTCTGGAGCGGTCCCCACTATGAGCGAGCGCTGTCGCAACGACTCATTTGCAGCGCGCGCGTCGCCGCCGCGGAATGGGCGTTGGCCGATGTAGAACGTCGAGCGGCGAGTTCTGCGGTCGTGGAGAACTCCCGTGGGGTTCACGCCGCCGCCAAGGCCGAGTGGGGTGCGTGGGACGCCCAGGTCACGCGACTGACCAACGCACGCGCCGGTCGATAGTTCGCCAACGCGACGTTGGGACGCGAGTGCAGCGCTCGCAGCAAGCGAGCGCTACGCTAGCGGACCCGCAATACAAAGGGCAGTCGAGCATACGTGCCACGCGGGTCATCGTAGGTCAGCAGCGCGCTCAACTGTTGGAGGACGTCCCGTCCAAGCTGCTGGGCTGGACCGCGGCCGGTGAGCACGGTCGACCACGGCAGCGAGGCGACCGGCGTGGGATTCCTCGAGAACATTTCGGTGAGCAGTTCGGTCGTGGACTTGTTGCGAGGATATTCCCGCACGTCGTAGTCGCCGGTCAGTTTGGCAAGCGATGCGGCACTCTTGATTGCCACATCCAGTCCACCGATTGAATCGACCAAGCCAATGCGCATGGCATCGGTTCCCGACCACACGCGTCCCTCAGCGATAGCGGCCACCGAATCCCGGGACAGGTTGCGCGCCTTCGACACCCGTTCCAGGAACGCTGCGTAGACCGCGTCGGTCCCGCGCTGGAGCACCGCCAGTTCATCAGCCGATCGCGGACGAGTCAGCGTAAGGATGTCGGCGTAGCGGCCCGTCTTCACGGTGTCGAAGGTGATGCCGTTCTTATTTGCCAACTGCTTGAAGTTCGGTACGAGCGAGAACACGCCAATCGATCCCGTGATCGTATTCGGTTGGGCAAAGACCCGCGTGGCTGCCGTCGAAATCCAGTAGCCACCACTCGCCGCAACCGTGCCCATCGACACCACAATGGGTTTGGTGCGACGAATGAGTGCCAACTCACGCTGGATCTTCTCTGACGCAATGGCGCTGCCGCCCGGGCTATTCACGCGGAGCACCACCGCGTGCACCGAGGCATCGGCACGCAGGCGGCGCAACTCGCGAGCCAGTCCATCGCCGCCAATCGTGCCAGCGCCACCCATGCCGTCTACGATATCGCCCTCCGCATATACGATCGCGACGCTCTGCTTCGCACCGAACGAACGCGAGCGTGCCGCGGCGATCGGTGCGTAATCCTCCAGCATGACCTGAGGAAGCGTCGGTTGCGCCAACATCGCGGACAGATCGCCGGCCGGAGCTGCACCATCCCGGCGAACCGGTGAGGCGCTATCAGACACTGGGCCGCCAGGAAGTCGCTTCTCGCGAACGCCGGCCAACACCTCCAGGTCGGTCAGCACCTCGTCAAAGTACGCGACGCGATCCACCAGCTTGGCGGACAGCGCGTCGGCAGGCAAGATGATCCCCTGCGCGTCAACAAGGGTTTGCAGCGCCGTGGTATCCACCGATCGGCTCTCCGCAATCCCGCGTTTGACCTCGCCCCACATCTCGCTGAGATACGTGCGCGTTTGCAGACGGCTCTCAGGGCTCATGTCGGCGCGCGTGTACGGCTCGACCGCCGCCTTGAATCGACCCACTCGGCTGACTTGCACACCGATGCCGTATTTCTCGAGCATCCCCGCAAAGAACAGCTGTTCAGACACCATGCCGGGCATCATGAGCGACCCGAACGGATCAAGCGTGACCAACGACGCGGCCGATGCGAGATAGTAATCGCGCGTGTCCGGATTGACGAGGTACGCATGAACCGGCTTCTTCGACTTGCGAAAGTCAGCGATCGCTGCCCGCAACTCCCGCAACGCCGCATAGCCCGAACCATACCCGCTGGCGTTGATCGTTCCGCGGATGAGCACACCGCTGATATCGTCGTCGCCCGCTGCCGCCCGCAGTGCAAGAATGGCCGCGCGAAGCGGTACCGTATTCTGTCCCCCGGAAAACAGCGCATCGTCCAGCACCGACTTATGCTCGGCAGACGTTGGTGCATCCACAAACGTCTGCTCCAAGTCGACAACAAGGATGGAGCCCTTGCGCACCACCGTCGGCTTATCACTGCCCGCCGCCGCCGCAATCCCGACAATGAGGATGATACCGCCAACGACGCAAATCGCGATCGTGACAAGGTTCGCCGCAATCGCCGTAAAAAACGCCTTCATGATCACCGCTCCAACATCGAGAAACCCCAAGGACCCGAGAGTGTGTCGTCAAGCCAATACGTGAATGAATAACCAGCCGCCCCCCAAAACCCGAACCCGCAGCAAATCCGTCCACCCCCCCACCCGCCGTCAATCCGTCCACC
>Ga0209591_10005256_pt1 | contig 14483 bp, 9 predicted proteins | sample MAT01_FD_187207 | JGI IMG/M metagenome (GOLD analysis project Ga0209591, IMG submission 187207) | Freshwater microbial communities from Lake Fryxell liftoff mats and glacier meltwater in Antarctica - MAT-01 (SPAdes) (version 2) | ecosystem: Environmental > Aquatic > Freshwater > Ice > Liftoff... | reverse complement strand
AATTGGTACGAGGCGCTGATGGCGTCACCGAGCGGTGCCAAATCATATTCCATGCCCAAGGGGCGCATCCCGGCGCTGTGGATGGCGCGCATCGCTTTTTGACGATGCTGTGAGAGGTCTTTGCTGGTGCTGCTGATCATCACGTCACAGAGTTTGAGCAGTTCTTGTTCTTGAGATGCCATCGGCGCTTCCGATCTATGGGGCTGGGGGACGGGCAAGGTTAGGAATGATAATAGCGCAGAATCGGGATAGTCGCACGCCTCGCGTCCCCACCCCGATCCGCCCGATAACCGGACGCGCGGTTGGATTCTGTTGCAAAGGGGTTGAAACACATGGGCAACCCCATTGGGTTGCCCCTACGAGACCCGCTGTTGTAGGGGCGCGCAACGGCATTTTGTTGAAACACACGGGCATTTTGTTGAAACACACGGGCAACCACATTGGGTTGCCCCTACGAGACCCGCTGTTGTAGGGGCGACCCAATGGGGTCTTGGGCGTCAAGTTAAGGGTTTATTCTCTTGTTTTGCCTCGATCCCCACCCCCTAGCCCCCTCCCCATTGCATGGCTGAGGGGGGATTTTCAAAGTGCTTATGTGAAACAATTTCAGTGGATCACAAAGCATATCCCTACCCCGTCCGACCGAAGGTCGGCATCCCCTCCCTACTTCGTAGAGAGGGGACTTCTAAGAACCGTTGTGAGCTTTTTTTCTCCCCCTCTCCATAAGCGAAGCGACCAATGGGGAGGGGGCGCTGACCGAAGGTCAGACGGGGTGGGGATTATCAAATCTGCTATTCATTGAATTTGTGTAACTGCTCAGGCTGAAAAACGGTCGGTAATAAAGGGAGAAATGACCGTGGGTGGCAAACAGGCGGACATACGGTGCGGTCAGCGTCACGACATGCGCCTAGTCCGCACCCTATGATTCGCGGGGGAGGAACCCTTTCCTCAAAAAATCATGCCCCGTCTGACATCTTCATGGACAGGGCATGGAGAAACTTCGGGGTTACGTCAAATAATCGCGCAAATGCCGGCTACGGCGCGGGTGCCGCAAGCGCCGTAGTGCCTTGCCCTCAATCTGGCGGATGCGTTCGCGCGTTAAGCCGAACTTCTGCCCCACTTCTTCGAGCGTGTGGCTCTCGCCGTTCAGCAATCCGAAGCGCAATTGCAGGATGCGCGCCTCGCGCGGGGTGAGCGTGTTCAAGAGCGCATCGATCTTCTCGCGCAGCATCACCTCCGACGCCGATTGTGCCGGGTTGGGGGCGCTTTCGTTCTCGATGAAATGCCCAAATTCGCTGTCGTCATCATCCCCCACCGGGCGCTCCAAGCTGAGCGGTTGCCACGACACCCGTAGCATCCAGCGAATCTTGCGGGCATCCGTTTTGAGGATATCCGCCAATTCTTCGACCGACGGCTTGTTGCCGCTGTCTTGTTCAAGCTGGCGGGCAAGGCGGTACAACTGGCGGATGCGGTCGCTCATATGCACGGGCACGCGGATCGTGCGCCCTTGATCGGCGATGGCGCGTGTGACCGTCTGCCGAATCCACCAGGTGGCATAGGTGCTAAAGCGATAGCCGCGCCGATAATCAAACTTTTCGACTGCTTTCATCAAGCCTAAGTTGCCCTCTTGGATCAGGTCGAGGAAGGGCACCCCGCGCGAAAGATATCGTTTGGCGATGGAGACCACCAAGCGGGTATTGGCTTTGATCAGGTGTTCGCGGGCTTCAATACCTTCTTCGAGCGTGATTTGTAAGGCGGTGCGTTGGGGGTGGTCGGCGGGGAGGGTACGTAATTTGCGGGCGACATCACGGGCGGCATCAATGCGTTGGGCGAGCATAACCTCTTCTTCGGTCTTCAAAAGTGGCACGCGCGCCATCTCTTTTAGATACAAGCCGACAGTATCACTCGATGCCAGTTCCCCCGAAACAGCATCATCCTCTGCCCAATCATCGTCTAATTCTACAGGTTCGATCTCGTCGAGGGCGTCCCACGGCACTTCCTCCGTATCATCAAACGTCGCTAAGCCATCTTCAGGGAAGTCTACCGCATCAAAATCATCTTCTATAAAGCGGTCGCTGTGACCGCCTTGATCATCATTTTCAAAAGAAAAACGTGACTCGTAGGGTTGATCGTAGCTCTGCATGGTATCGATACCCCTTCATTATTGCCGCCGGATGAAATAAGGGCAGGCGGGCGTGCCACAGCCCACCCGCCTCATGATTAACCTTTTAAGAGTTGTTTCAACTTCTCAAAGCGCGGGTCGATGACATCATCGGCACAAGTGCAAGTGCCGTGATTCCAGTTGGTGCCACAATTGGGGCACAAGCCTTTGCAATCAGGGCGGCACAATGCCCCGCGCGTATCGGCGATGATCGCCTCTGACCGCACAAGGGGCGCTAAATCCAACACCCCATCCTCCCCAATCTGAAATTCGGTATCAGTGGGATTGGGATAGGCGTACAATTCTTCGACATCCAATACAAGGTGATGCTGCATCCCGTCGAGACAACGGAAACACTCATCCTCTAGCCCGACTTCTAGCGTGCCCTGCACCAAAATACCCTCTTTGGTGCGGCTTAAACGCAAAGGTCCGCGCAGATAAGCGAGATCGACATCTTCGGCGACGCGAATCGGTGGAACATCAAACCCCGTATCGTGAATATGCCCCGCGCCAGCATTGAGCAAGAAGCCAACATTTAAGCGGAGGACACGATTGGGGATATACCCATTGGCAAATTGCTTCACGCTGGTGATTACCTTCAAGACTGCTGACGAATACCGCTAAATAACAGGTTTCAAACCTTATTAAAAAATATAGGAATTTTCCATGTCTGTCAAGACATCAACAGCACGAATTAGCGTTTATAAGTATGCTCTTTTTCGTGGTGCCCGTCTACCAATAATCTTGTTAGGTTTTGAGCAGTGTGGAAGCGCGCATGAGGGCACGCGCTTACTGATCGCCATCCGAGGCGGGCGAGGCGGCGGATGCCAAAATTCGGCGCGCATGGGTGAGGGCGGTGTTCAAATCAGGCACCAATAAAAATGGCACGCCGGTGATGCGACCCCGCCCAGACAGCCCGATACGTAACGCGGGCGAAACCACGACCACGATCGAGCGTAGGACAAAACCGGTATTCTCTTTGGTCAACTGCCGAAACGCCGCAATCGAAACGTCGACGTCCGGCAGTGCCGCATGGATGCCCTCGGTGATCAGCACAATTTTGGTATCGCCCGCTTCGCGCATGGATGTGGCGTTAAAACTGCCCGTAATCCGTTGCGGCAAAATGCCCTGCTCTAGACGGCTGACTTCAATCGGCATTCCCTATCCTTTCAGGTAGAACTTTTGCCGATACTAGTTCGCCAACAGCATCGGCGTAGTAGTATCGGTTACGCTGATTGTACTCGCTCTTGGGAAGAATGGGACGGCGAAGACTGGGCAAAACGCGCGTAGTCCGGTCAAAGGAGTATTAAAAGGGTCAATTTTGCTCAATGACCCGCTGTAACTACACAGCTACCCCTCATCCCGTCCGAGCGCGCTCGGCACCCCTTCTCCCAGCCGCTTCGCTTTTGGAGAAGGGGAGAAACGCAGTAGAAAGTCCCTCGCCCCGCCGCTTCGCTTATGGAGAGGGATTGCCGCTTCGCTTTGGGTGAGGGGTGTGTAGTTACGACCCGCTTTGGGTTAGCATTATTTTCCTTTTCCACACCAATTTTGGCATTTTTCCCGTGTGCGCAGAATATCGCCGTTTGGCGTCAATCCATGCACCACGTACAATAGAACAACTTAAAAAAGGCAGGCGTGGCGCATGGCTGAAGGTTTATTTGATTCGCGGTACCGATATGATTTTATTTATCCGCGCGGGCGCTCCGGCGAAACGCTGCGCGCTGTCGATTCGCAGGACGGGGATCGCCCCGTAGTGATCAAACGTCCTGCCCCACAAGATGCCCCGCCGATTCGTGCTGGGCAAGAAGTCAGCATCCTCAACGAACGCAAAGCGTTATCACGGCTTGCCGGTCACGCCGTCTCGACGTTGTTGCTGGGCGGCGGGCAATTTGCGGTGGGGGGCATGGCGCATCAATACATCGTCATGGAACGCGCCGAAGGGCAAATCGTGGCGGAAATGGTGTCTGAACTGGCACAGCATGGCGCACGTTTGCCCGATTTAGAAATCCTGATCATCATTGATCACCTGCTCGATCTGCTCTATACAGCGCATCAGCACGATATCGTCTACAACGATGTGGATGCCAAACACTTGTTTTGGGATCGGGATCGCTATCGTTTGAAGGTAATCGATTGGGGCAATGCCGTCTTTCTCGAAGGCGACGAAGTGACTGCGCAAGGGATCAGCCGCCAAACCGATGTGTATCAGGTCGGGGAACTGCTGTTCTTCATTCTAAGCGGGGCGGGACGTGCCGAGGTACCGCGCGATGCTGGCGATGATTTCCGCGTCGATTTTGGGGATGATAATGAACGGGTACCCACCCGTCTGCAAAAAATCATCAGCCGCGCGCTCCATCCCAACCCCCGTTTACGTTATAGTTCGATCACCGAGATGCGGCGGGATTTGTCCGATTATCGCGTCCCCATCGAACGCGAACGGAGCGCCGTCGTCGCCCGTGCCAGCGAACGCTTGCGCCGCGAATTGAGCAAAGACGAATTGACTGGCTTGGCGAAAGCGCTCGAACCAGCACTGGCGATGGATCCCGGCTATCCCCCCGCCCGCACGGTAGTGCAAGAAATTCAAAATCGCCAGAACGATCTAGAAGTGGCGGCAGACCTCGACGCAGCGCGCATTTATCTGGAAAGCGGCGCATGGACGCGGGCAATGCCCATTTTGAGCGATTTGCGCCCGCGCGCACGGGGCGATCTGGCGATCTTGATCGGGTTGTTGAGCGACTGGGCGCTGCTGTTGAGCGAAAGCACGGTGCCGCCCGATGCGACCGTCTATGACGCGCTGATGCTGGCGTTTGAACGCCAATTGGCGCAAGCCGCCGCGCGCTTGATGGCAGAAGTGACACCCGACACCGAGATCACTCGCTTGCATCTGCTGTTGGCGGAACGCATCTCCGCGCACTCCCCCGATATTCTCTTGCTGCGTGCCAATCTCTTCCGCTTGCAAACCGCCCTCCAGACGCTCGACTCCGAGGGCGTGATGGTCGGTGAACCGCGCGCCTTTTTGCGCGATATCGACCGTGAATTAGGCACGCTGGAAAATGTCACCAGCATCAGCTTGATCACATTACGCGATGGCTACCGCGCTCTCGTCGATCAGATGACGGCGCTCAACAAATTCTTGGGGACGGTGCGCACCCAACATCAATTGTCCAATGCTCGGCTGCCCCTGTCGTCGCTAGATCGGGCGATCAATGCGACGATGGCGCTGGCGGACAATATGCACATTATCGGCAAACAGGCGACCAACAGCCCGCGCGACGCCCTCAATGCGCTGGAATATAGCCGTGCCATCGATCCCAGCAATCGCGCCTGGGATGGGGTACGCCGCTTGCTCGATAACCTCTACGGCTTGTTGGAGTCTTACCAAACCTATGTGCCTGTCGCCGATGGTTCCGACCTCGCCCAATGGCTGCATGATGCCCAAACCGACCTCGCGCCCTTCCTCGAACGTCTTTTTGACGAGATGTTGGTGGGCATGACATTGGGGCTGCGCTTGACCAGCACCGCTTGGGGACAATATGCCGATACCGTGATTCAGGGCAATCGCATCGCCGCCATCACAGCGCTGGCGCAGGGCATGGATGCCGTCAGCACGGTTGCGCCCTCGTTGGCAGGGTGGCTCAATCAACTGCGCTCACTGGTCACGAATGCCACCTATATCGAACGCCATGCCTTGTTCGGTGGTTTGGGGCGGGCGCTTGCGGACGGGTGGGATCAGTTTGACCGAGGTAAATTGGTCAATGCCGAGCAACTGGCGACACAGGCGTATGACATCGCCCGCGCCGATGGCGAACGGGATGCCGCCCGTCGCTTGCGCACCCTGTCGGAGATCACCCGTGAATGGGTGGAGCGGGGCGGTATTGCTGACTCGGTGCGCACCCAAGCGGCGCTCATGCAGGTGGAATTGCTCTACACCCCCGACGAGATCAGCACCCGCGACTCGTTTGCGGCGCAAATGCCCGGCAAAGAGACCTTCTTGAAGGCGATGGGCAAGGGCTTGGTGGAGCTATTCACGCGCCAAAGTACCGCCGCACTGCGTATTTTATTTGTTAATTACGCCTTGCTCGGTGCCCTAGACGCCCACGACGATCATCTGGAAGATGCTGATTTTTGGCAAGCGGCGGCGGTCAACACCCTCGTCAATGCCGGAGCGACGCATCCGTTGGTGACGACCTTATCAAGCTTCATCCAGCGCCGTCGTGATTTGTTGACTGCGGCGACCTTGCTCAACAGCATCAATGGGCTGCACGCGATGGCGCTTTTGGAAACCACCCGTGCCGCACTGGAAGAAAACCAGCAAGCGCGGGCGCTGGCACCTGCCTTGTACGGTCTGCGTGAACTGGCGGCATCCCAGCGCGATTGGGCAGATGGCGAGTTTCGGGCGGCGGGCAACAAGCTAGAAAACACCCTGCGCACTATTGATGAGATCGAGAGCAGCGCCGGCATCACGCTGACCGCCTACCGGACATGGCTGATGACTTTGATCGCAGCAACGGCGGATTTACACACCAACGCCCGCCGCCTCACGCAGATCATCGAAAAACGCGACGCCGAACCCCAACCCGCCGTGCTGCAAATTCATCAAAACCAAGTGAGCCTCACCGAGCGGCTGATCGGCACAGCGCACACGGCGACTTTGCGCTTATGGCGCGATACCTACGAGAAATTTTTGGCGGTCTATACCGATAGCAGTCGCCGTAGTGCCCGCCTCGCCCAATTTAACGATCTCTTTCGGGCAATGTTCATCGACCGCCATCCTGCCTATCCGCTCTATCGTCATTGGTATGACCTGACCGAGCAAGCGCCCGAATTCCCCGCCCCGCCGACCGATCAACCCACGCCGCTGATGACCGATATCGTTGATGACGAGGCGGAACCACGCCCGTATATACGTCTCGAAGCGCCCACCGACTCCATGCAAGACTCGGAACCCGCCGCCCGTCGGGGCGTGCCCCTGATCTTGATCCTTGGCGTGCCGCTCTTGCTCGCCATCATCGTGGCAGTCATCGCTTTGACGGTCAACAACGGTGGCGGGGATACCCAATCGGGCAATGTCACCGCCGCCACCAGCACAGGTGCCGTCGTGCTGGCTGCTGCGACGACCCCGTCTATAAGCGCCACGCGCGCATTACCGACGAGCGCCACCCCCACGCCCCCGGAGGATGCGCTGTCGTTGCCAACGCGCCCGCGCGTGACGGCGGCAGTGACCTTGCCCGCCACCAGCGCCCCCGTCACACTCGATTTCCCAACCCAGATTCCGTCGCTGACGCCGATCTTGCCGACGGCAACACGCACCCCCACCTTCACACCTTCACCGACCTTGACCGCCACCCCCACGCCCACGCCCAGCGTCACCCATACACCGACGGTGACGGCAACCGCTTCCGCCACATGGACGCCATCCCCACCACCGGGTGGCGTGCGGGGCGATCAAGATTTGTTCACCCTGCTGGATTCATTGGCGGCGGTGAGCGCGGTGACTTGGACACCAGAGGTATTTTCACGCGGGATCGACGGGGACTTCTGGCGGTTGGGCGTCGGTGCCGCCGAACAGGGGAGCGACATTCTAATCGGATTGCCGCCGACTACACTCGAAGGACGCTTTGGGGAAAACGCCGGTGGGCGTGTCTTACGTATGGTTGCCGATCTCGAACTGGTGACGTTTAACCCGCCGCTTGTGATCGATCAGCAGGTCTATTTCGGACTCATGCTCAGCCCACCCGATGCCCCTGCGGATGGCATTGGCGTGCAGATTAGCCTTGTCGATCAAGGGGTGTTCAACATTGGGCAGCGCCGCAATGGAACCGCAGTCGTCAACGTGCAGCGGTCAGTTGGCGCGCCCATCGCGCGTATTCGGATCGAACGTGATTTCGCCTCTGGCTTGGTCGCGATGTATGTCAACGATGAGCAGATCGGCACGCCGATCCGTCTGGAGAACGCGGACGCGGTGCTGCAACCCACCGTATTCATCCGTCGCGGCGGTGTGATCGTCCATGTCAACCGGTGGCAAGTCACTTTACGCTGATACCACTCATTATGGGTTGCACGTTGCCCACAGGGTGCAGGTCTTTCTCCAGATTGATCTGCACCCTTTCGCCCCCAAAAAATCAATCATCTAAATTCATGATTGTGGCGCTATGATTCGATCAAGGACTACACATCTATCCTAGCCGCCAAACAATGATTTGAAGGTCAATCGCTCGTGACTGATCAAAGCTCCCCAAACCCAATCTCGCCAGTAGGTTATAGCATAGACGCTGGTCAAACCCAACTCCCCCCGCATCTTCTGATCGTGGAAGATGATGCCGGTACTCAAAAATTGCTCCAACACCTTTTAGGATCAGATTATCGCCTCACCATTTCCCAAAATGGCGAAGAGGCTTTAGAGCTACTGCGGCAATATACCTTCGATTTGGTGCTGCTCGATTTGCGAATGCCGCGTGTGGATGGGTTTGAGGTACTGCGGGTGCTTCGTCAGCGAGTCAACGCGCTGCATACCCCCGTCATTGTGACCTCGGCGGTGACAGAGCGCGATATCATCGTGCGCGCCCTAAGCATGGGGGCAAATGATTATGTCAACAAGCCTATTGATCTCGATATTTTGAACGCCCGTATTCAAACCCAATTGGCGCTCAAAAAACTAATGCTGACCCAAGAGGCGAAAACAGAAACCATCGCCATGACCCGCGATCTACAACGGCAACTCAGTCGCATCATTTCGCACGATATCCAAAGCCCCCTCACGAATTTTCGGTTGGGACATTTTATGCTGCGCGATTTGATCGGCGATCATGTGGAGGCTGGGCGCATCCTCGAAAATATGGAACTGAGCCTGAGCGCCACCATCGATATGGTGCAAATATTTGTGGAGGCAATCGAGAGCCAAGAGTTGCGCCCCATTTTCGCGCCGGTGGATGGGAACGCCTTGATCCTGGATGTCATTACCCAACATCAACTCACTGCCCAACACAAACAGATCACACTTACGGTCGATAGCTTTGAGGGTTTTTTGTGGGGCGACCAGCGGATGCTGCGGCAATGCTTGAACAACTTGATCAGCAATGCCCTCAAATTTAGCCACCCGCACACCCACGCCCATGTATGGGGAGAAAAGCGCGGCGACCTGATCCGCATCAGCGTGCGCGATCACGGACCGGGGATTGCCGAAGAAGATCGGGCATCCCTGTTTGGCATGTTCAATAAATTGCGCAACCGCCCGACAGGGGGCGAGAGCAGTTCTGGACTCGGCTTATGGATCGTGAAGCATCTCATCAATTTACATCAGGGGCAGTGCGGGATGGACAGCCCAGAAGGGGCTGGATCGATCTTCTGGATTGAGGTACCGATGGCACTGCCCTGATCTCTGCCTTTAGCCCTTTACGCCGCCCGCCGTCAGCCCGCTGATCAAGCCGCGCTGCGCGAAGAAGAAGACGAACATCACCGGTATCGTCACCAGCACTGACCCGGCTGCCATATAATGCCAGTCGGTATTGAACTGAAAGATGAAGCCGCGTAAACCCACCGGCAAAGTTTTGCTCGTCTCGCCCGACATGAACGTCAGCGCCAGCATGAATTCGTTCCACGCCGTCATAAAGTTGAAAAAGCCCACTACGGCGATCCCCGGGAGTGCCAGCGGCAAGGTGATGCGCCAATACGCCCCAAACGGCGTGCAGCCATCAACAATCGCGGCTTCCTCTAAGTCATAGGGGATGGCGTCGAAGAAGCCCTTCAACATCCAGACGCTAAACGGCAAGGCGACCGTGCAATAGGCGAGGGTGAGACCCGCCCACGAATTGAGGTATTGGGGCGTTTGTAAAACGGTGAGGTAATTTTCAAAAGGATTGGCAAAAAAGGTATAGGTCGCGGGGATGATGCGCTGACCAATCACGCGCGTGGTATTCATCTGGGTGGCATTGGTGAAGCTGAGCAAGATGCCATTGATGAGGGGGTAGAACACCAACGCCAACATCACGAACACGGCAGGCGCAATGAATATGTAGGCGTAACGCGCATTGGGCGCTGCTGCAAACGCATCCGCGAAAACGTTACTGCCTGTGCGCCGCAAAAACACTTGCAAGAGCAAAACAACCGCCCCGATCACCGTCAGCCACAAACCAACGCCGATAATGGTGCTTAGGTTTTCAAAGTTGCCGTTTTGGGTAAAAAATGTCGTGAAATGAAAAATTGCCATCACCCCGCCAAAGGCGGCGAGCATCGGCGTGACCCAGCGCGTCTTGGGCGAAACCAACCCCACAAACGTCGCGATCAAGCTCAAAATCCCGCCGAACAACGCCAAAAATAGCGATGTCACCTCATAACGAGGCGCGCCTGCGGGGATCACCGTCAGCAACGAGAGGGCGGTATAACTTGTGCCACCGATAACCAACCACGGCAAGGCGAAAAATGCCACTACGACGAGCAGCGCAGCGACAAATGCCGTGATATCTGGAAAATCTTGTATTTTCATCATTTCATCCTAAAAGTTAGAGGGCGGTCAACGACCGCCCTCCAAACGGCTTACAGCGGTGTGTTGAAGCTAGGGAGCAGCAGGTTCATTTTGCAGCAATAGTTCCCAAGCAGCGGCAACATTATCCATCGCTTCCTGAGCAGGGGTTTCGCCAAGGATGAAGGCGCTGTACTGCGGTCCAAGTTCAGTATAAATCTGACCCCCGGCAACCAACACCGGACGGTTACGGGCGACGTTCATCTGGGCGAGGAAGCCTTGTAGGATGGCGTTTTCTGCCAATGTCGAGTCTTCGTAAGCAGCAGCCACAGTCGGGACGAGGCTGAGTTCGGTCGCCAAACGGACTTGGTTCTCGACGCTGTTCAAGCAGCGGATGAACGCCAACGATTCATTGGGATATTCCGAACCCGCATAAATGGTGTATTCGTGACCCCCGACCGGTGAACCTTGTCCACCATCGGGACCTGCCGGGAAGGCAGCGACACCGAGGTTGGCGGGGTCGGTGAAAGCAACGCCGCTCAACATGTCCGAAGTCGCCCACGGTCCCATAATTTGAATACCGGCGCGACCTTCTTTGAAGGCGGTCATCGAGTTGCCATATTGATTGGCAGGATCATATGCGGGACCGACAACGCCTTCGTCCAGCCAGCCTTTGACCACACCCAAAGCTTCAATCGTGCCGGGGCTGTTGATGCCGATAGTGTAGGTACCATCGTCGTTCGGGGTGATCAAGTCCCCACCATATGCCCACATAATCGCTTGGAAGGCATATTCTGCCCACGGGGTCGCCATCCCATAAATGGGCGCGTCCGCGGTGCTAAGCGCGGCAATAGCGCGGATAGCAGCATCAAGTTCTGCCATCGTGGTCGGGGGGGCGGCTGGGTCCAGCCCAGCTTGTTCAAACAGCGCCTTGTTGTAGACCATAGCGGGCGCGTCGGTCACTTGGGGCAAGCCCCACACACCACCACCCCAAGTATTGTAATTAAAGGGGGCGGCGAGATAGGTCGCGGATTCATCTTCGGTCACCGGTTCGGCAAACACCGAAGCATCTGATAAATCGTACAAGTAGCCGAGAGCGGCAAATTCGGGACCCCATGCGATTTCGGTACGGAGGACATCTGGGGCAGCGTCGGCTTGGGCAGCCGTGCGGTAGTTGTTCTGGGCATCGCTGAAGGGGACATATTCGTAGTTGAGCGACACACCCGCTTCAGTGGCGCAGGTCATGGCGATCTCTTCAAACACGACTCGTTCTTGATCATTCATCGTGTCCCAATAAGTGATGGACGGCAAGTCTTGCGCTTATACGCCGACGATGCCAAACAAAAGAACCACTAAGGAAAGAACTGCAAGCTTTTTCATGTAAAACCACTCCTTATGAAAGCTGTTACTCATGCGGCGAACTTATCACCACGCGGGTAGTTTAACGGAAGATGAGAAAACTTAACACTAAAACCCCTGTGCATGTTGCATGAACTTGAGAGAAAGATCACTTCCGATTGTGTTTACCTTTGGTGTTTCTTGCTTATCTTTTATTTCGTTTTGTTACGAACCGGTGCCCATCACACGACTTATGGCAGCAATTCATTGCAACTGACTGTCCACCTAACCCCCTACACCCTGCCCACCTAACCCCCGACCTCCTAAATCTTGATAACTTCTTGATATTTATTGAGGAAATCTTGCTGTTTTATTTACGATTTCGCCGATAAAATCACTTCTATTCTCTTGAAAATATTATTTTGCGTCCGTGTAAATTTTTATAAACACCCACCAACGCAGAAAAACGGCAGCGTGGGTGTTTTTTGCGATGCACGGTTTATAGGGATATCTCTGACATAGGTATAAAGGTCTAGCGCAAAATGCAGAAAATCAATGTTGGGCAGTTCTTAATCGGCAAACCGCTCGAAACCAAGGATCTCGCTCATCAATCCATCAGTAAGCCTATCGGTTTAGCGGTGTTCGCCTCCGATGCGCTGTCTTCAACCGCATACGCTACTCAGGAAATGTTGATCATCCTGTCTTTTGCGGGCGCAAACGCGGCGTTATTCAATATCTCGCTTCCACTGGCAGTCGCGATCTCGGTGCTGCTGGTCATCGTCACGTTGTCGTACCGTCAGACCATTTTCGCGTATCCCAACGGCGGCGGTGCCTACATTGTCGCCCGCGAAAACCTTGGAGAACTGCCCGCCCAAATTGCAGGGGCGGCATTGCTTACTGATTATATCTTGACGGTCGCCGTCAGCATCTCGGCAGGCGTGCAGAACATCGCCTCGGCATTGCCCCAACTGAATCCCTTCCGGGTGGAGATCGCGGTCGGCGTCGTCATTTTGATCACCGTCGTCAATTTGCGGGGCGTCAAGGAAAGCGGTCGCGTGTTCGCCATCCCGACGTATTTCTTCCTCGGCGCGATGTTCATCACGCTGATCATTGGTTTCGTTCAATACTTCACGGGCAATCTGCAGATCGTGCAAGGGGTGGAGGCGTTACGCCACAATGTCGTCGAACCCTTGACGCTTTTCTTGATTTTGCGCGCCTTCTCTAGCGGGTGTACAGCGCTTACGGGCATCGAAGCCATTTCCAACGGTATCACCGCCTTCAAAGAACCGCGCAGCAAGAATGCCGCTATCACCCTCGTATGGATGAGCAGCATCTTGATCGCGCTGTTCCTCGGCATCACCTTTTTGGCTCACCAAATGGCAGCGCAACCGAGCGAAGTCGAAACCATCATCTCGCAGATGGGGCGCACGATCTTCGGCGATGGCAGCCTCTTCTATTATCTGTTGTTGGCGGGCACGGCGCTTATCCTGCTGATGGCGGCGAATACCAGCTATGCCGATTTCCCCCGTTTAGCCGCCTTGCAAGCCGCTGATGGCTTCTTGCCCCGCCAATTGACCTATCGCGGTGGGCGCTTGGTCTTTGCATGGGGCATCGTGGTTTTGGCGGTGGCAGCTTCGTTCCTAATCATCCTCGCCAATGCCAATACGACCGCGCTCATCCCGTTGTATGCGGTCGGCGTCTTCTTGTGTTTTACCATGTCGCAAACGGGGATGGTAGTGCGTCTGTGGAAGATCAGCAAGCTGAAGGTGGGCGAATCCCTGAAGGGTTTAGAGACCGATTTGGTCTACACCCCCCAGTGGCGTCAACAACTGATCATCAGCGCGGTGGGCGCGGTCTGCACCTTTATCGTGATGATGATTTTCGCCATCACCAAGTTCACCAGCGGGGCATGGTTCATCGTTTTGCTCATTCCGGCATTGGTGTATGTTTTCTTCCGCATTCATTTTCATTATAAGGATGTGGCACATACTCTGAGTTTGGAAGGCAAACGACCGGAACTGAACAAACGACCGGTGCGCACCTTGATCTTGATCGATGATGTGCATAAAGAAACCGTGCGCATGGTCGATTTCGCCAAATCGCTCGATAATCCTTGGCAAGCGGTGCATGTGGGCGTCAATCCCGAAAAAGCCGAGTTGGTCAAGAAGAAATGGCAGCAACGTATCGGTGAAGGCGAACTCGTCATTTTGCCCTCGCCCTATCGTCTGTTGGCAGAACCGATCAAAGAGTATATCGAAGCGCTCCAAGCAGAGGTGCCCAATTCGTTTGTGCATGTCATCATGGGGCAATTGGTGATGGATACCTACTGGGAGCAGGCGCTCCACCAAAACAGCGCGCTCATCTTCAACCTCGCCTTGAGCCAGTTGGACAGCGTGATCGTGACCAATGTGCCCTATCAAATTCATCGCAACAACGAACCCGCCGCGCCCAATCAAGTTTTTAGCAGTCAAGAGACCAGCGCGGATGTGAAGCAATGAGGTAAAAGCCGGGGTTGGGGTTTAGATATTT
>Ga0209591_10005253_pt1 | contig 14492 bp, 13 predicted proteins | sample MAT01_FD_187207 | JGI IMG/M metagenome (GOLD analysis project Ga0209591, IMG submission 187207) | Freshwater microbial communities from Lake Fryxell liftoff mats and glacier meltwater in Antarctica - MAT-01 (SPAdes) (version 2) | ecosystem: Environmental > Aquatic > Freshwater > Ice > Liftoff... | reverse complement strand
CCAAGCCTCCCCAGCCAGCGCCTCCCGGTCCGGGTGGTGATGGCGAAATGATGTCGCCTGAAGCTTGAGCTGCGAGCGACATCAGGACGATCACGCGTCGCCGGCTTTCGAAAAACTCCGGACCGATTAACCCCGCTTAGTTTCCGACCGTGCCTTTGTAGTCGCTGGTCCGGGTTTGAATCACGACGCCACTGACCGGCTGCGGTTTCGGAATCCCATCGTGCAACATGCGCGTATAGGGACCATTCACCTTTTGCGGAAAGAACATGTCGCGCCGGTTCTCCAGTGTCGTGCATGAGGTCAGAAGAACGGCTCCGGCCGCGCCCATGAGAAGGAGGGTTGGTTTCACGCCTGCCAGATAAACCGCTTCGGAGGGAAACTGTCAATTGAGAGTTGAGTGTTGCGGGCTGAGCGTGGAGAGTTTCCGGCCAGATGTTCGCCTATTACGTCCACGATCTCAGCCCGTTTCTGGTTCGTTTTAATGAAAGCTTCGGGCTGCGATGGTACGGCCTCGCCTATGTCGCCGCATTTCTCGCCGGCTATGCCCTCATCCGTCATTTTTCTGAACGCGGATGGTGCGACATCCCTCCGCTCAAAGTCGGGGATTTCGTCACCGGCTGCGCCATCTTTGGCGTGTTGCTGGGCGGCCGCCTCGGGTACATGCTCTTTTACGATCTCGGGGAATTTTTGCGGAATCCGCTCATCATCGTCAAAGTGTGGGACGGCGGGATGTCCGCGCACGGCGGGATGCTCGGCGTCTTGTTTTACACCCTCTGGTATGCCTGGCGGCACACGATCTCCTGGCGCAATATTGGCGACAATCTGGTCGTGGCCGTGCCGATCGGACTTTTCCTCGGACGGATGGCCAATTTCATCAACGGGGAACTCTATGGGCGGATCACCAGCGTGGCTTGGGCGGTGCAATTTCCCAAGGAACTCTACAACGCGCCGGAGGAAACCGTTCAACTCGCCACCAGCGAAGCCTTCACCCTCAACCCGCAATGGACCACGGTGGATGCCCTCATCGAAAATGTTCCGCGTTCGCCCGCTTTGCGTGAGCAACTGGCCGGCACGCTCTCGCCCCGTCATCCCTCGCAAATTTACGAAGCCCTGCTCGAAGGAGTGTTGCTGTTTTCCGTCTTGTGGATTCTGCGCACGCGGTTCCGCCTGCATAACGGCATCCTCACCGGCATCTTTTTTATCGGCTACGCCATCCTCCGCAGTTTCTGCGAGTTGTTCCGCGAGCCGGACTACGCCCTCACCGGCCCGTTCACGCGGGGCCAGGTTCTCTCGCTGTTTATTTTTCTGATCGGTATCGGCTTCCTCGTTTCAGCAAAGTTGCGTCCGGCTTATCCTCGCGGAAAGTAAGGCAGGCCCCTGCCTGCCTTCCCATGCTTACTGTAACATACGATCGCGGAGTTTGTCTGCCCCGCGCCGGTCTTTGGCTGGACCCCTGGGACGCGCGCGACTTCGCCTTTGTTTCCCACGCGCACAGCGATCATACGGCCCGCCACCAGCGCATTCTTTGCACGGAGCCGACCGCCCGGCTCATGCAAGTGCGCATGGGCGGGGAATTCGCGGCCTTCGAGACCTTGGCTTACCGCGAGAAAAAAGCGTTCGACGATTGGTCGGCCACCCTGCTTTCCGCCGGACATATTCTCGGGTCGGCCCAGCTTTATTTCGAGTCCGGGGAGGGCTCGCTTCTCTACACCGGCGATTTCAAATTGCGACCCGGCCTGTCATCCCAGCCCGCCGCATCCGATCACGCGGAAACGCTCATCATGGAAACCACTTTCGGACTGCCGCGTTATCAGTTCCCGCCCACGGCTGAGGTGCTGGCTGCGGTGGTGAAATTTTGCATTGAGGCCATCGAGGACGGCGAAACTCCGGTGCTGCTTGGCTATGCTCTCGGCAAGGCCCAGGAAATCCTGGCCGCGCTGACCGGCGCGGGCCTTCCCATCATGCTGCACGGCGCGGTGGAAAAAATCACCCGCGTGTATGAAGAATTTGGCGCCACCTTTCCCCCGTATGTCACTTATGATGCCACGACGGCGGCCGGGCATGTGCTCATTTGTCCGCCCGGTGCCAACGGTTCCCGCATGTTGGCGAAGATCAAACCCCGCCGCGTGGCCATGCTGACCGGCTGGGCCGTGGATGCGGGAGCAATTCACCGTCTGCAAGTTGATGCGGCGTTTCCCCTTTCCGATCATGCCGGCTACGACGACCTCCTGCGGCATGTCGAAGCCGTGAATCCCCAACGCGTCCTCACCCTGCACGGTTTCGCCCAGGAATTTGCGCGGGATCTGCGCGCCCGGGGCATCGAGGCCTGGGCACTCACCGGCACCAATCAACTGGAGTTCTCCCTTGCACTTCCGGCCCCGGAGCCGCCGGCTCCCCTGGCCGTCACCCCGCCCGACCAGACCGGCTTCACCGCCTTCTGCCTCGTTTGCGAGGCCATTCGCGTCACCACGGGCAAACTGGAAAAAACCCGCATCCTTTCCGAATATTTACCAAGCCTCGATGAGACCGAACTCCCGCTGGCGGCAGTGTGGCTGACCGGTCGCACCTTTGCCCAAAGCGACCATCAGCCCCACGGTGCAGGCGGGGCCGTGATCCGCCAGGCACTGGCTGCGGCCAGCGGACTCACCCTCCCGGCCCTGCGCATAATCAGCCGCAAAAATAACGACAGCGGTCTCACCGCCACCGAGGCCATGTCGGCCCGGCCCGGAGCGGAAGCGCTCCCGCTTTTCGCACTCCACCAAATCTTTCAATCGCTCCGCAGTGCGCGCGGCCCTGTGCTTAAAAGCGAAGTCATCGCCGATGCGCTGAAACGCCTTCCCGCTTTCGCGGCCGGTTATCTGGTGCGGATTCTCACCGGCGATCTGCGCATCGGCTTAAAGGAAGGCCTGGTCGAGGAGGCCATCGCCCGGGCTTTCGGGGTCGAAGCCGATCTATTCCGCGAAGCCTCCATGCTCATGGGCGATAGCGGACGCGCCGCTGTGCTGGCCCGGCATCATCGTCTGGCCGAAGCCGAACTCACACTTTTTCAACCGGTGAAATGCATGCTGGCTGGCCCCGAGCCCGATGCGGAATCCGTCTGGGACAGGCTGGGGGGCAGCGGATCGGTTTGGTTGGAGGACAAACTGGACGGCATTCGCGCGCAGATCCATTGCGGTTCGGGGCGGGCGGAAATTTTTTCCCGCGATCTCAAGCTGATCACGGCGACCTTTCCCGAGATTGCCGACGCCGCCCGCGCGTTCGGAGGGGATGCGGTTTTCGACGGGGAAATCCTGGCGTGGGAAGGCGGCCGGGCCCTCAGTTTTTTCGAATTGCAGAAGCGCCTTGGCCGACGCCAGCCCGATCTTTTTCTCGGCGGGGAAATTCCCGTGGCCTGTGTGATTTTCGACCTGCTGCGCGTGGATGGCGAATCCCTGCTCAGGCGGCCGCTTTCCGAACGCCGGGCGCGTTTGCAAACCCTCTCATTGCCCCTCCCGCTGCGCGCGGCGGAAATTTTTTTGGCAGCGAGTCCGCTTGAGATCGACGCAGCTTTCCAGGCCGCGCGCGCCCGGGGCAACGAGGGCCTCATGGCCAAGGATCCCGCCAGCCTCTACACGCCCGGACGCCGGGGGCTCGCCTGGATCAAACTCAAGAAAGATTTCGATACCCTGGATGTGGTCGTGGTGACGGTGGAATACGGGCACGGACGCCGCAGCAAAGTGCTGAGCGATTACACCTTTGCCGTGCGGAACGAACCCGACGGAGCACTTTTACCCATTGGCAAAGCCTACTCCGGCCTGACGGACCTGGAGATCGAGCAATTAACGGAGGAGTTCCTTCGTCTCGCACTTTCCCGCAAAGGCAATCGCATTGTCGTCGAGCCGCGAATCGTCCTAGAAGTTGCCTTCGATTCCATCCAGCCCAGCGAACGTCACGCCAGCGGTCTGTCCCTGCGATTCCCTCGCATCAAGCGCCTGCGGCCCGACAAAACCGTGCAGGATATTGACACGCTGGCCGCAGCCTGGCGGCTGGCCGGGGTTAAAGCCCCGCGTCCTTGACGATCTTCTTGGTCTTCGTTTTCGCCACGCCGGTGATTTCCGAAACCTTGTCGCTGAATTCTTTCTCCGTTGCCCGCGCTTTTTGCTGGGCCGCTTTCCAAGCCTCCGCGTATTTCTTCTGCTGTTCCGGCGTGAATGGTTTGCCCAACTCGGTCTCGATTTTTTTGTAAATGTCGGAATTGACCACATCCTTGCCTGCTTTTTTCACACGCTTCACGGTGGTGTCAGCCGCTTTCTTGGCCATGTCGCCGGTTTTTTTGGCCGCTTTCTCGACGGAGGTTTCCGTGGAGACCATGGCTTGTTCGGCCTTGTCCTCAACCGTCTGCGTGGTGCTCTGGGCCATGGCCCCGGCGGCGGTCAGGAGAAAAATTGCCAGTGAGGGGATAAGAATCTTTTTCATAAGAAAATTAGTTTACAGGAGGATCATCGAAAATCAACCACCTCGAAGATAGTCGCTCATCTCATGCAGCCGGGGATCGCGGATTGGTTGCTGGCGCGGCAAACGCAAGGCTCCCGCCTTGCCGCCTGATTCCTCGGCGAATTCCCCGCCCAGATTTTCCAGCGTGTCGCCGAATTCCGCCTCAAGCTTCTCGGGGTCCTCGCCTTTTTCCAGCCGCTGAATCATTTGTTCCATCTGCTCGGGCATTTTCTGCCCCGTCGCCTCAGTCATTTTGCGCATTAACCGTCCGAGCTGTCGCGGGTCGGGATGGTCATCGCTCATGGACGACATCTCGCGTTCCATCTCCGCCATCACCCGTTCCATGCGCGGATCCTGCGCGTCCATGTCTGACGGCGCTTCGGATTTTTCCTTGGCCCGTCCGGTCACGGCGAAACGGGAGATCGCCCGCTCCATGCGCGCCTTGGGATGATCCGGACAACGCGGGGTGGCCCGGCTCTGGGCCAGGCTGCGGGCAAAGAAACTGTAAATCCGATTCGTGTCCGGAGAGTAGAACTCGTAAATGGGCATGGCGGGTATTTTTGACTAAAAAATCCCGCCCGTCACTCAACTCCTTTGCACGGCCATGTTACAGACTTGTCACAAAGACAGGTTCGCCGCATACCTTGGACATGGCGAACGATGGAAGGGTGAAGCTATTTGCGGTTCGTGGTTCATTCTTACTTCTGGTGGTTCTCGCGGTGTTCCTGACCGCCGGATGCTCCCGCCAAAAAGACGAGGCGCCGGATGTGATCATCCTGCACTCCGGCAGAATCCGGGGGAACGTCTATCCGCTCTCCCTGCAATCCATCGCGGCGTTGCAGCATTATCAATATCTTGCCGGCTATGTGCGCAAGGTTCGGGAGGAAGCGGCTCGAACCGGTGCCAAAGTTCTCCTGGTGGATCTGGGCGACAGTCTCACCGGCTCCTTCGCCTCCCATGTCACTGGTTCCGAAAACATGGTCACGTTTTTCAACGATGCCGGATACGACGCCGTCATCCTGAGCAATCTCGACTACGCCGTGCAGCCCCACACCCTGTCCAAACTGAAAGCGAAGGTGCTCAATCCGTTCCAGGATGCCGCCGCGAAACCCGCCACGGATGGCACCGCCTTCGGCACGAAGCTCATGGCTGGCGATATTCCCGTTTTCCTGCTGGCGAATTTTTACGGCGACACCAGCAGCAACCAGTATCCGGATCGGTTCCCCGCCTGGTTCGGCAGCACCCGCACGGACGTGACCCCGGTGCGCGACTATGAGAAAGTTTTGACCGGGCTCGACCGGAAAACCGGCGAAGGACTCACGCTCCTGAGTTGGATGAAATTTGAGTCTCCCAAGGATCCGCCGGAAGCTTTTCTTCAAGGTCTCCGCCAGCTCGGCGTCAATGCCATCCTCGCCCATCGCATCTATGGCGGGAAAGAAAAGGACGCATGGTCGGCCAGCGGATTCACCGACTGGCAACCGCCCGCCTCGGTCAACATTCTGCGCAACAACGGGGGATTCGCCCTCGCCCGCCTCGATCTAAAACGCGATGGCACAGCGTGGAAAGTGCTCAAGCATCAACTCCTTCCCATGACGGCAAACACCGCGCCCGCCGACACCACGATGGTGGAAGCCATTTCCCGCTACGCCCCGGCCATCTCCAGCGCCGATGCCACGCTGGCCCTGCTCCAGGAATCCGTCGCGCCCGATGCCATTCTGAAAATCTACATGACCGCACTGGCCACCCAGCCGGGCACCGACGCGGTGCTCTACTCGCTGCAATCCATCCGCCAGGGTTGGCTCGCCGGCGAACTCCGTTCCAGCCAGGTTTTCAACAGTTTCCCCTGGACCACACCAGTCGTGCAACTCACGCTCACGCCGGAACAGCTCGCCACGGCCAGCGCAGCTTTGAACCTCGCCATCCTGCAAAAAAGCGGCGTGACCGCAGAGTCCCTCACGGTCACGACTTCTGAATTTTTCGGACGCCTGATCGCGACGAAGCTGGGCCTTTCGCCAGACAGTCTCCGGCCCACCGCCCACCAGTCGGAATTCGATTACTTCGTGTCGTACTTGAAAGCCAATCCCGGCGCGACGACCAGCCCGGCGCTCTCCGCCGGCTGGGTGTTGAGCGGGAAAGTCCAGCCGTGAGTCCGGCCGCCCGATGAGCATCTACCACGCGCCCAACGAGAGACGGATCACCATGCGCGAGATCCTTATCGCCCTCACCATCGCCGTCGTGCTCGCCGCCGTGCTCGCCGGCATTTTCCTCAAACAACAGGGCGAGGCCCGGCGCGTGGCCAGTTCGCATAATCTCCAGCAATGGGGTATCTCGTTGAATCTTTACCTCATTGATAACGAAAACCAACTGCCCGAAGTCGGCCAGGACCCCGTGACCTCCGAGCAGAAAAAAGCCTGGTTCAATGCCCTGCCGCCCTACATCTCCCAAACCCCGCTGGCGGACCTTCCCATCGGCAAACGTCCCCGCCCCGGCGTGCCGTCCCTCTGGATCGATCCCTCGACCAAGACGGTCAAAAGTTGGGACCCCGAGGTGTTTTTCTTCAACTACGGGATGAATAAATTCCTCCAGCCCGTCGCGGGCACACGCAGCTTCCGCATTTACGAGATCAACTTCCCCGCCAATGTCGTTTTCATGACCGAGGTCGCAGGCTACTCGCCCGGCATCGGCCCGGAAGATGTGGCGTTTCGTCACGATGGTCCCAAACCCGCCAGCCCGATGGCCGAGGCGCATGTCCTCTTCTGTGACGGACACGTCCAGTTTGTGACCCGGCAGAAACTCGTCAGCGACCCGGAAGCCCTCTCCGCCGCCACTGCGGAAACTGGCGTTTCCTGGTTCCAAAAGTAATCCCCATCATAAAAGGAGAGAGCCCTCGACTGGCTCAGAATGAAAGTGATCCCGGTGCGGCCTGGTCCCCGCTTCCCCTTTAAAAGCAAGCCGCCGGCTCGCGAGCCGGAAAACGGCTAAGTCCCTTTTCCGGGGACAGCCGCCACAGACCTGCGGCGCGCCAGAAAAAGAAGGGACAGTGCCCCCAGGCCAACGAGCGCGACGCTCCCGGGTTCGGGAACGGCAAGGCTGCCATCGGGAATAAGCGTCAACTGGAGCGTATTTGTCGCGTCAGTGGTAAAGTTGATGAGAGGGCTGCCCCAGCGGTCGTCGTAGGGATTGCCGTAAATGGCGGCGGAATTAAAGCTGCCGGGGATGGTCGCGCTGTTGGTCCCGCCGGTATTGGCGAAGATGATCCCGCCGTATTGATTTTGGAATTGCGCATTGGTCCCGGTGTAGGCCAGCAGCGAATTATCGAACCATTGAGCGCTCGTCAGGTCGCCAATCGCGGTGCCGCTGACCACTACGGCATTTCCCACCAAACCGGTCAGAATACCTTGGGTAAAGTCGCCCACTACGATGGGCTGCATCGTCGGATTCCCGGAACTGAAATCCGCGCTAAAATCATCCCAACCCGAGAATGTGATAATCGTCCCCTGTCCCGTAAGCACCTGCGAATAGAGATTGTTCGTCATGGCGAGATTTGTTCCGGAGTCAGCCATGAGCATGGCCTCAAGCCCCGTGTAAGTCTGAAGGATCGCATTGGCGGAGTTCGCCATGGTCATGCTGCCGGTAAGAAGAACCTTATAAGTGGTGCCGGACATACTAACCTCCGGCTGGACAAAGGTATCAAAATAGTAATTCGCCAGATACGTCGAGCCACTGGTGAAGACACCCCCGGCGGTTCCCGTGTAAATCAGCCCATTGGAACCGGCCCCGCCGGGCTGTGCACCGGACTTGAGATTTTGCAGCTTCGCGACAGACAGGGTGCCGCCTGAGGAAGCCTCGGAAAGGCTCTGCAAATAGGGAGTGAAGGTCGGGAACTCATTCGGCGCGCTCGGATTTCCAAATTTCGAGGGGCCGATCACGCGGATATAGTTCCCGGTGCCACCAGAGCCCGTTGTGAGCACTGCGTTCGAAGTGTTCCCGGGCACGGCCGCGAGCGAGCTCATGATGGCACCCGAAGTGGTCTGCACCGTGCCAAGATTATTTCCTGTTCGGGCAACAGGCGTCGTTCCGGAGGCCGATGTGAAAAGAGTCTGCTGCAATCCTCCGCCAAATTGAACAATCTGCGTGAGATCGGCCTGCCCCACCCCGCCGTTGTAGGTCAGTTCGAAATTTGTGTAGCGCGTCTGGATAGTAAAAGGACTCGGTGCCGCGGCGACGCTCGAAAAGCCCACGCTGCTGCCGTAGGAAATATACCCGATCATCGATGTGACATTCGATATGGAAATGCTGGACGAATTCAGATCGCTCATGGCGTACGACTGAGTAGTCAGCGCGTTCCCGTTCACGGTGCCGGTATTAAAGGTGTAGAGATCCCCATTCACCGACATCGAGCCCGAGTTCGCCTGGAAGGTGACGTAGAGATTCGACCCGCTGTAGGCGGGGTTCGCCAACTGACTGTGGTCAAATGTGAGATTCAGCGTCTGGGCAGAAACCCGCCCTGCTCCAAAGAAAACTGCAATGCCTGCCGTGAAACACACCACCCAAAGACGAGTTATCGTGATCATGAGAGGTACCTCATAGAATAGTCAGCCTTGAGGCAAGAAAAACCCGGGCAGGTTTTAAGGCTGGGAACTGGGGTCAGCGTGGAACGGCGTTAAGTTAAAGGCCTTTTGGGATGAATGTACTTTGTTGGAATGGCCGTCTGAGTTTGATTCTCTCTGAACCGACCAACGCCAGATCCCTTTCCGGGAATTCGACCGAATCCGGGCTCATCTGTTTTCAACGCTGATCGAGCGCACGCCAGCGTAGCGGTCTCATGTTTTGCAAAAGGGCATTGAACTCCTCGCCGCCACGGTTACGCTGCCGCCGTGAATTTCTTTATGAGAACCCGATGGATGCCGATGGCTGGTTTGCTCATCGCCTCGACCGCCCTGTCGCCGGCGGCAGAGAGCTACGTCGTGGTGGACAACCAGACCGGGCACATCCTTTCGTCGAATGCCCGCGACGAAAAGCTGCAGGTCGCCAGCCTCACCAAGGTTGCCACCGCCACGGTCACGCTGGATTGGGCCCAACTCAACAAAGCCGAACTCGGACAGATGGCGACCATCACCGCCCAGGCCTTGCGGGCGGGCGGGACAAATCCGGTTGGCCTCATGGAAGGCGATTCCATCAGCCTCCGCGACCTTCTCTATTGTTCACTCATGGCCTCGGATAATGTTGCAGCCGCCGCCCTGGCCCAGCACGTCGGTTCGCGTTTGCCCAATTCCCAGGGTCTCGACCCGATCAGCAACTTCGTCTCGCACATGAATGCCCTCGCCCGCACCCTGGGCATGAAGCGCACCTTGTTCCTCAACCCCACCGGCAGCGACAGCATGCCCGATTCCGCCCTGCCTTACTCGACCGCTGCCGATATCGCCCGGCTCACACGCTATGCCTACAGCGAGGCGGATTTTCCGTTTTACGTCTCACAAAAATCCCGCACCGTTCACGTCTTCCGCGCCGGGGCCGATCTGCCTGTCGAACTGCAAAACACCAACGAATTGCTCGACCAGGAAGGGATCGACGGCGTGAAAACAGGGCGCACTTCCCGCGCCGGGGACTGCCTCATTCTTTCCGCCGAGCAAAAGCCCGAGGTGCAACGTCAGGGCGAAAAAGTTTACGTGACTCCCCGCCGCCTCATCGTCGTTTTGCTCGGCTCCCGCGACCGCTTTGGCGAGAGTTCCGTGCTGCTGCGCCAAGGCTGGAGGCTCTACCATCAATGGGCGACCGACGGACGCAAACTCAAGTCCGGCACAACGCTCTAAGACCATGGCAAAAACTCGCATTGGCGTCCTGACCAGCGGCGGGGATTGCCCGGGACTCAACGCCGTTATTCGCGGGGTTTGTCGCGCGGCCGACAAGCTGGACTGGGAAGTGATTGGCTTTCGCGACGGCTACGAGGGACTTTTGCCCCCTGGGGATTATCTAACCCTAGACCGCAAGAACACCGCCGGCATCATGCACCTCGGCGGAACCATTCTTGGCACCACCAACCGCGGCCACTTCGCCGCCAAGGTCGGCAGTGGCGGCAAGGCGGTGATTGATCCGGAGATCCTCGGCAAGGCCAAACAGACCTTTAACAATCTGGGCCTCACCGCCCTCATCGCCATTGGCGGGGACGGATCGCTTTCGACCGCCCTGCAACTTTGCGAACAGAATGTCCCCGTCATCGGCGTGCCCAAGACGATTGATAACGACTTGGAGGCCACCGCCATGACGTTTGGTTTCGACTCCGCCGTGGCCTGCGTGGCCGACGCCCTTGACCGGCTCCACACCACGGCCACCAGCCACAAACGCGTCATGGTGCTCGAAGTCATGGGACGGCATGCCGGCTGGATTGCGCTTTACGGCGGACTCTCCGGCGGGGCCGACATCATCCTCATTCCCGAAATCCCCTTCGACTTCGAGAAAATCGCCGCCGAAGTGAACCGCCGTGAAAAAGAAGGCGCCAAAAGCACCATGATCGTTGTGGCCGAGGGAGCGAGCCCCAGGGAAGGCCGCCAATTGCGCCACTCCACCGCCAGCGGGGAACACCGCCTCGGCGGCATCGGCGACCTCGTCGGACGGGAAGTCGCGGCGCGCACGGACAAGGAAGTCCGCACCTGCATTCTCGGCCATCTCCAGCGCGGTGGCGCACCCACTGCCCTCGACCGCATCCTTGGCACCCGATTCGGGGTCAAAGCCGTCCAGCTCATCCAGGAAAAAAAATTCGGCACGATGGTGAGCTACCAGAATTATCAAACCCTCGACGTGCCCATCTCGCACGCCGTGCACCGCCTCCGCCGGGTGGATCCCGAAGGTCAGATCGTGCAAACCGCCCGCGCGGTGGAAATTTCGTTCGGAGACTGATTGATCCCATTGAAACGCTGCGCGCCGCCGTGCGCGACGTCCCGGATTTTCCCAAGCCCGGCATCCTTTTCAAGGACATCACCCCCATCCTGGGCGATCCGGCAGTTTTCCGTCTGGCCATTGACCGCTTCGTGGCCGATTGCGCGGGCCTCAACATCGAAAAAATCGCTGGCATCAACGCGCGCGGATTTCTTTTTGGAGCAACCGTGGCCGACCGGCTGGGGCTTGGATTTGTTCCCGTCCGAACAAAGGGCAAGCTGCCAGGGAAAACCGAAAGCCTCGCCTACAGGCTTGATCCAAGGTCAGACCAGCACCACGTTACCCGAGCCTTCGACGATTTCGCCGATGGGTTTTCCCTTGGTGAGTGTCTGCGCTTCAGCGGCGCGCTTTTTTGAGACGATCAGGACCATGCCGATGCCCATGTTGAAGACCTGATACATCTCGACGGGATCAACGCGGCCGCCGGATTCGATGATGCGGAAGAGGGGCGGCACTGTCCAGGCGGTGCGGCGAATGTTGGCCTGACAACCTTTGGGCAGCACGCGGGGCAGGTTGTCGAGCAGACCGCCGCCGGTGATGTGCGCGGCGGCGTGCAGCAGTCCGGCGGGCAGGGAGGCCATGAGAGGCTGGTAGTTTTTATGCACACGCAGGAGTTCCTCGCCGAGGGGCAGGCGGAGTTCCGGCAGGCGGGAGGAAATTTTCAGTCCGAGGGTGTCAAAGAGGACTTTGCGGGCGAGGGAATAGCCGTTGGTGTGGAGGCCGTTCGAGGGCAGGCCGATGAGGACGTCGCCGGGTTTTACAAGCGAGCCGTCGAGCATTTTCGGGCGGTCCACCACGCCGACGATGGTGCCGGCCAAATCGTATTCGCCCTGCTGATACATGCCGGGCATCTGGGCGGTCTCGCCGCCGATGAGGGCGCAACCGCCGGCTTTGCAGGCTTTGGCGAATCCGGTGAGGAGATGGGTAAAGACCTTGGGCTCCAATTTGGCGGAGGCGATGTAATCGAGGAAAAAGAGGGGTTTGGCCCCGAGGACAGCGATGTCGTCGATGCAATGGTTCACCAGATCCTGACCGACGGTGTCGTGGCGGCCGGCGGCAAAAGCCACTTTCAGTTTGGTGCCGACACCGTCCACGCTGGAGACGAGCACGGGGTCCTTCATGCCCTTGAAATCGGCGCGGAAAAGACCACCGAAGCCGCCGATTTTGCCGAGGACTTCCGGTCCGTGGGTGGAGCGGACGATGGACTGGATGCCGCGTTTGACGGCATTGCCGAGGTCCACGTCCACGCCGGCCTGGGCGTAGGCTTTGGTTTTGATGGATTTCATAACAAGCGGGGTTCCTCTTTATCGAGCAGACGGGCGCGGCCGGCGCGTTTTTCCATGACGTATTTGTCGAATTTCTCGTCGTAGGGGACGGGGTAATCGCCGGTAAAACAGGCCGTGCAGAAATCTTGCTCCGGTCGTCCGGTGGCGCGGATCATGCCGGCGGGATCGAGGTAACCGATGGAGTCGGCGCCGAGGTATTTGCGGATCTCGTCGAGGGTGCATTGATTGGCGAGAAGTTTCTCGGGATCGGGAAAGTCAATGCCGTAGTAGCAAGCGTGTTTGTGCGGCGGGCAACTGATGCGCATGTGAACCTCGGCGGCGCCGGCTTCACGGAGATTGACCACGCGGGAGCGGGCGGTGGTGCCGCGCACGATGGAGTCGTCCACCACGACGATGCGTTTGTCTTTCACGGCTTCACCAATGAGGTTCAATTTTACGCGGACGTTGAAGTCGCGGATATGCTGGCTGGGCTGGATGAAGGTGCGGCCGATGTAGTGATTGCGCACGAAAGCCGGGTAATACGGAATGCCAAGTTCCTCGGAGAAACCGAGGGAGGCATAGATGCCGGAGTCGGGCACGGGCACGACGAGGTCGGCCTCGACGGGGTGCTGACGGGCGAGTTCGCGGCCCATCTCGACGCGCACTTTGCTGACGTTGATGCCGCCGATGTTGCTGTCGGGGCGGGCGAAATAGACGTATTCAAAAATGCAAAAGGCGCTGCGGGCCGTGCGGAAGGGGAATTCGGAGCGAATGCCCGTATTGTCAATGATGACGACCTCGCCGGGTTCGACCTCGCGGATGAATTGGGCCTGAATGAGGTCGAAGGCGCAACTCTCGGAGGAGAGAATATAAGCTCCGTCTTTTTTGCCGATGCAGAGGGGACGGAAGCCGTGCGGGTCGCGGAAACCGATGATCTCGCGCTCGCCCATGAGCACGACGGAAAATGCCCCCTCAATGCGCCGCAGGGCCGAGAGCACACCGCCGTTGCCGTAAGGCTGGGCCAGCAAGTGCAGGATGATCTCGCTGTCCACCGTGGTCTGAAAAATGGAGCCCTTGGCTTCGAGTTCCTCGCGGAGAAGGGCGGCGTTGACCAGGTTGCCGTTGTGGCCGATGGCGAGCTGGCCGCGGGCGGTGGTGACGAGAAAGGGCTGGGCGTTTTTGACGTTGCTGGAGCCGGTGGTGGAGTAGCGCACATGGCCGATGGCGCGGGTGCCGGTGAGGCGTTCCAGATCGGGGGGTTGGAAGACCTGGGCGACCAGGCCCATGCTTTTGTGCATGGCGAAGGGACTATCCGAGCCCTTGGCCGTGACGATGCCGGCGCTTTCCTGTCCGCGATGCTGGAGCGCGAAAAGGCCGTAATACGCGATCATGGCGGCATCGGGATGACCGAAGACGGCAAAGACGCCGCACTCGTGCGTGGGTTTTGTTTTCAATTCGCGCGGGAAAGGAGCCGGGAAAATGCGGCTTGGGCGCGGAGGTTTCAAGGTTTGAATGTCTCGGGTTTTCCGTTGATGAAAGCATCCTGAATGCTGGCGAAGAGTTTTTTGAGCGAATCCTTGGTGGCAAGCCGGTATTCGACGGTGCGGGCGTGCGTGGTGGTGGGATAATTTTTCACGACTTTCGACCAGACATCATCGCCGCCGCCGCGCGCAATGGCCTCCTGCGCCCTGTCCTTGATCAAATCCACGGCACTCTGTCCGATGCCACCGGGGGTTTGAGGGGTGTTCGGTTCGATGAAATAAAATCGCACCAACCCCGTGCCAACGGTGTCGATGTTCACCTCCGTCACACGGGCGG
>Ga0209591_10005252_pt1 | contig 14496 bp, 10 predicted proteins | sample MAT01_FD_187207 | JGI IMG/M metagenome (GOLD analysis project Ga0209591, IMG submission 187207) | Freshwater microbial communities from Lake Fryxell liftoff mats and glacier meltwater in Antarctica - MAT-01 (SPAdes) (version 2) | ecosystem: Environmental > Aquatic > Freshwater > Ice > Liftoff... | reverse complement strand
CGCTGCCAGACCCCGCCGCCCTCAGACCGCGTGCACCCGCACCGCCTGCACGCGCCCCTTCACGAAGTGCTCCCCCTTCGCCGCGAACCGCCCCGCGAGCTCCGGCGGCAGCCGCTGCAGCACCTCATCGCTCACGATCACATCGGTCCCGAGCACCGAGTTCAGCCCTTCGAGCCGCGCCGCCAGGTTCACCGTATCCCCGAGGATCGCGTACTTCATCCGCACATGACTGCCGAGACTGCCCGCGACGACCCGCCCGGTATGGATCCCGATCCGCGACGTGAGCCGCTCGATCCCCCGCGCCTGCCAATGCGCCGACCGCCCCTCTGCCTCCCACTCCGCGTTCAACGTCTCCAACCGCTCACGCATCGCCAGCGCACATCGCACCGCCTGCGCCGGATGCTCGGGCACCTCTTCGGGCGCCCCGAACACCGCCAGGATCCCGTCCCCGAGGTACTCGATGACACACCCGCCATGCTCGGTAATCGCCGGGCTCATCGCCTCGAGGTACTGGTTCATCAGCGCCAGCACCTCGGTCGGGGCCAGCGCCTCGCTCAGCGTCGAATACCCGCGTAAGTCCGAAAATAGCACCGTCACGACCCGCTCCTCGCCGTTTACCGCGCTGTTCCCCCGGTCCGCCAGGAGCTTCTTCGCCACATCCTCCGACACGTAGCGCCCGAACATCGCACGTATCCGCTCGCGCTCTTGCAGCCCGGACGCCATCAAGTCGAAGTGCCGCCCGAGCACCCCGAACTCGTCCGTGCGCTGCAGCCCCACGCGCGCCGAGAGCTCGCCGTCGGCAATCGCTTCAGTCCCCCGGATGACCTTATTCAGCGGCCCCCGCAAGAGCCGCCCCACCCCGATCGCCGCCAACCCCAGCAGCACCATCGCCCCAAGGCAGATCCCGACCGCCGTCCACCATAGGCGCTCACGCATCCGCTCGACCCGCGCCGCATCAGTATCGATCCCGAGGATCGCGACAGCCTTTCCCCGCGCATCGTAGATCGGCGCAAACCCCGAGATGCTCAGACCCCAGGCATCCGCCACCGGGGCGCGCTCGACCCGCGCCCCCTGCAGCGCCTCCTTGAGCTCCGGGTAGTGCCTTGCATTGTATCGCTCACCGAACTCGGCGGGAGCACTCCGCACGTCGCTGTCGACGACGAAGCTCAGCCAATCGGGGTCCGCGGTCGGCGCGAACACGAACAAGCTCGAAATCTCCGGCTCATTCTTGATGATCGCCTCGAACCGCCGCTTCAGCTCGACCCGATAAGGCGCGTCCGCCCGCTCGATTGCCAGCACCCGATCCCCATCGATGAGCCCCGCCTGCCCCACGGTCGCCATATGCAGCCGGGCCGCCAGCCCATCGAGCTCCGCCTTCACCGCGAGCTCGTAGACAACGATCGCCGCCGGCGTCAGCACCAATAACAAGGCAACACCATAGATCGCGGTGAGCCGCACATGGATGCGTCGATAGACGCGCAAACGCTCGAGCGCGCCGCGCCCCGGCTTGGCCGAACCGGCTGCCGGAGGCGATACACCCGGCTTGCCGGCAACGGCAGCCAAAGGCGATACACCCGGCTTGCCAGCAACGGCAGCCGAAGGCGATACACCCGGCTTGCCAGCAACGGCAGCCGAAGGCGATACGCCTGGCTTGCCAGCAACGGCAGCCAAAGGCGATACACCCGGCTTGCCAGCAACGGCAGCCGAAGGCGATACGACTGGCTTGCCAGCAACGGCAGCCGAAGGCGATACGACTGGCTTGCCATCGCCCGCAGGCAGCCGGGGCCTCACTGTTGGTTCGGCCGACATTGGGCCAACCCTACCTCAATCCACCTCAACCGTCAGCCGGCCGCAGCACCCGCCGCGCACACACAGCCATCTCGCAGGGCAAGCCGCCCGATCGGCGAGCATGACCCAGCCCGCAAATCATACTAGATGCCGCTCATGCAGCGCTCCCGTTCGACCGCCATGAGCCTCGCCGCCCACGCCACGCGCCTGTGGGCGCTCATCCGTCCATACCGCGGTCGCTGGGTGCTCGCGACGATCGCCCTCCTCGTGGGCGGCCTCACCAACCTCGTCCTGCCGCAGCCGATCCGGCTCGCGATCGACGACGCGTTGACCAGCAAGGACCTCAGTCGCCTCGAAACCTTCGCCTGGCTCGCGATGGCCGGCTTCGTCGTCCTCGGCGCCGCGACCATCTTCCGCCACTACTTCATGAGCTGGCTCGGCAACCGCGTCGTCACCGACCTCCGCCGCAAGTCCTTCGCGCACCTCCTCCGCTTCCCGCCCGGCTGGTTCCACGAACGCAAGACCGGCGAGCTCGTGAGCCGCCTCACCGACGACATCGGCGCCATCCAGACGACCGTCGGCAGCGAGCTCTCGATGGCGATCCGCTCGACCCTGTCGGCCGTGGGCGGCATGGTCATGCTCTTCTTCACCTCGCCCACCCTCTCGGGTCTGGCCCTCCTGCTGGTCCCGCCGCTGTCGATTCTGTCGGTCCGCATCGGCCGCCGCATCCGCCGCCAGGCGAAGTCGATGCAGGACGAGCTTGCCGCCGCCAATGCCTCTCTCAAGGAAGCGGTCTCCGCCATCGAAACCGTCCAGATATTCAACGCCGAGGCCACCGAGGAAGCCCGCTACGGCGACCGCATCGAGAAGTCCTTCCTCGCCTCGAACAAGCTCGCCATGTCGCGCGGCGTCTTCGTTGGCGTGGTCGAAGTCGCGGCGTTCGGCGTGGTGACGGCCCTTCTCTATCTCGGCGCGCGCCAGGTCATCGAGAAAGAGCTCACCCCCGGCGCCATGACCATCTTCCTCATCTATACGTTGATGGTCGCGACCTCTCTCGCGACCCTGGCCAACCTCTGGGGCAACCTCCAACGCGCGATGGGCGCCTCCGAGCGCGTGTTCGAGCTGCTCGACGAACAGCCCCAGATCGCCGACCCCAGCGACCCCCTCCCATTCCCGCCCACACTTCCCATGCGTGGCGAAATCACTTTCAATAACGTTGACTTCCGCTACCCCGCCCGTCCTGACGTAGCGGTCCTCTCCGGCATCGACTTCGCCATCCGCCCGGGCGAGACGGTCGCCCTGGTCGGCCGCTCCGGCGCCGGCAAGTCGACCATCGCCGCGCTCCTCCAGCGCTTCTGGGAGCCGACCGGCGGCACCATCTCCGTTGAAGGCTGCGACATCCAGCGGGTGCGTCTCGCCGATCTCCGTCGCGGCATGGCCGCCGTCTCCCAGGACCCGGTCCTGTTCTCGGGCTCGCTTCGCGACAACATCGTCTACGGCCGCCCCGACGCACCGATCGACCAGGTCCTCGCCGCCGTACGCGACGCCGGCCTCGATACCTTCATCGCCCACCTCCCCGACGGGCTCGACACCGTCGTCGGCGAACGCGGCACCAAAATCTCTGGCGGTGAACGGCAGCGAGTCGCTATCGCCCGCGCCCTCCTCGCGGACCCCGCCGTGCTCGTGCTCGACGAAGCGACGAGCCATCTCGACAGCGAGAATGAGCGCCTCGTCCAGTCCGCGCTCGACCGCTTGATGGTGAACCGCACGACCCTGGTCATCGCTCATCGCCTTTCGACGGTACGCGGCGCCTCGCAGATCCTGGTCGTCGACCGCGGTCGCATCATCGAGCGCGGCCGTCACGACGACCTCCTCGCCCGCGGCGGCCTCTACGCCGACCTCGTGCGAACCCAGGTCAGTGACAGCTGAATTGCCCTGCGCCACCGCGCAATCGCCGACTCGCCGCCCGCATTGAGTGGAGATTGCCAATTGCCGACCGCCTCCCCAATCACCCGTCGGGCCGGTACTTTCGACGATGCTTCGACGTCACACAGCGGCGACAGCCACCGATGGTTCCCTGAAACCGATCTTCGAACGGCCTTCCAAAAGCTGGCTCTTGTTGTGTAGGGTGGCGCCGGCTGTGTTCTCAACCGTCGCCCTGGACCCCATCATGCTGTCACGTCGTATGTCGCTCGTTCATCTCGCAATCCTCGCTTCCGTCGCCGCCTGCGGTGACGACGCGATATCGAGCGCAGACACGGCACGCGCTGACACAATCGGCGACGTCGCCTTCGGGGACAACGGCGTCACGGACACCGCGACCGACACCCCTCCGGCCGACGCCACCGCGGCCGACACCGCAGACACGAAGCCCGTCGACACCGTCAGCGCCGACACGGCGACCAACGACACGGCCAGCAACGACACGGCCAGCAACGACACGGTCAGCGCCGACACGGCCAGCAACGACACGGCCAGCAACGACACGGCCAGCAACGACACGGCCAGCAACGACACGGCCAGCAACGACACGGCCAGCAACGACACGAACGTTCAGGATACGACCCCGACCGAGGACCTCGTAGCCGATACCAGTGCAGACGCCACCTCGCCGACCGACGTCGCGGATACCACCGCCAGCGCCTGCGACCGCAGCGGATATACTTCCGTCGCCTCCGATGCGCTCGGTTTCGACAACGGTGACCTCTGGTACCTCGCGCAGAGCACCCTCGGTTCTCCCGTCGACGTCTTCTCGATCGAAATCTACGCAGCTCTCGGAGGCGCAAGCACGCCGGGCACCTACACCATCACGGACGACAACTACGACACATGCGGCAATTGCGTCGTCATCCAGACTGACTGCGACGAGACTCTCGGCAATTGCCAGCGGACATTTCTCGCGAATGCCGGCAAGCTCACCATCACGAGCATCGGCCCTATCGGCGCCCTCTTCACCGCGACCCTTTCCGATCTCGTCCTGACCGAGATCACCTACGACGACAAGTACTATTCGACGCCGGTCCCGGGCGGCGACACCTGGTGCATCGACACCTACGACGTCGACGTCACCATCCAGTAGCGCTCGACAGCTCAATCAATCTCGGGTCGAGGCGATCCAGATGTTGCTGATCCGGCGGGCACCGAGTGCATTCAGGATGCCGACCAGGTGATGATACTCAATGTCTGGTCCGACCTCGACAATCACCTGCTCCGCTTGTAGCTGTAGCACCCGGTTCGCAGGTGGGTCGAAATCAGTGGCCGTCGGCTTCGCAGGGGACCGGCGTGATTGCGGGCTCCGTCGCGATCCGGGGCGCCGGAGACCCTACAATATCTTGGGGCGACGTGCGCCTGCAGGCGGAGGCAAGCACCGACACTGTCAAACCCACGCAGGGGGTGATAGCTTCGGCAGCACGGGTCCGCCGCTCCCAGGCGGACGCTGCGCAAGGAGTCTCCCAATCCATGTTGAACTTCAGCAGTGAGCCGACCGAGGCCGACCGCGAGATGGAGGCCGTGCTGTTCTATCTGGCCGCCTTCGGCTACATCGACGGGCACTTCGACAAGAGCGAACGCGCCTACGTGGATGAGTTCATTCTGGAGATCGCCGCCACCCAGGAGCCGGATGAGTCCACCGCTGCAGGCCGGTCCCGACGCGCGGCCCTGGTCGACCGCCTCGACCGCAAGATTCAGCGCATCGACGCCGAGCTGGCCGCCATGTGGGACGAGCCAACCGCTGAAGGCGAGCGCGCTCTGAGCTTCGTCCGCTCGCGGGTAAAGCTGCGTTGCTTCGAGATCTTCGAGAGTTTCGCCGCGGCCGATCGACAGACCCTGATGAGCGTCGTGGACGACATGCTGAACGCGGACGGGGTCGCCCACCCCGAAGAGGTCAGGTTCCGAGCCGAGCTGATGGCCTTGCTGAACGCCGTGCGACCGACCTCCGCAGTGCGGCAAACTGCCCAGATCGAGGACGGCCGGAATCGCGTGGTCATCCATCCACACATAGAATGGCCGAGAACCGAGGCCAATCATCCCGCACTGACCCAACTCGAACGTCACTACGCGTCGGATTCCGAGACATTGCGTCGTCAGCTCAACGCGGACGTGCAGCGCATCAACAAGGTCATCAAGGTCATCGACGGCAAACGCGCCGGCAATGGCGGCACTCTCGCTGGTCACCAGACAGTGCAGGAGTTCGCGGGCCGTCGTCCTTTCCTGGACGGGCACGTACACGTCATCCCGCCAACGCATCCCGCGGGCTACGAGCTCACGGTCCTGGGCGATCTCCATGGCTGTTACAGCTGCCTCAAAGCCGCCCTGATGCAGTCCGATTTCATGGGCAAGGTCGATAGGTTCACGAAGGCGCCACACGCGAATCCCGAACCTCTCCTGGTCCTGCTCGGCGACTACATCGATCGCGGGCTCTTCAGCTACAATGGCGTGCTGCGCGCCGTTCTCGGCCTGTCAGCGGCCGCTCCGCGCCATGTGATTGCCCTACGAGGCAACCACGAATACTACATCGAGCACGAGGGCAACGTTTACGGCGGCGTCCGTCCTGCGGACGCTATCGACAACCTTCGACCCTATGCTCCCATCGAGGTATTCCAGGCCTATCGACAGCTATTCGAGGCCCTGCCGAATATGCTCGTCTTCGACGATATCCTGCTCGTCCACGCTGGCATTCCACGCGACTCGACGCTGCGCGAGAGCTACCAGGATCTGTCGAGTCTCAATGATCCCGTCCTGCGCCACCAGATGATGTGGAGCGACCCGTCGAGCGCGGACGTCGTTCCCGACGAACTACAGGCATCATCGAACCGCTTCGCCTTCGGACGCGAACAAGCCCGCGCCTTCATGCATCAAATGGGAGTCCGGACCCTTATTCGCGGGCATGAGAAGGTCGACGCCGGCTTCGTCGCCAACTACAACGAGCCGGACTTGCGCGTGCTCACATTGTTCAGCGCGGGTGGCGCGGACAACAACGACCTACCAGAGCGGTCCAACTATCGCGCGGTGACGCCCACCGCACTGACCATCCGGTACCGCGAAGGACGCACCGATATCGAACCCTGGGTGATCGACTACGCGAACTACACCGCTCCGGAGAGGAACGAATTCTACAATGGCGCGGGCGAGGTCGACTGACTCGCGGTGACCCATCAGCGAGCGGAGTCGCTCTCAGCACCCGAATGACGCTTCGCGAACGACGGACGTTGTGCGAAGGTCCATGCCGTGCTGCGCGCAACCCTCATCTCCCACTCGGAATCGTACTATTCCACCCGCCGACTTCTCGAGGCTGGTCAGCGACTCGGCTACGTAATGGCGCGCGTCGACCCCATCCGTGTCGTGCTGCGGGTCGCTGGTGCCGGGAGCGAGCCGGGTGCAACGACCTCGGTGCCGGGGATCCTCGAAGACGGCATCGAGCACGCCGTGCCCGATGTCGTGCTGCCGCGGATCGGGGCGACGCTGCAGTCGTGGAGCCTCGCGCTCCTTGAAGCCTGGCTCATCCGCGGCGCGCGCTCGGCGATCGCGCCGACCGCAATCGCGCACGCTTCGGACAAGGTACTGACGACCCTGCGGCTCGTCGCCGCTGGACTGCCGGTCGTGCCGACGCTCGCCATCCGTGAGCCGTTCCACGTCGACTCGGCGCTCGACCATCTTGCCGCGGATGCGTGGATCATGAAGTCCCGGACCGGCACCGGCGGCGGTGGCGTGGCACTCGTTCATGGGCGTTCGTCGGCGCGCTCGGTGCTGGGCGCGCTCACAGCCCAGCGGGAGACCGTGCTCCTCCAGCCATTCGTGCGCACCTCGCCGACCCGTGATCTGCGGGTGCTCGTGGCCGGCATGGAACCGCTCGCGGCGTATTGGCGTGAAGCACACGGGGACGAATTCCGCGCCAATGTCCACCGAGGCGGCAAGGCGCGTGAGGCCACCAGCGCCGACCTCCCCGACGGAGCGCTCGACCTGGCACTGGCCGCGGCGCGCGCGACTGGGCTGCCATTCGCTGGCATCGACTTGATCGAGACCGCAAGCGGCCTGGCGGTGCTCGAAGTCAACGCCAGCCCCGGTTTCCAAGGCGTCGAAGAGGCGACCGGGCGCGACCTCGCTACCCCATTCGTGCAGCGCTGGATGGCCTGGCCTTCGACTCCGACCCTCTAGCTCTCTAGCCGGCTACATCGCGAGGACCTGTTGGAACCTGACGCACGACACATCTGGGACCTGATTCTCGTGGGCGGCGGCCTCCAGAATGGGCTCATTGCGCTCGCGTGCCTCGCGGCCCGACCCGACGCTCGGATCATCATCCTCGAACAAGGGCCGGCCCTTGGCGGCAACCACACGTGGAGCTTCCACGTCGACTCGATCCCGCCCGCAGCCCGCCCCTGGTTCGATCCGCTCATCGAGCACCGCTGGCCGCGCTACACCGTACGCTTCCCGGACCTCGAGAAGACTCTCGAACATGCCTACGCGACGTGCTCCTCGGACCACTTTGCGCGTGTCCTGGAAGGGCGCTTCGCAAGCGCGCCCCATGCTGAGATCCGGCTCCGTAACGCCGTTGCCGAGTTCGGCCCCGAGGGGGTCCGGCTCAGCGATGGCACGACACTGACTGGGCGCCTCGTGGTCGATGGGCGCGGGCCCGTCGATGCGTACCCAGCGACGACGAGCGGATTTCAGAAGTTCGTGGGCCTCGAGGTCGAGCTCGATTGCGAGGTCGATGCGACGACGGCACTTCTGATGGATGCGACCCTCGAACAATGTGACGCGTTCCGGTTCGTCTACTTGCTGCCGTTCTCGGCGACGCGTGCGCTGGTCGAAGATACCTACTTCTCCAACGACCCGACACTCGATGTCGCGGAGGTCAGAGCGCGTGTGCTCGCCTGGCTCGCCGCGCGTGGGCTCGGCGTGCGCAAGGTGCTGCGCGAAGAGCATGGCGTATTGCCGATGCCGTGGCGGCCTGCGGGCCCCATCACGCGCGTGCCCCCCCTGGTTGGAGGCTATCGCGGCGGGTGGTTTCATCCAGCCACTGGCTATTCGGTGCCGGTCGCCGTGCGCCTTGCCGTGCACGTGGCAGCGCACCTGCCAGATGACGTGTTCGGGAGCGCCTTCGATACGCTGGCCGACGAGCAGGAGGCGCAGGCCCGCTTCGCGTATCTCCTAAACGAGCTGTTGTTCGTCGCGGCGGAGCCGAATCTGAGGTGGAAGGTGTTTCGGCACTTCTACGAGCTACCGGACGACCTCACGCTGCGGTTTTTCGCCCTCAACCTGACGAGCGCCGATAAGCGCCGCATGTTCCTGCGGCGGCCGCCACCGGGCGTGAGCTTCTGGAGGGCGATGAAGATCCTGCCGGGATGGGGCCTGCGCTGACGGTGACGAAGTCCCGCGCAGCGCAGTCCTGACGTGTCACGTGACGCCGGCCTTGCGCAGCTCGGCCAGGCACAGGTCGGCGGCCTGCTGATCGGAGCGGCCGAGGGCGACCATGGCCGCGACGACCAGTGGCACCTCGGCTTCGCCGGCACCCGCCTGGACGGCGAAGTTGCGGGCGTGCAGGCGCATGTGGCCACGCTGGATGCCCTCGGACGCGAGCGCGCGCGTCGCCGCAAGGTTCTGCGCCAGGCCCACTGCCGCGACGATCTCGGAGAAGCGGGTCGCTTCGGTCACGCCCAGGACCTTGAAGTTGGCTTTCACTGCCGGATGTACGGCCGTGATGCCGCCGACCGTGCCGAGCGCCAGCGGCATGTCCATGCGGCCGACCAGGAAGTCGTCCTCGACGCGCCACTTGGCAAGAGCGGTGTAGCGACCTTCGTAGGAGGCGAACGCATGGGCCGCGGCTTCGACCGCGCGGAAGTCCTGGCCGGTCGCCAGCAGGACCGCATCGATGCCGTTCATGATGCCCTTGTTGGCGGTCACCGCGCGATACGGGTCGGCTTCCGCGAAGCGGCTTGCCTCGACGATACGTCGGGCCTCGTCCGGGTCCATCGCGTGCTCGCCACCGCCCACCTTCAAGGCGACGCGACCCTCGACGTGCACGCGCCGATGCTTGGGCAGGTTCGAGAGGATGCGCAAGCCGACGCGCGCGCCGGTCCAGGCTTCGAAGAGCGGTGCCGCCTCCTCGGCCATCGAGTTGACGGCGTTGGCTCCCATCGCGTCGCGCACGTCGACGTGGATGTGGATGACGGCTATCACCTGGCCGTCGGGGTGTGCGAGGCGGCGCACGCGCGCTTCGCGAAAGCCGCCGCCGGCCGCGAGCAGACGGGGGTGGAGGCGGTCGAGCGCGGCTTTGAGTTCTGGCAGGTGGTCTTCGAGACATTTCTCCAACACGCCTTCGGGGGGCGGCTCGGGGAAGTGGATTTGGCCGATCATGATCGGATCGGTCGAGCGCGCGATGATGCCGTCGCCGTCGCGCAGGAGGCGGGCCGCAAAGCTCGCCGCGGCGACGACCGAGGGCTCTTCGATCACCATCGGAACGATGTAGTCGCGCGCATTGACGCGGAAGTTCGTCGCGAAGCCGAGCGGCAACGAGAAACGGCCGACGTTGTTCTCGCTCATGTGCGCGGCGATCGACTGCGGCAACCCATTGTCGGGGCTCATCAGGGGATCGAGCGACTCGCGCTCGACACCGGCAAAGGCGGCGACGGCGGCGAGGCGCTCCTCAGCGGACAGCCTCTGGAACCCCGGCAAGCGACTACTGCGCTCGGTCATTCGAAACCCCTTCCCAGTTGATCGGCAACAGCGCTCGCTCGATGCGGTGCGGCGCGCGGCCAAGAGCATGCACCGTCTTGGCACCAACGAGGAACATCGCAGTGACGAAAGCCCGTCGAAAGTCCATCATCAGGTCGTAGGCTTTGTCCTCGGAGATGGCAGCAGCCTTGAGCAGGGGCAGCGCCATGGCGGTGACGCTGGCGCCGGCAGCGATGGCCCGGGCGGCGTCGAGGCCGCTGCGCAGCCCACCCGAGGCGATGACCGGGGTGCCGGCGCCGGACTCGACGCAGGTGAGCAAGCTCGTCACCGCTGGCACACCCCAGTCCGCGAACAGGGCGCCAAGCGCCTGGCCGCCGCTTTCCGAGGCGCGTTTGCCTTCGATCAGCGTCCACGAGGTCCCGCCGGCACCCGCACTTTCGATGAACGCAAACGGGCTCGGCCTCCCGTCGTTCGAATCGACGAGGGCACGCACATCGGCGCGGGTGAACCCCTGCCCCACTTCCTTTACGCCCACTGGGAACGCGGCCGAACGCGCGACTCGGCGCATCGCCTGTGCGAGCCCACGGAAGTCGGTGTCGCCTTCGGGTTGCACCGCTTCCTGGGCGACATTCAGGTGGAGTACCAAAGCGTCGGCCGCGACCTCGCGCACGAGCTCGGCGAGCTGCAAATCGCCCACGCCGTAGTTGAGCTGCACCGCGCCGACGTTCGCGATGAGCAGCGGCAGGTCGGGCGCCTCGTCCTTCACCTGGAAGGTCGCCCGCGTCTCGGGTCGGACCAGCATCACCCGCTGCGAGCCAAGCCCCATCCCGATGCCGGCCCGCGCCGCGGCCCGTGCAAGGCGCCGATTGAGGGTCCCCGCCAGATCGGTGCCGCCGGTCATGCTGCCCACGATCAAGGGGAACGCGAGGCGCTTGCCGAGGAACGTCAGCGACGGATCGACGTCGGCCAACGCCAGCTCCGGCAGGGCGCGCGGGGTGAGGCGAATTGCGTCCCAGCCCTCGGGCCGGGCGACTTCGACCCGGTCCTCGAGCGCCAACCGGAGGTGATCATCCTTCCGGTTGGTGATCGTCGCGTCTGGCTCCGGGCCGGGTGTTTCGTCCGCGTTGTTCATCCGGCGACCTGTGCCACAGGTCGCTGGCCGCGGCCAGCACGGGACATTGGGGCGGCCTCACGCGGAGCTCGACATACGCGTACGCAGCTTGCGACCCTGAGATGTGACGGGCATGGTGCGGCGGGCTGTGCTGCCGAGGAGCTCCCGTGAACGATCCACATCAGATCAACCTCAATCACCTCCGCTACTTCTATGAGGTCGCGCGCTCGGGCAACATGCGCCGCGCGGCGACGCGCATCGGGATCTCGCAGCCGGCGCTGTCAAAGCAGGTCCAGGCCCTGGAGGATTCGATTGGCCTCCAGCTCTTCTATCGCACGCCGAAGGGTCTGCAGCCGACGGGCGACGGCGAGGTCGCTTTCAGCTATTGTGAGCGGATCTTCGGCCACTTGCGTGACCTCGACGCGGCACTCGATCTGCGCCGCAAGGGCTCGGCCGGGCGACTCACGATCGGCGCCGTTCACTCGATCGCCACGCACCTCTTGCCGAAGTACTTGAAGAGCTACCGACAGGACTTCCCGAAGGTGCGCATCAAGGTCGTCACAGTCCGGTCGCGCGCCGTGCTGAAGGCATTGTCGGAGCATCGCATCGACATCGGGCTCATCGCGGAGGAGCCTGGCGCGAGCGAGTTCTCGTGGCGCCCGTTCATGAAGACGCCGCTCGTCGTGGTGGCTTCGCCTCGGCATCCCCTGGCGGCCGAGGCGGGGCCCATCGCGGTCGCTAAGCTGCATCGCGAGGACATGGTGGCATTCGACCCACCCGCGCCGACGCGGCGCGTGACCGACCGCTACCTGGCGAAGATGGGGGTCGAGCCGCGCATCATCGCCGAGTGTCCGAGCATCGATACGATGATGGGGATGATCGAAGAGGACATCGGCTTCTCGATCCTGCCGCAGCACTGTGTCGACCGCGAAGTGGAGTCGGGCAAGCTCGTCGTGTTGCCAATGGCCGACTGGAAGCTCGAACGCACGCTCTACCTCGTGCACCTCGCCGGGCCGCCGCTGTCGCCCACGGTGCGGCACTTCGCGGACCTGTTCCACACCTTGGGAAGTGCGTGATACCTTGGGCGCATGCCAAACGTCGACCTGGGCGCCCCTATCGAGATCAGCTCCTTCCGTCAGATGGCGGCCGTCGCCTGGGACCATCCCTTCGACCCGTCGATCTATGGCTATCTCGACTTCGACGCGACAGCGCTCGAGAAGCGGCTGAACGAGCTCAAGGCGCAGGGCTCACGCGTGACGGTGACGCACGTCGTGGCGCGCGCGATGGCGCTGGCGTTGCAGCGGCACCCGGACCTGAACGTGATGTTGCGGCGGCGACGGCTCTACCCGCGTAAGCGCGTCGACATCTTCCTGCAGGTCGCGATGCCGGACCCGACCGGGCTTGGCAAGGCGGACCTGTCGGGCGTCAAGATCACCGACTGCGACAAAAAGGACCTGGCCGAGATCGGGCGCTTCTGTGACGAGAAGATAGCGCTCGTGCGCAACCGCACCGACCCCGAGCTCCAGAAGAGCAAGGACACGATCGCCAAGATCCCGCGCTTCCTGTTGAAGGGCATCGTGCGCTTCTTCTCGTGGTGTCAGCGCGAGCCGAACTGGCGCATGAAGTGGGCCGGCATGCCGAAGGACCCCTTCGGGTCGGCGATGATCACGAGCCTTGGCATGATGGGCATCGAGACGGCCTTCGCGCCGCTCTTTCCGCTCGGTGGACCCGCGATGATCATGCTGGTCGGGGCGATAAAGCTGCAGCCGGTGTGCCTCGACGATGGCACCATCGTGGCGCGCCGGACGCTGCGGCTGTGCGGCACGTTCGACCATCGCGTGGTCGATGGGTTTCACCTGGCCCAGCTCGCGGCAGAACTGAGGAAGCTAATCGAGGTCGAAGCCGCCAATTTATAGGTAGTGCTCCGAATTCGCCAGCGAGACACGCGCGGCCTAGGAGCCGCGAGGAGGCTGGCCTCCAGGCCGCCGACGAGCGAGCGACGACGGCCCCGCGTGTCGTAGCAGCGAATTCAATTCGTTTCAGAGTTGGAAGACGAGGTACTGCAAAAGCCGCTTCATCAGCTCGTTGGCCTGCTCGTCGTTGTGGAAGGTCGTGAAGACGACGCGGCCCGAGCTGGCGGTCGGACGATGGGTCAGGACCATCGGGCCAGCGTGCTGCACGTAGTTGTCGGAGATCAGCCGGCCGGCACAATCTGCGCAGGAGAGCACCTCGCTCGAGTCGCAGATCGCGTCGCCGCAGGTGGGCGGCGGCAGGTCGACGTTGACGATGCCTCTGACCTCGACGGTCGTTCCCGGGCCGCCGGCCTGGACGGCGATGAGGGGGCCGGCACCGTAGCGGGTCGTGAACACGCCGGTGCCGAGATAGGCGGCGAGGTCCGGGTCCTCGACCGTGGCCGGGTAGTCGGCCTGACCTTGCACCTGTTGCGGCCCGTCGACGGCACCGGGGCTGCTTGGGAGGTCATCCGCGCCGTAGAAGTCGATCGCATCGGGGAACGCGGCCTCGATGTAGGCCCAGGCCAGATCGGACGCGTAGAGCGAGCCGCCGGCCAGGACGAAGTCGCGAAGATTCCGGCCGATCTCGGGGAAGCGGCGGACCCAGGGCAGGGCGGCGCTACCACAGTCGAAGAACAGGATGCGGTAGGCGGCGAGCCGTGCTGGGTCGCGCAGGACTTGAACGGCCTCGATGTCCTCGGGGGCGGTGTCGTCGAAGAACTCGGCCTCGAAGTTGTAGAAGGTGTGCTCGAAGCCGAGCTCGGTCAGGAGATCCTCTTGTTCGTCCCACTGGCCCCAGAAGACGGCGATCGGGACGCGTGAGCCCGAGAAGCAGACCTTCACTGCGGCGCCGCTGTTGTCGTTGAGCTGCCCGGTCTGGACCTGCACGGTGTAGTCTTGGCTGAAGGCGCCGGA
>Ga0209591_10005243_pt1 | contig 14507 bp, 6 predicted proteins | sample MAT01_FD_187207 | JGI IMG/M metagenome (GOLD analysis project Ga0209591, IMG submission 187207) | Freshwater microbial communities from Lake Fryxell liftoff mats and glacier meltwater in Antarctica - MAT-01 (SPAdes) (version 2) | ecosystem: Environmental > Aquatic > Freshwater > Ice > Liftoff... | reverse complement strand
CTGCTATTCTACTAAAAGCAATAAACAATTTATTGTGAGTTCTTAGACAGTTTGACGGTTTGCAGCTACCCGAAGGGCGGGACTTTTACCACAAAACTTGATTTGAAAAACTAAACTTCCATGAACCACAAAACTGTCTTTGGAACACGAAACCCCGCCTTTTGGGTAGGTGCTGTTACCGGATGCCCTTCTGTCTGTCCGTAATGATGAAGTGTCGATTTTGCAAACACTTTGTCCGAAGCGATTTATATTTAAAGCGATGTCTGAAGGTGTCTGCACGGTGCGGTGGAATGAAGTTTTATTTTTTGAAGGGAGGGAATTTTTTTGTTTTTTAATTTTTCTTGGGTGGAAGAAAAAATACTCTCTTGCAAGCTTTGGCTTGTGCGATTGCTTTGTGCGGCTTGCAAGAGTGTATTTTTTGTGGGATGGCAATTCATCATAAATCATCATTTTTAATTTCAAAGGTATTTACATGAACAATTCTACTGTTCTTGTTTTCAATCAAGTTTTCAAAAGATGTATCATTGTCATTACCCCAATCCTCTGTTTCTAAAATAACAACTTGATAATCCGTGCTCTTTTTATAGAAAATAAATTCAAGTTCTGCTAACATTTTATCCAATTTTAAAAATGCTGAGCCATCCTTTTCTACATTTTTGTCGGCAATAATCCATTTAATTTCGGACTGTAGTCTATGACGAATAACTAAATAAAACTTTGACGAATTAGTTATAGGGTTACCATTTTTAAGAGAAGAATCATCAAGTGATAACTCAACTTTGATAAAGCCTTTTTTGTAACCATTAACAGGTTTTGTGCCATATTTCATTTTAATATTTCTGGTTGGCAGAACATATACATATCTGGACTTACTAATGTCAGATAGTCTACAATCTTTAGAAATATCTTTCTCAGAATCTATATTATAATCGAATGAATTCTCTTGATAGTGAAGAATAGAGAATCTAAGAAATGGACTATGCAGTTCCCTACCTTTATCATCATTAATATCCATTTCTACATCTAGATACCATAGATTTAGTTTTTTGTCAAATTTGGGCAAATACGTCATAAGTCCTAATTCTTTGACATATTTTGGACTGAAACTCTCTAAGTCATCCGATTTTTTCTTCGTTTCAAACTCTTTTAAATCATGTGGGTCATTAACTACAAAGTTTGCTTTAGTCAATAGCACATCTTCATTTCGAAACAAGCCATCGTATGGTTTAAGAGAATCAGAAACTATATCTCTTCCAACAATTGATACTAAAGAATTATTGACTAAATAATCATTGTATTTTGCATTCGGCTCATTAACTACAAATCCTATTCGTTCTCCCTTGCCAGAAGTTAATCTTCCTCTTTCAAAGAAAAATCTTAACCTATTCATTGCAGCCTTTCTATAAATTATCTTATTAGAATTTGTATCTTCTATGACTGAAATTAATGTGATATTTTTATCAGCCACAACAGGTGCATTTGGTTTTTTACTATTTAATATTCGAACCAAAAAAGAATTAGAAGAAAGCTGGTTAAATATTTCTTTAGAATAACGAAGATCTTTCTTTAGTAATTTTTGCTCTTCTTCATTGGTTGTATCCTCATCAATAGTTCCCCATTCTTTTGGATAAAAGGAAGTAAACTTGGATTTGTTCTTTATCCAAAAATACTTTTCAATAAACTTAGTCTCCTTGACATCATAAGAAAGTTGAAGGTCAACTGCATAGTTTTTAAAATTATTCCTGTCAGAAGCAATTTTATTCAATGTGGCTTCCATTATATCAAGTTGATTCGATACTTCTATTGCTGTTTCAAATGTTGCAGGGGATTCTTTGTCTGTATGTTTGAAATTTATTTTATCAATATGATTTATTGGTTCGTTAGGAGTCCAATTATCCGCTACTAAATGTTTCGGATCATCTTTATACTCTTCCCACTTTGCATATACTTCTAAATTCCCTGTAGGGATATTTTGTTCAAGATAACGAACAATACCTGCCTCGTCATAATAGATGCCAGTCTGTTCTATATTTGCTGTGATAGTTGTTTTAAAAATGGTCTTATCTCTTTCCTTTTCCTTGTATCCCTTATTTGGTCTAATAATATTGCCAAATTTTGGACGAACCAAAGGACGTTGCGTAGCATGAACAAGACTAAATTCTAAGGGTGGAGTTAATAGGTCATTATTACCATTACGCGTAAAATCATTGTAATTACCAAAAGTTTCAAACTGCTTTTCATAGTCTTCTGAAAGTATTGTTCTTGCAGAAATAAAAAGTTCATCACCTTTCTCTAATCTTATAGTTATTTCCTCTTTGTTGGTGTTAACCAATATCAACTCTGTTTCATTTAATTTATAATCTTCTAGAATTAATTTCCAAGCATTAATCTTAGGATATTTTCCACTGAAATAAAATTCTTTTTGTTCATACTTTTCATAATTCTTAGCTTTTATTAGATGGTTTTTGTCTTTGTAGAATTCGAATCTGAACCCAATAGATAATGGGTCTGGTAAGTAATTTATTTGGCAATCATTACGATAAAAAGAACGCATGATGGTAGAGCCTTTAATAGCGTCTTCAAGAGTGCACATTTTGTTCAAATACTCAACATTTTCCCCCTTTAAATTCCATTTCAAAAGTTTATTTTCCTCTGTTGGGAAATGATATTTCATATACCATTTATATGATTCTTCTGGTATCAATTCAAATATTTTATTGTACCAAAAGGCCTGCTGAAATGAAATGGCAGGTGGAAGAATATGGCGAATGGATTGTTGTTGAGTTTTGTAAACTTTATTATCATCAGTATTGCTAATATTTCTGATGACCAGTTTATCTACAGACTCTCCTTGTCTTAAGTAAGTTGGTTTTCCTGTCTCATCTGAAAGAGGTGTTTGAAGTTGAAACTCAATTGGTTTTACCGGTTCATTTCTTCGGAATTTAAAAAAATCAAGACTTAAGAAATGAGTATACTCATTTCTTAAAGTTTCTAATTTATCAAATGGAACTGCCCAACCATTTTTATATTCAGGGGTTAGAAATATTTCGTAATCTCTTCCAAAGACTAGTTTTTTATTCCCAATGTTTGGGAAGTCTTTTAAGTCTCTTTCTTTAGGATATGAATATGCCAAAGTAAATTTAAGACCGTCAGTGTTAGTATTTAACTTAACTAGTTGTTCATCCTCTGTTATTTTAGGATCGGTTTTCTTTTTGTATTCAACACCTTTTAAAGTATATTCTTCCTTATAGAATCTACTGAAATATTCTACAACAAAGTTGGTTGATTCATCAACAGAACCTTCGCTTACAGAGGCTTCGAAATTTGTCTCATCTTCTAAATTTGAGAAAACACTGGTAAAAGCTATATTTTCACCTGACCAGCTTCCAAGACCTTCGTCTTGAATTTCTTTTTTCTCTAATTTTCCTTGGTCATTTTCAAGCAAGGCATGAGTTGCTGAATCGTTATTGATGGTTGTATGCTGTATTTTAAATTCGTCCGGTAATGTGATTTTCAATTCGCTACCTTCAGTATTTTTTATAGATACACACCTATTAGCCAATGATGTTAGTCTTTCATTTACTGAACTTCTTGTAGCTATTCGATATCCTTTCCTTATATCACTTAGATATAAGCTCGTTACATCTTCACTTGACTTACCAAGTTCCGGAATATTATTTTCTATATCTTGGATTTTTTTTAGAGAACTATTATAAATATTAATTCCAATAGTAAAAGCAGCAGTGTCGAGTGCTATTAATTGTTTTCTTAATTGAAATCTTTCTGATTCCTTAAGCGTTTTGTTATTGAGCTTCTGCCAAATGTCTGAGTATTTTTCTTTTATTGATTTTAGACCAATAAGTTTTCCTCCAACATCGTAATTTCTTGCTTCTAAATAGATCGGATTTTTTAGATTAGGATATTCATCAACTATTATTATACCATCTTTAATTTGGTAACAATTTGTAACAAGGTGCTGCCATTCAATTTTCTTTAATCCTTTTATCCCAGATGTTTCAAAGCTTGTATCAAAAGAAATTCTGAAATCTGTAAGGTTGGCGAATTTACAAGTATCTATTTCGAAATCAATAGTCTTCCCGAACAATCTTTGTAGTATAATATTTGAATCTATATATGACCAGATATCCTGAATAGAATTTATAGAGTCGAAGAGATTAAAATGACGTTTTCTTAAATTCAGAGTGAAATCAGCCTGAATTAAGTTGAAATCCTCTGAAAAGCTACTTATCCCTTCAAGCTTCTGACTAAAACTTGTTATGGTTTGATCTAATTCGTCAAATGCTTTAGTTATAGTTGCACCGTAAGAATCCAAACTTCCTGATTTTAAATTTGAAAACTGAGCAACGGCCGCTTTTCTAATCGAATCTGTCTCAGGCAATATATAATCAGTTTTGGGCTTGACTTCTGAATTAGTAAAAAATGTAGTTAATGAGTTAGTATCTAAGCCTTTCTTGTGAACAGAAGGATAATCAACAATGCTTGGTCGTATTTTTGATTTATCATTCTTATAGAAGCTTGACCATACATTTTTAACTTCATCTAATAGTTCATTAAAAATTGGTTCAACCTTTTGTGTATCTCCATTATTTATGGAGATTTTTAAATTTCCTTTTATCGATTCAAGTATACCATTCTCTATGGAGTAATTTTCCATAAATGATTTAAGTATTTCCTTTATTTCAACAGGATTTTCTTCTTGAATATCAGGATTGATATCTATACACAGAGAAAATCTGTATTTACCATCTTTAAAACCGAAAGGTAATATACTTGTTCTAATATGTTTGTATTCTGTAGCCATAGTTAATCAATGTATGAGTTTATAAAAATTGACCATTCATATCTTGTAAGCGGAGAAACCATTCTCTCCAAAGGGTTGGTAAGTGTTTTTAAATTGTATTTATCGAGATATTTTTGATTGTTTCCAGAGACATTGTTTCCTGGACTTGCACCCGCAACTTTTTTATAATAATTAGCGGTGAAAGACCGTTTGAAGAATCTTCCCAATCGAATTTCATAGGAAACCGTGCATCTACCTTCTACGTATCCGCCTTTACTTCTTACACCCATGTAGAAACGGGCTGTAATCATTATAAACCAAAGCTTAACTCTGCCCTCACAAAGAAAATAACCTTCTATTGTAACCCCTGATTGGTCTTTTCTATAATACAGACCAACAACAAGTTTTACCTCACCTCTTAACGGGCCTAAACTTAAACCGAAGTAACCACCAAACTCAATGCTTACTTCTATAGTTGTAATACCTTGCTTAGGATTTCCAATTACAATAAAATAGAAAAGACCTGTATATATTCCAACTGATAGCTTGGTTCGGTTTTCAGGTGTGCCAATGCCAACACCTAATTCCATAGGTTTTTTGTTGAAGTATAGTGTGTAGATAATTCTGAACAGAATGTCTTTAAAGCCAAAAGAAGGGGCTCCGATATAGGCTATAGGCAACAGATATTCAATATCTACCTGCTGCGGAGAAATTTTTACCGAGAAATTATCGCCTAGTAATTTCTTGAATATACTTTCCAAAGCTTGAACAAATGAGAATGCTCCTGCAAATTGAACATCTCTAATTTTAACTTCAAATTTCGGACTTTGGTTTGTCCCAGCTACAAAGCTGACTTCGTTGAAATTAATTATGATGGCTTTTAGCAAGCTAATACCAAAATTATTCAGCCTGTTTTCAGCAATGGAATCAATCTTTTGTATTACTGCTGGAAACTTATTTGGTTGAAAGTAAATTGTATTTCTAACGTTTACTGAAAGTGAAGTTTTGGGATTATTTGAAGCTAAAAAAGATACTATTCCAAAATCAGCATTTTTGAATGAAGAAGTTTGCCAAGTATAATTGATTTCTTTTTTTGAAAGTGAGGTAAGAGTGTTGTAAAGTTGTTTTGATTGAATAAGTAAATTTCTTAAATCTTCTCTGTCGGGTTCCGAGATTATTTGATTTTCAATAGCTTCAATTTTCTTCTTTAGAAGATCAATAACGCCATTAGCTTCTTGAGAAAGTTGTTCTTTAAGCTTGCTTTCATACTGCTTGCTTTTTTTTTGCAAAAGTTCTTTATAACCATCTACGTTATCAATCGGATTTTTATAAAGTTCTTTTTCAATCTTATTAATAGTGTCGTGCAATTCTTTTACGCCTGCAATGTTTAGCCATATCGTTTTTATTGATTCCTTATATACATCTTCTAAGTCATTAACAGACTTATTAACTGAATTTATCACCTTATTTAAATCGATATCTTTTCCTAAAGAAATACTTTTAAAAGCCTTAGAATTCAAAAAAGTAATTAGTGCATTTCTTTTGTTTTCTATAGCTGTTTCAATTTCATTGCGACTTAATATTAACTTTTCTAAATCCGTGATACTAATTTTAGGCAAACGTGTAATTTCATCAATTTGACCAATTTTAGATTTGGCTATTTCATACTCTTTTTTTGCTTTCTCAAAACTCTCAATGATGTACGGAATTTCAATAAATAAAATGAGTTCATAAATAGTTGTGATTTTAGATTCAATGAATTGTATTTCAGATTTAATTCTGTCTCTTTCATTCTGAAAAACGTTTGGATTGATATCGTTCTTAGCTATTAATTCATTAATAATTTTTTTGAATTCGAGAATGTTTGTTCGGATTTCATTTAACGGTTTTTCGAAATTCTCCTTTGCTGTTTTATACTCAGTCAACACCTTTTGGGTAACTTCTTTGATTTCGCCATTAATTAATTTTGACTTTAAAGCATCAAGTTCCAATTGAACTTTCGAGAATTTAATGTAATTCGCAATTTGAGGTTTAATTTTCGTTTGAATTTTTTTAATAATACCATCTACAACAACACCATTGACTATAAAATCTTCAAAAGGAATCAACCCTTCTGAAGGCATAGAAACATCTTTTAAAATTAATCCTAAAAAAACTTTATAGCTTGTATCAAGGGACACTAAATGTGTTTTGAGCTCAGGAAAAGAACTTTTTATTTTTTCACTAAGTTCTATAGAAATATCGGTTTTTAGCTTTAAAATGATTTCAAGGTTAGCTAAAAGTTTATTGGAAATTGATTTAGAAAGTTCATCAATTTTTATATCATCTGGATTTATTTTCAGCGTTATTTTGTTATATTCTAAACCAATTAAACTAGAGTAGCTTTGGACAGAATCAATAAGGTTCGAAAGGTCAGAAAATTGGTATTCAAGATTAAGCCTATCCCGAAGCTTTGTTAACTCTAATTCCTTATTATCAATTAATGTTTGAATAGATTGGTAGCCCCATTTGGTAAGATCATTTCCACTTTCAATTCCTTTATTTTTTAAATCTAATAAGTCTCTTTTTGTGTCATTAATTATTTTTTTCAATTCATCAAGCCCACTTAACAATGTATCATTAAGTTGCTCAACTTGTGAAGCTATATTTTTAATATCATTTATTGGTGCTTCGTATTCTGGAAATTCTCCTTGCAGTATATCAATCAGGCTAATTCCATTGAAGATTTCAGGTGCTTGTCGAAGCAAGTCAGATGGATTGAATTTCTTAATTTTATCAGTAAACTCTGTTACTTGCTCGTATTTCTTATTTATATCCTTGCCAACTGCTATACTTTGCTTTATAAGCCCAATAGATTGAATATCAAAATCGGGATTTACTAGACCACCAATAGCACTTCCTGCACCACTAAAGGCTTGTTTGATTTTACTATAACCTGCTTCAGTTTTAGGTCTCCATTCTCCATTTATTTGCTCTAATACATTTTCTTCATTGCTTCTAAATTTATCCGTATGATTGAATACTAGCCTAGCCTTATTGTAAATTACATCTACAACTGCTCCGTCTTTTTTGGTGACACTAACTTTACCTTCATAACCATAATTTATAAAATCCTCATTGTATTCAACAATTGATGGCAATGGCTCAGGAGTATAACTTTGGATGTTTTCTATGTATAACTGTGCCCTTTTGATTTGAGGGAATAGAGGGAAAAGCCTTTCATTAAAAATAGATTCCGTTGGAATAGTCGGTCCTGTTGAATTAATTTTATTAGCCTCAAATTTTAAAGTTTGTCCTATTGGTTCTTTACATAGACTAAAGTAATATTCTATAAAGTCTGTCTTAGCTACATTCGATTTGTTCGGCAATTCTCCTTTTTCTTCGTTTACAGTTGATTTAGATGAATAGTCCGAAGTATATGCAATTTCAGAATCAATGAACCTTATTAGTCTTCTTTCCTTTTTTTCCTCTCTAAAAAAATTCTTGTAAATCTCGTTGATGCAATTATTGTATTTAGTTTCATCCTTCTCTTCAATTAAAGACTTTCTAATGAATAAGAATGTGCTGGAAAAAAGTATCTCTTTGTTATCCCAATCAAGTCCTTTGAAATCTAGATAGACATCCGTTTTATCAGTTTCTAAAATAGGCCAAAATGCTAAAGGATTATTAGGTGTGCATTCACCGCAATTAATTATTGTATCGGGTTTAACATCATTTTTTGTTGTTACAATTGGAGGAGTAACAGATTTTACAGAATTTATTTTTACAAAAGCCCACCTTTTGTAGTGTGTGTTCCATTTTTCTGGTAATATATTTTGTTTCCAAATTGCTTTATCAATCCAAACATCATTAGTATCAATCGTATTGGTATTCCCATCATATACATCATCATAGCTGTGGATTATACCAATTTCATTTTTTGAAGGGGGATAATTTCTTGCTTGTATATAATTGTATGGTTCCTTTTTATTCGGTTCATCCTTTATAAATAAATTATTAGCAAAGTAAGAAATCTCTTTTTGAATAATCTCTATATACTCTTTGAACTCCATATATGAAGTTCCATTCTTTATTTTTCGTTGACCTATTTTGACATGTAAAGCTTTTTGACCTGTAACTGATATTACACCGATTCTTGCTACCTTAATATACTCATCTCTGCCTAGTGAAAAATGATGCTCATATTCAGCTAAAGCAGAGCCAGTGGGAGGAGTGAAGTTTTTATAGTGGAATTTTGCTATAACACCTAATCCCGTTAAAGTCAAACCACGTGTTTCAATATTCCATTCTTTTCCTTCTTTAACCTCTCTACCCAAACTCGTCAAGTAAACAATCTCATTTTTATCAAGTAAGGTTGGCAAATAGATTATTTCCTCTGTCGGGTCTTTCGGGCATTCATCTTTATCCCGTAATGGTTTCGTTTCGCCTCTGGGAATATATCCAACACCTCTTAATGGTGGACTTTGACGACCTTCAGCAGTATCAAAGAATAACTGTGCTGACCAAATTTCTTCAACAGTTCTTACAACTTTCCCTTTTATGCTGTTGTAAACAAATCTTGCTTTAGGTATTCTGTAGGTATCTGCGAGCGGTCTTTGCCCGTCTTGGCTATATGGTGTAACTAATAGCCCTTCAGGTATTTCTAAGAGAGTTAATGGGAAGAATTCCTTTTTGGGAATAAAGACCTCGTCACAAATGCTTTTATAAAGTTTACAGATGTAATCCTTGGATGGCTTATTCTCATTATCGTTAATTAATCTTTCATCATTATCTCTAAAGGTATCCCAATCGAGTTGTTTGAAACTTTTATAATCTTCTTTAGTAGGAATTAAAAGTTCATAAAGTGTTGAGTTATTCCAATTCAGAAGATTATTAATGTCACTCAGGTCAACAAAGAGTTTTCTATTTGTTGCAACTGTTGTAGTAACTTTATCCCTAGATTGAACAGTTACTTTAGTAGGAAATAGTTTAAATGCTAAAAATGAAAAGCCCGATATTTTTGATTCTGTTCTTTTACCTGAATTGATGTAATCAGGATCGAATCCCCCTTTACCCGGATCACTTTTTTCTCTTAACAATTGTTCTTGGACATGTTGTTGTGGAATTTTCACAACCATAAATGCCGCACTCGTCTTTGGAAGTTGATTTAAACGCTTCCCTTCTATTTTTGCATTTATAAAATAGAAATGGAGGTTTGTTAGGTTATTCCCAAAATAATGAAATTCATCGTCATGAAAACATTTATCTAAATCTTTTTTATCAACCTTCAACCACCGTGCTAAAGCTGAAACAGTCGGATGTAAAGCAAATGCTGCTAATGAACTTAGCTTTATAAAATCCCTTCGGGTTTTGTCGTAAATATTATCTTCCATAAAGTTTTTTATCAATTAAAATTTCGGAACATGTAAGTCATATAAATAATTAAGTTTATATACATTTATTATTCTATAGTATTCTATAATAAGCACCGAAAAGAATTCTGAACGACTCCATATTATCACCACAGTGTGAACTTGTATGAGCAAAAGCGGGAGCTGTATCAGCCGATGGCTTACCATCCAATAAAAAGGCATGACTTTTTTCAATAAAGCGTCTCAAGAAACCGTAATCTCCTTTTTGTCCATCAGAAAATGAGTTAAGCTGCTTTACATTATCATATTGCTTTGTTGCATTATAAAAAGCTGCAGCCAATTCTTCTGCTCTTATACATAGTCCATGAGGACAACTTGCCCCAGGTGAACTTCCCTTTACAGTTATTCCTCCAGCAGCTAGACAATGTGACATAAAATGTGCACAATCCGAATCATAAAACTTGCTGCATGAATTATTTGTTTGATTACAGTATTTTGTTGCATAGGCAAAGGCTGCATTATTATCATACGGTAGTCGGGAAAGGAGTTTGATTTTAAAATCATTACTTTCAACTTGATGATATTGATTTATTGGAACTAAAGTCACTTTAGATAACCAACCGTCCTGAATGGCCTCCAAATACCAAGGAAGTACAGCTTTTTTTGCTTCTGAACACTCAAGTTCTGCCAATTGTTTTGCTTCATTGTCATTGCCAGAAGTCACTTTGATTTCTGTTTTAGTTCCATCGTCTTTAGTGCAACTAAAGACATAATTAAAGTTGCCAGGTGTTCCGGCAGGTTTTTTTGATTTTTGTTTGCAAGTGCACATAATTATTGATTTTTTTGTTTATAATTAAGGAATTAAATTCATTTTCTTGGTATTACTTTATACTTCAAATCTCTGGTATCAAAAGCAGCATAAGTTCCTTCTAAAATATCAACGACTGCTTTGTTAATTTCAGGATTCTCTAATGCACCAGAGTTTAAGATTACTTTGTTGTTATTGTGCTTTTGAATAGTTACATGAACTATTTGGTCAGCATCACAAACGACAGCCAAATTTGGATTATGAGTTACAATTATTACCTGCCTTTTCTCTTTTGCATTTTTAATAAACTGTGCTAGCAAATTATAAACGCTTTGATTGTCTAAATTTTCTTCGGGTTGGTCAATAATCAAAGGCATATCGTTGCGGTCAAGTGCTAAATAGAAAATCAAAAGTAGAGCACCTCTTTCTCCGGGTGAAAGTCCTTCGATGTTTTTGTCGTTAAGTTTTAGCTTGTAAGTAGGTTCCAAATATTCTAAGCCAAATATAAAATTATAAAGTTCTTCAACTGTGTAACCACTTTTCAATTGCTTGTCAGCCTCTCTCTTTTCATTGTTGAAATTTGGTCGCTTATCAAAATCCAAATGGTCGGTAATAGAATCAAGAAAAGTTATTAAATCTGTCTCTGTTTCCCATTTATTATTGAATATTATTTCTAATAACTTTCTTCTTCCATCATCAGCACCATAAAAGCTGCCTTTCAAACCTGCATTTATTTGTGAGAGAAATTTCTCCTCAAAACCTGTAAGTTTATTTTCTACATCCAATTTGATTTCATATTCCTTTAGTATATCCCCGTTTTTGGAAAAGAAATCGGTAATAGGTTGATAGAAAACTCTGAAGGAATTTAGGATTTCTAATTTCTTGCCGAAAAGTTTTTTTAATACTACTTTTCTTTTGGTTTTTGCAATTGCTAAGTCTTCCGCAAGATTAGCATTTAGGTAGTTTAGTTCGCTTACAAAATATTTTAGAGTTCCGAATAAATGCGGTTCACCTACAATTTCCTTTTCTGTTTTTGTCCATTGTTGTAAATCGTTCAAATACTTTTGATGTAACCTTGAAGGCTCATCTAAAGTATTTTGAAGTTCTATTAAATTCTTTTTTAACTCCGTTACTTTTGCAGGTAATCCTTCTAGTTCATTTGGGTTTAGTAATTTATTTATTGCGTCCAATTGGGTTGCAAATTCCAATAGTTTAGCTTTTATCGCATCTCGTTTAATTGTCAGTTTAATTATATCATGGACATTTATACCGTTTGAACTTAATGTTGTGTTGATTTCTCCTTTGGTTTTTGTATATTCATTCTCTAACAATGTTAGTGAGCTTAATACTCTTTCAAGATTTGCCTTTGATAGTAAAGTGACGCTTTGCTTCTGGGTATTTTCTGTTATTGCGTTTTCAAGTTCTGACACCTGATTTTTCTTTTCTGCAATATTTGCAGAAACTAATTTTGTCTCTTCAGTAGTGGTCGGGTCGTTGGGGGGCTCTATTGCAATTGGCTTTGTTTGAAGATGTGCTGCTAAATCCGTTTGCTTTTTCTCTAAATTACTTTGAGTTTGTTCTTTATGAGAAGTGGTGTTTTTTTTTTCTAATTCAACTATTTTTTTGTTTGCTTCTTTTAATTCAATAGCTATCTTTTGAATTTCATTTTGTATTGAATCAGATGTGAACTTTTCAAGGTCTAACAGATTTGTTTTCCCTAAACGTTCAGGTTCGGGGATATAATTGAAAATGACATTCCGTAATTCATCCAAGAAATCTTTGTGATTTTCATTACACAAAGTTTCAAGATAACCTTGTGGTAAATACTTCACTGTTTCAATCGACTGCGGATGTGGGATTTCATTTAACAATTTTGTTTGGTTGTGCAGATTGCTCTCCCAATACAATGTTGCTTTGAAACTTTCTGAACGGTTTGGCTTTGGAGATTTGAATTTTTTGAAATTCAAAAAGGAAAAGTTGTCATGATTAAGAGTTTCGCCTAGTAATCCTAACGTATCAGCTAAAGCACTTTTACCATTGCCTTTGTTACCAATGATTGCAACCAGACCTGGGTTCAATTCCAATTCAATATTTTCGAACCAACTTTCATTTAAAACTGGTCTTTCCAATTTTTCATAAACAAGTTTCTTTATGTATCGTTGTGGGTGTTCTTTAATCCTTGTAATTAATGGCGGTATATCCCCAATAAAAATTCTTGTATTCTCTTTTGAAACTTGTTTCAAACCTTCAAAAGTTGGGTTTGCCTTTAACCAAGTAAAGCAATTACCTAATCTTCTTTCAGCTTTTTCAGCATCGCTAAATTTGTGAGCATCGCTACAATCTAAAAGTTTGTCATTTACTTTTTGTTCGGTGAGTTTGTTTTTTTGTTGCCGATAGGTGTCAGATTTTTCAAGTGCCGTAAAAACAAAATCTGCTTTATTTATTACTTTCTTTTTACTTGCTGCTGAACCATCCCAACGCAAGGTATCCCATTCACTCTTGCCAACAGCGGTAAGATATTTGTCTTTGAAAGTTGTGGCTTGCAGAATTTTAATAATCTCATCAAAATTGAAAGTGAGGTTGGCGAAGCCAACAAATAAATCACTTTCATTTATTTGTCTTGTTGATGTTTCTTTTATTTTCTTTCCAAGCGTTTCTAAAGTTTGAACTGTAACAATTTCCTTAAAATCATCTTCACCTTCATGGTTGTCTATTTTTATACAATGCTGGACAGCCTTTAAAAAGTGTGTGTCAATAATGTCTGCCGATAGTTCATTTGAAAAGATAATATGAAAGTTTACTTTCTTCCAAGGGTCGTCTGAACCTAACGAAGCAAATTTATCTAGTCGCAATTCAATGACTGGTAAAATCAAATCAATGTTCTTCAGTCTTCCGTTTTCTCTGAACTCTAAAACTTTTCTGTAGCCGTCTAAAAAAATGTAGTCGTTGATGCCAATTACTTTGAATTCAGGAGGTAGAGCTTCTAAGTCTGTTATAAATTTCTCCCAAGCCTCTGGTTGGTTACCCCCATAATCCTGTACTATGGAACAAGGAGTGTGAATGTGCATGTCCCACTTACGCCATTCTGAACCTTTTGGGAAATCTTTACTGCTCATGCTTGTAAAATTATTTTGTCATAGATACTGAAATATCGTTGGTCTTGATGAAATCGGTCGTGAACTGTGCGTTGGCGATTGCACTCTTTTGACTTTGCTTTTGGGTTGGTTTGTGTGTCAGCAAGCAAAGGCAAATGTGTGCAATATGCGTTGGCATTAAAATTAAAAAACAAAAAATTCGGGTGGGCAAAAAATAAAACTTCATTGCGTTGGCTGGTCGTTCTGGCGGTCAGTCCGTTTGTTATGTCGTCAAAAAATGTTCGTATCATGTCTGTCTGTTTAATGTTATCACTGTCGTCATAGGGTTTCCGGTAACGTTTTGCAGCTACAAGAAGTTGGCGATTTCAAAGCACTAAACTGTCTGCCACCTCAAAACTTGATACGAAGAACAAAGTTTCATTCAACCACTGAACCGCCAATTTTTTGTAGGT
>Ga0209591_10005239_pt1 | contig 14512 bp, 15 predicted proteins | sample MAT01_FD_187207 | JGI IMG/M metagenome (GOLD analysis project Ga0209591, IMG submission 187207) | Freshwater microbial communities from Lake Fryxell liftoff mats and glacier meltwater in Antarctica - MAT-01 (SPAdes) (version 2) | ecosystem: Environmental > Aquatic > Freshwater > Ice > Liftoff... | reverse complement strand
GCTTTTCATGCCCTGGATGGTCATGGTCTGAAGCTGCTGATGCAGGGCGGCGTCCTGCCTTTGGTGATTACAGGCCGCGATTCACCCGCGGTGCGCCGGCGTGTGGCTGATCTGGGCCTGCCCCACGCCATCTACGGGGTACAGGACAAAGCCGTGGCGGCTGCGGCGCTGCTGGCAGCGCTGGGTCTGGGCTGGCATGAAGTGGCCGCCATGGGCGACGACTGGCCCGACCTGCCCCTGCTCACGCGCGCGGCCTTTGCCTGTGCCCCGGCCAATGCCCATGCGGAAGTGAGAGCGGTGGCCCATCACGTCACATCGGCCACCGGGGGGCACGGCGCGGCCCGCGAGTTCTGCGACCTGTTGTTGATGGCCGCCGGCCGCTACGCCGCACTGCTTCAAAGCCAGCTGAAGACGCTGGACGGCGCATGAGGGCGCTGCGGTGAGTGTCGAGCTGCACCTGCCCGACCTGCCCGAGGTGCCGATCTCGATAGGCCCGCCCGACACCCGCCTGCGCCGGCAGCGCCTGCCCTGGCACCTGCGCCTGCGCGAGAGTTTTTCGTCTTATCTGCCCTTGCTGGTGATGGCTGTGCTGGTGCTGGCCAGCTGGTGGCTGGTGAAGAACTCGCCACGCGCGATGGCTCCTGCTGAAGAACGGGCCGTGAGCAACGAGCCCGACTACACGATGGAGCAGTTTTCGATGGAGCGCTTCGATGCCCAGGGCCGGCTGAAGCTGCGCATCGAGGGCGCCCGCCTGCGCCACTACCCGGTCACCGACCGCATCGAGATCGACGAGGCGCAGATACGCGCCGTCGCCGCCGATGGCCGGGTGATGCTGGCGCGCGCGCGCCAGGCGCTGAGCAATGGCGACGGCAGCGAAGTGCAGCTGCGCGGTGGCGCTGAAGTCACCAGCACCGATGCCAGCGGCGCGCCGCTGGTCATGCGCAGCGAGTTTCTGCACGCCTTTCTCGTGACCGAGCAAGTGCGCAGCCACTTGCCGGTGCAGGTGCAGATGGGCAGCAGCCAGCTGCGCGCTGCCGGTCTGGACTACGACCACGGTGCACGCCGCCTGGATCTGCTCGGGCCCATGCGCGCGGAGTTGACAGCGCGGGCCTCGGCGCCGGCGGCTTCCAGGGCCCCGTGACGGCGCCATGAGCCGGCATCGCCGCCCGAAGGTAGCCCGGTGAGTTCGCCGCTGGTCTTCATCACCGGTGCGTCCAGCGGCATCGGCCAGGCGCTGGCCGCGCGTTATGCCGCTGAGGGCTGGCGCTTGGCTTTGGTGGCGCGGCGTACGGACTCGATGCAAGCCTGGGCTACGAAGTTGGGCCTGGGGGCCGAGCGGGCGGCCGTCTACGGTGCCGACGTGGCCGTGGCCGACAGCATCGTGGCGGCGGGGCAGGCCTGCATTGCCGCGCAAGGGCTGCCTGATGTGGTGGTGGCATGCGCTGGCATCAGCGTGGGCATGGACACGGCTGAGCGCGCCGATCTGGCCGTCATGCGCGACGTCTTCGCGCTGAACAACGTGGGCCTGGCCGCCACCTTTCATCCTTTCGTGGCCGCGATGCGTGCGCGTGGCAGCGGCACGCTGGTGGGCGTGGCCAGTGTCGCGGCCATTCGTGGCTTGCCCGGGCATGGCGCCTATTCGGCCAGCAAGGCGGGCGTGGTGGCGTACTGCGAGAGCTTGCGGGTTGAGTGCAGCGGCAGCGGTGTGCGGGTGGTGACGCTCGTGCCTGGCTACGTGGCCACGCCGCTGACCGCGCACAACCCTTACCGCATGCCTTTTCTCATGCCGGCCGAGGCCTTTGCCGAGCGCGCTTTCCGTGCTGTCCAGACCGGCTGCAGCTACAGCGTCATCCCTTGGCAGATGGCTGTGGTGGCGAAGGTCTTGCGCCTGCTGCCGAATGCGCTGTACGACCGGCTGATGGCTGGTCGAGGTCGCAAGCCGCGGCGCGACGGAAGCGCGACTGAGGCGCGACGGAGGCGCGACTGAGTGGGCGATAAAGTGGGCGATAAAGTGGGCGACAGACGCGCCCAGCCATGAAAAAGGGCACCCGAAGGTGCCCTGATCTCGAAGCCGGCGCTGCGAGCGCCGGTTGTCGACAAGCGAAACGTGTGTTCAGTAGCCGCCGCGGCTACCGCCACCACCGCCACCATAGCCGCCGCTACCGCCGCCGCCGCCGCTGCGGCCACCACCACCACCGCCGTAGGGGCTGCGACCACCGCCGCCACCGCCACCGCCGTAGGGGCTGCGGCCACCGCCGCCGGCGCCGCCAGCGCCGCCGCCGCCACTAGCGCCGCCGCCACTGCCGCCTCCACTACCGCCTCCGCCATAACCACCACCGCCGCCACCGCCGTAGCCGCCACCACCACCACCGCTACGACCACCGCCGCCGCCGCCGAAGCCGCCCGGCCGCTCTTCACGGGGGCGTGCTTCGTTGACGACCACAGCGCGGCCGTCCAGAGGCTGGCCGTTCATGCCGTTGACGGCTGCTTGCGCTTCGGGGTCGGAACCCATTTCCACGAAACCGAAGCCCTTGGAGCGGCCGGTCTCGCGGTCCATCATCACCTTGGCAGAAGTGACAGTGCCGAATTGCGAAAAGGCCTGGAGCAGCGAATCGTCGCGCACCGAATAAGCCAAGTTACCTACGTACAGTTTGTTTCCCACGGGGAGCCCTCAAAAGAACCTGTCAAAAACCATGCGGAGCTCAACCCTGCGTGAACCAATCATGCGAAAGGTGCGGCTGCCAGACACAGACTGCTGATTAGCGCACTGTCGCACACAGCATGTAAAGAACCCGCGCTGAGAGTGTTGTTTCCGCGCTTCGCGGAAAAACCCATGGCGCGTTCGCTGAGGGGCGGATCCGCAATTCGGGCGCGCAACGTTGCGGTGGATGTTCTGCCAGAAGGGAGGCACCTAACATCGCACCCCATGGACCTGCTGAAGCCCTTGATCGCCTTGCTGGCCATCGTCAACCCGATCGGGGTCGTGCCGTTCTTCATCCACTTCACGCAGGCGTTCAACCGGGCGCAACGTCAGCGCACCATCCGCATCAGCGCGTTCTCGGCTTTTTGCGTCATCGCCATCAGTGCCTTGGCCGGCCTGAAAGTGATCGAGTTCTTCGGCATCTCGCTGGCCAGCTTTCAGGTGGGCGGCGGCACGCTGCTGCTGATCAGCAGCTTGGCCATGCTGAATGCCGAGCAGGCGGACACCAAACCCAGCGACTTGAGCGAAGGCGACCAGAAGGTGGATGCCGGTGCCAGCATCGCCGTGGTGCCGCTGACCATCCCGCTGCTCACCGGCCCGGCGACCATCTCCACGATAGTCATCTACGCCGAGAAGACGCGCCACGTCTGGGAGCTGGCTGTGCTGGTCGGCTACGGTGTCGTCATCGGGCTGGTGGTCTACCTCGTGTTTTCAGCATCGGGGCGCATTGCCAGGGTACTGGGCCGCACCGGTATCAACATCATGACGCGCCTGATGGGCCTCATCCTTGCGGCGATGGCGGTCGAACTGCTGGCCGGGTGAAGCTCTTTCCGGTACTGGCCAGCCACATTGCGCGGTGACTGGTGACCGGCGACCTGTGACCCGTGACGGGTGAGGGGTGACGGGTGACGGCCAAGCACTGGCCTGGCGGGTAACCCCCGATGGGCGTCTGTCTGCGCCAGTTGTTACATTTATGTCACTCGTGGCAGCTGTGGCTGAAAGTCACTCTGTCTTGCGTGGGCATGAGGAGACAACGGACAGAATTCGAACGTAGATTTCCAGATCGGCCCCGCAGATGGGCTGGCTTTTCGGGGGCGCCGCAGGTGGGCGCCCTTTTCATGTGCGCCCTTTTCCGGTGATCGCGCTGCGCCGCCGCCGCTAGCATGCGCAGATGCGCTGTGCACACTGCCCACTGGAAGGCCTGCCATGTCCGTGAACCCCGAACTGCGCAAGCTGGATATCGCCATCCCCTCGCAGCCGCAGGCGCTGGTGGAACTGTCGCTGCTGATGGCCGAGGAAGAGATCAACCTGCAGGCGGCGGCCCGTCTCGTCGAGAACGACATGGCTCTGGCGGCGGCGGTGATGAAGGCCGTGAACTCGTCCTTGTACGGATTGAAGGGCCGCGTGCAGAGCGTGCACCAGGCCCTGACCTATCTCGGCATCCGCGAGGTGGCGGCCATCACCTTCGAGATGGGCCTTCGTGCGGCATTTCCGCCCGCGCCTGAACTCGAGCCTCTGTGGCAGCGCGCCAGCCAGCGTGGCGCGCTGATGGGGCGTCTGGCAACGAAGCTTTCGCTGGACGCATGGGCCGCGCATTCGGCCGGTTTGTTCGAAGAGTGCGGCAAGGCCGTGCTCTTCCGCCACGCCACCGACCACTACCGCGCCATGCTGCGCGCGACCGACAACGACGTCGATCTGGCGGGCCTCGAGCACGCCGGCTTCGGCGTCAGCCACGCCGCCTTGGGTGCAGCGCTGTGCGAAAGCTGGGGCCTGGGCGCGGCGGCCGTGGCAAGCGTGCGCCATCACGTGGTGGCGCAGGCGGCCTTTGCGCTGCCCGCGGCCGAAACGCGGCGCGGTGTGGCTGCGCTGTCGGTTCTGGCCTGGGTGCTGATGCAGGCCCCCGAGCGCGTGGACGAAGCAGTGACCGCGATCGCGCCCGCGGCTGAACTCGACCTCACCTTGGTGCAGCGCGCGGTGCGCCAGGTGCAGCAGCAGATGGCCGAGGACCGGGCAGCCGGTCGCTGAGCCAGAGCGCGATTTCACGCCCGACGGCTGAGCCTGCAGCCCGTCCCCACGCAAGGGGGCAAGAAGCCGCGCGGTTTTCAGCTTCAGCTTCAGCAATCAGCTGCACGAATCAGCTGCAGGAAAGCCCGCCTTGCTTCCGGGCCTGGCTTGGGTAGGCTCTTTGCAACCCTCGTCAGCAGTCGGCCATCGCAGCCGCCACACCACACCATGGCCACCACCGTCTCTGCCGACGCGCTTGCCCTGCAGCGCATGTACCACTGGGAAAGCACCACGCCCGACCGCGTGGTGTTCACGCAGCCTCAGGGCGGCGGTGCCGTCATCGACTACACCTGGCGCCAGGTGATGGACCAGGTGCGCCGCATGGCCACGCACCTGCAGAGCCAAGGTCTGCAGCCGGGCGACAAGGTGGCTCTCTTGTCGAAGAACACCGCGCACTGGCTGATGGCCGACTTCGCCATCTGGCTGGGCGGTTTCGTTTCCGTGCCGCTGTACCCCACCCTGGCGGCGGGCACCGTGCGCCAGATTCTTGAGCACAGCGGCGCCAAGCTGTTGTTCGTGGGCAAGCTCGACGGCTGGGAAGGCATGAAGTCCGGCATTCCGGCCGGGTTGCCTTGCATCAGCCTGCCGTTGTGCCCGCCCGATGCGGCCAAGAGCTACACGTCCTGGGAATCCATCACCGCCAAGACCGAGCCGCTGAAGGGCAACCCCGTGCGCAGCGCAGACGAGCTCGCGACCATCATGTACACCAGCGGCACCACGGGCGCGCCCAAGGGCGTGATGCACAGCTTCGGCACCTTCGCCTGGGGCGTGCAGAGCGGTCTGAAGCGCGTACCCATCGACAGCAGCGCGCGCATGTTGAGCTATTTGCCGCTGGCCCACGTGGCCGAGCGCACGCTGGTGGAACACGGCCTGCTGGCCACCGGCATGCATGTGTTCTTTGCCGAAAGCCTGGACACCTTCACGAGCGACTTGCAGCGCGCCAAGCCCACCGTGTTTTTCAGCGTACCTCGCCTGTGGGTGAAGTTCCAGCAGGGCATCAACAGCAAGATGCCGCCAGCCAAGCTGGACCGGCTGCTGAAGATTCCCATCCTGGGGGGCATCGTGCGCAAGAAGGTGCTCAAGGCCCTGGGCCTGCAAGAGTGCACTTGGGCCGCCGGCGGCGCCGCGCCGATGCCGCCGGATCTTCTGCGCTGGTACAACAAGCTCAAGCTCGACCTTGTCGAGGTCTACGGCATGACCGAGAACTGCGGCGTCAGCCACGCCACGTTGCCCGGCAAGCAGCGCCCCGGTACCGTGGGCCTGCCTTACGACGGCGTGCAGTGCCGCCTGGACCCGGTGACCAGCGAAATCCAGATGAAGGCACCGTGCCTGATGCTGGGCTACTACCGCGAGCCCGAGCTCTCGCGCGAGACGCTCACCGCCGACGGCTGGCTGAAAACCGGCGACAAGGGTGGGCTCGATGGCGAAGGCAACCTGAAGATCACGGGCCGCGTGAAAGACCTGTTCAAGACCAGCAAGGGCAAGTACGTCGCGCCCGCGCCCATCGAGGACAAGCTGGTCATGCACCCGGCCGTGGAAGCCTGCTGCGTGACGGGTGCGAACCTGGGCCAGCCGCTGGCGCTGGCGATGCTGAACCCCGATGGCGCCTTGAAGGCCAAAAGCGCCGAGGGCCGCGCCGAGCTGGAAGCCAGCATGGGCGCCCACCTGCAGACCATCAACGCGACACTCGACCCCCACGAACAGCTGGACTGCGTGGTGTTGATGGCTGAACCCTGGACTGTGGACAACGACATCATCACGCCCACCTTCAAGGTCAAGCGCAACCGCATCGAAGACCTGTTCGCGAAGAACTACGACAAGTGGGTCGGCGCGCGCAAGAAGGTGGTCTGGTACTCGGCCTGAGCGTGCCCTGAGGTTTCGCCGAGCGCCAGCTCGGCGGCAGCCAGGTCTTCAAGCGCCGTGCCGACGGCCTTGAACACCGTCACATCGCGGCCTTGCTGGCGGCCCGGGTGCTGTTCGCGGCACAGCTGCGCCAGCGTGGCCTGGGTGCGTGCCGGGTCGAAGTGCCCTTCGGCCACGGCTTGCACGATGCAGCCGGCTTTCTGCAGGGCTTCTTCCGTGTCGACGAACACGCGGCTGCGCGCGAAGCACGAACCATCGGCCTCGCGCATGGCGGGCGTGAAGCTGCCGATGAGGTCGAGATGCGTGCCTGGCGCCAGCCACGCGCCGCGCACCAGCGCGATGTTCGAGAGCGTGGCGCAGCTGACGATGCAGGCGCTGCGCACGGCGGCTTCCAGTTCGGTGCTGGCGTGCGCGTCGAAGCCTTGTGCGCGCAGCGTCTCGGCCAGCCGCTCGGCGCCTTCGGGCCTGTGGTTCCACACCGTCACGCGCTGCAGGCCGGGCCGCACGCTGCGCATGGCCTCGGGCAGCAACGCCGCCACGCGGCCTGCGCCCAACAGCACGAGGTGCCGCACGTCGGCGCGCGCCAGGTAGTGCGCGGCCAGCGCTGAGGCCGCAGCGGTGCGGCGTGAGGTGAGCTCGCTGCCGTCCATCAGCGCCACCGGCACGCCGGTGTTGGCATCAAACAGCAGGTAGACGGCATGCAGGCCCGGCAGACCGGCTGCGCTGTTGCCGGGGAAGATGTTGATGGCCTTCACGCCCAGATAGCGCCCGCGCTGCCAGGCCGGCATCAGCAGCAGCGTGCCGGCCTCGCCGATGCGGTGGGTATGGCGCTGCGGCACCTCGCAGCCGGCGATGAACATTGCGCGCAGTGTCTGTATCAGACCCGCTAGCGGCAGGCGCTGGCGCAGGGTGGCGGCGTCCAGCTGCAACATCGCGCCGCCTGTGTTGCTTTGTCGGCCGCTTACTTCGTGTTGGCCTTGAAGTTGGTGAAGGTGCGCGTCTGCAGGCGGCGCGCGTTGTTGTCCAGCGCCTTGGGCATGGCCATCTTCTTCAGCTCGGCCGCAGGCGGAAAGATCACCGGGTTGGCCGCCAGTTCGGGCTTCACGAAGGCCTTGCTGGCGCTGTTCGGGTTGCCGTAGAAGACCTGGTTGGTCAAAGCGGCGTGGATCTCGGGCTTCATGATGAAGTTGATGAAGGCGTGGGCGTTTTTCGGGTGCCTGGCATCTTTCGGGATGGCCATGGTGTCGAAGAACAGCGTGGCGCCAGCGGGCGGAATCAGCGCCTGCACGTTCTGCCCGGTCTTGCCCTCGACGGCGCGGCCGCGCGCGATGTTGAAGTCGCCGGCGTAGCCCAGGCTGACGCAGATCTGCCCTTGCGCCATGTCGTTGATGGGGCCGGGGCTGCTGATGCGGGTGACGAAGGGCCGTGCCGCTTTCAGCACTGCGGCGGCGGCTTCGTAGTCTTTGGCGTTGCTGCTGTAGCCGTCCTTGCCGGCGTAGATCATGGCCACGGGGATCACTTCACTGGCCGAATCCAGCACGTGGATGCCGCAGCTCTTCACCTTGGCGGCGAGTTCGGGCTTGAAGATCAGGTCCAGCGGGTTGGCCGGCATGGGCGTCGTGCCGAGGGCGGCCTTGACCTTGTCGACGTTGATGCCCACCGTCACGAAACTCCACAGCCAGGTGACGAGGTGCTTGTTGCCGGGGTCGCTCTCAGCCAGCTTTTCCAGCAACGCGGGGTCGAGGTTCTTCCAGTTTGGCAGCTGCGCGCGGTCCAGCGGCAGGAAGATGCCGGCGTCGATCTGGCGCTTGGCGAAGTGCGAAGAGGGCACGACGACGTCGTAGCCCGTCCTGCCGGCCACCAGCCTGGCGTGCAGGGTCTCGTTGGCGTCGAAGGTGTCGTAGCGCACCTTGATGCCGGTTTCCTTCTCGAACTTGGCAATGGTGTCCGGTCCGATGTAGTCGGCCCAGTTCAGCACGTTCAGGACCTTGGGCTCGACGGCTTGTGCAAAAGCGGCGAAAGCGGCGCTGGACAGGCCGAGCGCGACGAGGGTGCGAGTGAACAGGCGGGCGGTGCGCATGGCGGTGGGGCTCCTCGGAAGATGAACGGGGAACAGATGGACGGGGAAAGAGGGACGGGGAAAGGGGGACGAGGGACGAGGGACAGCGGGAAGGCGTCTCAACGGACGGGGCGGCATTGTGGCCGACCCGCCGCTGCGCGCTGCTTTTCACCACGCAATGGCCGTGCCATCCCAAGCAAAAAATCCGCCGCTGTCGTCGGGCTGCAGGCCATCCAGCACCTGCCAAATGTTCTTGGCCGCCTCTGCCGGCGTGGTGACTTCGGCGTCGCCAATGATGGCCGCCGACAGTGGCGACTGCACCGTGCCCGGGTGCAGTGCCGCCAGCACCGCCAGCGGGCGTTTGCGCGCCACTTCGATGGCCGCCGTGTGCAGCAGCTGGTTCAGCGCCGCCTTGCTGGCGCGGTAGGCGTACCAGCCGCCCTTGCGGTTGTCGCCGATGCTGCCCACGCGGGCCGACAGCACGGCCAGCAGGCTGCGCTCTTTCAAGGCCAGCAGTTCGTGGAAGTGCTTCAGCACCAGCGCCGGGCCTACCGTGTTGGCGGCCAGCACCTGGCCGAGTGTCGCGGGGTCGATGTCGGCCAGGCGCTTCTCAGGTGACCTTGGCCCCACCTTCAGCACGCCGGTGGCGCAGACCACGAGATGCAGCGGGCCTGCAGCGCGTAGCCGTTCCGCCGCGGCGGCAATGCTGGCTTCATTGGCCAGGTCGAACGACGGGTTGCCGCTGCGCGACAGCCCATGCACCTCGGCGCAGCGTGGGTCGGCCTGCAAGGCCTGCACCAGCGCGCCACCGATGGCCCCGCTGGCGCCGATGACAGCGGCGCGGTAGCCGTGCGGCAAGGAAGCCAGCGGCGTCATGCGGCAGGCGGCTTGTGCGCCGTGGCCGCCTCACGGCGCCGGAACATGCCCCAGCCCTCCATCGTGAGCACCGGCTCTTCGTGCTGGTTGCGCATCGTCCAGCGGCTGCGCACCAGGCCGAGGTGCGGCTTGCTGTTCATCGGCCGTGCTTCCAGCACCTCCATGCGCAGGCGCAGAGTGTCGCCGGGGAACACGGGTTTGAGCCAGCGCAGGTTGTCGATGCCCGGGCTGCCCTGGCTGCTGCTTTCCAGCAGATAGCCGTCGCACATGATGCGCATGGCCATGGCGCAGGTGTGCCAGCCGCTGGCGCACAGGCCGCCGAAGACTGACGCCGCGCCGGCTTCGTCGTCGAGATGGAAGGGCTGGGGGTCGAACTGGCTGGCGAAGGCGATGACGGCTTCGCGGCTGACCGGCCGGCCTTCGAAATCCATCACATGGCCGGCGGGGAAGTCTTCCCAACAGTAGCGGTAGGTTCTTGCGGTGTTCATGGACGTTCAGCATAGCGGCGCCACAATGCGCGCCACTTTCATTCGCTCTCTAGGCCCTCTTCATGACGCTTTTGATCCTCGGTCTGATTCTTTTCCTGGGCGTGCATTCCACGCGCATCGTGGCCGAAAGCTGGCGCGGGCGTTTCATCGCGCAGCGCGGCGAGATGGCCTGGAAGGGCCTGTACGCAGTGGGCTCCATCGCAGGCTTGGTGCTCATCATCTGGGGTTACGGTCAGGCGCGGCTGGACCCGGTGGTGCTGTGGGCCTCGCCGACCTGGACGCGCCATCTCGCGGCCTTGCTCACGGTGCCGGCGTTCGTCTTGCTGATAGCCGCCTACGTGCCCGGCAACGCCATCAAGGCCAAGCTCAGGCACCCGATGGTGCTCGGGGTGAAGATCTGGGCGCTGTCCCATCTGCTCGCCAACAACACCTTGGCCGACCTGCTGCTGTTCGGCGGCTTCCTCGTCTGGGCGGTGTTCAGCTATCGCGCCGCGCGCGGCCGCGACCGGGCCAACGGCACCGTCTATGCGCCGGGCCGCGCGCTGCCCACCGTCATCACCGTGGTGGTGGGCCTGGCGGCCTGGGCCTTCTTTGCTTTCTGGGCGCATGCCGCGTGGATAGGCGTGAAGCCCTTTGGCGGCGCGATGTCCGCTGGCTGAGCGATGAACGATGCGCTGTTGTGGGCGCTGAGCGTCCTGCTCATCGTGGCCGGTCTGGCCGGCACGGTGCTGCCGGCCTTGCCGGGCACCGCCTTCGTGCTGGCCGGCATCGTGCTGGGCGCCTGGATCGACGATTTCACGCGCGTGTCGCCCTGGGTCGTCGGGGTGTGCGCCGCGCTGGCGGTGCTGGCCTGGGTGCTGGACTACGTGGCGGGCCTCTTGGGCGCACGCCGCGCCGGGGCCAGCAAGCAAGCGCTCATCGGCGCCGCCGTGGGCACCGTGGTGGGTCTGTTCATGGGCATCGTGGGCGTGCTCTTCATGCCGCTGGTGGGCGCGGCCGTGGGCGAATACCTGGCGCGCAAGGACGAGCGCAAGGCGCTGCACGTGGGCGTGGCCACCTGGCTGGGCATCATGGCCGGGCTGCTGGCCAAGGTGGTGCTGGCCTGCATGATGATCGGCATCTTCGTCATTGCACTCGTGTTCTGAGCGCGCGGCCTGCCACGGTTTCCAGCTTGTAGATTTGCGCCGCCGCACCCGGCGTGGCCGCCAGGCACACGCCGTAACGGAAGGGCCCCTCTTCACGGCCGGGGAAGTCGAAGCGCAGGTCGCGGAACCAGGCGCAGCGTTCACCGCTGGCGGCCTTTTCACCGATGCGCTCTTGGATGAGCGCCGGCGTTTGCGCAAACCAGCGGAAGAAGGCGAACGCAGGCGCGTTCCAGGCCTCTTGCACCCAGACCGGCGCACCCGGGCCGCCGAAGCGCGACACCTGCTCCCACCGGGCCATGGCCTCTGGCAGGTAGGGCGCGGAAAAGCGGCGGAAGAAATTGCTGTCGGCATCGGCCTGCAGCACCTCGGTGCGGCGGGTGTTGACGTGGGCCAGGTGGTAGTTCTGCCCGTCGAAGACCGTCACCGTCCAGTTGAAGGGCGACGCCGGCCGGGGCATCACCGTCACGACCGGGTGGGTCATGCCCTGCGCGCGGGCGTAGCGTTGGCCCACATCCAGCGCCTCGTACTGACCCACCGTGGCCAGGCCCACCCAGGCGGCGGCTGCAGCCAGGCCGGCGGCGGCGGGCCAGCGGCTGCGCGGGAAGACGGCTGCCAGCGCCAGGCCGGCCAGCAGAAGGCCGCTGAAGGTGAGGTCGATGATGAACATCGAACCCAGGCCGAAGCGGCGGTCTGAAAACGGCTCCAGCAGCATGGTGCCGAACTGCGTGATCCAGTCACCGGCGATGTGGATGCCAATGCCTGCAGCGGCGAGAACGTAGAAGCTCTTCCAGCTGCCGGGCTGCCCGCGCGTGCGGCGAAAGGCCTGCGCCATCAGCCAGGCCACGAGCAGGGCCCACAAGGGCAGCATCAACACCGAGTGCGTGATGCCGCGGTGGTAGGTGAGGTAGGCCACGTCACCGAAGGCTTGCGCCACCGAGTCGATGTCGGGAAAGGCGCCGGCCACGAGGCCGACCACGACGGCCTGCCAAGGCAAGGGTGTGATGGCTGCGGCGGAAGGCGATGCTGCGCCGCGCGCAACGATAAGCCGTGCCACCAGGGCACCGGAAAGTGCGTGAGTCAGCGTATCCATGGGCGCGGAGCATGGCGCAGGCGCGAAATCTTTGCTGCTGTTGGGCCGGCGGGCGGCATCCCCCGCCCGGGGCTCCCGCGCCCGGGTGCCCACCGCGCGCCGACCTCGGGGCGATGGCGGGCAGCTGGCGGCATGGCGACGATGGCGCTTCGCCACCCACCCCGAGGTCAAAGCCATGAACGCCGTGAACGCCGTGAACGTCATCAGCGCCATCAACGCCATGAACGCCGTAAACGCCATCAACGGCGCCATCAACGCCCCGCACGTCATGAGGGCCGAGAAGCTGCTGCCCGTGATGCCCGTGGCGTCCTCAGCACGCTGGAAGGTCGCGCTGCTTCGGTGCTGGCACGCGGTATCGCAGGGGCGGCGCGCAGACCCAGCGCTGCCTGAGACTTCGGCCGATGGGTCCGACCCTGCCCAACAGGATGACGCTGCCGTGAGCGCCTGCGGCTGGTTCGATTCCAGCCACGACCTGCAGCAGGGCCTGCGGGTGCAAGAGCACCTCGGCACCGACGGCCTGTTGCACGAACTGCCTCTGGGGGCCTGGCTGGACCTGCAACTGAGCGGCTGGCGCGCCACCGCGCCGGCGGCGGTGTCATCAGCCCTCACGAAAGCTGCATGAGGTAAGCGGCACGAGAAACCGCTTGGGCGCAGGCATCATGCAGGCCAGCGGCGCAGGCCGCCTTGTGGAAGCTGCGCATGAGGATGAACGCATGACCCTGTTTCGATGGATCTCGACCTTGGCGGTCGCCGCGATCGCCGCCCTGCTGCTGGCTGCTTGCGGCGGCGGTGCCGACCGCACCAAGGCGCAGGTGCGGCTGGTGAATGCCGGCAGCGGCGACACGAGCCTCGACCTGCGTGTAGACAATGAAGTGCGCCAGGTCGCGGTGAGGTATGGCAATTCGGCTGCGTATGCCGAAGCCGACCCCGGCAAGGCCTTCACGCTGCACGCCGCCGGTGCGAGCACACCGTTGCTGAGTTTCACGCCCAGCATCTCGGCGCGGCGCTACTACAGCGTGCTGGCCTATGGCCCGCTGGGCGCGCTGAAACAACTGGTGCTGGACGACAACGCCGGCGCGCCCGACACCAACCGCGCATTGCTGCGCGTGGTGAATGCGGCGCCCGATGCCGGCGCCCTGGATGTCTATCTCACCGGCAGCGACGACACCCTGGCCGCCAGCGTGCCGCAGCAGGCCGGCGCGGCGGTAGACGCCGTGGGTGTCTGGCTCACCATCAACAGCGGCAGCTACCGCCTGCGTGTCACGGCCGCCGGCAGCAAGACCGACTTGCGGCTGGACGCGCCCGTGTTGGTGCTGGCCAGCCGCCAGGTGGCCACGCTGGTGGTCTCGGCCACCTCGGGGGGCGTGTTGGTGCAGGGGTTGCTGCTCAGCCAGCAGGGCGAGATCACCGCGCAGGCGCCGACACAGGCGCGTGTGCGTGTCGCCTCGGGGCTGTCTGATGCCGGCATCAGCAGTTTGCGCGTGGGCGCCGCGGCGGTATTCGCCAACGTCACCGCACCCGCCATCACGGGCTACACGCTGGTGCCCGCTGGTCAGCAGTCGGTGGTGGTGGGCATCAACGGCGCCACGCTGCCCAGCGTGCCGCAAACGCTGGCGGTGGGCGCTGACTACACGGTGCTCGTGTACGGCAGCCCGGCGGCACCGGCGGTGGCCTGGCTGCGCGACGACAACACGCTGCCCAGCGACCGCGCGCGGGCCAAAATTCGCCTGGTGAACGGTGTCGTCGGCCTGCCCGGCAACCTTTCAATGAGCGCCGACTTCGCACCCGTGGCCGACAACGTGGCGCCGGGGCTGGGCTCGGCGTATCAGCAGGTGGACGCCACCACCACCGGCCGCCTTTCGGTGACGGCGGCGGGTCTGTCGCGGCCGCTCTTCGACGCCACCGAGCAAACTTTCACCGCCGCCGCGAACTACACCGTGTTCCTGGTCGGCAGCCCGGCGGCGCCGGTCGGCATCGTGCGCAAGGACCGCTAGGCAAGCGACGAATACAAGCGGCCACCGGACGCCGCGGACACACGCGGCGCATACACACGCCGCGGACACAAGCCGCAACCTTCGACCCCAGTGCTAAGCTGACACTTCGAAAAACACTGCAGGAGCAAGCCGCGATGAAAGCCGTCTGGAAGGGCACCGTGGTCGCCGAGAGCGACGACACCGTGGTGGTTGAGGGCAACCACTATTTTCCGGCCTCTGCCGTGAACGCCGA
>Ga0209591_10005234_pt1 | contig 14518 bp, 13 predicted proteins | sample MAT01_FD_187207 | JGI IMG/M metagenome (GOLD analysis project Ga0209591, IMG submission 187207) | Freshwater microbial communities from Lake Fryxell liftoff mats and glacier meltwater in Antarctica - MAT-01 (SPAdes) (version 2) | ecosystem: Environmental > Aquatic > Freshwater > Ice > Liftoff... | reverse complement strand
GGTCTTGGCATAAAGCTCATCCAGCAACTAGGTCTGAGTCTTAACCGTGTGTCCTTCCTACAACTCCATTGTTTTTCCATCAAGTTCTATAGAAAGGAGGCAAATAAACCCCGGATGACACAGATAGCGGAACCAGATGAACAAAGGCAGCATCCCGACTCTTAAAACAATCTATGCCCGTCTCCGCCGCAGGACAAATTCGTCCTTTGGCGAACGTGTCATCCGCGGTTTCAAATGCTTTTTCCTACTTTGCTCCTTTTGGTTAGGATTCCCCCCGATCATGAAAACCGAAGTCGTCAATACCGGGTTGATTCTTTCAACCATTCAGCATGACTTGCAATTCCATGACCCCTACACTCGGAAATAACCTACTTATATTCCCGATAATATTCTCGTCATTTTCAATACATTTGAAATCATGTCAGCACATGAAAAGCCTACTTCCCTTCTTTTTGGGCCTTGTCCTCCCTTTTACCGGGCTGGCGAATTCTTCCACCTTCCAAACCCAGGACGGAAAAACACTGCAACATCCCCGTTTCGTAAAAGTATACGAGGCAAAAGCCGTAGTCGTACACGATGAGGGCGTGGCCTTTCTGGAACCAACCACGGAAGTAATCACTTTCTTCAACATCAAACCTCCCGAAGCAAGTAGAGCCATCTCTTCTTTCGACAGAAAAAAAGTTGAAAACTGGCTGATCGAGATCGAAAAAAATGCCAGGGGCAAGGCGCCGATCAAGACGGTTACCCCGACTCCTACACCTCGAGACATTCCCACTCCTGAGCCTGTCAAAGCCGAAGTGCCCTTGCAGACATCCTTTACAGCAAACGCTTTTTCCAAAGCGTATGAATCCTCCAAATATGACGGAAAAACTGTTCAAGTAAGCGGAACGGTAACAGCTATTTTTGGAGCGAAAACACCCTATACCATCATTTTGGACGATGTTATATCATTCATCTATAACAGCAATGAAAAGGTCAAGGCACGGGATATGCAGGGCAATCCCAAAAACATTGGCAGCATCAGCATCGGGGGACTCACCAGCGCGAACGGAACCTGCCAAGGAGTTGACCAGAAGGGCTATATCATCATCATGGGCAGTAACACTTCTGCCTCCAACTTTACGCAATAGAGGCAGGCCTACCCGTCAACGGGACTTACATCATTAGTCCGTAAACATTTTCAGACAAAAACGGATGCCAAGGACAATGCCTATGACGCAAAATCCGATAAAGAAGATCATTCCGTAGGTGAAATTGTCAACCATCGTCAGGAACGAACGTGAGTATTCCAGGCTCTGCTCAGCCGAGTAAACTTTACTGTCGCCCGGCCAGATCGTCGTCATAACATTGAGAAGATTGGTCGCCTGATCACGTTTACGTTTGGCAATCAAGCCGCGCACATTTTCCAGCATTTCATCACGAAAAACCGGCAGGGCCGGGTTACCAGGCCAGTGCTTGACTGATTCCTGGAGTTGTTTTTTGGTCTCTTCCAGATTCCCGGCGGCATAGGCCTGCCGCCCATTTTCCAACATTCCGTTTGACGCCTTCATCTCGGCCAAAGCAGACAATCCCGTTTTTGTGAATTCTTTTTTGAACTCATCGCTGTAGATTAGCCCCCCGGGCAACTGAAATGTGCTTAAATCCGCATAATTCCGGGTTTTCTGAAGTTCTTCCAGCTTGTCATGGAAACTCTTCGCCAATTCAATCTCTTTTTGTATAGCCAACCTGATTTCAACCTGCAAAACATCTGTTCCATTGATTTGATCCCAGCAGGAACTGAGTTTGGCAAACGTGGAAGCTCTACTACCCTGTTTTTCCTGCAAGGAGGCCATCCAGTACAAATCCAAAAAGTAACGCAAATTCTTCTGGAAAAAATGCTTCATCTGTTTCAACTGCGGCCAGACTCTGGCCACCTGAACGAACTCTTCCATCGGATCAACCAAAGCTTCAGGATCTTTGATTTGCTGTTCCTGATTCCGTAAAACCATCTGCCGGGCCTCCTCAAAGCGGTTTGAGGCATCCAGAAGAGATTGAATTGGACTCCGTGAAAGTTTTTGCAGATCCAGTGGAACGGCCGAGCCCGCAGGTTGGATTGCCGACTGCAAACCCTTGATTAAATAAGGGTAGTATAGGTTGTCCTTGAATACCTCTACCTTACCCGTCAATCCCGCCAAGACACTGTACTCACCCTTGTTGACCTGTTGTTGAACATTTTGGATCTCGTCCATGAGTTGCTCAAGTTTTGTCTCTTCACGGAAGACCTCCATTTCCTCAGGAGCAAACCACTGCTCTCCCTTCCGTCCCCATCCGTGTTCCACCATGAATTTATCCTGCCTCAATACCACGGCGGCATCCGCGACTTTTTGGGAAGCCTTCGTGCCCGGATATTTTTCAAGGAACGGCTTGATTACTTTCCCTAGGATTTCCTCATAATAGGCGGCATCCATGGTGGAATCAGGCCTCAAAATCCGAGATTCAATTTTTTTGATCTCGTAGGGGGATCTATCAGCAATGAGTAATTTCTCGATGGCGGATTTGGGAAACTCCCTGATGTCGGCAATTCTCGGAAACATGGAAAAGTCCGCCTTCACTTCTTCTGTCGATTCTTCCAGAACCAGGCATTTGACCTCCTTACCGCTAAAAGCAGCTGGCAATGCCGGATCCGCCTTGAAAATGATAGTGTCAACACCTTTTTCTTGTCCGAGCAGGCCCAAACTCTGGCTTAAAATCAGTGCAATTAACCAATAAAATCGTTTCATGTCAAAAAAACCGCCCATTCCCATACCTTTTTCACTTAGCTATTTTACATCAACACGTGAAGCTAAATCATCCAGCTTCCGGTTTAAAACCTTGGATTATATTTCATATCATGGCAAATAGCGCTTATCTTTTCCCTTCATGAACATCGAAGTCATCAATACCGGGTCCGAGCTCATGCTTGGCCAGGTGCAGAACTCACACCTCGGCTATTTTTCCCAGCACCTGCTCAAACTCGGACTCCGCGTCGTCCGTCAGCACACCATTCCCGACGGCCCTATTATCAAGGAAGTTCTGGCCGAAGCCCTCACACGTGCCGATCTCATCATCCTCACCGGCGGCTTGGGCCCCACTTCCGACGACCTCACCCGGGACCTGGTTTCGGATCTCTGCGGAGCACCTTTGGAATTCCAACCCCACATCGCCCAAAAAATCCAAGACTACTTTGCCCGTCGCAACATCATCCCGCCCGACTCTGTCAACATGCAGGCCCAGATCCCCCGCGGTGCCCACATCCTGGAAAACAACCACGGAACCGCTCCCGGTTTCCGGCTTCCTTATCAAGGCCACCAGATTATTTGTCTGCCCGGGCCTCCCCCGGAACTTTATCCCATGTTCGAGGAACAGGTTCTGCCTTATCTCAAGACCCTGCACCCCGATGCGGCAGCAATTCATTGCCTGAACTTCCGCATCTTCGGTCTGGGCGAATCCGAAGTGCAAAAACGTGTGGAGGAAAAACTGTTGGCTCTGGGACCTGTCGAAATCGGTTACTGCGCCCGCTACCGGGAAGTCGATCTCCGGCTCATCAGTACGGATGAGGTTCTTCTGCAAAAAATGAACACCGTGGTTTTGGAATCTGTCGGCGACCATATATATGCGGAAGGGGACGAGACCATGGAAAGCGTTGTCATCCAGTTGGCCTCCGGGTTGAAACTCAAGCTGACCACCGCTGAATCCTGCACCGGAGGACTGACCTCCCACCGCCTGACCAATGTCCCGGGATCCTCCGCCGTTTTTGACGGCGGCTGGGTGACCTACAGTAACGAATTCAAGATGAAAGAGTTGGGAGTTCTTCCTGAAACATTGGCAAAGCACGGGGCTGTCAGTGTTCAAACAGCTGCCGAAATGGCCGAAGGTGCCCTGAAGCAAAGCGGGGCCGATCTGGCCGTGTCCCTGACCGGTATCGCCGGACCAGGCGGTGGCTCCGAAGAGAAACCCGTGGGTACACTTTTTATCGCTTTGGCTGAAAAAAGGCCGGATGGAACAATTTCTTGTCAAACCGAAGAAAAGCGGCTTGTGCCGCGCAGGGAAGTCTTTAAATTTGGGGCTTCGCAGGCTGCACTGGATTTGATCCGGCGCGCCCTGCTTAAGAGACAATAAACGCAGAGACTCAACACCTCTCAACACTTAAACCAATACTCAAAACACAATATCACAACACTATGGCTGCCAAAACAGAAAAAACAGAACCCAAGACATCCGCACAAAACACCTCCGACAAAAAGAACCTCGATCTGGCCATCCAATCGATCGTCAAACAGTTCGGCGACAACTCCATCATGCGTCTCGGCGACGAGAACGCCAAACTCAAGATCGACGTCATCCCCAGCGGTTGCGTCACCATTGACCGGGCCCTCGGCGTCGGCGGCTTCCCCCGCGGGCGTATCATCGAAATTTTCGGACCGGAATCCTCCGGTAAAACCACCCTCACCCTGACCGTGGTGGCGGAGGCCCAGAGACGCGGCGGCACTGCCGCCTTCATCGACGTCGAGCACGCGCTCGATCCCGGCTACGCCCGCAAGCTCGGCGTGAACATGGACGAACTTCTGGTTTCCCAGCCCGACTCCGGCGAAGAAGCCCTGACCATCCTCGAAACCCTCATCCGCTCCAACGCGATCGACGTCGTCGTGCTCGATTCCGTGGCCGCTCTCGTCACCAAGCATGAACTCGACGGGAATATGGGCGACGCGGTTGTCGGCTCCCAGGCCCGCTTGATGAGCCAGGCCATGCGCAAGCTGACCGCGCAGATCAGCAAAGCCAAGACCGTCTGTATCTTCACCAACCAGATCCGCGAAAAAATCGGGGTCATGTTCGGCAGCCCGGAAACCACCCCCGGCGGCAAAGCCCTCAAGTTTTACTCCAGTGTGCGTGTAGACATCCGCCGCATCGGTGCGATCAAATCCACCGAAGGCACTGTCACTGGCAGCCGAACCCGCATCAAGCTGGTCAAAAACAAGGTCGCCCCCCCCTTCACCGAAGCGGAGTTCGACATCATGTACAACGAAGGTATTTCCAAGACCGGCTCTCTGCTGGACTTGGCCATCGACCTCAACGTGATTGAGAAAAAAGGTGCCTGGCTCTTCTTCAACGGAGCCCAGGTTTCCCAGGGTCGCGACGCGGGAAAGGAAGAACTCAAAAAGAATCCCGAACTCTACGCCAAAGTGGAAGAAGGCGTTATAGCCAAGCTGAACGAAGGAGCCCCGATGCCTTCCAGCCGTAAGCCCGCTCCCACCAAAGAAGAATAACAAGCTCTTCTCGAAGCCCAAAACCCCTCTCCCGCAAGGGCAGGGGGGTTTTTGTTGGCAGGCTAAATCAAGCCCGGTTTATTGCTCCAGAGTTTACTCATCTGGAAGGGTTTCCTTAATCCAACGTTTTGACTTTGCCCATGCGCCGCTCATGACGACCCCCGGCAAATTCCGTTTTCAACCAGATATCGATGAATGTTTTCAACCGTTCCGGAGGAAACTCCTGACCTCCAAGGGCCAGCACATTGGAATCATGGTGTTCGCGGGTATTTTTCGCACTTTGTTCATTGTAAACCACTGCCGCACGCACGCCTTCAATCTTGTTGGCCAGGATTCCCATCCCGATACCATTGTTGCAGATCAAAATGGCGCGATCCACTTCACCAAGCCCTGCCGCCTTGGCTGCTGGAATCCCGTAATCGGGGTAATCGTCCGCCGCGTCAAAACGATCCGGCCCGAAATCCACCACGCTGTGCCCCTGCTGTTTGAGTTCCGCCACCAATTCGGATTTCAATTCATAACCGCCGTGATCCGCCGCAATGCCAATCTTCATCCCCATCTTCTACCCACAGACAGGCAACCGATCAAGCGGCGATTCCGGATCGTTTCCCTGCCTTCGACAGCAGAGCTTCAGCAAAGCTGACCATATCCTTGAGAGGCGATGGTTGATCTGTCTTCTGGGGAGCAGAGGGTGAACTATTGGGATTTGCACAATGAGGTTACCTCCCCCCTTCTTGAGTGGCGCGGAAACGAACACCTACACGAACCAACCAAATACCGTCCAGTAACGGTTTGCAGTAAAGAGAAGGAAGCTGATGATTAGCCTGTTAGAGCCGATGTTTTTTTACCTGACAACTCGCGCACTTCAGTAGGCAGGTCGTTGTAAGATTTCCATAAACGGCCGGTGCAGGTGGAATTCAAGGGAAACGGCAAAGGGTTCCAGTTGCACGTTCGCGGCGGGCTTCTTCAACAAGGAAGTCTAGCTTGCCGCTAATAGCATCCGCTACCATCCGGGCATCCCAGAGCCTTTCCCGGTATCCATCAAACCAACCGGCCGGAGTTTTCACGTGTTTTTCAGGCAGGTGCTCAATGGCGAATCTAATTTCCTCAACGGTATTCATCTCTACATTGATAGAGGTTTTTACCAGAGTTCCGGACTATTTCATCCAGGTTGGAGGACCATTGCGATGCACCCCGGCAAGATCCCGGAGGGATACGTGGGTTTGAGTCCGGGTGGTTTCATGAGTATTTAGAACGTAAGTCTTTGCGCGTCGTCCCTCAGCCTCTCGGCGCTCAGTAAACACTGTGCAATTGCAGAATCCAAGATTCCTAAGAAGCTGTGAAATGTTACTTATGAAACCTGGGGTTAAAGATATTTTTTGATGGTTTCGGCATAGCGGTTGTAGATAAACCCAAGAAATCCAAGCACAACTCCGCAGACCATCAGACTTAAGATTCTTGTCAGTGCATTGATCTGCCATAAGTCCACGAAAACTATCCTTCCCACCGTGCAGGCCAGAATGAAAAGTCCCGCCAGACGGTAGGTTCTTTCTTTCAGCAAAAAGCCGAAGCCAAAGATCATCAACGCATAAACCGACCAGCCTGCGCTCAGATAAAAACCGGAGGCAAAGCCCTTGATGACGTTCCCGCTGAAAATCCAAAGGGAAACCACCGAGAGTAGAATTTCCAGAATTTCCTGCCAACGCTCCTTACCTTTCAATGGCAGCCAATGCTTGTTCACTTGCTGTATCAAGGCGGGAGCAAGAATCACGGCCAGATCCGCCCATCGGGTCACCTGCCCACGAACGGGATCGAACCAGAAAAACAGCAGGCCTCCCATGATCAGAAAAGCGCCGAACCCGTAACGCAGCCAGTCCGTGGACCTCAACGACCCTAACACACACACCATGCCGGCAATGCCCAGAAATCCCGGAAGGTAGACATCGGAAACATAGGCATGAATCCAGAACAGCGACATAAACATGGCCAATAGGCGGTAAATGAGAGCGGCAGGGCTTAGGACAACCGTTGACCAGCCACCGGATGACTCATCAGGCTTTCTTTCCTGTAGCCCCTTCAAAGCCAGTCCCATGGCCAGGACGGCGGCCATCGGCACCAGAGCGGGCAAAGCCTCAAGGTCGCGACCTGTGGTTTTTTCCAGAAAATGGAACACCGCCAGAATGAGAAAAACCTGGCTGAACAGGGCGATCGCCCAGTTGCGGAAAACCAGAGCATAAAGTAAGGAGGCAAAAGCCAGAATACCACCGTAGATAATCCATTGGTAGGCATCCCAGGCGGGTTCCAGGCGCAGATACAACATCACGACAACAGCCAGGGCCGCAAAAAAGACACCCAACTGTACCAAAGCCTGCTCCATGCATATCCTGCCCTGCCTCTGCCACCAGGCGCTAAGCATCAACACCGACCCCAGGACAACGAGCATATTCCACCAGGGAGGCACGGCCTCCACCCGTTGCCAAAACCAAACTCCCAGGGCAGTCCAGAGAAAGCCCTGTGCCCCGACACTCAATTCCGGCAAACGCAGCCGCGGCCCCATCCAGGTAAGCCCCAACGCCAGCAAAGCCAAAACCGGGGCCTTCCAAAGCAGGGGCAGATGAACCACTCCCACTATCAGGGAAGCAATCATGGCCAGCACCACATAATACATGGAAAAGGCCTGAATTCTCTCCCGCGATTGCCCCTCTCCGGTATGACGGAAGCCCTCCCACCAGGCCTGGAAGAGGAAAATCAAACTAACAAATAATCCGGCAAATAGGGATGCGTTAGCTTTTATCATGAAAACGTCAATCCCTGCGGCCAGGGCCACAAAGGCCGTCACACCCGCCCCGATGCGAAAAAGCAGACGGAACGGATCACGTGCCGCAAGAAGCAATACCGCGCTTTGCATTACCAGCACCATGGACAGTTGATAGCCTGAAAACTTCAGGAAAAACCCCGCCGTGAGAAACAACAAACCTTTCACCACGTAGGCATGACACAACGCCGGGCCCTCTTTGGCTTTCACACCGGCCAATGCCCCCAGCCCGACCAGCAAGACTCCGTATCCCAGGGTTCCCGCCCAGAGGAAGGGCTCATGCAACACCTTCGGCATCGAGAAGAACATCAACGCATAAAACAGAATGTTATTCAGACTGATGAAGGAGGCCTTCCCTTCATCACTGCATTGTCCGGAGCGGCAAAGGAAAATACCGACTGTAAAAAGCAACCAGTAAGAACTCAGAAAGGCGGCACTTATCCAAAATCCTCCGACGCCCTCTTCCATCCCACCCCGAATAAATTGCCAATAGGCATAAGCCCCATAGGTCGCGGGCAAAGCCAGCCAGGAACAGATGCTCCAGCGATTTCGGATCAACAAAGCCAGCGCAGCCGCGCCCAACAAAAGATTGGAAAGCAGGGTGAACCAGGAGACCGGGTTGATCACACAGCTGTAGTAGGCCAGAAGCAAACCCATGGTTCCCAATGTCTGGGATTTTTTCCAATCCGCCATCCAGGTGATCACAGACGCACAGCCAAACAATAACAACGCGGCCAATCCCAGGCTTTCGATCCATTTCAATTGAGGTACAAAATGGGATGCGTAGGTGGTATAATACACCGCTGCCAGCCCGCCTCCCAACAACACCTGCCCGTAGTTTTTAAGCGATTCCCTCCAACGTTCCAGAAAAAGACCCAACCCTACCAAGCCGCCTGAAATCACATAGAGGCCGATTGCCTTGGCCACAGGTGGCAGCTTGGTAATAAAACTGTGATAGGCCATATTACCCAGAAATACCATCCCTGTCAGAAACAACAAAACCCCCAGCCGGATCAACCAGACCTGGCCCAGACGGAATTCAAACGAATCCCCCTCTTTCACCGGTGCGGGACTCTCCGGGGTAAACGCTGGAGAAACGGCTTCCACGTGCTTTGTTTCCTCCCAGGCCGAAACAGGCACTTCCTTTTTCTCCTTGTTAAAGGAGGATCCCGCGTTGGGAACGGACGGGAGCGGCGGGGGCAAGACCGGGCCAGGCGAGGAAAGCCCAGTTGAAGCAAAAGCAGTGGCAAAGGCAGGAGCCGGGGGAGAAACCTCGGTTGGGATTGGCCCCGTGGTTTCCTCCTGCGAATTGAGAGTGTCGGTTAGTTTTCTGAGATTTTCATCCAGTGCCATCAAGGACTCAAACAATACTTTTTGTTTCGCCCGGATGTCGCTCAGTTCTTTTTTTAATGAATCATTCATAAGTTAATCTTCCGATACCCGCGTTCCTAACGCCAAAACCTCCCGGTGGACTCTTTCAGTACTAGCGTCGCCGAAAGGAATCAACCCACCATAAGTGACCTGCACCGGGAAAGGAATGCGCCGGGGCCATTTCCAAAAGGCATGGCCTCCCTGATAAGAAAAAATGGAGTCCCAGAGCGAGCCCAGATGAACAGGAAGCACCGGCACCCGCGCTCGGCGGGCGATCAATTCAAAACCTTTTTGGAACTCCTGCAGTTCACCACTCTTTGTCAACTTCCCCTCCGGAAAGATACAAACCACATCGCCCTGCCTGAGAACTTCCGACGCTTTGACCACCGCATCCTTGGCATGGCGGGAGGAAATCGGAATGGCTTTGAACAATTTCAAAACAGCTCCCAGCAGGGGCCACTTGAAAAATTCTTCAAAAGATAAAAAGCGGATCGTGCGCGGGCAGGAGATCTGAAGAATAATGGCATCCACATAACTGACATGATTACAGACAAGCAGGACGCCGTAACCTTCCGAAGGCAGGGCCTCGCCTCCATTTACCCTGACAGTGTAGATCCGGGTCAAGCCCTTCAAAAGCACATCGCGAACCTTTTTTTTCCAACCGGAGTTGTCCATAGTCTTTTTATCAATCCGGACGCCAGTGTGACATCCATTCAACAACAGGCTAACCAAATCCGTGCTATTTACAAAATCGATAATTTTATGCTACCTATTGATTGAATCGATTTATGAATGTCCACCACCTGGAACTTTTTTACTACGTCGCACGCCATGGCGGCATCGTCAATGCCTGCCGGAACATGCCCTACTCCATCCAGCAACCCGCCGTCAGTGCCCAGATCATCCAACTGGAACGCGACCTGAAGCTTTCCCTCTTCCGCCGCAAACCCTTCGGCCTGACCCCGGCGGGACAACACCTCTATGATTTTATCCGGCCCTTTTTCGGGGAATTGGATCGGATGGAATCCATTCTGCGGGGCGAACTTTCCCAGGAACTGCGGGTCGCCGGTCTGGGCGAAGTCCTCCGCGATCATGTTCCGCATCTTCTCAAATCCCTAAAAAAAGATTTCCCCCGGCTCAAAGTCCGTCTTTACGAACGCAACCAGGCCCAGGCCCAGGCCGCTTTGGATTCCGGGGAAGCCGACCTGGCGGTCACTGTGCTGGAACGGGGCCTGCCCTCCGAATACCAAACCCGTCTTATCGCGGAGTTGCCTCTTGTTCTTCTGACCGGCCCCGCCCACAAACACCTGAAATCGCTGGAGGCCGTCCTCAAGCTGCCTGAAGAAAATCGCCCGGCACTCATTTCTCTGCCCAAGAAAGAACTTCTCACCCGCCTCTTCGATTCAGGACTTCAAAAACTTCAGAAGCAATGGCCCATCTCGGTCGAAGCCAGCGGCCAGGATCTTGTTTCGCACTACGTTTCCCAGGGTCTCGGCATTGGCTTATGGGTCCATGTTCCCCAGGCACGACTTCCCAAAACGGTCAAAGAAGTGCCCTTGCCCCATTTCCCAAACCTCCCTGTCGGTGCCTACTGGAGGGGAACCTTAACCCCTCTGGCCCAGCATTTTCTGGATCAATTAACCCTCCGTTCCAGAAGCCTGATGAAAGTCTAATCCTTTTAAAGGAAGATCGCCAAGATTCGCCAAGCTGCTAAAAACCCTTACTTAACTCCTGTTCTAAATGCGTTCAATAACCAGCCCCTTTATCCAGCCCACTTATGCTTTTGATTTTACGACCTTTGCGTCTTGGCGTCTTAACGTCTTGGCGTTAAACATGCACTTCTCCCTACCCCGACTTCCATCTTTCCATTTCAGGCCGCTATGCTAGAGTCATTTCAGGTATATTAACTAATTAGCGTGAAAACCCTTACTATCCGACCCGAAGTCGAAACCATGACCTTCGAAAGTGCCCGCGCTCTTTCCACCCTCTATGGCTCCGATCCCGCTTTGTTGCAGGAAATGGAAAGCGCCCTGGGACTCAAGGTCACCTCCCGCGATGCCTGGCTTAAGCTGGAAGGCACAGGCGATGCCATTGCCTTGGCCAAAGAACTTTTCCGTGTCCTCAATATAGCCTCCCAAAAGGGACTGAAAATTCGGCATCACGAATTCCGTTTCGCTCTCCAGGCCGTTAAAGAGGGGGACAGTGCCTCCCTTGAAAACCTCTGGAATCTCCGCCTGCAATTTTCACCCCGTAAAGCGGTGATTGTCCCCAAGACCTTCACCCAACGCGCCTACGTGGACATGATCCAAAACCATGCCCTCACCTTCGGCATCGGCCCGGCCGGAACCGGCAAAACCTTCCTAGCCGTCGCCATGGCCCTTTCTTCTCTTAAAAAGGAAGAAGTCAGCCGTATCGTCCTCACCCGCCCGGCTGTCGAAGCCGGCGAAAGCCTCGGCTACCTCCCGGGAGATCTCGAAGAAAAAATTCTGCCCTACCTCCGCCCCCTTTACGACGCTCTGCAGGACCTCATTGAGAAAGAAGAAGTCGAACGTTATATCGAGCGGGGAATCATTGAAATCGCCCCCCTCGCCTACATGCGAGGACGGACTCTTGCCAATTCCTTTGTCATTCTGGACGAAGGCCAGAACACCACCACGGAACAAATGTTCATGTTCCTGACCCGGCTTGGCCAGAACTCGCGCTGCGTTGTCACCGGCGATCCCACCCAGACGGATCTTCCCCACCACCGCAAATCAGGCCTGGTCGAAGCAGTCCAGGCTCTCAGCCTAGTGCCGGGCATCGGTTTTCTGAAATTCGATGAGGCCGACATCGTCCGGCACGAACTGGTCTCCAAAATCGTCCACGCCTATAAAAAACACCGGGGCGAAAAACAGACCAGCATCGGCTTGTAATCCCACGTTTGTCTTCATCATCCCACCTTCTCCCCACCATGTTCAACTGGCTCAAAAAAAAGGAACTCATCCGTAAAGGCCTTTCCTGCGGCAAAACCCGCCGTCTGGCTCCAGAAGACGAGTGGCGGGATATGCTGGATTGCAGCCCCATCCTGCGTTACGCGGTTCTCACCTTCGGCCTGATCCTCTTCATCCGTATCGGCAGTTGGCAGAATGAATCATCCCTCGCGGAAACTTCCATCCTGAGCTTTCTTGTCATGCTGGTCGGCATCGTTCTCATTCCCTTGGCCGCCCGTGAAGTGTGGAAAAGCAACCAACTACTGCTGCTCTTCGTGGTTCTGGTAGCGACCAACCTCATGGTCAACAAATCCCTCTACGTCTATGGAGACGTCATGAGCGTCATGAGCGTCCCCCTGGCCGCCGTCCTTGTTCCCTGCGCCATCGCCCCAATGTTGGCCACCGTCCTGATTGGTCCCGGCGCCGGATACATCATCGCCTTCCTCCTGGCCCTGCTCGGCGGAATTTTCCTCGATCCCGGGCGTCCAGACACTTTGCTCAGCAGCCTACTGACCGGTTTTTCCGCAGTTCTCTTTTCCCGCCGCATCCGCCGCCGTACCGATATTCTTATGGCCGGGGTCAAAGTCAGCCTGGTCGGACTGGGCTGCGCCCTGCTTCTCGGCCTTCTTTATAACCCCGACATGCGCTTTATTGTGGTCCAGAGCGTCTGGGCCATTTTCCTCGGCGTCCTCACCGCCCTGATCGTCAGCGCCGTTCTTCCCGTGCTTGAATGGATCTTCGACCGCATCACCGACATCACCTGGCTGGAACTATCCGACCTGAAACACCCTCTCCTCAAACAACTGTCTGAAGAAGCCACCGGCACCTACCTGCACAGCATGAGCGTGGCCTCCCTGGCTGAAGCCGCTGCCGAAGCCATCGACGCCAACCCCACCCAATGCCGGGTCTGTTCCTACTTCCACGACGTCGGCAAACTGGCCAAACCCGACTATTTTATCGAGAACAGCTCCCCCGACGCCAACCCCCACGACGGACTCAACCCGACCATGAGTTCCCTCATTATTATTTCCCACGTGAAGGAAGGCATCAACCTCGCCCTCAAATTCGGCCTGCGCCAACCCATCATCGATGTCATCCGCGAACATCACGGCACCTCGCTCGTTTACTACTTTTACAAAAAGGCCATGCAACAGAAAGAAGACGCCATGGCCGGCATGAAAATCATGAAACTAAGGGAAGACGACATCCCGGAGGTGGAAGACCGCAGCTTCCGCTACCCCGGCCCGATCCCCCAAAGCAAAGAATCAGCCATCATCTCCCTGGCTGACACCATCGAAAGCGCCTCCCGCAGCCTGCGCCAGCCCAATTCCCAGAATATCGAGGCGATGGTCAAAAAGCTTATCGACCAACGTATTCAGGAAGGCCAACTCGACGAGTCCCAACTCACCTTCAACGAAATTTCCATCATCACCGAACGTTTCATCTACACACTGAAAAACATGCTTCATGCACGCATCGATTACCCACGCACCAAACGGGAAACAAGCTCCAAAGACCGGGATCGTGATCCGACTGTTCAACAGGCAAAAGCGGCATCCTCTCAGCCTGAAGAAACTACAGAAGCGCATTGAACCCCTCCCCCGCCTGCTGAAGAAAAGCTGGCCAAAGGAAATCAGGGAGGTGGATGTCGTCTTCGTCACACCCGCTGTCAGTGGAAAGGTTCATCACGAATTCTTCCACGACCCAACTCCGACTGACGTCATGACGTTCATGCATGGCGAGCTGATTATCTGTCCAGTAATCGCCTTCAAACAAAAGAAAATCGAAAGCCTGAATTTCGAGGACGAACTACTCACCTACATCATCCACGGCATGCTCCACCTCTGCGGTCGGGACGACCAAAGTGACAAGGACTTCGAGAACATGCAAAAAGAACAAACCAAACTCCGCCAAAAACTCCTCGCCTAGTCGTAGCTCGGTGCGCCGACCCGACTCCCCCCCATTTTCACGTTCGCCCTGTAGGCCGTTTCGGCCTGCCCCCCCTGTCGGGATGAAACGGCATCCCCTTCCCCACTGTAAGCTCTGTCTGTCCCATTAGCTCGTGCACCCTCGCCTCTGCT
>Ga0209591_10005229_pt1 | contig 14525 bp, 8 predicted proteins | sample MAT01_FD_187207 | JGI IMG/M metagenome (GOLD analysis project Ga0209591, IMG submission 187207) | Freshwater microbial communities from Lake Fryxell liftoff mats and glacier meltwater in Antarctica - MAT-01 (SPAdes) (version 2) | ecosystem: Environmental > Aquatic > Freshwater > Ice > Liftoff... | reverse complement strand
CGCATCGGCTTCGGGCGGCCAGTTCAACCAGGCCTGAGCGTCGGCGTGCATCGCATGCAGCGGCAGGCAGCTGTGGCCTCGGCCCTCCAGCTGGGCCAGCCAGCCCGCGGCCAGCAGCAGGCCCGGCGGGGTGTTCGCATCCAGGCCATGCAGGAAGTTGACCAGCGCCATGTCAAGCGCGCGCAGCCAGCCGCTGCTGCGCCAGGCCTGCAGGGTCTGCAGCATCTCGGGGCCGTTCATGCGGCGCCCTCCACCGCAGTGGCCTGCGGCAGCATCGCATCCAGGGCATCGATCAGCGCCAGCGGTGCGGGCAGGTGGTAAGCCCCGGCGCTGGCGGTGCCCACGCCGCGCAGGAACAGATACACCGCGCCCTGCAGCTGCAAGGCCGGGCGATAGGCGGCACCCAGGCGCGCGCGCAGCAGGCGATGCAGTGCCAGCAAGTACAGCGCGGCCTGCACGTCGTAGCGGTGTTCCAGCATCGCGGCTTCCATCGCCGCCGGGGTGTAGTCGGCATCGCGCGCGCCGAGCGCGTTGGACTTGTAGTCGAGCACACCAAAACGCCCGTCTTGTTCGTAGACGAGGTCGACAAAGCCCATCAGCAGGCCGCGCAACTGGCGCTCCACCAGCGCCGGGCGTGCGCGGCCGGGCAGCAGGTGCTGGCGGCACAGCGCGTCGACGGCGCGCGCGTCCAGGCCGTCGCTGGGCAGCCAGAACTCCATCTCTGGCAGCGCGCGGTCCAGGCTTGACAGCGCCACGCCCAGCGGTGGCAGCGGCGTGCTGCACACACGTCGCAGCCAGGCCAGCACGTCGTCGGCGCGGTGGCCCCAGCCCTGGCGTTCGCAGCGGCGCTGCAAGGCCTGCTGCAGAGCGGGCAAGTCGTCGAGCGCAAAGCCTTCGCCGGCCAGCCATTCAAGCTTGTCGTGCAGGAAGTTGCCGGCAAAGGCGCCACGCGGGAAGCGGTGCCAGGGTTCCTCGCCCACATGGCGCGACGCAGCCGCGCCGCCTTGGCGCGGAACGGCTGCGCCTTCAGCCCCCGGCGGTTCATCATCGCGCAGCATGCGCAGCGGGGTGTCGGCCACCACGGCGGCATCGAAACCGGCCGACATGGCCGTGGCGTCGCGCACCAGGGCCGAGTAGCTGCTCACCGTCCAGAGCCGGTCGAACACCGCGGCGTAGGCCAGCGCCGGGCGCAGCGGCGTCGTGGTGCCACGCGCTTGAAGTCGGGTGTGCGAGCGGGTGCGTGGTGGCTCGGCGGTGTCGCTCTCAGGCGCCGCAAGCGGCGGCAGCCCCTCAAGCGACACACCGTTCACTTCAGCCGCCAGCTGCGCCATGTCTGCGCCAGCCTGTTCGGGCGTGCGCGGCGCGGGGCCCGAAACCAGGCTGCCCCAGGCGCTGCGGTGCCACACGCACGCCGGGTTCGGGCCGTGCTTCAGCACCGACACGCCCACCCACAGCTGGTGGCGTGCACGCGTCAGCGCGACGTAGAGCAAACGCAGGTCTTCGCGCAGGCGCTCGGCGTCAGCGGCTTCGATCTCGGCGGCACCCGGCGCCAGGCACAGGCGGCGCCGGCCCTGGCCATCGAGCACAAGCACCGGCTCGCCCCTGCGGCCCGTCACCGGCCGGCAATGCGTGGCGAAGGGCAGAAACACGAGCGGGTACTCCAGACCCTTGCTCTTGTGAACCGTAACCACCTTCACCAGGTCGGCGTCGCTCTCCAGGCGCAGCACCTGTTCTTCGCCGATGCCGCCGCCGCGGCTCGCTGCGGCGTCGTCGATCTGCTGCGCCAGCCATCGCAGCAGCGCAGTTTCACCTTCCAGCGTGGCGCTGGCGGTCTGCAGCAGCTCTGCCAGGTGCAGCACGTTGGTCAGCCGCCGCTCGCCCCCGTCGGCCGCCAGCCAGCGCGCGGGCAGCTTGAAGGCGTGCAGGGCCCGGCGCAACATGGGCAGCACGCCCTGCCCTTGCCACACGCGCTGCAGCTCGGCCAAGGTGGCGCAGCGCGCGTCGAAGGCGGTGTCGTCGTTGGCCAGCTGCAGCAATTCGCCCATCTCCAGGCCCAGCAGCGCAGTGGCCAGTGCGGCGCGCGCCCGGCGCATGTTGCGCGGCGCGGCCACGGCCTGCAGCAGGCGAAGCAGGTCGGCGGCCTCTGCGCTGGCAAAGACGCTGTCCTTGTCCGACAGGTACACGGTGGCCACGCCGCGCTGGTGCAGCGCCGCGCGCACGGCGGTGGCTTCTGTGCCGGTGCGCACCAGCACGGCGATGTCGGCCGGGCGCAGCGGTTGCTGGGCCTGGCCGGGGCGCGCGAAACCTGCGTCGCGATCGTTCAGCAGCGTCACGATGCGCTCGGCGCAGACGGCCGCCAGCCGCTCGCGGCTGTCGGCGTTGCTGCGCAGTTCGGCATCCAGACAAAGCGCCAGCGCCGGTGGATTGCCGGCGCTGGTGACGAAGTGCTCTTCGCGACCCTGGGCGGCCACGGGCAGGAAGGGCAACTCGCCGCTGTCGCCGCGAGCCCCGTCGGCACCGTCGGCGCGGAAGAGAAACGCCCCCGCGCCAGTGCGCACTTCGGCGCGCTGGAAACAGCCATTCACCGCCGCCACCAGCGCCGCGCTGGAGCGGTGGTTGGTGCCCAGCACATGGTGGCGCCCGGCGGTGGCGCGGCGCGCCTGCAGGTAGCTGTGAATGTCGGCGCCCCGGAAGCCGTAGATGGCCTGCTTGGGGTCGCCGATGAGCAGCAGGGCCTGCGCAGGCGGGGTGTCGCTGATGCGGTAAAGGCGCTCGAAGATGCTCAGCTGCACCGGCGAGGTGTCCTGAAACTCATCCACCAGCGCCACAGGGTGCTGCGCCACGATGCGCTCGCGCAGGCGGCTTGCACGCTCACCCAGCGTGCTTTCGTCCAGCGCGTCGTTCAGGCGCCGCAGCATGTCGGCAAAGCCGAAACGGCCAGACTGCTGCTTCAGCTGCTGCAGGCGGGCTTCGACGTGTGTGGCCGCGTGGACGCGCAAGGCCGCAGCAACCGAAGGCACGCCGGGCAAGGCACCAAGCAGGGCCTCAAAAGCGGCGAAGTGATCGGGCAAATCGACGCTGGCACCTTCGTTCAGCGCATCGACCATGCCCAAGGCCCCCAGACGAAAGAGCGCCTTGTCTGTCAGACCGTTGATGGCCTGCGCCTCAGGGTCGCAGGCCCAGGCGCGGATCGCATCCATCCATTCGTCTGCACGCCCGCTCTGCAGCTTCTTGCGATTGAAGACGCACACTTTCGGCGTTAGCTTCTCTTGCAGCCAACCGCGCATGGCTTCAGCGCGATCGGCCCAGCCGTTTTTCAGCTGCGCCAGCGCCGCAGTGCGTGCTGCGTTGGCGCTGCCGATGCACACGGCCAGGCTCGCGCCCACGGCTTCCTCGGCCAGGGGCTGGTTCAGCAGGCGCTTCACGTCGCGGGCCAGCGCGTCCACATTCGGCCAGGTGGCCAGCGCGACAGCCAGCGTGGCCTCGTCGAGCGGATAGACCTGCTGGCGCCAATAGTCGCGCACGGCCTCGTCGCGCAGCGCGGTCTCGTCGGCCTGCAACTCTTCGTCAAACAGGCAGCCGCTGTCGAAAGCGTGTTCGCGCAGCATCCGCTGGCACCAGGCGTCGATGGTGAAGACGGCCGCGTCGTCCATGCCCTCGGCGGCCACCGCCAGACGCCAGGCGGCCTGTTCACGCACCGCGCCGGGTTCATGCGCCTGAAGAAGTGCCGACAGAAAGGTGTCGTCCGGCGGCACCTGGGCCACGCCGCGGAAGCAGGCCGCCGCCTGCACCAGGCGCTGGCGGATGCGGTCAGACAGTTCACGCGTGGCGGCCTTGGTGAAGCTCATGACCAGAATCTCGCTCGGCAGCAGCGCGCGCACCGGGCCGGCATCGGTGCCGCCGTGGCCCAGCACCAGGCGCAGGTACAGCGCGGCGATGGTCCAGGTCTTGCCCGTGCCGGCGCTGGCCTCGATGAGGCGGCTGGCCTGCAGCGGCAGCAGCAGGGGGTTCAATGGCTGCGGCGCTGGAACGGGCTCAGTCATCGCTGTCGGTTTCGTCTTCTGCCGCGGCCTGCCCGGGCAAGGGCTCCATGCGCACATGGCTGGCCAGCCCATCACGCAGCGGGGTGTAGAGCCGCGCCGAAGCGACTGCGAAACCCGGCTGCGCAGCCAGCGTTCTGAAGTCCGGGAACAGGCGCGCCAGGCAGGCCTCTTGGCCTTCACCTCGCTGGCTGCTTGCGCCGTAAGAGCTGCCTTCGAAGGTGAGCGCGGCGGCCTCGGCACTTTTCAACAGCGCCAGCCCGGTGTTGACGGCGGTGGGCAGCGGCGCATCGCCCGCCAGGCCCTCGGCCCAGGCGGCTGTCAGTGCCAGCAGGGTTTCGTGGGCTTCATCGGGCAGCGAGGGCGCCAGGTGCAGCACGACATCGGCGCCGATGACGATGCCGGCCACCGGCTGGCCGCAGGCTGCCGCGGCCAGCCCGCGCACCCAGGCCTTGAGCAGCTTGTCGGCGCGCGGCCGCTTGCCGGTTCTGTCGGCCATGCGGCTGGCCTGCAGTTCAATGACAAGCGGCACTGCGCCAGGCGCGCCGGTGGATTGCAGCCCCGTCAGCCAGTCATCGAACCCAACGCCGGGCAGCGCCGGGTGAACCCACCGCAAGGACTGTTTCGCATGGCGCTGCGGGTGCAGCGCCTGCAGGGCCTGCCAATGCAGGACCATGGGCTGCAGCGTGGCCTGCAGTTCGGCCTGCACATGGCGGCCAGGCCCGGCCAGCGGCAGGCGGCCGGCGCGTTGCAGCCGGGCCACCTGGGTCTGCACCAGGGCTTGCATGTCGCCCGGCGCCTGCACTTCGCGGCGCGCTGCTGACAGCACTTCGTCCATCAGCTGCCAGCGGTCGAGGCCGGCGGTGGCGAAACTCTCGTCGTCAGGCACGGGCGCCGAACGTTCGTCGAAGCGCACCTGCAGGCACTGGCGAAAGTAGGCCTGCACCGGGTTCTTCAAGAAGGCGGCCAGGCCATCGACGGTAAGCGGCGGCAAGGCCTGTGTTGCCACTGCGGGCGATGCCTGCGCGCGTTCAGCGAGCTCAGCGGGCTCGGATTCATGCGCAGACCGCCACTCGGCTGCGTAGGTGAACAGCGCCTGCCCCCGCCCATCAGCCTGCGCTCGATCTTCGAAGTAACGCCGGCTGAAAGGCTGCAGCGGGTGCTCGGTGGTGCGCGTGCTCACCGCCTCTTGTCCCCACACGGCGGCCAGGTGGTCACGCAGCTGCGCCACCAGCACCGAGCTCGGCTGAAGCTGGTTGTCGCGCACGCTGCGGCCGGCCCAGCTGAGGTAGAGCACACGCCGCGCCGACAGCAACGCATCCAGCATCAGCTGGCGGTCGTCGTCGCGGCGCGAGCGGTCGCCGGGGCGAGCCTGGCCGGGCAGCGCCATGAGGTCGAAGTCGCTGCGCGCGCTGCGGCGCGGGTAGTCACCATCGTTCATGCCCAGCAGGCACACCACCTCGAAGGGAATGGCGCGCAGCGGCAGCAACGTGCAGAAGGTGACACCGCCCGCGCGAAAGCGGCGCGAAAGGCCGGGCTCGTCGACGGCAGCCAGCCAGGCCTCGCGCACCACGGCCAGCTCCACGGGTTCGGCAAACGCAGCCGCTTCGCACGCCAGCAGCCAAGCAGCCAAGGCTTCGTCCAGCGCCGCCAGCAGCGCCCGTTCGTCGTCATTGGCAGCGCTGAAGACGTCCTGCAGCAACTGGCGCAGACGACCACCCCAGGCTTGCGGCGAGCGCGGCACCTGGCACGCGGCCCACCAGGTTTGTAGCGCGCCGGTCAACTCGGCCATCGCGCCCGCCAGGCCTGCGGCCAGCCCCGCTACCTCGGCATGCGGCTCGATGCCGGCGTGGCCGTGGGCGGTGGGCGGCAGCTCGCCGGTGGCGTAGCCCAGCAACATGCGCTGCAGACCGAAGTGCCAGCTGTTGGCGCCGCCACACGCGCCCAAGCCCTGACTCTGGCGCTGGGCTTCGTGCAGGCCCCAGCGCACACCGGCACCCTCGGCCCAGGCCAGCACCGTGGGCACATCGTCCGCTGCGAGCCCGAAACGCCGCGCCAGCGCCGGCACTTCCAGCAGGCCGTGCAGTTCGCTGAAGGCGTGGCGTTGCTGCGGCGCGCGCAGCAGCCATTCCAGGGCCAGCAGCAGCGGGTGGCGGCCGCGTTCGCGCTGGTCGGCAATGCCCCACGGGATGTGCCGCGCATGCTGCCGCGGGTGCTGGCCGAAGACGGCGCGGATGGCCGGCGCGAAGGCCTCGATGTCGGGCACCATCACGACGATGTCGCGGGGCTGCAGCGACAGCACGGATGCACCCTCCGGTGGCTGCGCCAGCAGGTGCAGCAGCTGGTCGTGCAGCACTTCCACCTCGCGCTGCGCGCTGTGGGTAATGTGAAAGACGATGGAGCGGTCGTCGCTGGTCGTAGTAGCGGTGGCTGCAGCCGCAGAAGCCTGCGCAGCAGTCTTTGCGGCTTCCTCCAGCGGTACCAGGTCCCGAATCTGCGCCTGCAGCTGCTGCAGCAGCGTGCTGCCCGGTACTTCATCGAACAGATCGACGCGCGGCACGGCAAAACGCTCGCGCGCAAGTTGCACGTCGTCGAAGGCATCGAGCTGGCGCACGAAGTCGCGCCCCTGGCGGCCCCAGGCGGCCAGCAGCGGGTGGCCGTGGCGGTGCATGTCCTGCAGCGGCACGCTGGCCAGTTCGGTGCCGGCACGCAGCGGGTGGCGGCGGCGCGTGGCCTGCAGCAGTTCGCGGCCGTCGATGATGTCGGCCCAGTGGTAGCGGCAGGGGTTGGGCACGGCCAGCAGCACCTGCACGTTTTCGGCCAGCGCGGCAATGGCCTCCAGCGTCTGGTGCGGAATGTGCGTGGTGCCGAAGAGCACCACGCGCCGAGGCAGACCGGGGAAAGCGCCACCTTTCGCCCCCTGCCGCAGCGCGTGCAGAAAGCGCCGGTGCAGCAGCGGGCGCGTCGCCGCGTGCTCGGCCGTCGGCAGTTCGGCCAGCAAGGCGCGCCACAGCGCCGGCTGCCAGGCTTGCTCTGGCGGCACCGGTGCAGCGCCAAGGGCATCGCCCAGGGCATAGCCCAGGGCATCGCCACCGGCGGCCCAGTTTTGCAGCCAGTCGCTGCGGTAGACCTGGTACTGGTCGAAAAGGTCGGCCAGGCGCTGCGCCAGTTGCAACCGGCGCGCCGGGTCACCCGCAGCGCCCAGAAAGCCCGCCACGGGCTCGAAACCGGGCTGGGTGGCCACCATCGGCAACAGACCCATCAGCCGCCAGGTGAGCGGCAGCTTGTCGAGCGCCGACACCGCCGGCACCGCGCCCCTCCCGAGCACCGCGCGATAGGCACGCCAGATGAAACGCGCCGGCAACTCCACACGCGTGGAGGCGCACACGCCGTGCGCGCCGGCCAGCGCCATCTTCAGCCACTCGGCCATGCCGTTGCTCTGCACGAGAAAGGTCTCTTCTTCCAGCGCGCCCAGCGGGTTGCGCGCCAGGAAGGCGAACACCGCCTCGGCCAACTGTTCGAGGCGGTTGCCGTGCAGCACCAGCAAGCCGGTGGGAGGTGAGGACGTCGGGTTCATGGCGGGTGGCACAGCATGCAACCTTACTCGCTCAAAACACGATCCACCGCTGCCGTCACCTGAAAGAGATGCCATCAAGCCTTGATATCAGGGCCAACCCAGGGTCGACCCAAAAAACAGACGCGCTTGGCCAAGATGGCACACGCATGCACACTAGGCGCACCCACCAAAACCCACCACATCCAGGAGCTAGCAGATGTCCAAGCGTTGCAGATTCTTCATCGCACTCGCCAGCCTGGCCTGCGCTGCCGGCGCCGTGCAAGCCCAGTTCGTGTCTGCCATCAACCGGCCGGCGTTTTCGGCCTACGACACCGGCCTGTACCTGAACAGCTTCAGCAACGGCACCTCGCAGCGCCTGGCCGACTTCGAGTCCTTCGGCATTCCCCCGGCCGGCGCGCCCGGCTTCCGCGGTTTGGCTGGCGACAACCCGAACAGTCGCTTCTTCAGCATTTCCGACCAGCAGATCGGAGGCACCACGGCCACCAACATCTTCCGCATCGGCTTCGACGGCACGGCGAGCTTGTTGACGCAGCCCTACCAGGCGCTGCCCAACGGCAATGCGCTGATGCAGCTCAACGGCATTGCCTACGACACGTCGCGCGGCGAGATGTACGTCTTTCGCAACCTCGGCCAGAACCTCACGGGTTCGCTGGGTGGCTGGATCCAGGGCGGGCTGTTCCGTGTCGACATGGCCACCGGCCTGATGTCGGCCACCAACCTGGTGGGCCCGGCCGCGGGCACGAACCCGATCAACGTGCGCGGCATTGCCTACGATGAAGTGACCGACCGCATCTACCTGTCACAAAGCCGCACCGGCTCGCCGCTGGAAATCTTTTCCTGGAACCCGGCCACCGGCAACACCGAGTCTGTCCTGAACCTCAGCAACCTGGGTTTCAGCGACAGCCGGGTGCCGTTGATCGGCGCCGGCGGCGGCAAGCTGGTGCTGCTGTCGCAGGCCGAGGGGCACCTCGGCGGCTTTCACCGCGAGTTCGATCTCGTCAGCCGCAGCTTCACCGGCAACACCGTGGCCACGCCCTACGGCCCCTACGGCCTCTTTGCCGGCAGCGCGGTGATCCCCTCGGGCGGCCTGGCCTATGTGCCCAGCATCCCCGAGCCGACGACCTGGCTGATGTTCGCGTTGGGCCTCGGCTTGTTGACGGCGCGGCTGCGCAGCGCCCGCTGAAAGCCACGGCCCAGCAGCGGTTGCACGCCTGTGGCGACAATGCGGTCGGCCACCTATCAACAACCCGACGCCCGACGCGTTGACCACGAGACCCTGCAGCATGTTTTCGCATCTGATGATCGGCACCAACGACCTGGCCCGTTCCAAGGCCTTCTACGACGCCGTGCTCGGCACGCTGGAGGTGCCGCCAGGCGCGGTCGACCGCCACCGCGTCTTCTGGCGCACGCGCGCTGGCGTGTTTTCAGTCAGCCAGCCCATAGACGGGCAGCCGGCGACCGTGAGCAACGGCAGCACCTTGGGCTTTGCCTGCATGTCCACCGAACAGGTCGATGCCTGGCATGCCGCCGGTTTGGCGCAGGGCGGCAGCACTTGTGAAGACCCGCCAGGGGCGCGTTCAGGCGCCAGCGGCAACATGTACCTGGCCTATCTGCGCGACCCGGACGGTCACAAGATTTGCGCCCTGTTCCGGATGCCGCGGGCCTGATTCACAAGATTTGCGCCCTGTTCCGGATGCCGCGGGCCTGACGCCCTGGCGCTGCAAGAACAGCGCCTTGGTGCAGGTCAGGACGGTCGCGAGCCCGATGAGCCGCGGCGCGCGCCGGGGCTTGGCGCCGTTCCGCCAAGCAGTGCCGTCAACCGGGCGCCTGCCGCTCTGAGTGCTTCAACGAATGCGGGCCGCAGGCGCGGCTCGGGCACCGTCAAGGTCAGCGCGCCGATCAGTTCGTGGGCCGCATTCCAGACCGGTGCAGAGATGCCCACCAAACCCGCGACACGGTCACCCGTGATCGACAGGTAGCCATCGCGTCGCACTTGCGCGTAGACGCTGCCGCGCGCACCGGCAAAGGCCATCAGCACGCGGCCGCCGGCGCCGCGGTTCAGCGGCAGCATGTCGCCAGCCCGCGCGTGGTCACGCAGCAGTTGCGGCGAATCGATGCGAAACAGCACCAACCGCTGGTCGCCGCGGCGCACGTGGAAGGCCACGCTTTCACCGGTTTGCGCCACCAGCTCGCGCATCACCGGCAGCACGACGTTTTCCAGCGAGAACGACGCGGCGTAGATGCCGGCCAGCCGTGCGACCTCGGGGCCCAGCGACCAGTGGCCGTTCACCGCGCGCTGGACCAGACCCGCGTGCGCCAGCGAGGCCAGCAACCGCAGCGCGGTGCTCTTGTACAGGCGCGTGCGCTCGGCCAGTTCGCTGACCGTCAGCGCCGGGTCATCGGCACGAAACGCCGCGAGCAGGCTGATGGCGCGGTCGACGGCGGCCGCGCCACCCGGCGCCGCCTGCTCGTCGGCCACGGAGGCCTGCGATGACTTCTTCGGCATGGTGGCTGGTTTCAGGCCCCGGTTTGACAGGGTGCTGCGGCGTCCCTAGCATCCGCAGCATCAATCGCGTCGATTCATTGTACAGACCACTGTTCTGACCTGCAGAACAACTTGAGAAAAAACCATGTCAGAAGCCATTCTCATCAGCGAGGTCGGGCCGCGCGACGGCCTGCAGAGCGTCAAAGCCACCATGCCCACCGCGAACAAGCTGGCCTGGATCGATGCACTCTACGCAGCCGGGCTGCGTGAGATCGAGGTCGGCTCTTTCGTGCCCGCGAGGCTGCTGCCGCAAATGGCCGACGTGGCCGAGGTGGTGCGCCACGCGCTGACCAAGCCGGGCCTGACCGTGATGGCCCTGGTGCCCAACCTGCGTGGCGCCGAGGCGGCCATGGCGGCGGGCGTGCACAAGATCACCCTGCCCGTCTCGGCCAGCGAGGCGCATTCGCTGGCCAACGTGCGCAAGACCCGCGCGCAGATGATCGACGAAGTGCGCCAGATCGCCGCCCTGCGCGCCACGCGTGCGCCGCGGCTGCACATCGAGACCGGCGTGTCCACCGCCTTCGGTTGCACCTTGCAGGGCGTCGTGCCCGAAGACGACGTGGTGCTCCTCGCGCTGGCGCTGGCCGAGGCCGGCGCCGACGAGATCGGCTTGTCAGACACCACCGGCATGGCCAACCCGGCGCAGGTGCGGCGGCTCTTCGGCAAGCTGCGCAGCGCCATCGGCGAACGCGCTGGCGCTGCCCACCTGCACAACACGCGCGGGCTGGGGCTGGCGAACTGCCTGGCGGCCTACGAGGCCGGCGTGCGCACATTCGACAGCTCGCAAGGCGGTCTGGGCGGCTGCCCCCATGCACCCGGCGCCTCTGGCAACGTGGTGACCGAAGACCTGGTGTACATGTTCGAAGCCATGGGCGTGCACACGGGCGTGAATCTGGACGCGCTGCTGGCCGCGCGCGAGGTGCTGCGCGCTGGTTTGCCCGGCGAGCCGCTCTACGGCATGGTGGCCGAAGCGGGGCTCGGCAAGGGCTTCCGCTACGCCGACGGCCGCGCCCCGCAGCGTGCGGCTGACGCCGCAACCGCAACCGCCAGCTCCATCGCCATCGCAATCGCCACAGGGCAGCCGGCATGAAGCGCCCCGAAGATCTGCCGCTGGCCGGCCTGCGTGTCGTCGAATTCACCCATATGGTGATGGGCCCGAGTTGCGGGCTGATCCTGGGCGATCTGGGCGCCGAGGTCATCAAGGTCGAGCCGGAGATCTGGGCGCCGAGGTCATCAAGGTCGAGCCGCTGGCCGGCGACAGCACGCGGCGGCTGATCGGCTCTGGCGCCGGCTTCTTCGGCACCTTCAACCGCAACAAGAAGAGCCTGGCCGTCGACGTCAAGCAAGCACAGGGCCGCGAGATCGTGCTGCGCCTGCTGGCCCAGGCCGACGTGTTCAGCGAGAACTTCAAGGGCGGCACGATGGACCAGCTGGGCTTCGGCTACGCAGCGCTGTCGCGCCTGAACCCGGGCTTGGTCTATGTCTCGCACAAGGGCTTTCTGCCCGGGCCTTACGACCACCGCACCGCGCTCGACGAAGTGGTGCAGATGATGGGCGGCCTGGCCTACATGACCGGCCCCGAGGGCCGGCCCTTGCGCGCCGGCACCAGCGTCAACGACATCATGGGCGGCATGTTCGGCGCCATCGGTGCGTTGGCCGCTTTGGCGCAACGCGGCAAGACCGGGCGCGGCCAGGAAGTGCAGAGCGCGCTGTTCGAGAACAACGTGTTCCTGGTGGCCCAGCACATGATGCAGTTCGCCGTCACAGGCAAGCCGGCCTCGCCCATGCCCAGCCGCATCAGCGCCTGGGCCGTTTACGACGTGTTCACGGTGGAAGACGACGAGCAGATTTTCCTGGCCGCGGTGAGCGACACGCAATGGGCGCTGATGTGCGCGGAGTTCGGCTTCGCAGACCTGAAGGCCGACCCGCGGCTGGGCAGCAACAACGCCCGCGTGCAGGCACGCGACTGGATGCTGCCGGCGCTGCGCGAGCGCTTCGCGCCCTTCGCCGCGGCCGAGCTGGGCGCGCGCTTCGAGAAGATCGGCCTGCCGTACGCGCCGATCACACGCCCGCAAGACCTTTTCGACGATCCGCACCTCACCGCTACCGGTGGCTTGGCGCCAGTGACCTTGCCGCCAGACGCCAGCGGCGCGGGCCGCGCCATCGACACGCGCACCGCGCTGCTGCCGATCACGCTGGACGGTGAACGCCTGGGGCTGCGCGCCGCACCGCCCGGCATCGGGCAGCACACCGAGAGCCTGCTGCGCGAACTGGGCTACGACGCTGCGGCGATCGAAGAGCTGCGCAAATCCGGCGTCATCGGCATGGGCGCTGATTGCAGCGACTGACGACGATCAGACGGCGATCAGATCGCGATCAAACGCCGATCAAACGTCCCGCGTCGCGGCGATCTGCGCGGCGTCGAGCCCGGCTTCGCGCAGCACGGCCTCGGTGGACGCGCCCAACTCATCCAGGCCCGGGTCGACCTGGCCCGGCTCGTGGCGAAACTTGATGGGGATGCCCAGGTGCGGCGGCCCCTCGGGGCCTTCCTGCGGTGCGTGCAGCACCATCCCGCGCGCAGCGGCCAGCTCGCTGCTGACGGCTTCGTGCAACCTGCGCACCGGCGCCCAGGCCACGTCCAGCGGCGCCAGGAAAGCCGTCCACTCGGCCAACGATCGGGTGGCGAAGGTCTGGCGCAGGAAGGCTCGCACCGGCTCGTGCCCGGGCCCGGGCGGCTGCAGCGCCAGCGGCGCCAGTTCAGGCCGGCCCATGGCCCCGAGCAGCGCATGAACAAATTTGGGCTCGCTGCCGGCCAGCGCCAGGTGGCGCCCGCAGGCGGTGGCGTAGATGCCGTAGAAAGCCGCGCCGCCCCAGCTGCGTTCGTCCTTCACCACCGGCGCGCGGTTTTCGGCGAAGGGCGGGCCCATGACGTTGGGTGTCCAGGCCAGCAGGCTGTCGTACATGGCGATGTCGAGGTAGTCGCCCTCGCCAGTGGTCTGGCGCCGCAGCAGCGCCATCAGGATGCCCGACAGCGCCATCAGTGACGCCGCCATGTCTGCTGCCGGCAAGCCGGGCATCGCGGGCTGGCCGTCGGCACCCAGGTTCACGCTGACCAGGCCGGCTTCGGCCTGCACGGCGATGTCGTGCGCCGGGTGGTGGGCCATCGGCCCTGTCTGGCCGAAGGCCGAGATGGAGCAGTAGACGATGCGCGGGTTGACCGCGCGCACGGCCTCGAAACCGATGCCCAGGCGGTCGACGACGCCGGGGCGGAAGGCCTCTACGACGACATCGGCAGTTTTCGCCAGTGTCAGAAAGGCCTGCCGCGCCGCGTCGAGCTTGAGGTTCAACACGATGCAGCGCTTGTGGCGGTGCGTGTTGCGGAACCACACGCTGTGGCCGTGCTGGCGCAGGCCCACCTGGCGCACCGGTTCGCCACTGGGCGGCTCGACCTTGATGACCTCGGCACCGTGGTCGGCCATCATCATCGTCAGGTGCGGGCCCGGCAGGAAGAGCGACAGGTCCAGCACCTTGATGCCTTGGAGCTTCATGCCGCGGTCACACCTTGCAGGTTCAACGCCAGCAGCGTGGCTTCGGCGCCCGCGGGCGCGATGATCTGCAAACCGATGGGCAGATCACCCGGCGACACCGGCAGCGGCACGCTCATCGCAGGCAGGCCGGCCATGTTGGCCAGGGCCGTGAAGTCGGCCTGGTTGGCCGGCACCGGCGTGCCGAAAGCGAAGGCCTGCTGCGGCGCGGTGGGCAGCAGCATCACGTCGCCATGCGCCCACCAGCGCGCGGCCTCGACGTGGGCGGCCGCCGCTGTGCGCTGCGCCGCAGCCAGTGCCGCTGCGGGCTGCTTTTCGGCCCACGCCAGCATGCGCACGAGTTCGGGCGAGAAATTTTGCGGCTGGCTGCGCCAGTCTTCGGCATGCTCGACCAGCAGGTCGGCTTCCACCATCAACAGCCCGGCGCGGCGGGCGCGGCCGAAGTCGTAGCCGGCGAGCGAGATCTCGGTGACCGCGGCACCGCGCGCGCGCAGCGCCTGCAGGGCGCAGTGGTAGGCCGCAGCCACCGTCGGTGTGGCGCCCAGGGCCTCGACATCGGCCGCAGCGACGAAGCGCGGTACAGCCTGCGCCGGCGCGTCTGGCAGCGCGCGCGCGTCGGCACATGCCGGGTCGTAAGCGGCCAGTACAGGCAGCGCCATGGCCAGGTCGCGCTGCGTCGTTACCAGCGGGCCGATGTGATCGAGCGCCCAGCAACAGGCGACGCTGCCGGCTGCGCTGATGCGGCCCCGGCTGGCCTTGAAGCCGACCACACCGCAATAGGCCGCGGGGATGCGCACAGAGCCCATGGTGTCGGTGCC
>Ga0209591_10005228_pt1 | contig 14525 bp, 14 predicted proteins | sample MAT01_FD_187207 | JGI IMG/M metagenome (GOLD analysis project Ga0209591, IMG submission 187207) | Freshwater microbial communities from Lake Fryxell liftoff mats and glacier meltwater in Antarctica - MAT-01 (SPAdes) (version 2) | ecosystem: Environmental > Aquatic > Freshwater > Ice > Liftoff... | reverse complement strand
AATTCTTAACTCTTAATTCTTAATCCCACTCTTCATCTTCAGCTGCTTTATCTTTCTTATGTACCCTTGCAGATACCAATATACTTAATTCATATAATAACCATAACGGAATGAATACAATAAGTTGACTCATCCAATCGGGACTAGGAGTAATAAAAGCCGCAACCACCAATATTATTACTACCGCATATTTTCTAGTAGTTCGCAGATATGTTGGTGTAATTAATCCAATTTTTGTTAAGATGAAAGAAAGAACAGGCAATTCAAAAGCCAACCCGCATCCCAGAATAATATTAGTAAGGTTATCTAAGTAATCTGAAAAAGTGGGCTTGGTAACAATCATATTTTCTGTACCTAATTGAAAACCGGCCAAGAAATTAAAAGTAAAAGGCCCTAATAAGAAATAGCCAAATGAAGCTCCACAAAAAAAGAAAAAGGAAACCCAGAAAATTACGAATCGAGTACTTTTAAGTTCTTTTTCTTTTAAAGCAGGTTTTACAAAACGCCAGAATTCCCAAAAAATAAAAGGGAAAGCAATAATAATACCACCTACAAAAGCCATAGTAATACTGCTTAAAAATTGACCACCAAAAGTGGTGCTTTGCATAGTTACTTGTACAGGAGGCATACAGAGGGCATCTCCCAAATGAGCCCAACGACTAAAATCGCAAAGTGCTTTGTAGCTTACAAAATCCTTATTAATCGGTCCAACTATAATATGATCAAATATCCAGTTTCTGTATATAAAAATAAATATAGCTCCAATCAGAATGGCGAGAACAGATCGGATAATATGACTACGTAATTCCTCCAGATGATCAATAAATGTCATCTCTTCTTTGCCGTCTCCTTTTAATCTATCGAATAATGCCATATTAATTTACTATGCTAAGGTGCGCAAAGTTAGGGGTATGAAAGGGAAGAATTAACGCAAAACCTTCAATTTAACCATTTCAATTCTAGTATCGCTTACCGTAAGAATATCGAATTTGAAATTATTAATAATGATGGTTTCTTTTTGTTTAGGAATAGTTTCGTGTTCGTTAATGATATAGCCACTTAAGGTTTCCGAATCACTTACGGGTAAATTGAGATTAAATTTTTCGTTGATATAATCAAGCTCAAGTCTTCCACTTAAAATAAATTCATCATCTGCCAATTGTTTTTCTACAAATTCTTCTTCGTCATATTCATCGTGTATTTCTCCAAAAATTTCTTCTAAAACATCTTCCATTGTTACAATTCCTGCAGTTCCTCCAAATTCATCAACTACCCATGCTATACTTTTTCTTTCTTTAGAAAACTTATTTATTAAGTCTGTAGCACTCATACTTTCAGGAACAGCAATAATAGGGTGAAGCATTGCTTTTACATTTGCTGGCTTATCAAATAAATCTAATTGATGAATATAGCCGATGATATTATCGATATTATCTTCATAAACAAGTAGCTTACTTAATTTGGTATTTATAAATTCATTTTTGGCATCTTCTAGGCTGGCATTGAGTTCTAGCGCAACAATTTCTGTACGGGGAACAAGGCATTGTCTCACTTTTATAGTAGGCAAACTCAGCGCATTTTCAAATAATTCGGTATTTAATTCTTGGGTATCATCGTCTTGTTCTTTAGTTTGTTGAAAGAAATGCTCGAGGTCAACTTTTGTAAATACATCGTTTCGATTATTTACCCTAACATTAAAAACATATTTCAGTATCCACTGCGAAATGTTTACAAAAAAAATGGATAACGGAAGAAAAATGTTATGAAAAAAATTAGCCATTGGTGCAAAGAAAGTGAGTAAAGCATCGTTCTTTGCTCTGAAAATAGCTTTCGGAATAAATTCTCCAATAACCAAAACTACCATGGTAGAAAGTAAAGTATCGAAAGCCAATTTTAGGTAAGCACTTTCTATTTTCAAAGGGTTCCAAATACCCATTTGTAATAATTCTCCAAAGAGTAAACCATAAATTACTAGGAAGAAATTAACCCCAATTAAACAGGTTCCAATAAATCGGGCAGGAAATTCCATAAAGCGAGCTAAGATGGCGCCGCTTTTTTTCCCTTGTTTTTTCTTTAATTCAATAGTTAATCTATTTGCAGATACAAAAGCAATTTCATATCCAGCAAAAAATCCGATAAAAAGCAATGTGCCTACTATACAAAGAATGGTATAGATATGTGTCATACCTCAAAGTTAAGGGATATATATAAACAAAGTACCCCGTAGAAACGGGGTACGATATAGATAAATTATTAATAGGAGAAAAATCGGCTGATGTATCTTATTTAAAATCTACTGTACAGTTTTGGCATTTCATGTCGATTTTTAATCCTTTTCCACTACCATTTACTGCCGTAAACCTATTTTCAATGCTTTCGCTTCCTGTAGCTCTTTCAACAGAGCGTATCGCAGAACGAATTTCTCTAGCTATTTCATCATTTTTATCAGATGACTTTGGCTCTTCTTTTAGCGGTTGTTTTTCAAAATTTCCATACACATTGCTGTAAGGGCCACTATAATTGATGGTATAATTTTGGGTTGATTTTATTGGTAGTCTGATGTCGGCATATTTGTTATCAATTTTAACCATACTTAGGTTTGAGCCAACATTGCGTACCTTAATATCTGCATTTGTTCCATCAACTTCTAAAGAACCGTTTAACTTGCTAATTCTTAAGTTGCCGTAATTTTTTCTACCTCTTAATTCCTGCACTTCTTCAATTTCGTATTCATCATTGGTACTTCTAAAGATCATTTTCTTTACAGTAGCCATTTCAACAGTAGAATATTTAGTATCGATATCTGCATCGTCAATATTTTTGGCACTTAATCTTCCATTAATGAATTCAATTTCAGCAAGTGCTACATTGTCTAATGAAACATTAGAATATTTTGAGCGAAGGTTTAATTTATTGAAGTTTTCTGCGTCTAAATTGCCATTGGTTAAATCGATTGTTGCATTGGTTATTGCACCAGTTATTTGAATATCGGCATATTTACTTTCAATATCAATTTTACTTTGTGCTGGAATATAAATAGTAACAATTCTTTTGATATTATTTTTCGTACCAATATTATTGCCATTGCCATTAAATACAGCAACACCATTAGAAGGAGTTGAACTCCAGCCGTAAGAGTTTCCATTTATTGTATAACTTCCACTGCTAATGGTTCCTGATTTAATTTTTACAGAAGAGCCTAGCATTTTTAATGAAACATTTAATTTTTCAAACCATTCTTCATCGGTTAATTTACCTTCTCCCTCATAGTAAACAGTTGTACTAACTTTTACTTTATTTTGTTCCCAAGTTTTAATAACAATACCCCTAGATGAATTGTCGATGTAAATTTCAGGTGATTTTGTAGTGCTAATTTCCTGACTAACTTCTTTTGATTTTACATCTTCCATTTCTGCATTCACTTTTGCATTTTGCGAAATTTGTCCTTCACCATTTATTGCTGATCTTAGTTCAGCAAACCTAAAACTACTAACTCTTGGTGCTGATGGAAGTGCAGAATAGTTTTGTGCGAAAGTAGAAGTGAAGAAAGCAATTGCAAAAAGCATTGCTGCTGCTTTACCAAATAATTTTTTAGTGTTCATTTTATTTTTTTTAAATACTTAAGAAATAAGTGCGGGTTGTATCTATTGGTCCGCGGGTTTGTTTAAATCGATTGTTGGTTTTGTTCATCTCCAGCTGCAGCTGCTTTAGAACAGTTAATTTTTGTTGATATAGATTAATGAGTTGATCAAGTAAATCATTATTTATTCCATGCTTTGCAATGGTTGATTTAATATTCTTTTCTTCTTTCTCCATTAACTTAATCTGCGTATTAAAATCTTTAAAATATTCAGCACTTTCTGCATACATCGGCATAGTACTGATTCTTGCTTTTTGAAGATTGATCACCTGAATAAAGCTCGATTCGAAATTTTTGAGTGTATTATTTTCTGATGCAAGCAATGCAGAATTATCAAAATTTGATTTAGCTTTTTTAGAATTATTTGTTTTTGAACCAACTACTTGAGTATTATTATTACTCGTTAGAACAACTGGTTCAATTGCTTTTTTAGTTTCTATATTTGATGGTGCTTCTTTTTTTATAATTGGTGCATTTGCACTTAAGTTATTTTGTTTGAGTGAAGTAGTTTTTGGTTGATTTAAAATATACCAACTACCTGCACCTGCCAATGCAATTACACAAGCCGCAACTGCCCAACGGAATATTTTTATTACCGGAACAGTTTTTTGTATTGGTTTAATTTTTTGTTCAATACTATTCCAAAGCAATGCAGACGGCTCATCGCTATCTAATTGCGCTTTGTTGTTTTGAATATATTTTTTAAACTCATCCATGTATTAATAAATATTTTGTTATGCGCTCTTTTAGTAATTGTTTTGCTCTATGGTACTGACTCTTGCTTGTTGATTCACTTATATTCAACTCTTGTGCTATTGCTCTGTGCGAATAATCTTCTACTACATAAAGGTTAAAAACCTGCTTGCAACCATCGGGTAGTCCTTTAATTTCTTGGTGAATAATGCCTATATCAACGGTCTTCCACCATTCTGTTTCTTCCTCTGGAATATTTTCTAAATTTCCTTCATCTACAACCGTAACAACAATGTTTTTTTTGGTGTATTTGATACATTCATTTACTACTATTCTTTTAAACCATCCCCCAAACTGATCTGCTTCTTTTAATTGATGTATTTTATTAAAAGCTATGATAAACGCATCCTGTAAAAGATCTTCAGCATCATTTCTGGTTGCTGCCATTCTGATGCAAATATTAAACATTGCCTTACTATATTGCTGGTACAGCCAAGCCTGAGCCGCTGCATCTCCTTTGCAGGCCTTTTTTACAACAGCCGTTTGTATGGTAAGTGCCTGTTCCAATCAGTCTTCTTATATAAGAGTGGGATTTTAGTAAAAGGTTGGAATAAGGGCTAAACTATTTTTAAAAATCAGCTAAAACTGGCTTATTCTGCATAATATCCTCAATTTTAAGCATTATATCAGGAGATAATAATGGCAGTACTTCTAGCGCCTTTAAATTATCTATTAGCTGCTCTTTTTTAGTAGCACCAAGAATTGCAGTAGTTACATTTGGATTTTTTATACACCAAGCTATACTTAAAGATGCCAAGGAAACACCCAATTCTTTAGCCAGTGATTGTAATTTTTTTACTTTCTCAATTTTCTCTTCTACATATGTTTTTTCTTTTAGCCAATCAAACCCCTCTACTGCTAACCTGCTTCCTGCAGGAATTCCATCATTGTATTTGCCAGTGAGCAAACCAGATGCTAAGGGACTCCAAATAGTAGTTCCCAAACCTACATTTTTAAATACTTGTAGGTAATCGTTTTCTATTTTATTTCTTTCAAATAAATTGTATTGAGGTTGTTCCATTGATGGCCCTATTAATCGGTACGACTGTGCCACTCTGTGAGCTTCCATTATTTCTACACCACTCCATTCGCTGGTACCCCAGTATAATATTTTCCCTTGTTGAATAAGTGTGTTCATTGTAAACACTACTTCTTCTATTGAGACTGATTTATCGGGGCGGTGACAATAATATAAATCGAGGTAATCTGTTTGTAAACGGTTTAAAGCTTCATTACAGGCTTCTGTAAGGTGTTTGCGACTTAATCCGGTTTGATTGGGTTTGTTTTCTTTACCTCTCCAACCAAAAAATGCTTTTGAAGAAAGAACGTATGAACTACGTTCCCAATTTTTAGATGATAAAACTCTACCCATCATTTTTTCACTCTCGCCCAATGCGTAAACCTCTGCATTATCAAAAAAGTTAATGCCATTTTCGTAGGCAATACCCATCAATTCATCTGCACTAGTATCTTTAATTTGTTTATGAAATGTAACCCAACTTCCGAAGCTTAAAACACTTAGTTGAAGTCCTGTTTTGCCCATTACTCTGTATTCCATGGTGAATTATGAATTATGAATTAAAAATTATGAATTATTGTTTTATAGGACTCGCTGTACTATCTGGCAAGATAATATAACTCCCTTGTTGTAACTTATTGTAAGTAATCCTTGTTAATTCTTGATTAGAAATAAAACCTTCTTTGGCAAATACTACTTGACGAGGTTCTCGTTGAGATACTGTTACAAATTTATCGGTATAAAACGTACCCAATGTTTGATCCCAATACAACTCACTAGTAGTAAGCGTATCACCATTTACTCTAATAATAATAACACTATCTCTCAAAAATATTTTTCTATCCTGCTCTAAGTATCTGCCATATTTGGCAAATAGTCTTGTCCCTACTTTGGCGCTGTCGTCATAAAATTCTACGTACAACGATTTTGGAAATTCCGATTTTAATGCACTATCTCCTTGGTACCTTAATAACAGTGGAGCAGTTAATTTAGCTTTCATTTTTCCGTCGGTGCTTAAATAGCTAACAATGTTTATACCTTCTTCAATTCCTGGCCTTTTTTTGCCTAATTTTTTTACTTCATTCACATCGTTTTCGCAACCAATCATAAAAAAGCAGCCCATAAAAAAGGCTGCAATACATTTATTTGTATGATTGAAGATGTTAATCATATTTACGTTTAATAAACCAAGTGTCGTTTAAACTAAATCCAAAAGTAAATTGAAAAAACGATTCGGTAATATTATTTACACTAGAACCTCTTTTGCCAAATTGAAACGCTGTTTGAAGAACGGTAAATTGAGTTTCATAAGCTCTCCATTTGCGTATAGGGAAACCAGCGCCAAGTGATGCACTCGTTGTTTTTAATCCATTGCCATCTGCATTGATGTAGTCTTCGCCAAAATTAAATCCAAATCGATAATTTACATTATTAAAGTAGTTGCGTGTTGCTTGAGGGTTAGGACTAATTTGTCCGCCTATTTTTAATAACCAGCTATTACTTAAAGCATTATCGGGTTTGTTGTAAAAGCGATAATTTTGCCATTGCGTAGTAGTAAATTCAACTCCAAAAGACCATAATTCAAAAAGTCCTCTTGTATTGCTTACTGTTTTATGTAATACTATTCCTGCTTCGTAAGTTGCAGGCATTGTTAATTTTCCTTTGATATTATCTTGTCTATAAATACTATCAATAGTTATAATATTTCCAATAGCAGATGTTGTAAAAGTTTCAACTGTTGATGATTGGTTGGCAGTATAATTTTGCTTGAGGTTTGCAGTTCCACCAAAACGCAATAAATAGTTTTGTGTTGATTTAGTTATTTTATTTTCAACTTTATATATCGAAAATTCATATTGAAGGCCAAGGTGTAAAAAAACGCCACCGATATTAGTCTTTGATGATGAGTTTGAATTATTGTAAGCAACAGTATCGTTCAAAAAAACTTTTTTAGTACTAAGGTCTTTTTTACCAAATCTGTAACCTGTATTAAATCCAACATGTAAATTTTTCCATTTTTTTCCAATTCCAATAAAAGCCTCATTTAAGCCTCCATTTCCTTCATAATTTGTTCCAATACTATCACCAGCTCTTCTTTCTCTAGAAGAAACATTATAATCAATTGTACTAATAGGTTTTAAACCAAAAGCCATACCTAAGCCTTTTGTTTTGTTCAATGGGAAGCCTACAGCTAAGTATGCAGGAATAAAATAAATAGAACTAAATGAACCTGATGGGTTATTACTTTTTAAATTTCTAGAATCTATTGTTAATGCCACATCATAGGAAATCATGTAAAATGAGCCATATGTTGCTGGGTTATTAAAATTTACTGATTGGCCCACATTATTACTTAAACCATCGGAGTATGCGGCCTGAATACCTCCCATTCCTCTATTAATAATATGGTTAGCGCCAGATAAATTACCAATTCCAAATCTAGAAAAGGGGGAGTTAACTTGAGCAGTTGAACTAAAAACGATGAAGATTAAACTAACCACATAAGCCAGCCTACCTGTTATTGTACTCACTAATTGCATATAAGCCTTTAAAAATTAGGTTTGGGTCGGCAAATATCCTGTTTTTTAACTGAGGTACAAAAAAAGCTATATCTCCACCGGTTAATAGCACGTTAAAGTTGCTGTATTTTAACGAGTAAGCGTCAATTATTCCATCTATTTCTTTAGCCATTCCTAAAATAACCCCACTTAGTAGGTTGGTTTTGGTATCATAGCCGATTAACGGGAAATTGTTTTCGGGCTTTACAATTGGCAAAAGAGCAGTGAACTCGTTCATCGATCTAAAACGCATGCTCATACCAGGAGAGATACTTCCCCCTAAAAATTCATGCTGGTTGTTGATAAAGTTATAGGTAATACAAGATCCCAGAGCTATTGCTAAATTATGTTGCTCAGGAAACAAATGAACTGATGCCGAAACCAATGCCAATCTATCAGCACCAATGGTTTCGGGCTTCCCTACAGGAGTTGTAATTGGTAATTTGCTAGAATATGATAGTTTATGAAAACGAGTTTTTGAGCTCAATAAAACCTCCATTTCTGGGGGATGTATAATAACCGACGATAAAATGCTCTTTGTAGGCTGATATTCATCGATCAATTGCTCAATCGTATTTGTGCTAGCGTCTTGTAAAACAATTTCTTTAATAAATTCAGGTCCATTAAAAATGGCTGCTTTTAATCGAGTATTTCCAAAATCAAAACAAATGGTTATTTCCATAATTGTGCTTAAAAACCAAAGTTAATAGCATTTTGACCTAGTTAATGTTACTTATAAATTAAACATTCGCAAAAAATCAGATTGATGCAAAGTTTTCGGTTCTTTGGGGTACAATTTTTAAAAAATGTTTATTTCTGGTTTCACCATTATAAAAAATGCGATTATTAACGATTATCCTATTGTTGAAGCGGTGAAATCTATTTTACCATTAATAGATGAAATGATTATTCTAGTTGGAGATTGTTCAGACGATACTTTGGCTTTAATGGAATTGATTAAAGATCCCAAAATTAAAATTCATCATTCGGTTTGGAATTCAGCCTTAAGATCTGGAGGAACAGCTTTGGCAGATGAAACTAATAAAGCGTTTCAACTAATTAATCCTGCTAGCGATTGGGCATTTTATATTCAGGGAGATGAAGTTGTTCACGAGCAATATCATCAAGCAATTAGGCAAGCATGTTCTCAATACAAATCCGATAAAAGAATTGAAGGATTATTGTTTAAATATTTGCACTTTTATGGTACATACGATTATGTAGGCGATAGTAGAAAGTGGTATAGTCACGAAGTGCGCATTATTAGAAACGATAAATCAATCAGAGCTTATAAGGATGCACAAGGCTTTAGAAGGGGCGAGCAGAAGTTGAATGTTAAGGCAATTGATGCTTATATTTATCATTATGGTTGGGTAAAAGATCCAACTCAAATGATGAAAAAACGAAAACATGTAAGCAAACTTTGGGATGAAGATGAAGCTCTTACTGATTTTTTAGCCAGCCCAGATTACTTTGATTTTAATCAGTTCGATTCATTAGAGAAATTTAAAGGTACACATCCTGCCGTAATGCAGAAGCGCATTGACCAAAAACATTGGCATATTGAATTAGATACAACTAAAAAACATTTTTCTTTAAAAGATAAGTTGCTATATCAATTCGAAAAGTTAACAGGCAAAAGATTATTTGATTTTCGCAATTATAAATTGCTATCATAATTGGGGGAGCTAAATGTTTTCCAGCAAAATACTATTGGCCAAACATGCAAGAATACTCCATACTGATAATTGAGTGTACATTCCACCAAACAGCTTGCCGCAATGGCTATCGTCCATGTAATTAAGAATATATTTTTTCGTTTCCATCCTATATAAGCTGGGTAAAAAAGCCAAATAGTAAAAAGTATTGTGCCCAACCAACCAGATCCTAGCCACCAAAATAACCACTGATTAAATGGCCAACCAAATTTGGTAGAAGAGCCAATATATTGTTCCGAAAAGTTATTTTGTAAAGTTGATGGAATAGCTGCCCAACCAATTGATTCAATTTTTTTCTGGACAATCATTTTCCAACTAATATTATTTATTGCACGCCTAACTCCATCCGAATAACTACTATCATACTGTTGACTATTGTATTGTTGCCAGTCGAAAATTGTGTATGCTATTTTTTGTTTGGCAGTGGGGATGCTAAAAACCAACATCAAAACAACTGAAATTCCTCCCAACATTTTCCAAACCAACTGTTTTTTATTTGGAGTTGAAATAGTTATAAATGAATTTAGTAAATAACCTGTAACTATTATCAAAGCCATAACCCATCCAGTTCTTACAGCCAAAAATAAAACACATGTTGCCAAAATAAGGAATACGATTTTGTTGGTTTTTGTTTTAATATTTAGTGTTAATAATAGCAATAATGCACTGCATAAAAAAATACTAAACCGCACATGATCATTGTCCATAAAAACAGGCAACGACTTTCCGTTTCCATATCCTACAATTGCTTGTTTTGAGTAAAGTAAAAACCATCCAATTGGATAAAGCAATGCAATTAAAGCAACAATGATCCAGATTGGAATAATCTTTTTAGCCAACAAATTTTTATCAAAATAAGTAGCTGCTAATCCTGCAATAGGGTATGCACAAAATGTAAGTAGTAGTTGATAATTTTTTTCGTTGCTAAGGTCCTGCCAAGCACCAGTAAAAAAAAGCACTAAAGGTGCCAAACACCAAAGCAATAGGTTGTTTTTTAAAACAAATTTTTTCCATTCATTTGGGTTTAGTAAAAAGAATACAACCCATAAACCCGTGGCAATAGAAAGCAATGCCCTGCTCCATAATAATCCTGCCAATAGCAAAATCATTAGTGCTGTAATAATATTTTTTCGGTTTAACTTCATTTAGATGGCATAAATTTACATTTACCTGATTGTATATGTGGGATCAATTATTAACAGGCATTATTAAGGGCGATCATAAATCGCTGGCAAGGTCTATTTCATTGGTAGAAAATGAAGTGGATGGCTATGAATATTTTTTGCAACAATTACCGACAGGCAACGCAGCAGTAATTGGTATTACTGGTCCGCCAGGTGCCGGTAAAAGCACTATTGTAGATGCGTTAATTGGACAATGGACAAAAAACGGTAAAAAGGTTGCGGTGCTTTGTGTAGATCCATCATCTCCATTTAATTTAGGTGCATTATTGGGCGATAGAATTAGAATGAGCGAGTGGTACAATCACCCCAATGTATATATTCGTTCATTGGCAACAAGAGGTTCTTTAGGTGGACTACATCCATCAATCATAGAAATTACAGCTTTATTGCAAGCTGCACCATTCGATCATATTATTGTTGAAACCGTTGGAGTAGGGCAATCAGAAATAGAAATTGCAGGCTTGGCAGATACAACAGTTGTAGTAATGGTTCCCGAAGCAGGAGACGAAGTTCAAACAATGAAGGCAGGGTTGATGGAGATTGCCGATATTTTTGTTGTAAATAAAAGCGATCGTCCAGATGCGGATGCATTTGTCAGAAATTTGCGATTAATGTTAGCACCTGCATTTAATCAACAAAAAAAAGTCGCAATTTGTAAAACAGTAGCTACTAATAAACAGGGTATTGAAGAATTGGCAACTGAAATTGATTCAATAGCATCAACTGAGAATAATCGCAAACAATGGTTAATGACCGAAAGAGTGTATCAATTAATACAGCGCCATAAAATGAAAAATATTGATAAGGCTGTTATAAAAAAGCAATTGGCAAATTCCATAGTGCAACCAGGGTTTAACTTATTTAATTTTACGCAACAGTTTCTGAAAGAGTAATCATTTAAATAGGTAAATAAACGATGAAAGAACCAGTTGAAGATATCTCCGTTGTAATTGCAACATTTAATGGAGAAAAATATTTGAGGCCACAGATAGATAGTATTTTAGCTCAATCATATGCTCCTAAAGAGATTATAGTTATTGACGACTGTTCTGTAGATAATACTATGAATATATTAAGAGGCTACGCTTTGTTAGATAAGCGATTCAAAATAATTCAGAATGAAACTAATCTAGGGTACATTAGGAATTTTGAAAAGGGCATGCAAATAGCAAGTTGCGCATTAGTTGCGTTAAGTGATCAAGATGATATATGGTTACCCAATAAACTAAAAACTCTTTATAGCCATATTGGCGAGTATTTGCTTGTGTATAGTGATTCAGAATTAGTAGATGCAGCTGGCAATATGCTGAATAAAAAAATGTCTCATATTAAAAATCAAATTGCCTACTCTAGCTGTTTAATGTATACTATTGGAGCTTGGGCGCCTGGGCATTCGATGTTGATGAAACGAGAATTGATTGAGAAATGCCTTCCTTTTCCTTCACAGGTAACACACGATTTCTGGCTAGGCTTTGTTGCAACCTGTTACAGCAAAATTCAATATGTTAATGAGCCACTGGTTTATTATAGGCAACATAGTGATAATGCAATTGGCGCTAATACCAAACAGTCCCCCAAAATAAAATATACTCGTTCCCGAAAATTGAAAAAAATACGTGAAAGGATGAAGTTATTGTACGAAAAGTGTCCTGTAGAAAATGTAAAAGAAAAACAAATTCTTAAAACAATCCATGAAAGCTATCAAAGTTTTTCTTTGCAAAATAATTGGAAAAGGATGTCTACTTTTTTTAGATATAGAAATCTCATTTTAGCGTACAAAAAAAAATCGGAACTAATGAAAATTCTTTTTAGTTTAAAACTTTTTTTTAAGATAGACTAACGGTTAATCATACTTATAAAGGCACTAATAATAAATTTAAAATTATTTTTAATGTTGGTTAATAAAGGTATTGGTAGTTGTTCTAGAGGGCCATCAAATTTTTCACCTCTTCTTAAATAATATTTTGAAGCAGTACTAGAGGTAATTCCCCACTTAGCAATAAAAGTGTAATAACCCTTGTTCCGCTTTACCCTTTTAACGGAGATGGAACCAAAGTGGTAAACCCTGCTTTTTTCAATTCCCTTGAAAAGGCGTACACCAATTTGCCAAAGTTTCATAGAAAAGTCTGGATCTGAATACATTCCGGGACTAAATTCTATACTGTAGCCGCCAACCATATCCCAAATGTCTTTGTGAACAATATTGGGAGGCCAAGTGGCACCATTCCAGTCTTGCATAGGGAAACTGTTGAATTCTTTTAATAAATTACTTTCATTAAAATCTAGAGGGCTTGTTCCGAAATTTTTTTCAATAGAACAATTACTTTGTTTATTAATTTCAATCGCAGTGGCAGAGAAGAAAAAATATTTATGACCAATTCGTATTATTTCTTCTTGTAATGGTAAATCCCAATCAGGACAAACATACATATCATCATTAATGTATAATAAATAATTGGTGGAGGCCATTGTTCTACAACTATTGAGTGCATAACAAACACCAATATTTTCTGCGCTATGAGAATAACTAATGTCGGCTTGTGATTTTACCCAGTCCAATGTTCCGTCAATCCCTTCATTAATATGAACAATAATCTCATGTTTTAAAGCTGAATTTTTTCGAATACTTTCAATACACAATTTTAGAAAAGGTAAATTATTCCAGCTAGGTATCATAATGGAGAATACTGATTCTAAATTTGCCTTCTCCTGATGTTTTATTATATTTACATTTACCATTTCCCTTCAATTATATTTTATCACTTCTTTCATTCCCCATAATTAAGGCTGAAGGTGGATTATTTTTTTTATCAACTTCGTAATGTGCGTATTTCTTTTTTGCTCTTAATGTTGTTTTTTCGAGAATGCCTAGCCAATATAGCAAATAGATGATTGGAGTTATTGGGAAACGCAAGAGATCATAATAATATCGTTCTCTTGTGTAAGCAAGTTTTACCATTTTCTCCAAAAAAAAATCGGAATGTTTTTTAGCTATATATCGATGAATTTCTACAAACATTTTATTCTTATCGAAGCCAGATACCATTGAGTTTTTTAAAATACGGTAATAAAATAATTTTTCTTTTATAAAGTGAAAACGAAACCCGTTTTTAGATGCGTTGATCCAAAATTCCCAATCTTCAAATCCATAATAAGGCATTGCTTCATCATACCCATTGTTTTGGGTCCATACATCTTTTCTATATATTGCACAAGCGTCTGCGCAGTTTCCTGTAACAATTCCTAAATCGTTGAATGGACGGACTTTATATTGTCGTTTTTTAATTGAAGTGTCACCAAAGAATGTAGGAGAGGCATAAACTATATCATATTGATTGCTTTCTAAAAACGGAATAGCTTTATTAATATATTCGGGATTTATTTTATTGTCGGCATCTAAAGGGAGAATGTACTTGCCAACTGAGAGGCTAACTCCTGTATTACGAGCTTTTCCTGGTCCTCCATTTTTTTGTTGAATAATATTGTAATTCATTTTTTTAAGACTATCTAGTTTTTGAAGTGTTTCTATATCTGTAGAACCATCATCAACTATAATAATCTCAAAAGAGTAATTGATTTTAGTATGATCAATACTATCTAAAGTTTCTTGGATATATTGTCCATGATTATATAATGGAATAAAAATACTTACTA
>Ga0209591_10005221_pt1 | contig 14537 bp, 12 predicted proteins | sample MAT01_FD_187207 | JGI IMG/M metagenome (GOLD analysis project Ga0209591, IMG submission 187207) | Freshwater microbial communities from Lake Fryxell liftoff mats and glacier meltwater in Antarctica - MAT-01 (SPAdes) (version 2) | ecosystem: Environmental > Aquatic > Freshwater > Ice > Liftoff... | reverse complement strand
CTACGCCGCTGGCCGCAGCTGTCCCACCGCCGACACCTCCGGTTGAAGCCCGGAAGCTCACGACGCCGGCCGAGCAGGAGCAGACAAGCCCCGGCGTTGTGCCTACGACGCCGCCACCGTTGCCGCCGGGCTGTAGCCCGTGCGGAATGTCACTACTCTACCTAGATCGACAGGAGCCATCGCATGCCCCTCCCCAGCCTGGAGGCGATCCTCGGCAGCGAGGACGCGGCCGCGCAGACGCACCTGTTCGGCCCCGACCGTGATGGTCGGCTGCCCCTGAGCCCCGCGCAGCTGCGCGACGAGCCCAGCGGCAATCTCTTCGGCCTCACCCAGAATGTCGCGATGGGCTGGGACCCCGACGAAGTGAACCGCAAGCAGTTCCTGATCGTCAGCACCCACGGCGGCGTCCGCGCCGAGGACGGCTCCCCGGTCGCCCTCGGCCTCCACACCGGGCACTGGGAGCTAGGCCTACTGGTGCGCGAGGCCGCCGCGACCCTGCGCGCCGAGGGCGCCATGCCCTTCTCCGTCACCTGCTCGGACCCATGCGACGGGCGCACCCAGGGCACCAGCGGCATGTTCGACAGCCTGCCCTACCGCAACGACGCCGCCATAGTGATGCGCCGGCTCATCCGCTCGCTGCCCACCCGCCGTGGCGTGATGGGCATCGGCACCTGCGACAAGGGCCTGCCGGCCATCCTAGTGGCCCTAGCTGGCTGCGGCGACCAGCCCGCCATCGCGGTCCCCGGCGGCGTGACGCTGCCCGTGCTCGGCGCCGAGGATGCCGGCAGCATCCAGACCATCGGCGTGCGCTACGCCAACGACCTGATCAGCCTGGACTACGCGGCAAGCATGGGCTGCCGGGTCTGCGGCTCGGCGGGCGGCGGCTGCCAGTTCCTCGGCACCGCCGCCACCGCCCAGGTGGTCGGCGAGGCCCTGGGCCTCTCGCTGCCACATTCAGCTCTGGCCCCCTCGGGCGAGCCGGTCTGGCTCGACATGGCCCGCCGCTCGGCCCTGGCCCTGCTGCGCCTGGAGGCCAAGCGCATCCCGCTCGCCCGCATCCTCACGGCCGACGCCTTGGAGAACGCGATGCTTGTCCACGCGGCCGTCGGCGGCTCGACGAATCTCCTGCTCCACATCCCGGCTATCGCCTACGCCGCCGGCCTGCCGCTGCCCTCCGTCGCCGACTGGCAGCGGGTGAACCGGGCCACCCCGCGTCTGGTGGACGCCCTGCCGAACGGCCCGCGCAACCACCCCACGGTGCAGGTCTTCATGGCCGGCGGCGTGCCCGAGGTGATGCTGCACCTGCGGGAGATGGGCCTGCTCAAGCTCGACGCGCTCACCGTGAGCGGGCAGACGCTGGGCGAGAACCTCGACTGGTGGGCGCAGAGTGGGCGCCGCCGGATCGTGCGGGAGCGTCTGGGGGCCGCCGGCCAGGTCGATCCCGACCATGTGATTATGGGTCCCGACGCGGCCCGCGCCGCCGGCCTCACCTCAACGACGGTCTTCCCGGTCGGCAACCTCGCCCCCGAGGGTTCGGTGGTCAAGGCCACTGCGATCGACTCCGCCCTCGTCGGCCCCGACCAGGTGTATCGCCACCGTGGGCCAGCGCGCGTCTTCACCAGCGAAAAGGCGGCGATGCGCGCCATCAAGGGGCAGAGCGAGCGCGCGGTGCAGCCCGGCGAGGTGCTCGTGCTAGCCGGGGTTGGCCCCTTGGGTACGGGCATGGAAGAGACGGCCCAGGTGACGATTGCGCTCAAGATGCTGCCCTGGGGCAAGCACTGCCCGCTGCTCACCGACGCGCGCTTCTCTGGCGTCTCCACGGGCGCCTGCATCGGACACATCGGCCCCGAGGCCCTGGCGGGCGGGCCGATTGGCCGCCTGCGCGACGGCGACCTGGTGGAGATCGTCATCGACCGGCTGAACCTGACGGGCAGTGTGGCCTTCCTCGGCCCCGAGGGCCTGGAGCTAGCGCCGGACGCCGCCCAGGCGCTGCTGGACGCCCGCCCGCCCCACGCGGAGCTCGCGCCCGACCCTGGGCTCCCCGACGATACGCGCCTCTGGGCGGCCCTGACGGCGGCCAGTGGCGGTGCCTGGCGCGGCTGCATCTACGACGTGGACCGCATTATCGCCCTGCTGCAGGCAGGCGCGGCCGCTGAGAAGGTCTAACCCGCAATAGCCGATAGCCGATAGCCGATAGCCGATACGTATTTCATTGCGGCAGTGTGCGCTGCGCGTATGGGGGTCTAACACGATGAGCACAGGACTGGCCGGGCAGGTTGCCCTGGTCACCGGGGCGGGCGCCGGCATCGGCTACGCGGTCGCCCAGGCGCTGGCGAGTGTGGGCGTGCGTGTGGCGTTGAACGACATCGACCCCGCGCTGGCCACAGCTGCGGTCGCCCGGATCGACGCCCAGCTGGGGCTCCCGCAGGCAGTCGCCTATCCGTGCGACATCGCCGATGTCGCCGCGCTGCGAGCCATCGTCGCTCGGGTAAGTGCCGAGCTGGGTGGCCCCCACATCTGCGTCGCCAACGCCGGGATCACTTGCTTCGAGGCCTTTCTCGACGCCGAGCCAGAGCGCTTCGACCAGCTGATGGCGGTCAATCTGAGGGGCACCTACTTCACGGCCCAGGCCGCCGCGCGGGCGATGATCGGCCAGGGGATCGCCGGGCGAATCGTGCTGACCGCGTCGGTGACCGGCCTACGGGTGGTGACGGGCCTTGGTGCGTACGGGGTCTCGAAGGCGGGGATCATAGCGATGGCCCGGGCCCTGGCGCTCGAGCTTGGGCCGCACCACATCACGGTGAACGCGGTCGCCCCCGGCGCCACCGTCACCGAGCGCACGCTCACCGAGACGCCGAACTATGCCGAGGACTGGGCTGCGGTCACCCCCACGGGGCGCCCCGCCCAGGGCGCCGACATCGCCGCCGCAGTGCGCTTCCTGGTCTCGCCCGAGGCCGGTCAGCTCACGGGGCAGACCCTGGTGGTCGACGGCGGCTGGTCGCTCGCGGGGCCGCTGCCGGACGAGTATTAAGGGCGTGCAGCGGCGCGTGGGCGCTCGCGCACCTGGTGTGGCAGGGCAAGCGGGCCGTTAGCGCTGTGCCTCGATGGCGGGTTCGGGCGGTGGCGCAAGCACCGGCTCTTGCATTAGTGTGGCTACTTCAGCCCGGTGACGATTCGGTTTACGTTGGTGCGGAAGAAGTCGAGGTAGGTACCAGCCTCGCCGCCCTCGTCGCCAAGCGAGTCGACATACAGCTCGTTGACCTTCACGCCAGACTCGGCGGCCACCTGCTCGATGAACTTGGGGTTGTTGCTGGCCTCGGCGAAGATCGTCGGCACCTGTGCCGTCTTGATCGTCTCCACCAGTGCGGCCAGCTGCTTGGCCGAGGTCTCGGCCGCCTCGGTGCTGCCGCTGGGGATCACCGTGCCAAGCATCTGGAAGTTGTAACGGCTGGCGAAGTAGCCCATCGCGTCGTGGGCGGTGACAAGCTTGCGCCGCTCGGGGGGGATGGTCGCCAGCTCCTGCTCGGCCCAGGCGTCCAGCTCATTCAGCTGCGCCTTGTAGCTGGTGGCGTTGGCGTCGAGGGTCTCGCCGCCCGCTTCAAACGCGCTGTCGATGGTGCCCAGCGTGAGCCCTTGGGAGAGGTCGAAGACCGGCCGGGTGCCGCCGGCGTTGGCGATCAGCTCGTCGAGCCAGCCCTCAAACCCGGCGCCATTCTTGAAGACCGCAGCGGAATCGGCCACCTGCTTGACGTTATCGGGGGTCGGCTCAAACTCGTGCGGGTCGCCATTGCGCGCCACCAAGCCGACAATGGTCACCCGGTTGCCGGCGATGGCGCCGAGCACGTCTTCGATCTGGGTGGTCGTGGCGATCACCGTGAGCGCGGCGGGGGCGTTTGCAGCTGGGGCGGTGGTAGCTGCGGTCGCGGCCGGGGCCGTGGTGGGCTAGGCCCTGGGCTGGCTGCCGCAGGCGGCGAGCAGCAGGAGCGTCAGCAGAATGAGGCCACGTAGGCGCACGCTGGCGAAGCTGATCATGATAAAGATACTCCTCGTATCGCTTTCGATTGATACAGACTATCATCAGGTCGCCATTCTGTCAATATTGCGAGCATCTATCATCCAATCATGGGACAATCGGGCCAACCAGCCAGATCGCGGCGCCAATCAGCTCGCATCCGAACCCACAGCTGACGCTGGCTGGTCAATGAACGAGCGGGCGAACGCTACATAAGCATACGCATCGACAAAACTGCTCACCAGGCCGAGTGAGGCGCGCAGCGCCCCCGTCGTCTTGCCCGCGATGCGCTGCAGGAACTGCTCGTAGCTGAGCTGATCATTGTTACGGAAGCAGGGCTCAAGCTCCGCACGCGTAAGCCCCAGCGCCGCCTCGCGCGCGCCTGGGTTACAGTGGCACCCGGCCCGCAGCGAGATCCGCGCACGGTTTGCCAGCTGTTCCAGCTGGTAGCAGTCGTGCAGCTGCGCATCAGGATCAACGAAGTTAACCTGGATCGTGCCACCGCGCCGATCCGTGCTGGCAGGGCCATAGAGCTGGACTAGTGGCAGGCCGTTGCTGTGCCGTAGCGCCACCAGCTGGTCGATCAGCCAGCCAGTCAGGCACAGCACCCGCGTGTGAATCGTTGCGATGCCGACCGACGCGATCAGGTGCAGCCCGTCGTCGACGGCGGGAATGCTCAGATAGTTGACGGTGCCGTCCTCGAAGCCGGCCGGGCCGGGCGTGAGGTAGTGTCCGTCGGCTACCACCGATGAGAAGGTGAGCGTTCCGCCGGCGTACCACGGGCGGCGCAGCTTCGCGGCTGCATGCTTCCGCACCAGCAGGCAGCCGAGGCCGGTCGGGTAGCCGAAGATTTTGTAGAACGAGATGGACACAAAGTCGGGCTGCCAGCGGCCCAGGTCGAGCTGGTTGGTGGGCGCGAACGCCGCCGCGTCCAGCAGCACATCCCAGCCGCGTGCGTGCGCCGCGTCGATCCACTCAAGCGGATGCTGGACCCCGGAGAAGTTGGACTGCGCTGGGTAGGCGAACAGGTTATTGCGCCCCGGCTGGGCCTGGTCGAGCGCGGCCAGAACCGCACATGGGTCGGTGCGCAGCTCTGGGGCCACAACCGGAATGTAGGCTGTCTGCGCGCCGCCGGTGCGGGCGAACTCGCGGATGCCGTTCACCGAGTTATGGTTATCCGCCGTCAGCAGATAGGTATCGCCCGCCGCGAATGGGTAGGCCTCGCCGATGAGCTTGAGCGCGCCGGTGGCGTTTGGCGTGAAGATCACCATGTACTCGTGCGGCGACGCGTTGAAGTAGCGCAGGACCGACTCGCGGGTGCGCTCGACCAGCGCGGTCATCGCCAGCGAGGTGAGGTTCTTGGAGTGCGGGTTGCCGAACACCTCGCCGCTCAGGCGCCGCATGTGGTCGCGCAGCTGGGACTCGGCGTACAGGCTCCCGCCGGTGTAGTCCAAATACACGTGGCCCTGCTGGTCCAGCCGGGCGTACTCGGTCGCACGTAGCTCGTCCAGCACGGTCGTCGTAGCGTAGGCCGGAAAGTCGCGCTGAAACTGCTGGAATGCAGCCGCGCGCTGCCCGTTGTGCGGGCGCTGCTGCGGCGTGCTGGCCGCGTGCTGGCCGCGCACAGCGGGCGCGGGGCGGGTGATCAGGCGGTTGAAGATCGTGCCGAGGCTGGTCATTGGGCTGCTCCTGCGCTTGCTGTATGGTACGCAAGCTAAGTATGGCAGGAGCAGCTACGCGGCGCGTCCCAGAAAGCGGGTTATTTTCCCAAGTTGAGGCGGGCTTGGGCCAGCGCAAATGCCTGCATCAGCTGCGCACTCGTCTCCAGGATGCGGCGCTGCCAGGCGTCAGCGCTTGTGCAACCCGCGTCGCACCACAGCTCGCCAAGCGTGCCGCGCTGCCCGGCAGCGGAGACCATGTGCGTGCGGCCCTGCTTGTCGATGGACGACCGACGACCGACGATGCGCGGACGGTCGTCGGTCGTCGGTCGTCGGTCGTCTGCTGTACTACCCCATCGTCGGCAGCGCGAACGTGAAGCGGCTGCCAACCCCAAGCTCACTCTCGCCCCAGATTCCACCGCCATGCGCCTCGATGATCAGCCGGCTGATGTATAACCCCAGGCCGCTGCCTGCAACAAGGCTATGCCCGCGCGCGCGATAGTGCTTCTCAAACAGATGCTCCAGATCCTGTGGGTCGATGCCGTTACCCTGATCCGCGACCGAGACTAGCGCACGCTTGCCGTCGCGGTAGACACGCACACGCACCGGGCTTTCCGGGGGCGAGAACTTCAGCGCGTTGGTGAGCAGATTCACCAGCACGCGCTCGATCTGTGTGGCGTCCACGACGACCGGCAGCTCCAATACGCCCTCCAGCTGGATCTTGGTGTGCTCACCCGGCAGCACTGTCTGGTCGATAATGCGCGTGGCAAGCTGCACCAGGTTGATCGGGTTCTGGCGCAGTGCGCCCTGGCCTGCCTCCAGGCGGCTGCGATCCAGCAGACCCTCGATCATGTCGTTCATGCGGTGGCTGCTCGCGAAGACAATCTGGGCACTGTGGGCCTCGCGCTCCAGGCCCTGCTTTGTCAGTGCGCGCAGCAGCATCTGGGTGCGCCCCATAATCGCCGTCAGCGGGGCGCGCAGATCATGCGAGATCAGGGCGAGGTACTCTTCCTGTGAGCGTTGCAGCCGCCGCACCTCGCTCATGTCGCGGAAGGCCACCACCGCGCCGATGGCCTCGCCATCAATCACGATCGGCGCTGCCGAGAAGGCAGCGGGGAACACGCTCCCGTCCCGCCGCATCAGGACCGCGTCGTCGTCGCGGTAGCTTCTGTCGGAGGGGGTTAGCGTCTGTAGTGGGACGTCTTCTGGTATGATGCGAACGCCATTTGCCGAGCGCATGTCGATGATTGCGTGCGCGTCTTTGCCAAGCAGCTCCGCCTCCGTCCAGCCCAGCAGCTCTTCCCCGGCAGGATTGACAAAGGTAAACTGGCCCGCACGATCAAGCGCATATACGCCTTCGCCCATGCTCTTGGTGATCGCGTTCATAAACGCGAGCTGGCGCTGTAGCTGTTCTGCCAGCTCCTGCTCGCGCAGGCCGGACATCAGCAGCTGCTCGTTGACCGCCAGTATGTCAACCATGTCCTGCTCGTCGCGCTGCTGGGCGGCGGGGTCAGCATTGATTGTGCTGCTCGATTCTGTGTGTGTCGCCATCTTTGCCGTCCTAGTACTCCAACGAAGGTTCACCTGTTGCCGCGTCAGAACGCCAGACCCATGTCACCCTGAGCGGAGCCACAGGCGCAGTCGAAGGGTCTTTGTGGGCGTCCCCGTCAGATTCCTCGCGGAGTTCACCCTCGAGCCCTTCGCTTCGCTCAGGGTAAACTCCGCGAAGGGCTCGGAATGACAGGCCTCTAGCCCAACAATTGCGCCACTGGCCGGTACGTGCGGGTAGCTTCATCCAGCTTGACAGCATAGGTAAGGCTCACGAGCCGCTCAAGCGCGGCTGTCAGACGGGGGCCTTCCGGCAAGCCAGCTCGCCGCGCCAGCAGCTCGGCCGGCGCCTCGCGCAGCTCGATCAGCGCCTGAAGCAGCACCGTCTCCTCGGCGGTGAGCCCCGGATAGGCTGGTCGCCTGCTCCCCTCGCGCAGCTCGGCCGTGTCGACGCCCCCGGCGTGGTATTCATCGAGCGAATCGCGTACGATCATGCCGTGCGGCGTGATCTCGTACAGCATGAGCTCGTTGCTGTGGTTGCTGTTGCGCATCTTGACGACCACAAGGCTTTTCTTGAGCTGCCCCGCGATCTCGACGTAGCGTAACAGGATAATATTGTCGGTCAGGAAGGAAATTACGTAGGGGCTGAAGTTCAGATCGGTGGAGCTCTGCGTGATCTCCATGGTCATCAGCACGGTAATCCCGGTGCCGGTAAGCGCCCCCACCAGCCGGTAAAGCGACTCGCGAAAATCGATCCGAAAGGTCGGCGCCAGCGCCAGCTCGAAGCCAGTCAACGAATCGATCACCACGCGCTTGGCGTCGATCTCTTGCACCGCTGTCCGGATCGCAGCTAGCGTCTCGTCTGGTGACAGGTCGAGCGGACGGATATAGATAATCTTCAGCAGACCGGCTTGCTCCATTGCCGCCAGGTTAATCCCGAGGCTATCGGCCCGCCGCAGGTACTCTTTGGGGTGCTCCTCGAAGACGGCAATCACGCCCGGCTCACCGGACTGTGCCCCGGCTGCGATAAATTGGGCCGACAGCACCGACTTCCCCGCGCCGGAGGGGCCACTCACAAGCACAGCGTCGCCAATTGGGATGCCGCCGCCTACCAGGGCGTCCAGCCCCTCGACGCCGGTGGAGCCGCGCTGGAGCGGCCGCAGGCGCTCTAGCTTATCCACGATGATACTCATACGCGGGTAGACCTGCAGGCCCGCCTCGCTGATGCGGAAGGTATGCAGCCCTGGCATCTGGGCTTGCCCACGCGACTTGACTACTTGCAGTTTACGGACCACGGAGTTGCGGTCGGTGCTCTGGAACAGCGCGATGATGCCGTCCGCCACGGTGAGCACCGGGTTATTTTGAAGAGTATCCATCAGATATTCGCCGACCAGGAACGTCGTGGCCTGCCAGATCGTCAGGTGGATGGCCAGGCGCTGCGTGAAGGTTTGCAGGTCGATCGCGCTTGTTTCGGCGGCAGTTGCTGTGCGCGCGATCGCCTGGAAGGAATCCACGATGACGATGCGCGGATTGTGCGCCTCGACCTGTTGGATCACCTGCTCCAGCACTGCGCTCAAGCCTTGCTTGATCGCGAGGCTGCTCAGGTCGACAAAGTGGACACTCTCGCCCGCCTTGGCGGGGTCGAAGAAAGCCATCTGCTGCTGGTAGCGCAGCATCTTGATCGGCGGCTCGCCCATCACCGTGAAGTACACGGCGGGGCGCGCAGGCGAGGCGTTGGCGAACATGATTTGGTGCGCCAGCGTCGTCTTGCCGGAACCTGGCGTTCCATTGAGCAGATTGAAGGAAAACTCGGGCAACCCACCGCCCAGCACTGCGTCCAGGCCAGGGACGCCCGTCGGCAGCAGCGGGAGCGTCACGCGTTGGGACACACTCATAAGGGGGCTCCCTCTACTTGCGCATCTGCTGCGCCCAACGGGAGCTCCGGCCATGCCTGAGCGATCAGGCGCGTACCGAGCTCCTCGCCAATGAAGGTGAAAAGTAACCCGATGAAGCTGGCAAATGCGGCAACAAGCCGCGTGTGCGCGTCAGCGGCATTGCTACCGCGCAGGGCGCTGTGCAATCCAGGCGGCAGCGTTGGCGATGCCTCCTCGCGTGCGGTGTCGCCCGCCTCTTGGGGCTCCTGCTGCGTGAGGTGGATGGCGCGCCGCCACAGTGCATCGAAGCCCTGTTCGCCCAGGAAGACGGCCAGCCGTACGCGCAGCCGTGCGTAGGCACCTGCCGCCACCAGTGCAAGCGCGTCGGGGCTGGGGGTTTCACCTGACGCAGTGGGGAGCAACCGTCGTGCCAGCTGCTCGGAAAGCGCCGGTATTGGTTGCTGGCTATCCACCTCACCGTCGGCAATACGCACCATAAGCCACTCCTGGTAGCCATGCCGCTCGTGCGGCGCCGACAGAGCCCAGCTACAGCGAGTGGTCGGATGAGGATTCGTGACGCGGGGAAGATGGCGTACACAGTATAGCACGCATGCAAAAGCTCTAGAACCGGGCCTGTTGTCAGGGCGGATGCAACGTCGTCCGACGGCCCTCACCCCCCAGCCCCTATCCCTCAAGGGAGAGGGGAGATTCTGCATCAGGACGGGAGCGGCGCCCCCTCTCCCGCTCAGGGAGAGGGGGTTGGGGGGTGAGGGCCGCGGTAGCCAGAGACGTTGCATCCGCCCCTTGACTCTCAAGCCGGGTTGAAGGTGTAGACTACCTGTAGAGAGCAGCTGATCTGCACCTATGAGCGAGGGCAAGATGACGACCCCGGCGAGCGACTACCTGTTTACGATCCGCGGCATGGACTGCGGCGGCTGCGCGCGCAGCATTGAGCGCGGCGTTGCGCAGCTTGGTGGCGTGCAGACCTGCGAGCTAAGCTTTGCCACCGAGCGCCTGCGCGTCAGCGGCACGGTTGCGCAGAACGCGATCATCGAGCGCGTGCGCGAGCTCGGCTAGGAGGCGGTCGCGCCGATACCTGTGGCCGTGCCAACGCCATCCGCCGCGCCGCCCAGTTTCCTCCAGTTCCTGTTGGCGCGGAATGATACTCGGCTGGCGCTGCTTGGCGCCCTGCTGGTGCTGCCTGGCGTTATTTTGCACGAGCTCCTGGGCTGGGACGCCGTATGGATCAACGGGCTGGCGCTGCTGGCCATGGCGCTGACGATTGTGCCCGTCGCCCGCAGCGCCTGGCGCGCCCTCAGCGTTAGCCGCGAGCTCAACATCAACGCCCTGATGACGCTCGCCGCCGTCGGGGCCGTCGTGATCGGCGCCTACGTCGAGGCGGGCCTTGTGATGGTGCTCTTCGCCATCGGCGAGGCCCTGGAGGGCTACACCTCCACGCGCGCCCGCCACGCCATCAAGAGTCTGATCGAGGTGGTGCCGCAGACCGCGTTGCGCCTGGGCACGGACTGCTGTGAAGCTGGCTGCGAGGAGCGGGTGCCGGTGAGCGAGCTGCGCGTCGGCGATGTGATCGTTGTGCGCCCCGGCGAGCGCATCCCGATGGATGGCACGGTGCGCGCGGGCACCTCGACGGTGAACCAGGCTCCGATCACCGGCGAGAGTCGGCTGATCGAGAAGCAGCCCGGCGCCGAGCTGTTCGCCGGCAGCATCAACGGCGAGGCGAGCCTGGAAGTTACGGTGACGCATCTGGCGGCCGACACCACCATCGCCCGCATGATCCGCCTGGTGGAAGCGGCCCAGGAGCGGCGCGCCCCGGTGCAGCGCTTCGTGGATCAGTTTGCGCGCTACTACACGCCGGCGGTGGTTGTGCTGGCGCTGCTGGTGGCGGCGCTGCCGCCGCTACTGTTTGGGGAGCCTTTCTGGAACCCCGACGCCGCGACGTTCGGCTGGCTCTACCGTGGGCTCGCGCTGCTTGTGGTCGCCTGCCCCTGCGCCCTGGTGATCAGCACCCCGGTGAGCCTGGTGAGCGCCATGAGCACTGCGGCGCGCAACGGCGTGCTGATCAAGGGCGGCGCGTTTCTGGAGGCCCTGAGCAAGGTGCGCGTCGTGGCCTTCGACAAGACGGGCACGCTCACCGCCGGAAGGCCCACGGTGGTGGCGGTGCGCTCCGTCGCCTGCCTGGAGCCCGATGGCGCTGCCCTGGGCGACTGCGACCCCTGCAACGAGCTGCTGGCTATGGCGAGCGCGATCGAGCGGCGCTCGGAGCACCCGCTGGCCCACGCCATCGTCACGGCCTCGGCGCAGCGCGGGCTGGATGCGCGCGTGCCAACAGCCGAGGGCGTGACGGCGCTGGTTGGCCGTGGCGTGAGCGGGCGCGTGGGTGGGCAGGAGGTGCTGATCGGCAGCCACCGCCACTTCGACGCCGACATCGCCCACGATGCGGCCCACTGCGCGGCGGCGGCGCACGATGCGGCGCTTGGCCATACCCCGGTGATGGTGCGCGTGCAGGGCAACTACGCCGGCACGATCACGCTGGCCGACACGGTGCGCGACAGCAGCCGCGAGGCGGTGGCGCAGCTCAAGGCGATGGGCCTGCGCGCTGTGGTGATGCTCACCGGCGACCAGCGGGCCACGGCCGAGCGCATCGGCGCCGATGTGGGCGTAACCGACGTGCGCGCCGAGCTGCTGCCCGAGCAGAAGGTCGCGGCGATCCAGGCGCTCCAGCGCGAGTACGGGCCAGTGGCGATGGTGGGCGACGGTATTAACGACACGCCGGCCTTGGCGACGGCCAGCGTGGGCATCGCTATTGGCGGGGCGTCTGGCGGCACCAACCAGGCCATGGAGACCGCCGACATCACGCTGATGAGCGACGATCTGCGACAGCTGCCCTTCGCGCTCGGCCTGAGCCGGGCGGCCATGCGCACGGTCGGCGTCAACGTCGCGCTCAGCATCGGCATCAAGCTCGTCTTTCTCGCCCTGGTGCTGGCAGGCGTGGGCACGATGTGGATGGCGGTGCTGGCCGATATGGGCACGTCCCTGCTCGTGACGCTCAACGGCATGCGGCTGCTCGGCTACAGGTTGAGGCTACCGTCTGGGACGACCGACGGCTGACGACGGACGACCGATGACAAGGTTGCGTGTGGGCTGATACAATAACTGGAGATCGTGCGAGCGGAGGAGGAGGCCATGGCGACTTTGAAGATCGAGCTCTCGTCCGAGCTCTACGAGCGACTGCGGAGCATCGCCAGCAGCCGTGGTACCAGCGTGGAGGCTCTGGCGCAGACGTGGATTCAGGCGCAGAGCGAGGTTGAGCCCGCGCCGGAGAGCACGCGCGAGCGGCTACGCGCTGCCCTGCGCGCGGCTGGCTTGCTTGCGGAGCCATCTGAAGAGATGCGGCGCATAGCCGCCGAGTCGACCCTCACCCTGGAAGAAGCGCGGGCCATTCTCGACCGCGTCGGCGGCAAGCCGCTGAGCGAGGTGATCCTGGAGATGCGCGGGCCGAAAGGGTAGCTATGTTCTTTCTCGACTCCAGCGCCCTGGTCAAGCGCTATCTTGCGGAAGTAGGCAGCACCTGGGTCGCCGGCCTCTGCGATCCGAACAGCGGCAATAGCATCGTACTTGCGGCGATAACGCGGGTGGAGGTTGCGGCTGCCCTGGCGTCCCGTCAGCGTGCCAATACCGGGATGCTCGTGGAGGAGCGCGAGCGCCTCTTTCGCCTGCTGGTCGAGCACGCAACGAACGAGTACACCTTGATACCCCTGACGGTGCCGCTGATCGACACAGCGATGCAGCTCACTCAGCGCCATCGGCTGCGTGGCTACGATGCGGTGCAGCTCGCTGCCGCGCTTGATGCCAGCCGCGCGGCGACCGCCGCCGGGCTGCCGGGCCTCACCTTTGTGAGCGCCGACAGCGACCTGAACGCCGCCGCAAGCGCCGAGGGGCTGCACGCCGATGATCCGAACCAGCATGCGTAGTCCCACCTGCTCCACTATGCCAGCCGCGCTACCCGCCCGCCGCCGGGGTCTGCCCTTCCGCCTCGACGGGCGTAGGGGCGGCAACCCGCCGGCCGACGCCCGAGCCGTTTGGACCACGAAGCCGCGAAAGGACGCGAACCACCGCGAAATCGTCTCCGCGCGGTTGGATGCGTGCCCGGCGCAGGTGCGGGTTCGTGCTGTTCGTGCCCGTTCGCGCCATTCGCGGTCCAGACGTTCGCGCCATTCGCGGTCCAGACGTTCGCGCCGTTCGTGGTCCAGTGCCCGTTCGTCAGCCACGCCCTTTCAGCCAGGCGATCTGGTAGGCGCCAAGCTCCACGCTGAGCGTGCTGCTGGTGGGCGCGTGCTCGGCCCCCGTGAGCAGATCAACCACGGTGTTGTCTGCGGCCACCGACACTGTCTGCGGCTCGCCCGAGACGTTGTGCAGGCAAAGCACGCCGCTGTCGCCCGCAGGGCTGCGCCGCTCCAAAGCGAAAATTGCTGCGCCCAATTCGAGTACGCGCTGGGGGCCGTTCGGGTGGAAGGCCGGCTCGCCGCGCCTTGCCCGCAGCAGTTCTGCCATGCGCCGCAGCACCGCGCTCTCGCGCCGCGTCGGGTCGGCCAGGCGCGCCTCCAGCTCCGCCCGCTCCCACTTCTCGCGGTTCAGCGTGCGCAGGCGGCCCGTCCGCTCCAGCCCGAGCTGGTCGTTTGGCGAGCCGAGCAGGCTGTGAACATAGACCCCCGGCACGCCCTGCATGGCCAGCATAATCGCCTGCGAGGCGATAAAGCGGTCAAGCTTGCGCCCGATTGGTTCGGCGCTCGCCGGGTCCGAGAGCGCGTCGAACCAGGTGCAGTTCAGCTCGTAGGGGCTCTGCGTGCCGTCGGGGTTGTTCTTGTACGAGACCCGCCCGCCGTGGCGCTCCACCTGCGCGCAGAGTGCGCTGATCTCGCTTGGCAGCAGGATGCCCGTGGCCGGCACGACGCCGATCCCGTCGTGCGAGGCCAGGAAGTTGAAGAAGCCCGTGGTGGGCGTAGGCGGCGCCAGCTCGCTCGCCCACGCGCTCAGCCGCGTTGCGTCGCCTGTGGCGAAGGCGTGCAGCGTGAGGGGCGCCAGCGGGAACTGGTAGACCAGCTGGGCCTCGTTTGTGCCATCGCCAAAGTAGCTGATGTTGTCCGCGTGTGGCACGTTGGTCTCGGTGATCAGCAGCACCTCGGGCGCGACGGCATCCAGCACCGCGCGCCAGAGCTGCACCACGCGGTGGGCCTGCGGCAGGTGGATGCAGCGCGTGCCCGGCTGCTTCCAGAGGTAGCCGATCGCGTCGAGGCGGATCAGCTCCGCGCCGTGGGCCACGTACTCCAGCAGCACGCCTGTCAGCTCCAGCAGCAGCGCGGGGCTGGCAAAGTTCAGGTCGATCTGGTCGGCGCTGAAGGTTGTCCAGACGTGGCGCGTGCCGCC
>Ga0209591_10005217_pt1 | contig 14540 bp, 7 predicted proteins | sample MAT01_FD_187207 | JGI IMG/M metagenome (GOLD analysis project Ga0209591, IMG submission 187207) | Freshwater microbial communities from Lake Fryxell liftoff mats and glacier meltwater in Antarctica - MAT-01 (SPAdes) (version 2) | ecosystem: Environmental > Aquatic > Freshwater > Ice > Liftoff... | reverse complement strand
TGCCGCCACAGCGGCGTGCAGCACCTGGTGTACGCCAGCAGCAGCAGCGTCTACGGCGGCAACACCAAGATGCCGTTCTCTGAACACGACAGCGTCGACCACCCGGTGAGCATGTACGCGGCCACGAAGAAGGCCAACGAGCTGATGGCCCACACCTACAGCCACCTCTTCGGTCTGCCCACCACGGGGCTGCGCTTCTTCACGGTCTATGGCCCTTGGGGGAGGCCCGACATGGCGCTGTTCCTCTTCACCAAGGCCATCCTCGAAGGCCGGCCCATCGACGTCTTCAACCACGGCAAGATGCAGCGCGACTTCACCTTCGTCGACGACATCGTCGAAGGCGTCATCCGCGTCATGGACCGCACCGCAGCGCCGAACCCGGAATTCGTCTCCGACACGCCCGACCCCGGCACCAGCAACGCGCCTTACCGTGTGTTCAACATCGGCAACCACAGCCCGGTGCAACTGCTGGACTACATCGGCTGCATCGAAGACGCGCTGGGCCTGAAGGCGCAAAAGAACCTGCTGCCGCTGCAAGACGGCGATGTGCCGGCCACCTATGCCGATGTGGACGCGCTGCGCGACTGGGTAGGCTTCACGCCGGCCACCGATATCCGCAGCGGTGTGGCGCGTTTCGTGGCCTGGTACCGCGATTACTACCAGGTCTGAAAGCGGCGTTTATCAACAGCGTTTGACGCAGGCCTGGGGCGGCCTCCCGCGCCGCCGTCTTAACGACGCTGCATCAATGCGCGCAGCTGGGCCACCGGCACGGCGTAGGTGATGCCCGTGGGGCTGCTCAGCGCACTTTCGCGCCCGGCCTTCACCAGCACCATGTTGACGATGCCGATCACGCGGCCCGTGTCGGCATCCAGCAACGGCCCGCCGCTGTTGCCCGGGTAGGCCGTGGCGTCCAGCTGCAGCAACTCGAAGTTGCCTTCACGCAGGCGGTTCAAGGCACGCGGGTCGAGCTGCCGCGCCGTGGGCGCGGGCATGGCCGCCGATGTGATGCTGGCGACGATGCCACGGTGTGTGACCACCGAAAAACCCAAAGCGCCGCCGATGGGAAAACCCATCAGCACCACGGCCTGGCCTTCGCGCACCTGGCCGGCCGCTTCGAGCACCAGGCCAGGCAGCGGCGGGCCTTCCAGCTGCAGCAGCGCCAGGTCGTGCAGGCGTTCGGTGGCCACCACGCGGGCCAGCCGGCGCTGGCTTTCGGCACCGGGGCCGGCAGGCCCGGTCAGCACCGCCATCTGCGGGCTGCCCGAGCTGCCGGCAGCTTCGGGCAGCACGTGGTAGTTGGTCGCCACCAGCGTGCCCAGGCCGTTGTCTTCGGCAATGACGAAGCCACTGCCGCGAAAGCCGAAGCGCGGGCTGTCGGTGGCGTTGAAGGTGCCCACCGGCAAGACGCAGGGCTTGGCCTTGGCGACGATGTCGGGGAGCGTTCCCGTTCCCGTTCCCGTTCCTGCGCCCATGCTTTGCGCGCGCGCCGCGCCACCCGCAGCCAGCAGACTCATGCTCGCCAAAGCCACCAGGCCGTCGCGGCGGCGCCAGAGCCGTGCTGACGCAGCAGTCAAAGGGTGCCCAGCAGCTGCGCCACCTCGGGCTGGCCGGCGAACTTGGTGCCCAGCTTGCTCAGTGCATCGAGCTCGCCGCGCGCGCGGGTCTTGTCGCCGACCTTGATGTAGAGCTTGGCCAGGCGCAGCGTCAGGCTCGGGTCTTTCGGTTCCAGCGCGATGGCGCGCTTCTGTGCCTCGATGGCCTCGGGCAGCTTGTTCTCGCTTTCCAGAGCCACCGCCAGCGTGTCGACCAGCGGCGCCCGGTCGGGCAGCAGCTGGTTGGCCTTCTGCGCCAATGCCAGCGCGCCGGGCTTGCCCTGCTTCACCAGCAGCCAGGCCACGTTGTTCAAGGCCAGCGCGTTGTCGGGCTGCACTTCCAGCACGCTGCGGTAGCGCGCCTCTGCGCGCGGCAGGTCGTTCTGGGCCAGCGCCACGTCACCCAGGAAGTACATGAAGCTCGCGTCCTTGGGGTAGGCCTTCGTCCACTCGGCGGCCAGACGTTCGGCGTCGGCCGGCTTCTTGGCGGCCAGCAGTGCGGTGTGCAGCTTGGCCGTGTTTTCCGAAGAAGGCGCCAGTTTCAAAGAAGCACGGTAGGCGGCAATGGCCGCGTCCCAGTTCTTGCGGCTCACCTCGATTTCACCTTCGAGGGTGAAGGCCGTGGCATCTTGAGGCGCCCGCTTTTGCATCTCGCGCGCCATCTTCACCCCGTCTTCAGGGCGCCCGTCGGCCAGGGCCAAGCCTGCCTGCGCGCGGGCAATTGCCATGTTGCCCGGCTGCAATTCGGCGGCGCGGCGCAACGCGCGTGCCGCAGACTCGCTGTCCTTCATCGCGGCAAAGGTCTGCGCCAGACGCATCTCCGGCACCGCGTTGCGCGGTTGCAGGTTGGCCAGTTTCTTGAAGGTGCTCAGCGCGCGCTGGTGGTCGCCCGCAGTCAGCTCGGCGCGGCCCAACGCGTCCATCACTTCGGTGTTGTTGGGCAGTGCGGCGGCTGCGTCCTGCCCCGCCAGCAATGCGGCATTGGCCTCGCCGGTGCCGATGAGGTGGTTCACCAGGCCGATGTGCGGGCGCGGCTCGGCGGGGTTGACCTTCACCGCTTCGCGCAGCGCCGCCGTCACCGTGGCTGCGGGTGCGCCGATGCGGGCCTCCAGTTCGGCGATGGCCATGCGGGCCTGCCAGCTCTTGGGCTGCTGCTCGATGAAGGCGTTGAAGCGCTTGCGCGCTTCTTCGGGCCGTTTCGCCGCCATGTCCAGCGCCGCCAGGCTGGCCACAGGCGGAAAGTACGCCGGCTCTTTGACGATGGCGGCCTCGAAGTTCTTGGTGGCGCCCGCAAGGTCGTTCTTCATCGTCAGCACGCGGCCGCGCAGTTGCAGCGGCAGGGCTTGGTCGGGCAGCTTCTTCTCCAGCCCGTCGATGGCCTTCAACGCGCCGGGAATGTCGTTCTGACGCAGCCGCGCGCTGACCAGCGCCAGGTCGGCACGCGGGCCGCCATCACCCGCGGCCACGGCTTCCAGTTCGACGACGGCGCCGCTGTTGTTGCCACGGGCCATCTGCGCCAGCGCCGCCGAGGTGCGCACGCGTGCGTCGTCGGGCGCAGCCTTCAGCGCCGCCTGGAAAGCCTGTTCCGACCGTGTGGCGTCGCCCAGTTGCAGATAGGCCTCGCCGGCCAGCGAAAGCGTCACGCCATCGGCCTTGCCGGTTTCGAGCACCGGCTTCAGCGCTTCCAGCGTCTTGCCAGGCTCGCCGTTGCGCAGGTAGGTCTGCGCCAGCAACAAGCGCGAAAGCCGCTGCTGCGGCGCCAGCTTCAGCGCCTTGGCCAGCAGTGCTTCGGCCTGCAGGTAGTTCTTCAGGCGGAACTCGGCCGCCCCGGCCAGTTCCAGCACGCGCACGTTGTTCGGAAAGCTCTTCAGCACCTGCTCGCTGATCTCACGCGTTTTCTTGTAGTCCTTGTCGTTGAAGGCGAACTGGGCTTCGAAGTACAGCGTCTCGGGGTGGTTGGGCGAAGCCTTTTTCAGCAGGTCGAACTCGGTACGTGCGTCGGTCAGCTTCTGCTGGCCCAAGAGGATGTTGATGACGCCGGCGCGCGCCGCGATGGAACTCGGCTGCGACTCGACCACCTTGCGGAAAGCGGCCAGGGCGCCATCGACATCACGCTTGCCGTAAAGCAGCATGTCGGCCTTCAGCGTGCCCGCAAGCGCATTGCCCGGTTCGGCCGCCAAGACCTGGTCGAGCAAGGCGATGGCGTCGTCGGGCGCGTTGTCCAGCGCGCGAAGGCGGGCCTGCACGATCAGCGCCGGCGCGAACCCGGGCTTCAGGCGCAGGGCTTCTTCGATGGCAGAAGCGGCCTTGTTGTTGTCGCCCTGAACGGCCAGCGCTGTTGCCAATGACGTTTTCAGGTCAGCGGCAGCAGCGGGCTCGCGCAGTTCCAGGCTGGCGTACTGCGCGATGAGCTTGGCTTCTTCGCCGGCCAGCAGCATGGCACGTGCGAGGTCGGGCACCACCTGCGCGTCGGGCGCCTGCAGTTCCTGGGCCTTGCGCAGTTCCAGCAGTGCTGCGGTGACGTCGCCTTCCTCCAGCAGCGCCCGACCCAGCAGCAAGCGGGCCTCGGCTGACTGTGGGTTGGCCGCGAGCGCGTTCTTCAACTGGATGACGGCGCTCTTGGTGTCCTTCTTCTCCATGGACACCTTGGCCGAGCTGATCAAGTCAGCTTCCGACTGCCCGCTGCAGGCCACCATCAAAGTGCAGCAGGCTGCTGCCACCAGCGTGGCGGTGAGGCGGTTTCGGCGGTACGCCTTGTGGTCAGGAAGCAGACGCGTCATGGTGTTTTTTTCAAAGTGATTGAGAAAGCCGGGCAACTTCAGCCTGCTGCGGGTACGAAGGCCCCAAATTGCGCAGGCGCTGCAGTTCGGTGCGGGCCAGTTCCTTGTTGCCGGCCTGCAGCGCAATGCGGGCCAGGCCGAGCCGCAATTCGTGCTTTTCTGGCGCCAGCCCGACAGCGCGTTGCTGGGTGGCCAGGGCCTCGGTGACCTGCCCTTCGGCCGCTTGCGCAGTCGCCAGGGTGTCCAGAATGTCGGCGTTGGCGGGTGCCAGATCAACAGCCCGCATGGCCAGTGCCACGGCCCCGGGTTTGCGCTGCTTCGAAAGCGCCCAGGCCAGGTTGTTCAGCGCAGGCAGGTTGTCCGGGTAGGCTGCCAGCACACGTTGCAGTCGCGGTTCTGCGCTCGCGTATTCATTGCGCGTGATGGCAGTCTCGGCCAGCAGGTAGTCGAAGAACAGATCATTCGGGTGCGCCTTCATCCAGCTGGCGCCGAACTGGTCGGCTTCTGCCTGGCGACCCGCACTCAGCAGCACCTTGAACATCACGATGGCAATTTCATTGCTGTCTGTCTTTGCAAGCCCGGTGCGGTAGGCGTTGACGGCCGAGTCCACGGCCTTGCCTTTGACATGCAAGGCGCCTTCCAGCAGGTAACCAGAGGGCTGCTTCGGTTGTTCGGCTTGAAGCTTGCGGGCGAATGCAAGCGCTTCGCCGCGCCGGCCTGAATCCATCATCAAGTCAAGCAGTGAGCTTTGCGCAGAGCGCAGCGTGGGGTCGAGGTCCAGCGCCTTGCGCAGTGCAACCTCGGCCTGCGGGCGCCGCCCTGAGTTCTTGAAGATGTCCCCCAGCCGCACATAGGCCGCTGCCGAATCAGGGCTGTTGGCAACCAGGCGGCGGTAGGTCGATATGGCCTGCTCGACATCGCCCGATTCCAGCTGTGCACGGCCCACGGCATCGAGCACGCGCACGTCGTTGGGCAGGGCGGCCGCGGCATCTTGCGCCGCCACCAGCGCCTCTTTGAACTGGCGCTTGCGCAACAGCTGTTCGATCAGCAAGAGGCGCGGCTGCGCGTCCAGTGGGGCCAGCTGAATGGCATCCATCAAGGTCTTGTACACCTCACCGAGCGGCGCGCCGGTGAAGATCTTCAGCTCTGCGATGGACAGCAGGGCGTAGTGGTTACGCGGGTAGGCCTTCAGGTTGTCTTGAAGGCGCTGCATCGCCACTTCGTACTTCTTCTCGGCAACGTCCACGCTGGTCAACCCGGAAACAGCCGCGAAGCTGGCCTTGTCCTTCAGCAATGCGGCCTCGAAGGCCTGGCGCGCTGCAGGGTGGTCGCGCCGGGCCAGGTGCACACGTCCGCGCAATTCGAGCAGGCCGCTCTTCTCAGGCGCCTTCTGCTGCATCGCGTCCAGCGCCAGCAGCGCCGCATCGAATTCACGCCGTTTCATGCGCGCACTGAAGATGGCTTCGTTGGCGTAGGTGTCGTCGGACTGCTTGGCCAGCAGTTCCAGATTGGAAAACGCCTTGCTGGCCTCGCCCCGGTTCAACTGCGAAAGCGCAAGTGCCGTCTGCAGCCGGTTGTTGTCAGGCGCCACCTTGGCAGCGGCCAGGAAGAAGCGTTCTGCGCCGGCTGCGTCGCCCAGGCGCAGCGCGGCATCGCCGGCCAGCGAAAGCGCCTCGATGCGCGGCGGGTTGGCGGTCAGCAGCGGCCGCAGCGTTTCCAAGGCCTTGGCCGGCTGCCCCAACCGCACATAAACCTCACCCAGGTTGCGCCGCGCGACCTCTGAGCTCGGGTTCAGCTGTATGACCTTGGCCAGGTGGGCTTCTGCCTGCAGCAGATTGCCGAGTTCGGCTTCCACCGCGGCGTTGACGATCAGCACCGACATGTTGTCGGGGAAGACGCGCAACAAGGTCTGCGCACGCTCGCGGGCACGAGTCAGGTCTTTGCTCATGAAAGCGAGCTGCGCGTCGACAAGCACCGTCATCGGGTGCATGGGCAAGATCGCGCGCAGCAAGTCGGCCTGCAGCTTCGCGCCCGTGATGTCGCCCATGCGCACGCTTTGCCCGATCAGGGCCACGTGCGCAGGCACGAAGGCCGGTTCGATCTTCAGCGCCTCGCGGTACGAAGCAGCGGCCGCCTTGGGGTCGTTCTGCACGACGTCCTGAATTTCGCCCTTCAGGTGCCAGGCTTCGTGCAACCTCACAGGTTGCTGGACCACCTGATCCAGCACGGTCAGGGCTTCCGGGAACTTGCGTTCGCCTGCCAGCAGCCGGGCCCGCAGCACCAGCGCAGGGCCGTAGTCGGGAACGGCGGCCAGTGCGGCTGCGGTGGCGGCCTGCGTGCGTTCGCGGTCTCCCAAGGCGCCCCAGGCGGTGGCCAGGTTCGACTTCAGCTCTGCCGTTGCTGCCTTGTCATCCAGGGCCAGGTCAGCGAAGTTCGTGGTCAGCTTCTTGTAGTCGCCAGAAAGCACCAGCGCACGAGAAAGTGCGGGCACCACATCCTGGGCGGGTGCCTTTTCGTCGAGCGCACGCGTCAGCTCGAGCGCAGCACCGGCGGGGTCGCTCGTGGCCAGCAGGCTGGTGCCGAGTTGCACCCGGGCGTCTGTGAGCCTGGGTTCCAGCTGCAACGCACCCTTGAACTGCAGGATGGCCGCTGCGTGGTTGCCCTTGGCGGCAAATTGCTTTCCGGAGGCCAGCAACGACTGCGGCGTGTCGCTGCTGCAACCCGCCAGGCCCAGCGTCAATGCCAACAAGCCAGCCAGCAAGCCAGCCAAAAGCGGGCGGGCCAGGCGCCGGGCGTCGCGAAGGGCGGGTGTCGTCATGGGTCTCCTCGGGTTGCCGGCTGTGACGGACGGCGTTATTTGATGGCCAGCCGGCGCATCAGATCGTACAAAGTGGGGCGGCTGACACCCAGCATTTCTGAAGCCCTGACGATGTTGCCATTGCTGCGTCCCAGCGCGGTCGTGATGGCCTGGCGTTCAGCGGCCTCGCGGGCAGTGCGCAGGTCGAGGTCGGAAACCCCGCCGGGGCCGACGCCTTCTTCATCGTCGGGCGCTGGCAGGCCCAGGTCGGCGCAGCTGAGCCGCTCGGTCTCGGCCATGATGCTGGCGCGCTTCACGGCATTCAGCAGTTCGCGCACGTTGCCGGGCCAGGCGTTCTTCTCGATGGCACGCAGGGCGTCGTCGGCAAAACTCAGCCCGCTGCGCCGTTGTTCCTGCGAAAAGCGGCGCAGCATGGCCTGCGCCAGCATCACGGCGTCGCCGGCCCTGGCACGCAGCGGGGGAATGTTGATGACGATTTCCGCCAGGCGATAGAAAAGGTCTTCGCGAAAGCGGCTTTCGCCGATGAGATGTTTCAGGTCCTGGTGCGTGGCGCAGACCACCCGCACGTCGACGGCAATCTCGTTGCGCCCGCCTATGCGCTCGATGGTGCGTTGCTGCAGAAAGCGCAGCAGCTTGGCCTGCAGCGAATGCGGCAGGTCGCCAATCTCGTCGAGCATCAGCGTGCCGTTGTGGGCGCTCTCGATCTTGCCCGGCGTGGTCTTGCCGGCGCCGGTGAAGGCACCTTTCTCATAGCCGAACAACTCGCTTTCGAGCAGGTTTTCAGGAATGGCCGCGCAGTTGATGGCCACGAAACGGCCCGCGCGTTTGCTGGCGGCGTGCAGGCCCTGGGCCAGCACCTCCTTGCCGGTGCCGCTTTCGCCGAGCAGCAGTACCGTGGCGTCGCTCGAAGACACGCGCTCGATGGTGCGGCAGATGCGCAGCATCTCGGCATCGCGCGTGATCAAGCCCGACATCGCGTCGGGCTGGTGCAGCGCCAGCAGGCGGCGGTTCTCGGCCTGCAACTCGGCCAGCCTGAAGGCCCGCTCGATGGTCAGCGTCAACACGTCGGGGTCGAAGGGCTTGGCCAGGAAGTCGTAGGCGCCCAGCGCGACCGCGCGAAGTGCGTGCGACTGGTCGTTCTGTCCTGTGAGCACGATCACCTTCACGGCAGGGTCGATGGCCAGCATCTGCTCGAGCAGCGCAAAACCCTCGGACACCGAGTCCGGGTCAGGCGGCAGCCCCAGGTCCATCGTGACGACTGCGGGCTGATGGCGGCGAAACTGCACCAGCGCGCTTTCGCGGTCGCTGGCGGTGACGGACTCGAAGCGGTCCAGCGACCACTTGATCTGCTTTTGCAGCGCCAGGTCGTCCTCGACGATGAGCACCGGCGTGGCTGTGCTGACGCTGGCGCTGTCCATCATCGGGTGGCGTCCAGAAGCTCGGGCCCGCGCGCACCCTCGAACAGCGGCAGCAGCACCGTGATGACGGTGCCCCTGCCTTGCTGGCTGTCCACGTCGACGCTGCCGCCAAGTTCGCGGATGTACTGGAAGCTCTCGTAGGTGCCTATGCCCATGCCGCTCGTTTTGGTTGTATTGAAAGGGCGGAACAAACGCGTGCGGACGAATTCCTCGCTCATGCCCACGCCTGTGTCTCCGACCTCGACCTTCACCTGGCCGCTGTGTCTGCTGGTACCTATCCACACCGCGCCCTCGGCGGGTGTGGCGTCGAAGGCGTTCTGCACCAGATGGCCCAGCACCCGTTCCAGCCGTTCTTCCTGCCCGCGCGTGGCCAGGCGTGCAGCGCCCCTGATCTCGAGGGTGCGCCCCTGTGACCTGGCCAGAGCCAGCAACCTTTGAAGGATCGGGGACAGGTCTACGCCATGGCTGCCACCTGGCGGCGTGGCTCCTTCGCGCAACTGGAGCATCAGCCGTTTCATCTTCTCAAGCGAACTTGCCACGGTCAACAGCATGTCTTGCTGGAACTCGCGGTTGTTGTGCAACCTTTCCGCATTCTTCAGCATCAGCGAGAGCTGGGCCACGATGTTCTTGAGGTCGTGCACGACAAAGGCCGACATCTTGTTGAAGGCCTCGAACTTTCGCGCCTCCAGCAAGGCTTCGGTGGCCTGCATCTGCGCCAGGTGGCCAGCGGCCTGGCGGCCCGCGGCCTTCAGCAAGTCCAGCACTTCCCAGTTCAGCTGGATTCCGGTGCGTGGGCGCGCCAGCACAACGAAGGCGCGCAAGTCGTCGCCCACCAGCAGCGGCACCACCAGCCAGCCATTGGGCGTGCCCAGCAGCCAGGTGGGCAGGCTCAGCTGTTCGTAGCGGCGGGGTGAAGATCGGTACTCGTCGAGGTCGATGACCCAGCCCTTGGCGCGCAGAAACCCGCACAGCGGCGAATCTTCGGGTTCGGCCTGCGTCACGGCAGCCGTGTTCCACACGGCTGCCTGATGAAAGGCCGGCGTTGCCATGCTGCGCAGCCACAGGCTGCCCGCCGGGGACTCGACCATCTTCGCCAGGCCCTGGACGATGGCTTCGCCCATCTCCTGCGGGCCGCGGTTCGATGACAGCAGCGCCGTGAAGCGCAGCCATTCCTCGCGGTAGTCGTATCTGTAGCTGTAGAAGTGCTTGCTGACGAACACGCGCAGCCAGGCGCGCACCGAACCCGAGAAAACCAGCACGCCGAATGCCACCAGGCCGCCCACCAGCAAGCCGAGTTGCAGCGCCCGGCCCCATTCGCCGCCGAACCAGCGCACGTAGTAGCCGATGGCCGACATGAAGAGCAGGTAGCCGCCGGCCAGCACCAGCGTGGCCGAATGGAAGGCAGCGCTGTGCGACACCTGCAGGCGCACGATCCAGTTGACGCTGCGCCTCGAGGCGATGAACAGCATCGGCATCGCCAGCGCATGCGCCAGGCTGCGGAAAGTCAGCACGTCTTCGTCGAAGCGGCCGAAGAGCAGGCCTTCGGCGTAGAGATAGAGGTCGAACCCGAAGATGCAGCCCAGACCCAGGCACACGGGCTTCGCGTTCCAGCGCCCGCCTTCGCCCAGGTTGCGGAACAGCTGCTCCACCAGCAGCAAGCCGCATACCGCCAGGCCCAGCGCGGCGGCTATCTGTCCACGGCCGAGTTCCTCATTGCCGCGCGCCCAGGCAATGGCCAGCAGCGCAGCCGCGGCCACCCAGACCAGGCCCGTGCCTGCCCGCAACACGTTGAGGGTGCGCTGTTGCGGCAGGCGCTCCGACGTCTTCAGCAAGCTCAGCAGAAAAGCCAACCAAAGGGCATAGCGCAACAGGTCGGCTGCCGTGGCCAGAAACACCGGTGCCTGCAGGTGTGACCACACAGCGGCCAGCGCCAGGCCGTTCCACAGCGCGGTGGCGGCCAGGGCTGCAATGAAGATGCGTCGCGCGCCTTGCCCCACGACGCCCTTGGCGCGGTCGGCCGCCAGCAAGTAGGCGGCAAAGCCGGCATGCGCCAGCAAAGAGACGGCGTGCCCGTACAGGCCGATGTCGGCGGCGGAGGAATTCATGCTGCCGGCTCTACCCCGGCGAATGAACGCGCGGGTCGCGAAGCGGCGTCAGAGGCGCAGTCAAAGGCTGCGTCAAAGCACGCGTCAGCGCGCGCCCCGGCCTGTGAGGACGACACCCACGGTCTCTATCAACACCACCAGGTCCAGGAAGAGCGCGTGGTTCTTCACGTAGTAGAGGTCGTATTGCAGTTTCTCCTGCGAGTCTTCCACCGTGGCGCCATAGGCGTAGCGCACCTGCGCCCAGCCCGTGACGCCAGGCTTGACGCTGTGGCGCAGGGCATAGAAAGGAATGTCCTGCGTCAGCTGTTCGACGAAGTAAGGGCGTTCGGGGCGCGGGCCGACCAGGCTCATGTCACCACGAAGCACATTGAAGAGTTGCGGCAGTTCGTCGATGCGCAACCGCCGGATGATGTGGCCGACACGCGTCACGCGGTCGTCGTTGGCGGCGGCCCAGCGCGGCTTGCCGTCCTTTTCGGCATCGGTTCGCATGCTGCGGAACTTGGTGATGCTGAAGCAGCGGCCGTTCAGGCCCACACGTTGCTGGTGGTACAGCGCCGGGCCGGCGCTTTCAAGCTTGATGAAGATGGCAGCGAGCAACATCACCGGCGCCGACGCCAGGATGAGCATCGTGGCGCTGAAGATGTCGAACACGCGTTTCACCGCCGTGCGCCAGGCGCCCTGGTTGAAGCCGTCGCCGAAGATCAGCCAGCTCGCATTCAGGTAGTCAAGGCGAATCTGGCCCAGCGTCTTCTCGAAGTGCGTCGCCAGGTCGTAGACCTTGATGCCCGAGACCTTGCAGTCGAGCAACTGCCGCAAGGGCATGCTGCCAGCGCGGCGCTCGGTCAGCGCCACGACAATTTCATCGACACCCAGTTCGTACACCAGTTCGGGCAGGGTGCCGCGCATGGAAAGGATGTCGGCTGCCGGCACGGCCGGTTCACCCTCGTTGGGGCCAGGCACGAAACCGACGATGTGCGCGTTGGGGTCGCGCTTGCGCAGCGTCTCGGCCACGGCCAGCGCCGCAGTGCCCACGCCGAAGATCAGGATGCGGGTGCGCCCTGAAGCCGTTGCCGCCGAGTGCGCCAGGTAAGCGCGGCGCAGCACCAAGGCGGCCACACCTGCCATGGTGGAGTACTGCACCGTCTGTGGGTTGGTGAAGGCCGCTGGCAGAAAGCTGAAGATCGCGTAAGTCAGCGGCAGCGCAGCCAGCAAGACCAATATGGCGCGCACGACCGAGCGCCCTAAGGAAGCCGTGGCCTTCGATTCGTACAAACCAGAAGCGCTGCTGATGAAAAACACACCCGCGGCACACGAGACCACCTGCGTGCCTGCCAGCGGAAATGCCTGGGCCAGGCTGTTGGCTTGAAACGCGACGGCAGTCATCGCGACGAGCAGCACCAGGCACAGGTCGAACAGCATGCCCTGCAAGGCCGAGCGCTGAACGTAGTGGTTAAAGATGCGGATCATGGTGCCGAGTCTTCGCGGGCAATGGACTTGGGGCCAGGGCCCGAACAGCGCTGTGAGCTTGGCGCCGCGACAGTCTGGCCACCCCCAGAAAGCACGCTTGCCGGCTTGTCACCATCGTATCTGATTGTAAGAGCGCTGCGGCAGTGGCGACCATCCCCGCGCTTGGGGGTTTGCAAGAACGCTGGCGCTGCGTGGGCAGCCGCAGCAAAAGGGTGGACAGAGTGAAGATTCATGCGTGGGGGCGGCGGGCTTGCGCGGGCGGGCGGGCGGGCGATTGGGCTTCACGGCGTGCGGGGGCGCTTCGGGCAACGCCGCAACTCGTTCGGGTGGCGAGTGCGAGGATAGGCACGTCAGGTGTCGACTGGCAGCTTGCGGGGGCCAGGACAGGGGGTGCAACGTTTACTTGTGCACACGATTGGCGTGTGAATTGACATGGCCTGCAGGGCTGGGAACCGGTCCGGCGGGTGCCTGGAACCGAATTTCGGCCCTGCCGAGCGTCGAATTTTTTTACACCGCGCCTGCCGCGTTTTGCCTTCGAACCGCCAACTTGTTGATTGCAAACGACTTTTTCAATCTGGTACGCCCGTTGCTCATGAGAAGGCAGCGCGAGTTTTTTCATCTCGCTCTGGGGCCTTCACTGTCGTGGGCTGCAGCCCAGTTCCAAACCTAGCAAGGATTCAAAATGCGCAAATCTCTTACTCTCGCCGCCGCCGCCGCTGCAGTCATGCTCGGTGCGTCCGCACATGCTGTGCCAACTTTGATCATTACTCTCTCTGACACCGGCAGTGCCGCGACGGCGACCTGCTCCATCACCAGCACCGGATTGCAGGGCTGCGGGGCGGGGTTTGGCGTGGGCGGGGGTAACGGGGTCGGCAACCTGGAAGGGCTCTACACCGGGACGCTGGGCGGGTACAGCGTGTCGTTCACAACGTCGCAGACCAACACGCCGGGTTTGAATAGCGGTGCTGAGATCAACATTTCGTTTAACAGCGTCCTCAACAAGTTCTCGACAGGCTCGCTCATTTTGAGCGTTGCCGCGCATGACTTCACCCTGCCCGCCGGGCCACTGCTCACGCTCACCGGCAGTCAGGCCTTGTCTGCCAACCTTTTGAATCCGGGATCTGTCGTTTCCAACTACTACGTCAGCGCGACGAACGTTCCGAAGGCGTCCACCGCCGCCACGGCAACCACCTCCGCAGCGGCTGCCACCGGTACCGCCACTGCCCTGAATGCGCCGGCTGTGAACTGGATGCGCAACCCGACAATGTTCTCGATGGAGGCCATCGTCGCTTTCACCCTCACAATGGGGAACACCACAGGCCTGAATGGCAGCAGCAACATGGAGTCGCGCAACCGCGTTCCTGAGCCGATGACCACCGCCCTGGTCGGTCTGGGTCTGTTCGGCGCCGCGTTCTTCTCACGCCGCCGCAAGGCCGTGACCGCCTGAAGTTGGCTTTGCAGGCGGCACCTCGGTGCCGCAGGTAGCTCGACCATCACACCCCTCTGCGCCGAAAGCGCCGAGGGGTGTTTTTTCTTGTGGGCTCGAATTCCGGCTGGTTGCCCCTGGCAAGCGCACAAGCGCCGTGAAATAGTCTTGCGGTGCGGCCTTCGCGGGCCGGCCAAAGGCGGCATGCACCAAGTGCTGTGCCATCATTCGCAACGACGGTCGTGGCCTCTGCGCCCGGGTATGCCGATGTGCCCGCAGCCCATGTCCAGGGCGCGAAGGCATCACGACAGGAGAACAAATTTGAATCCCGATACTCTGAAATTCTTCAGGCGCAGCCTGTGTATTCCTGCGGCCATGTTGGCTTTGCTGCTGGGTGGCTGTGCGGCCCTGCAGCCGAGCAGCCTGCCGCCGGCGCCGGCCACCGCCGCTTCCAGCGACTACACCTACATCATCGGTGCCGGCGACAACCTGAACATCGTGGTCTGGCGCAACCCGGAGCTGTCGATGTCGGTGCCCGTGCGCCCTGACGGCAAGATGTCGGCGCCGCTGGTCGAAGAGCTGCCCGCCCAGGGCAAGACGCCCACCGAACTGGCGCGCGACATCGAAAAGCGCCTGGCCACCTACGTGCGCGACCCCGTCGTCACGGTGCTGGTCTCCGGCTTCGTCGGCCCCTACAGTGAACAGATTCGCGTCGTCGGCGAAGCTGCGCGGCCGCAGTTCCTGCCCTTCAAGCAGAAGATGACGCTGCTGGACCTGATGATCGCCGTGGGCGGCCTGACCGACTTCGCCGATGGCAACCGCGCCATCATCCAGCGCACATCAGACGGCAACAAGCAGTACTCGGTGCGCCTGAAAGACCTGCTGAAGCGGGGTGATCTTTCAGCCAACGTCGAGATGCGGCCGGGTGACATCC
>Ga0209591_10005214_pt1 | contig 14547 bp, 5 predicted proteins | sample MAT01_FD_187207 | JGI IMG/M metagenome (GOLD analysis project Ga0209591, IMG submission 187207) | Freshwater microbial communities from Lake Fryxell liftoff mats and glacier meltwater in Antarctica - MAT-01 (SPAdes) (version 2) | ecosystem: Environmental > Aquatic > Freshwater > Ice > Liftoff... | reverse complement strand
GGCCGCGATCAGGATGTTGGTTTTCGGCTTGCCCGGCACCTTCAAGTGTAAAGCCTTTATGACGTGTCCTGTGTCCTGTGTTTCGGCGTCAGGAACACATTCGGGTAGAGGCAGGCTCGGATAGCGCGGGGTAGCGGGAGCGAGCGCAGCGAGCGAATCGCGTATTTTTTTCTGGAGGAGCTATGGATCTCTCCGAGGCGGCCCGTCAGGTACTTGTCTACATCTCGCCGCTGATCGCGGCCGGCGCTCTAGCGAAGATCGGCGAGGATGCCACCGACACCGCGACGCAGCTGCTTGGCCGGGTCTGGGACACGCTGGCCAGACGCCTTCAGGGCCATAAGAAGGCCGAGGCCGCCCTGACGCTCTACGAGGACGAGCCGCAGAACCCGGCGCTCCAGCATGCCGCGTGACGCGCGTTGTCCCCAGCTGCGCGGAGATCGGTCGGGCGGAAGCATGGTGTGGCATGGTGCCACGCCGGTGCCATCGCAACGTTGCCCCGCTGGACGAGCAGGGACGAGCGCGGATCCTCGCACGCGGCCCAGGTGCGCGACGTCACATGCCAGGTCGACCTTGTCGCTTGCCGTGACCGCCATACGCGCGTCTGCCTCGTGACCACCTGATCGTCGGCGGCAATCGTTACGTATCCCTCCGTGAACGGGGCCTCGGCTTCCCCGCGTAGCGTGTCCCCCTTGCGCGACCTCCCTTTTGACCCCCTTTTCGCCCCCTTCGCAATCGCTTCATCGTCGCGTATGCTTTCCACATCCAGTGCCTCCATACAACGCTTTGACGCTTACGTGGCGGTTTGAAATGAGCCATTATCCTCACAGGGCTGGCCGATTGGAACGCGCATTAACGATACTTTATAAAGCCTATCAAGTATGTTGATATAGTTGAGTAACTTCTACATCTGGCACGACGTTGAGCCGAGCGCTGATGGCTTGTTGATCCCCCGCACGCCAAGTGATGACTTTCGGGAACGCCCCGCACGCCGTGGGGATTCTGCCCAGCGGTTCGGCGCGTTTCTGGTACGGCTCGCGTACTGTCGTTACGTAGTTCTCGCGATAGACGTATCCTGAAAACCGCCGTATAACGAGTTGAGCGCATCGACAAAAACGTTGAGAATGGGGCGGCGATCGCAGGCTAACAAACTGTTTCTCTACGAACGAACCGCGAAATTTCGGCTATACTTGATCTATCTCCGCTTCCTGTGGAACCAGCCTTCGATGCCCCAGAGTGTTGTAGGTGTCCAGCGCGTTTGGCGCCGGGAAGCCCTTGTGTTGCACGCAGCCTTCTGCGAGCGAGCAGCCCACGGTATCCCTCAACCGCTCCTGCCCGAGACGACTCCCGCCCCATCACACCCCTTCGGCAGCACCGGCACGCTCGCCCCTCGCCGCCGCCCTGGCCCACCCGTCAGTGGTCGCGCGCCCCCTGAGAGGAACCATGGAGCTTGCAGACCTTGAGCTTGGACTGCACCGCCGCGGCGAGGCGCACTACGGCGTCGAGCTGCGCTTCACCCAGCCCAGCAACGACGCCGACATCCGCCTTTCCGCCCAGGAGATCTTCGCCGTCTTCGACCCCGCCGCCCTGCGCGCCCTCGAAGACGACCCCCACGCCTACGGCCGCGCCCTGAGCGACCAACTCTTCGCCACCCCCGCCCTCCGCAGCGCCTTCGCCCAGGCCCGCGCCGCCACCGCCGCCCTCGACCTGCCCCTGCGCCTGCGCCTCTTCGTCGGCCCCTCCGCCCCCGAGCTCCACGCCCTGCGCTGGGAGACCCTGCGCGACCCCGAGGAGGACCGGCCGCTCCTCACCGACGAGCGCCTGCGCTTCTCGCGCTACCTCGCCGCCGGCGACTGGCGTCCGATCACTCTGCGGCCCCGGGGCCAGCTCAGCGCCGTCATTGCCGTCGCCAGTCCCGCCGACCTTGCCCGCTACGCGCTTGCTCCCATCGATGCCCCTGCCGAGCTCGCCCGCGCCCGCGCCGGCCTCGGCCCCATCCCCAGCCTCGCCCTCGCTGCACCCGGCCAGGTTACTCTCGTCGCCCTCGTCGCCGCCCTGCGCGAGGATGTCGATATCCTCTACCTGGTCTGCCACGGCGCCCTGGTTGATGGCGAGCCCTGGCTCTGGCTCGAGGACACCGCCGGCGCCGCCGCCCGCGTCTCCGGCCAGGAGCTCGCCCAGCGCATCCGCGAGTTGGAGCGGCGGCCCCGCCTGGTCGTGCTCGCCTCCTGTGAGAGCGCCGGCGCCGGCGACGGCGAGGCCCTGCGCGCCCTCGGCCCCTGCCTCGCCGAGGCTGGCGTCCCCGCCGTGATCGCGATGCAGGGCAAGGTCAGCATGGACACGGTCGCCGCCTTCACGCCGGCCTTCTTCCGCGAACTGGCCCGCGACGGCCAGATCGACCGCGCCCTGGCCGTGGCCCGTGGGGCCGTGCGCGAGCGCGACGATAACTGGATGCCCGCGCTGTTCATGCGCCTGCGCAGCGGGCGGATCTGGTACGTGCCCGGCTTCACCGACGATCGCCAGGCCTTCGAGAAGTGGCCCGCGATTGTGCGCAGCATCCGTCGCGGCCAGACCACCCCGATCATCGGCGCCACGCTCGCCGAGGGTACCATCGGCCCGCCAAGCGCCCTCGCCGTGCGCTGGGCCGAGCGCTACGGCTACCCGCTCGCCGCCCACAAGCGCGAGGAGCTCCACGACGTCGCCCAGTACCTCTCGGTCCAGCAGGACCGCGCCTTTCCCCGCGAGGAGATCGTCGACGAGATCCGCGACGCCCTGCTCGCCCGCTTCGCCGGCGAGCTCGCCGAGGGCGCCGAGCACGCCGACATCCACGACCTGCTCGCGGTGATCGGCGAGCTCCAGCGCGAGCGCAACCCCCTCGACCCGTACCAGGTGCTCGCCGCGCAGCCGCTGCCGATCTACCTCACCACCGCCTACCACAGCCTGCTCGACGAGGCCCTGCGCGCCGCAGGAAAGGAGCCGGTGGTGGAGTTCTGCCGCTGGACGCCGGAGCTGGAGCGCATTGCGAGCGTCTACGACGACGAGCCGGAGTATCTGCCGAGCGCCGAGCGGCCCCTGGTCTTTCACCTCTTCGGCGTCCTGGACGAGCCGGACTCGCTGGTGATCACCGAGGACGACAGCTTCGACTACCTGCTGCGGGTGGCCCGCGTGCCCGACCTCGTCCCACTGGCGGTGCGCGAGGCCCTGGCCGACACGGCGCTGCTGTTCCTGGGCTTCCGCATCGACGGCTGGGACTTCCGGGTGCTGTACCGCAGTCTGATGCAGCAGGAGGGCCGGGCGCGGCGTAGCAAGTACGCCCACGTCGCCGGGCAGGTGTCGCCCGACGAGGAGGCCTTCCTGCAGCCGCTGCGCGCCCGGCGCTACTTCGAGCGCTACTTCAGCGACAGCGCCATCAGCATCTTCTGGGGCAGCGTAGGCGACTTCGCCGCCGAGCTGGCGCGGCAGCTGGCAGCGGTGGAGGCGGCCCCGCCGCGGGCCGTCCCCGAGCGCACCAGCCTGCGGCGGCGCTGAGCGCATGAAGCACGTGCACGGGACGGTGGCGGAGTCTGGTTGGTGTGTTTGCCCGGTGCGTGCCCAAGGCGAGCGATGAGCGAGACCCAGCCCCGTCCCAGCCCCTTCCGCGGCCCGCGCCCCTTCAAGGCGGGCGAGACGCTCTACGGCCGCGACTACGAGGCCCGCGCCCTGCTCAGCACCCTGATCGCCGAGCGGATCGTCTTGCTGCACTCGCCGTCGGGGGCGGGCAAGACCTCGCTGATCCAGGCGGCGCTCATCCCCATGCTGGAGGAGCGCGAGTTCGTCGTGCTGCCGATGGTGCGGGTCGGCCAGGAGCCGCCCGCAGGCTGGGCGGGCAATCGCTACCTGGGCGCGGCACTGCTGTCGCTGGAGGAGGGCCGCCCGCCCGACGAGCAGCTCCCGCTCGCCGAGCTAGCGGGGCTCAGCCTGGCCGCCTATCTCGCCGGGCGCATCCCCGCCGGGGCGGAGCAGGACACGGTGCTGGTGGTGGACCAGTTCGAGGAGGTGCTGACGCGGGACCCGACCGACACTGCGGCGAAACGGGCCTTCTTTCGCGAGCTGGGCGACGCCCTGCGCAGGCCGCGGCTCTGGGCGCTGTTGGTGATCCGCGAGGAGTACGTGGCAGCGCTGGAGCCGTACACGCGGCTGGTGCCGACGCGGCTGGCGACCCACTTTCGGCTGGAGCTGCTGGGCGTGGAGGGGGCGCTGGCGGCGCTGCGCGAGCCGCCGCGGCAGCTGGGTGTGGCCTTTCCAGAAGAGCTGGCAGTGCGGCTGGTGGACGACCTGCGGCGGGTGAACGTGCAGCAGGCCGATGGGACGATCACCCAGCAGCTGGGGCCGAGTGTGGAGCCGGTGCAGCTCCAGGTGGTGGGGCTGCGGCTCTGGGAGGGGCTGCCGAGCGACGCGACGGCGATCTCAGCAGCGGGGCTGGCTGCCCTGGGCGACGTGGGCAGCGCCCTGGGCGACTACTACGCCAGCCAGGTGGCGGCGGTGGCGGCGACCACCGGCGTGGGCGAGCGGGTGCTGCGGGGCTGGTTCGAGCGCGAGCTGATCACGCCGCAGGGGGTGCGCGGCCAGGTGCTGCAGGGCCAGGAGGCGAGCGCGGGGCTGGCGAACGAGGCGATCCGCCGGCTGGTCGACGCCTACCTGGTGCGGGCCGAGCCGCGGCGGGGGGCCACCTGGTACGAGCTGGCCCACGACCGCCTGATCGCCCCGGTGCGCGCGGGCAACGCGGCCTGGTTCGCCGCCAACCTGAGCACATTGCAGCGCCAGGCCGAGCTCTGGGCGCAGCAGGGCCGGCCCGCCGGGCTGCTGCTGCGCGGCGAGGCCCTGGCCGAGGCCGAGGGCTGGGCCGCCGCCAACAGCGGGGCCGTGACCGACGACGAGCGCGAGCTGCTCGCCCGCAGCCGTGAGGGCGAGCGCCAGGCCCGGCGGCTACGCACCCTGGCGATCGGGGCGACGGTGCTGGCGGTCTGCGCCACCCTGGCCTTCGTCACCGCGCTCTGGTTCTTCAATCGCGCCGAGGAGCAGCGCCGTGAGGCCGAGCGCCAGGCGGCGCTCAACCGCGCCCGCGAGCTGGCCGCCGCCGCGGTGAGCAGCCTGCCGGTCGACCCGCAGCGGAGCCTACTGCTGGGCCTCGCCTCCGTTGAGACCACCCGCGCTGCCGGCGAGGCCGTGACGCCTGAGGCGCGCCAGGCTCTGCACCAGGCGGTTCATGCCGCCCGCGCCGAGCGCGACCTGCTCGGCCATACGGCTGGCCTGCGCAAAGTAGCCTATAGTCCCGCTGGCGACTTGATCTCCACCGTAGGCGTCGACGGCGCTGTGCGCCTCTGGGATGCCGATGGCACGAAGTCCGCGGTGCTTGAGGGCCACGCCGATGAGGTCTACGCGGCTGTCTTCAGCCCCAACGGGGCGACTCTGGCCACAGGTGGCTTCGAGGGCGAGGTGATCATCTGGGATCTCGCCGCGTTAGCCGAGGTGCGCCGGCTGCCTGTCGGTGAGACGAGCATCTTCGACCTGGCCTATAGCCCCGACGGGGCCCTGCTAGCCGCGGTCACCGAGGACGGCGTGGTGACTATTTGGGACAGCGACGGTGCCGAGCCCCGGTTACGGTTCACGCCCGCGCCGGACACCCTCCTCGCGGCGGTGGCCATTAGCCCCGACGGCAGTCGAATCGCTGTGGGCGGCGAAGACTCCCTGGTGCGGGTCTGGGATCTGGCTGCGCTGTTGGAGACTAAGGGCGAGCTTCAGCCCGCGCTGAACCTAGAGGGCGCACGCGATACCATCACCGATATCGCCTTCAGCCCCGACGGTGCCCGAATTGCGGCCTCCAGCCGCGAGCTGCGGGTGCTCGTCTGGGACGCCACCGATGCGACGCTCCTTGCCGCATTGCAGGGGCACGCGGGGTCGGTCTACGGCGTCGCCTTCAGCCCCGACGGGGGCCTCCTGGTGACGGGCAGCTCGGACGGGACGGCAAAGGTCTGGCGCCTCGACAGTGGGCAGCTGCTGCTCACCCTGGCCGGGCATACGGACTTCGTCTACAGCGTCGCCTTAAGCCCCGACGGGCGCCGGCTTGCAACGGCCAGCCTCGACAGTAGTGCGCGTCTGTGGAGCCTGGCGTTCGCGCCACCCGACGGCGCCTCCGCCCTCGCCACGAACCCCGCGGGCGATCTCTTGGCCACCTTCGGTCAGGCTGAGTTACGCCTCTGGAAACCGGGGAATGGGGAGCCGCTCGCGGTGGTGCCGGGGCCTGAGTCGGGCTTTTCGGCGCTGGCCTTCAGCCCCGACGGGGCGAGCCTGGCCCTGGGTGACTTCGGCGGCGTGATCAAGGTCTTCGCGGTAGCGGCTCTGCTGGCCGACCCGGACGCTGCGCCGCTGCTCGAGCTGAGCCGCCACGAGGACGCCGTGGGGCGCCTGGCCTTTAGCCCTGACGGGGGGCGGCTGGCCAGCGCCTCGGACGACACGACCGTGCGCCTTTGGGACGCGGTCACGGGCGACGAGCTGCTGCTGCTGGACGAGCTCGCCGGAGAGGTCTACGGCCTGGCCTTCAGCTCTGACGGGGCGCGACTGGCCGCAGGCGACCAGGACGGGAACCTGCGGGTCTGGGTGGCCGCCGACGGCGCCGAGGTGACAGCCCTAACGGTGGGGGCGCCGATCAACACCCTGGCCTACAGCGCTGATGGGGCGACATTGGCGGCGGGGGCCGACGATGGACAAATTTATCGCTACGACGCCGACGGCGCCCCGCGCGCGGCGCTGCGGCACGGCGGCCTGGTCAACACGCTGATCTACAGGCCCGATGGGACACTGCTGGCCGCAGGGAACGATGGGCGCATCACCACCTGGGGGGACGACGGCGCGCCGGGCGAGGTTCTGCCGGCGCCCGCGGCGGCGTTCGCCCTGGCGCCGCTGCCGGGTGAGCGCGTGGCGACGGTCAGCGGCGGCCAGGTGCTGATCTTTGACCTGAGGTTTGAGGAGCTCGAGGCTCGCGCGCGTGCGCACCTGATCCGCGGGCCGAGCGAGGCCGAGTGCGCGACGTATCGGCTGGTGGACGGGTGCCGGTAAGGCGCCCGAGGGGAAGACAAACCTGTCCGCCGCCCCGCGCGAGGGACCACGGGAAAGAGGACGTATGCTGCGCTCTGTCACGCTTATGCTGGTGCTGGTGATCGTTCTGACCACGCTGCCCGAGGGGGCGCCTCTGACTTTCGCGCCGAAGACCGCCGCCGCCCAGACGGCCCCGGCGCCCCTTAGCGCGGTATGGCTGTCGGGCGAGAACAGCGACGCCCGGACCGCGGCCTGGGGAGATGTGGACGGCGACGGCGACCTCGATCTGGCCGTTGGCGAGGCGACGAACAATGCCGGCAGGGGCGGCGAGGTGCGCCTCTACCGCAACTGCGCCCGCTCGCTGCCCGGGGACGGCTGTGCCGAGAGCGGCACGACCGTCGGCCTGACGCCGAACCCCGTCTGGCTCTCGCTGTCCCAGGATCGCCCTTTCTGGAGTACCCTTAGCCTTGCCTGGGGCGATGTCGATAACGACGGCGACCTCGATCTTGTGGCAGCAGGTTCCCCCAACCGGCTCTACCGCAACTGCACGCTCAGGCAGTCGGGCGACGGCTGTGTGGTCAACGGGGTCACGACCACCGACGGCCTGGCACGGCAAGAGGTGCTCCTGATCAACAACCTGGGTCCGGCTGGTGCCGTCGCCTGGGGCGACGCGGACGGCGATGGCGACCTCGACCTCGCTATCGGCGGGGCCAGCGCCCGGCTCTTCTTGAACTGCACTATCGCGGCGAATGCCCTCTCCACGCCCGACGACGATTGCGCGGCGGGCGAGCCTGTAATACGAAACACTCCCGCCTGGATCTCCTCTGCCACTGAGAACGCCGGCATCTCCGGTCTGGCCTGGGGCGACGTGGATGGCGACGGCGACCTCGACCTCGCCGTTGGCAACAATGGCTCAGGCGTCAGGCTCTACCGCAACTGCACAGTCCAGGAGCCTGATTACAGTTGCGCCAACAGGGAGGTCAACGGCGGCTTTACCGTAAGCTCCATTTGGTGGAGCAACGACACCCCGGCTGGCAGCTCGGGCCTGGCCTGGGGCGACGTGGACGGCGACGGCGACCTTGACCTTGCCGCGAGCAGCGGGAGCGCAGGGGCCCGGCTCTATCGCAACGATAACGGTGCCCTTACGACGACCATCACCTGGTCGCCGGCGGCTGGCGTCAATGGGTCGAGCCTCGCCTGGGGCGACGCGGACGGCGACGGCGACCTCGACCTGGCCCTCGGCGTCGACGGCGCGCCGAGCCGACTCTTCCGCAACTGCACGCGCAGCCAGGCCGCGGACGGCTGCGCCACGAGCGGCACGGACTCCGGCCTGATGGACAACGCGATCTGGTTGGCGCCCGTGACCGAGAGAACCAGCGCGGTGGCCTGGGGCGACGTGGACGCTGACGGAGACCTCGATCTCTTCGCTGCCAATGCCGCGATCAACGGCGTTGATCAGCCGGCCCGCCTCTATCGCAACGACACGAGTCCCCTCCTATCCGCCGGGACGCCGTTTCAGGACACGTGGCGCACCGACCTCTCCTACAGTGTCGCCTGGGGCGACGTGGATGGCGACGGTGACCTCGACCTCGCCAACAGCCACGCGGGCACAGCGTCCAATAACTCGCTCACTCGGGTCGAGGTCTATGCGAGTCTCGGGGCAATCGGGGTGACAGGCGGGCTGCGGTGGAACTCCGGCGTGACGTCCGTGACTACCAGCGCGGCGTGGGGCGATATGGACGGCGACGGCGATCTCGATCTGGCCGTGGGGCGCGGCTTCGGTGCCGATCCTCGCGAGACCGGCGTCTACCGCAACTGCACCTTCCGCCAGGACGGGGACGGGTGTGGAGCGGGCCTGTCGACGGACTTCATCTGGTACTCGAGGCTTAAGGAGCAGACCCGGAGCGTGGCCTGGGGCGATGTGGACGGCGACGGCGACCTCGACCTTGCCGTCGGCAACGTACGGAGCCCCCAGCGCGGGGGCGGCCAGAACCGGATCTATCGCAATTGCACCATCAGCCAGCTCGCCGACGGCTGTGCCGCGAGTGGCCCCGGCGCCGGCCTGGCCAGCACGCCGGTCTGGTCATCAGCAGAGACCGATGATAGCTGGAGCGTGGCCTGGGGCGACGTGGACGGGGACGGTGACCTCGACCTGGCCGTGGGCAACAACGGCCAGCCGAACCGCCTCTACCGCAACGACGGCGGCATCCTATCGGCGAGCGCGGTCTGGTCGTCGAACGAGTCTGACGGCACCTACAGCGTTGCGTGGGGCGACGTGGACGGGGATGGCGACCTGGACCTTGCCATGGGCAACTTTGGCCAGCAGAACCGATTGTACCGCAACGAAAACTTTACTCTTACACGAAGCGCGGCGTGGTCATCGTCAGAGATTGCCTCCGCAACCGGTGTTACATGGGGTGACGTGGACGGGGATGGCGACCTGGACCTCGCGGTCGCCAACGGCTTCGCAACACCCCCGGCGAACCTCCTCTACCGCAATGACAGTGGCACTCTTACGGCGACCGCCGCCTGGGTATCGGAGCCCGGTGAGGGTGCGTTCGGCCTCGCCTGGGGCGACGCGGATAGCGACGGCGACCTCGATCTGGCCGCTGCGAACCGGGGCCGCCCGAACACGATCTTCACCAGCCGCCGCCAGGGCAGCGCCCTGGGTCCGCCAAGCGTTACGCTCAGACAGCCTCGCGGGGACCAGCCCGCCCACGGCGCTGGCGGTTACGCCGTTGCCAACTATGTCGGCGCCCCGACTCTGAGCTTCACCTACACCCTCCGCCACCCCCACAGCCAGCCGGCCGGCTCCCTGCGCGCCCAGTACTCCCTCGACGGCGCTAGCTGGCGGGACGCTGTCCCGGCTCTTATCACCGATACCGGCCGCCTCCGCAGCTCGCCGGACGGCGTCGAGCACACCTACACCTGGGATCTCGCGGCCTCCGACGTCTTCGGCCAGAGCGACCAGGCGCTGCTGCGGCTCGTCATAGGCGCGGGCGACCCTGAGATCACGCCGTCGGAAGGGCGTGCCGTGCCCGCTAACGGCCTCGCCACCCGAGGCCTGCCGGGGCCGTTCCTATACGTCACCTCGAGCGCCACGACGACGCCTTTCCGCCTGCGCGGCATGGTCGCCCGGGTGGTCGACCAGAGCAACAACCCCGTGTCCGGCGCCCTGGTCTACAGGCTGCCGGCCGGCGCCGTGCGCGGCGCACTGCCCCTCCGTGAGACCAGTACATCCGGGGCCAGCAACACGCTCAGCAACGCGGGGGGCTACGTCCCCTCCCGGACGCCCATGTATCTCGGCGACCGTCTCATCGGGGTGAAGGAGATCACGCACAGCCAGAAGCTTACGCTCTACCACACGAGCGGGATCGACAAGGCCGTTGGCATACCGGCGTACCAGGTCGCTCAGTACGGCACCCAGACCCTCACCGTCTCGCCTAACAACCCCCTGCTCGCCCTCAACCTCACCGTCTCGCTGGAGTGGGACGCCACCAACGACCTGGCATTCATGACCCAGCTCAGGCGCGACCTCGCCCGCACCGCCGAGCTGCTCTACGACTGGACCGATGGCCAGGTCACCATCGGCAGTGTCACGATCTACCACGACCGGGCGAACTGGGAGCAGAGCGACGTCCAGATCTTCGCCACGAATCGCCTGCGGCCCAACGCGACCCAGGGCGGCATCGGCGGTGACCGGAATGACCCGACCGCTCCTGGCGTGACCTATACCGCGGGGCAGGTGCGTATTCCGGCGACGTGGAGCCGCAATGCCATCCCCGGCGAGATCTTCGGCGAGGACTGGCCCCGCACCCTGGCCCACGAACTGGGACACTACGCGCTCTACCTGGACGACAACTACCTCGGCCTCGACCGGGCCACCGGCAACCTCATCACCGTGGCCGGCTGCCCCGGCGCGATGAGCAACCCTTACAGCGACCTCGAGTCCGAGTTTCAGCCCGACGGCCCGGCGTGGCAGCCTGGTGGTAGCTGCGCCCAGACTCTCTCGGCGGACAGCACCGGGCGCAGCGACTGGGCCACGATCGCCACCTTCTACCCGCAACTCAAGAAGCCCGGCAGCTACAACGAGTTCCCCGGCCCCAGCCGCCTGACCATCAACCTCCTGACGATCAACGAGGTGGGCGACCCCGGCGCGTCTCAGGAGGCGCTCCTCAACCTGACAGTTGCCGGCAACGGCAGCGTCCGTGTCTACGAGCCGAGCGTCGTGGCGCGCGCTGTGCTCTTCAAGGCCCGCTCGTCACGCGCCATCGACCTTGGCGCGCCTACCGGCGACCTGCTGCTGGTGCGCGGCGCGAGCGCCGGCGACAGCGTCTGCGTCTACGACACGCTGCAGGAGCTTGTGGGCTGCACGACAGTGAGCCCCCTGGCCACTGGCCTCGAGCTGCGCCGGCAGCCGGAGTGGCAGCCCTCGGTGCAGATCACGCCCATCACCTCGACCACACTACGCCTGGAGGCGACCTTGCCAATGACGGTCACCGCGCCCCCGGCCTCGCTCATGGCGCAGATCTTCCCCGAGGCTGGCGACCCCGTGACGATCACGCTGTCCCCGACGCAGACGTCCCTCGGCCTGACCTACGCCGTGACCTGGACCCTCACCACGCCCGCCCTTGGCGCGCTGGTGCGGCTGTGGGATCCGGTTGCCCCGCTGGAGCGTGAGGCGGTGGCCGACTACAACCTGGGTGGCGACCCGGCCCCGCCGCGCAAGCCCCTCAAGCGCAAGCGCCGCGCCCCGGCCCTCTCGTCCGATGGGCAGGCGCTGCTACTCACCGACAACCTGAACTTTCAGCCGGGGGAGTTCTACGCCTTCCAGACGGTCGACCGGCTGCCGCCGCCGCCGCCCTACGCCACCCCCGTCGGCCTCGGCTATCGCCTGCTGGCCTCGGACGCGACGCTGCGCTCCCAGATCGCGCTATCGACCACCCTCGCGCTAAGCTACTTCAGCAGTGACGTGCCCCAGGGCGCCGAACGGGGCGTGGCAATGTACTACTACCCGCCGGGCGGGAGCGCGTGGCAACTCGTGCCGCTCTCGAAGGACGTCGGCGAGAACACGGTAGGCGCGCGCCCTCTCGGCGAGGGCCTCTATGCCTTGATGACGAGCGTGCCGCTGCGGCTCAAGGGGGGCTGGAACCTGGTCTTTGCCTACCCCGGCGATACCCAGCCGTTGCCCGACGCCCTGTCTAATGTGGGCGGCTCGTACAATCTCATCTACGGCTACGACGAGGATGACGAGGACGACCCCTGGAAGGTTCATGCCCCCGAGCTGAGCCTGCCCGTGCCGGTGCAGCCCTGGGCCGACCTTGTGAATGACCTGAAGGTGGTCGAGAACGGTGGGAGCTACTGGATCCGCGGCACGCGCGAGGTGACTCTGTCGGTGCGCCCGAGTCTGGGGAGCACCCTCGCCCTGGCGCAAGCCGGCAGTATCCTCGGGGCGCCGCCCGCCACCTACTACGGCGTGGCACCCGCCACGATCGTCGTCAGCCTGACTGTCAGGGCCTTAGTCGGGCCGGACGAGAACGTCTGCGGCACCGCGGCCACCCAGCCAGTCACGGTCGATGGGGTGTCGGTGTTGGGCTTCAGCCTGAATGTGCTCGCTAATGGCACCGGCGACGCCGAGGGCTGTGGCTCGCCGGGGGCCGCGGTGCGACTGGCCTTCTTCGACGGCGTGCAGGAGGTGGGGAGCTTCAGAGCCACCTGGGACAACACGCGGCTCAACGCGGTCAATCTCCCGCGCGGCAGCATCAAGATCTACCTGCCCACCATTGCGCAGACAAAGGCGCCGCAGCCCGACTTGCAGGTCGTGGGCGTGACAGTCGTTCCCGCCCCACCCGGCTCCGGCGAGAACTACGAGCTACTGGTGACCATCCGCAACGCTGGCCCACTCGCTGTAGAGAGGCCCTTCTGGGTAGATCTCTACGTCGACCCCGAGGGGCGGCCGAGCCGTGGGGTGGGCTGGCCCGACGCGGCCAACTTCGGCGCCTCGTGGCGTGTCTATAACCTTGGGGCCGGTGCGACCCTGACCCTCAGCTCACTGGAGCCGAACGACCCCCTCGACCCTGGGCGTAACTATACGGAGTTGCCGGCCTTCTTGCAGGCCGAGACCTACACGCTCTACGTGCAGGTCGACGTGTTCGAGTCAGGCGGCAACCCCGACGGCGTGATCGTCGAGGGCGACGAGGCCAACAACATCGGCGGGCCGTTCGTGATCACACCGGGGGAACCATGAGCCGACAGATTCGCGTGCGCATCAACGCGGCCCTGATTGCTGTCCTGTTCCTCGCACTGCTCCTTGGGGGTGCCGCCCTTGCCCCTGGCCCCGTCACGGCCGAGGTCGGGATGCGCCAGGAGCGGCCGACCGTCGCCCCGGGCCGCCCAACCGTCGAACCCGTCCCCGATGAGGGCGGCGGTGATGAGGGCGGCGGTGATGAGGCACCGGTTGAGGAGGCACCGGTTGAGGAGGCGCCGGTTGAGGAGGCACCGGTTGAGGAGGCACCGGTTGAGGAGGCGCCGGTCGAGGGTGAGGGGGTTGTCGAGGAGGAGCTCGTGCCCAAGAGCCTCCCCGCCACGGGCGCTAATGACGCCGCGGTGAGCCTGCTCGCCGGATTAGGCGCCGCCCTCTTAGGCGTGGGGGCTGGCATGCGTCAGGCTGCCGTGGGGCACAAATCGGGGCCCTGCCGTCATCGATAAAAGATGACACCGCCCCCAGCTTGACGATTACACTCGCCGATGTGACCGAAGACTGATTGCCTAACTACTTTGTGGGCATATCCTCAACTCCGCTTTCTGAAGCTTAGCGTCGTTCTAACGGCACTGTAATGCGCGTTTCTATTAGCCAGCAGAGGGCCTACCGGGTAAGGAGCGAGCGTCGCCGATGTCGCTGCCTACGACGCTCTTTCAATCGTTTATGGGCAACGGGATCGCCGCTCGCGCTCCCGCAATGCTGGCAACAAAAGCAAACACCTTCCGCACGCTTCCGCACCCGTCCGTGGCTGTCTGCCGACTTTGGCTGTCACATTGGCTGTCAAACGCAAAAAGAAAGCCTAGTGCCGCGATGACACTAGGCTTCCTGGTGTGGTGGGCCGGGTGGGGATCGAACCCACGACACTCTGATTAAAAGTCAGGTGCTCTACCACTGAGCTACCAGCCCCACTAGGATTATAGCTGAGCCAATGCACTGCGTCAAAGATCATGTGCAGCTTCAGTCTCGGTCAAGTAGTGCCTTGGCCCACGAGCGTGGCGAGGGCCAGGCCGGCTGCGCCGCATCAAAGCGATGCAGCATGTTCGGTCGAAACGAGAGAAACGCCACCAGCGCCTCGCTCAGCCCGCTCGCCAGCGCAAACTGCTTGAAGCTCACGAGGTCGGCGGTGACCTCGACGTGCAGAAAGCGATTCGCCAGCGGCGCCGGCATCTCGAACACCGCCGCCGAGTCCTCGTCGCGGTTGCCGGCCGCCCAGA
>Ga0209591_10005204_pt1 | contig 14562 bp, 10 predicted proteins | sample MAT01_FD_187207 | JGI IMG/M metagenome (GOLD analysis project Ga0209591, IMG submission 187207) | Freshwater microbial communities from Lake Fryxell liftoff mats and glacier meltwater in Antarctica - MAT-01 (SPAdes) (version 2) | ecosystem: Environmental > Aquatic > Freshwater > Ice > Liftoff... | reverse complement strand
AAACTACAACAGGCTCTGAAAATCCTCAAAGGCAAAACGATCGGATTGTTGGGACTGACTTTTAAGCCTGACACCGATGATATGCGTGATGCTCCTGCCTTGACCCTGATCGATCAACTAAATCGGCTTGGCGCGAAAGTTAAAGCTTTCGATCCAATTGTCTCCCAATCTGGTATCCGCGATGGATTCTCAAATGTGATTGTCGAAACCGATGCCGATCGACTTGCTGATGGTTGTGATGCTTTGGTATTGGTGACAGAATGGGCGCAGTTCCGCAATTTGGACTTTGCCAAGATGTCGAAATTGATGAACCACGCGATCTTGATCGATGCCCGTAACTTTTGCGATCGAACCCAACTAGAAGCGGCTGGATTCAAGTACATCGGGATCGGACGTTAGATTCAGTTCGACTCCGCTCACTGACCTCTTGGTAGCTGAGCGGAGCCGAAGCTAAGTCCCAGGCAGATTGCGTAAACGATCGGGTAAATGATAGCGATCTCCTAGAACTTCTAAGAGCGGCCCATGCTCGTCGAACTTGACGATTGAGATCGAAGCAACTAAGACATCAATTCGATCGCGATAACGACCAAGATCGATACCCAGCAGACTACAGAGCATAATCCGAATTGTGGCTTTATGCGAAACCACAAGCACATTTCCTGTCGCGAATTTTTCTTGGATTTCGGCAATCACAGTCATGGCACGACTGGCAATTTGTACCGATGTCTCGCCATCTGTCGGCGGGTTCCAAGCAGGTTCGGCTAGCCAACGCATATAAGTATCAGGATACTTCTGTTTGACAAACTCGTTCGTCTGCCCCTCCCATGCGCCGTAGTCGATCTCCTTCAAGCCATCTCTAAGCTGCATGGAAATACCTACAGCCTCACATAAGGGCTTTGCTGTATCGATCGTGCGCTGCATCGGACTGACATAAACGGCTTCCCATTTATGGTGGCGATAGACATCAGCAAATGCCGCCGCCATCGCCATCCCTTGATCGGTTAACTCAGGATCGATCCTGCCACAATAGCTGCCTGTCTTACTATATGGAGTTTCGCCATGACGCAAAAAATAAAGCTTGATACTCATAAAGATCTAGACTTTTACCAAGTGAAGGATCACACCCAAACCTGCTCCCATTTCATCGGGCGATATCTTCCCATCATGATTGAGATCGATCGCATCGAATACAGCATCGGTTCCCATCCATTCTTCACGGGTAATGAAACCATCGCCATCAAAGTCATACACTTGGAAAATGTTTTCCGCCGCGTGACTTGCCTTGGCTTTACTCTCTAGTTGAATTAATCGATCGGTCAATAATTTCTCTAATGCCACCAATGCTTTCGAGAACCCATTGATCCCTTCTTCCAGCTTTTGGGATGCCATTCGATCGACCTCATGCATCTGGTCAAAAGTCACTTTATCCATTTCGATTTTGGTTGCGTCAGATTGTGCGGCGATCGCTGGATCGAGTTTGCGGGGTAAAGTTGCCATACTGGTCTGCAACTCCTTCAGCAGTCCTGGTGAGATTGTAAGCAAATCGCAACCCGCTAATTCGGTAATTTCGCCAATATTACGGAAACTCGCTCCCATTACTTCGGTCTTATAGCCGAATTTTTTGTAGTAGTTATAGATCACGGTGACCGATAGCACGCCTGGATCTTCGGCAGGAGCATAGCTTTCCTTGCCTGTTTCCTGCTTATGCCAATCGAGAATGCGTCCGACAAAAGGAGAGATTAGGGTCGCACCTGCTTCAGCACAGGCAATTGCTTGATGTAAACCAAACAGCAAGGTTAAGTTACAGTGAATGCCTTCTTGTTCAAGCACTTCAGCCGCTCGAATTCCTTCCCAAGTTGAAGCAATCTTAATTAAGATGCGATTACGTGATATCCCTGCGGCTTCATATTGAGCGATCAAATACCGTCCTTTGGCGATCGTCGCTGCGGTGTCATAGGAGAGCCGCGCATCAACTTCGGTCGAAACTCGACCAGGGATAATCTCTAAAATCTTTAGCCCAAAAGCCACGGCAAGTCGATCGAAGGCCAGAGAGACAATTTCAGCAGCACTAGATCCCTCGCCAGCTTCCTGTTGCGCTTGTAATAAAGTTCGATCGACAATATCTTGATATTCAGGCATCTGAGCCGCCGCCGTAATCAGTGATGGATTTGTCGTGGCATCACGGGGTGTAAATTTTTCGATCGCTTGGATATCGCCTGTATCCGCAACTACAACTGTGATCGTTTTGAGTTGGTCTAGTAGATTTTGGGACATACCTTCCTCCTAGAGTTTTGCCGCATCTATAAATAGTTTAGAACACTTTGTTTGGCTGAGTGAGATAATGGGCGAGACTAATGATGTTTTTACTAAAAGGTCAGGCGATTATGACAATCACATTAGATCAAGTCACAGCTCGGACGATGACGCTTGAAGAGTTCTTTAATTATGACGATGGCACAGATGCGCTGTATGAATTTGAAGATGGAGAATTGATCCTAATGACGGCTGAGAGTGAAATAAATCGACGCATTGCTATGTTTATTCTTGCCTACTTTATTCAACAGGGTATCCCTGCCTATCGGTTATCGATGAAAACAGAAATTGTCGTTACTGGTTCGCGGGTGCGGGTTCCTGATTTGGTCGTGTTTTCTGAGGACTTAGCAACGGCGATGGAGTCGGCTAGACGATCGACGGTGATACCAGAAATGCCAACGCCATTGTTGGTAGTTGAGGTGGTGAGTCCAAATCAGAGCAGTCGAGATTATCGCTACAAGCGATCGGAGTATGCCACACGCGGAATTAATGAGTACTGGATCGTCGATCCGATCGAACAAAAAATAACGATATTGGAGTGGATAGAGGGTTTCTATGAAGAGCGTGTATACGTGGGAGATAGTTCGATCGAATCGCCTGTACTAGGAAATTTAGAACTAACAGCAGCGCAGATCTTACGAGGATAGAAGATTGCTTCTTTCGACTTGAATAAAATTCGCCTAGCCATCACTGCCACCATCAACGGGTTCGAGCGGCAGAGTGAAATGAAAGCTAGAGCCAATTTCTAGAATACTTTCCGCCCAGATTTTACCGCCATGTTGTTGAATGATATCGTAACAAATTGCTAATCCCAGACCAGTACCACCTCTCTGGCGCACATCGCTGGCATCGACCTGCTGAAAACGCCCGAAGATCGCCTCCAACTTGTTGCTAGGAATACCCCTTCCATTATCCTTAACTTCAAACTGAATCTGATTTCCTTTGATGTAGCTGACTAACATAATCGTGGTGTGAGAATGAGAGAAATTAATCGCATTGCTGAGCAGATTAGTCAAGACTTGGACAATTCGATCTCGATCTGCCCAAACTATGCAGGATTCTGATGTCATAGATATCGTAATGTTTGCCGCATCAGAACTCTCTTGGACGCATTCTATTGACTCTTTAACAATACTTCGGACAGTTTTTAATGCTTGTGGATATTGCCCCATATAGAGTGCTATTTCTGGTTACTATTTAAAGTTAGGTTAGCGATTACCCTAACAGCCAATTAAAATAAGTACTAGCTAAAGCTATGACCCTGCAAGGCTTGTATCCTAGTTAAAATTTTTGTCCGAACCATTGTTATAGCTAGAAGCATAGTAATGAGATCTATATACATTCGTCAAATGCAGGAAATAGATAATTACTATGCAGGAAATAGATTTGCTAAAACTTGATTTTAACTTACTTGTTGCTCTCAGGGCTTTGCTCGAAGAGCGCAATGTCACTCGTGCTGGAGGGAGAATTGGGTTAAGCCAGTCAGCAATGAGTCATGCACTTTCACGATTGCGTAAGGTATTTAACGATCCGTTATTAGTGCGATCGGGGCAAGATATGCTGATTACATCTCGCGCCGAAGCACTAATAGAACCTCTCCAAAACATCCTTGTAAATATTGAACGACTAATTCAGCCACCTACTTTCGACCCGAAAATCGCACAAGGTACGATTCACATCGCGACATCTGACTATACAACCTGTGTGATTCTTCCTTCAGTTGTGAAGCAAATTGAGCAAGAAGCGCCCCATCTTAACCTAGTCTGCCAGCATTGGTCTTCAGAGTCCTTTGATTCTCTGAAAGATGGCACGCTTGACCTGGGTTTCGCTGCTCTCAGTATCTTGCAGGATCAACAGTTTCAGTACCAAGAGCTATTTACAGAGGATTTTGTCTGTGTCGTTCGGGCGGCTCATCCAGTGATTGAACAAGGACTGACGCTTGAGTCGTTTGTCGCTTATTCCCATGCGTTAGTGTCAATTCCACAAACGAGTAAAAGCTACATCGATGCGGCGTTAGAAACGTTGGGGATGCAGCGTCGCGTCATGCTGAAAGTAGCTCATTTTTTTGCAGCTCCTTTGATTGTTGCTCAAAGCAATCTGATCTTGCTCACGCCTCGTCGAGTCGCAACGCTCTTTGCTCAGTTTGCTAATCTGGCGATGCTTGAGTCTCCCATCAAAATGCAGGACTATAGTTATGGACAGATTTGGCATCCTCGCCATCAAAATGATTTACAACACCTTTGGTTACGCAAGCTGATTGTAGATGAAACATCGAAGCTTTAGACAAAGTTCGCTAGGATCGCAAGATGATGCGGCAGGTAACAAGCCAAGTGGAATTCTACAGTTTATCTTCACCCCTTGGTTAAGTTGACAGTACCTTACTCAAACAGAAACAGAGCTATTGCTCACGTTGATTTTCTTCATATCGATTTAGTGCATACCCATAATTAAAAACATTCATTTTACAAACAATATACTCTATGGGACATTTGGAAACATATGTCTTAATGTCTTCTGGGAGCTGGTTCCGTTGGATGGGATAAATAGCTCAAAATACTTTTGTGAAGTTTACTTTTCCACACACCACCATGATTGTTGATACCAGCGTTACAAGAAATTTTTCTTGGGCTTTGTTCAGTAATTTAGGTAAGATATCTATAATGCTACTCATTTGGTGCTTTAATTTATTACTTACACCTTATCCGATAAATAGCTTTCCCCCCTTTAAATCAAAATGTCCGAACCATTAATATTTACTACAGCTATTAGCTAGCAGATTTTGGATTGAAGGAACGCAACATGTTAGCCAAGATTCTGGTTGTAGATGACGAACCTAATATTGGAGACCTAATCTATCGGAGATTTAGGAAGCAGACTGAGGCGAAGGAACTCCAGCTTTTGTTTGCCTACGATGGTCTAGAAGCTCTCGATAAACTCAGAGCCGATCCGAGTATTGACATGTTGATCACCGACATCGAAATGCCAAATATGGACGGGCTAACGTTACTGAGCGAACTAAATGGCTTTAATCCTAACGTCCAGACTGTGGTGATGTCATCCTACAGCGATATAGGAAGTATTCGGCTGGCGATGAATCTTGGCGCATTTGACTATTTAATTAAGCCGATCGATTTTCAAGTCCTCGAAATCACAATTGCTAAAACACTACATAAAGTTAGAGAAATCAAAGAAAATCAGCGATTTCGCTTACAGAAAGAAGCAGAATTATGCCAAGCGGAAGCTAAATATCGCAGCATCTTTGAGAACGCAGTTGAAGGGATTTTTCAGACTACACCCGAAGGAAGATATATCAGTGTCAATCCTGCGCTCGTCGATATGCTGGGCTATGATTCACCTGCGGATATGATCGTAGACGTTACAAATATCAGTGAGCAGATTTACGTCAATCCCGAACTTCGCACTAAATTTAAGCGGATTTTGACAGAACGCAATGAAATTAAGGGCTTTGAATATCAGGTCTATCGGCGCGATCGAAGCACGATCTGGATATCAGAAAACTCCCGTGCAGTGCGCGATCCAGATGGTAATATTCTCTACTACGAAGGTTTTGTCGAAGACATCACCGAACGAGTCAAGACGCAGGAGTCGTTGCAAAAAGCCTATCAGGATCTTGAACTCAAAGTTGAAGGACAAGTTGCGGCACCACAGGACTCGCCAATTAAATTAGAGCGATTCTTGCAGTTGACAAGAGCGGCGCGTCAGACCGTGATGGGCATTAATCGTCAACTAATGGCTGAGATTGCCGAGCGACAGAAATCGGAAGTAGCTCTGCGTGAAGCCGAAGAAAAATATCGCAGTATCTTTGAAAATGCCGCAGAAGGGATCTTTCAAGTCACTCCAGACGGGCAGTACATCAGTGCTAATCCCAAACTAGCATCGATTTATGGTTATAGCTCCCTGTCCGAAATGATTAACGACCTACGGGTGACAGGTCAGCAAATTCATGTCGATCCCATACATACCGAAGAATTTAATCGCATTCTTTTAGCAGAAGATCGGATATCGGGATTTGAGTGTCAGGCTTACTGCCGCGATGGTAAGGTTATTTGGACTTCTGTTAATGCCCGTGTGGTTAGAGATGAGAGTGACAACATTCTCTATTACGAAGGTAATATCCAAGATATCACCAGTCGGAAAGCGGCGGAGGAAGCTCTACAACGCAGTAATTCACTGTTGCAAGCACAGCAACAAGCAGCGATCGATGGCATTCTGGCGGCAGATGAACAGGGTTGCATTGTCAGTTACAACCGTCGGTTCTGTGAGATGTGGAATATACCTGAACAAGTTCTCAATTTCGCCGATCGATCTAGCCAAGAACACAAATTATTGAGTTGGTTACTCGCTAATTCTGAATTGCCTGAAGAATTTGCCAGCATTGTCGAGCGGGCCTATGAGAATCCAAGTGAGTCTCGGCGCGAAGAGCTTTATCTCGAAGATCACCGAGTGTTTGACTGTTTTTCGGGACCAGTGCTTTCACCCAACAATAGCTTCTACGGCATGATCTGGTATTTTCGCGACATCACAGAGCGGATTAAAGCAGAAGTCGCCCTCCAAGCTGAAAAAGAAAAGTCAGAACGTCTCTTACTCAATATGTTGCCTAGTTCGATCGCCGAACGTCTTAAACAAGATATGGGATTGCGTGCTGAACTAAAGATCGATCGATTATCTAAGACATCTGACACTGAACCTTTAAGCGAGGTCTATTCTGATGGCATAATCGCGCCAATTGCCGAAAATTTTGCCTCGGCAACTGTTCTATTTGGCGACATTGTGGACTTTACGACGCTCAGTACTTTAATTTCGCCGACGGAACTGGTGGGATTGTTAAATGGGATTTTTTCTGAATTCGATCGACTGGCAGAGTTGCATGGATTGGAAAAAATTAAAACGATTGGTGATGCCTACATGGTGGTGGGAGGTATTCCTAATCCCCGATCCGATCATGCCGCCGCGATCGCGAATATGGCACTAGATATGCAAGTTGAACTCGCGCGCTTCCGAATCAAAAATCGACCGATCTTTATGCGGATTGGGATTAATACGGGGCCAGTAATTGCGGGTGTAATTGGCACGAAAAAATTTATCTACGACCTTTGGGGCGACACTGTAAACATTGCGAATCGGATGGAATCGACGGGAGTGGCAAAATCGATTCAGGTGACTCAATCGACTTACGAGCAATTAAAAGATCGCTATAATTTGGAGCAAAGAGGTCTGATTCAAGTTAAAGGTAAGGGTGAGATGATGACATATTTACTCAAAGGTCGCAAAGCTGAATCGCATCAGCCGAGCCAATGATCGAAATCGCTGGATCGGTAAAATAAGTCTGGGCGACCCGTTGGATATCGTCGGTAGTGACTTGCGCGATCGAATTAGGGTAATTTCGATCGCGATCGATCCCTAAACCCATAATTTCAAACCAACCGAGCAATTGGGCAATTTGTCCATTGGTTTGCTTGCCAAGTGCGTATTGTCCTAACATCTTGCTTTTCACCATTTGCAGTTCTGATTCAGTTAGTGGTGTATTTGTCAGTCGATCGCATTCTGCCTTCAATCCATCCATTGCCGTCTTAACATTTTGTGGGGCAGTACCAATGTATGTCACAAACCGCGAACCCTCTAGTCGAGCAGGATAGATCGTCGAAACCTCGTAAGCTAGCCCCCGCTTTTCGCGCAGCTCCACAAACAGGCGACTAGAAAGCCCACCACCAAGATAAGAATTAATTAACTTCAGGGCAACATAGTCGGGTGAGCTTAAGGCTGGCGCAGGATAACCGAGCATCACAATCGCTTGCTGATTTGGTTGAATCGTCTTAACAGTTTCAGCTTGAAACGACATCGCTTGGGTGGAAGCAAAGCCTGAATTAGTCACTACTTGCCAATCCCCAAAGGTTTCTTGCACATAGGCGATCGCCTCTTCAGGCGTAATCTTACCTGCAATACTAATCGTCATTCGATCGGGGCGAAACCATGTCTGATGATAGGCAATCAGATCATCGGCATGAATACTGCTAACCGTCTCCGTCCACCCTAAAGAGGGGAACCCATAAGGATGATCGCCATACATCAGAGCTAACAGATGCTGGTAAGCAACACTGAGAGGTCGTTCTCGCTGCGACTTAATCCCTTGCAATGTCAATCGTCGTTCTAGTTCTAGCTGTTCGATCGAAAAAACAGGAGATCGAATAATTTCCGCTGCCAGATTTAAAATATCAACAAAATCTGATTTAACCGTTTTGAGGCTAAGCAAAAAATAATCTGCTGCCGCCTCAGTGCCCAAAGCAGCCCCAGTATATTCAACCCGTTCGGCAATGTCTTGAGAAGAATAATTTATCGTACCTTTGGTGATTAAAGCTGCAACTAAATGAGCAACACCCGCTTGCTGCTTAGTTTCTACCCTACTTCCAGCATTAAAGAAACAGCGCGCCGCCACGATATCAACCGTAGGATTTTCAGTTACCAGTAACACAATCCCATTTTGCAGGACGTTCCTATAAGTTTGGCGTTTTTCTAGTTGCTGCACTTAATGAGTTATTTAATGAATTATTTAATCAACTTTGAGAGGAATTTATACCCCTCCACAACGCCGTCTTACCGCAGTTTTTGACCCGGCATAACCAGGTGGGAGCTGAACATTTAGCTAGCTTAAAGTTTCCAGATACATGTCTGGTTTACTGCCACTAACTTGGAATAGCCCCCTCAAAAACGAGCATAGATCAAGAAACATTATTGGTAGTCACGCGCATCATAGAGAGGCTTTTCTATTATAGGAGATGTTTCTCCAAATCGCTTACTCCTTTTGGGTGAAATAGTTGATCCTAAGCCTGATCCTAAGCCTCAATGATAATGCGAAGGCTGCTATTGTTTTTATTGACTCGACAAGTGGTTGTATCGCCGATCCGCCCACCTGAACGTTCAAACTCAAGATCGATCGCTGACTGCCCAATCCGTAAATTTTGAATTGAGAGGTGATCGATCGACTTTGGTAGGGCAGGATCGATGATGTTAAGTCGATTGGCGGGAGCATTAGGAACTAGATTTACCATCATCGAGATTAATTGGAAGATCGTTCCAGTTGCCCAAGCTTGGGGCGAACAAGCGACAGGATACTGCACTGGTGTGATAAACCCATCATGTTCAAAGCCGCAAAATAGTTCGGGTGGTCGTTGATAGGGCTGCATTAAAGTCATATTAATCAACCCTTGGGCTAAATCTAATGACTGATCGACGAGGTTGATCGATCGTAATCCCAGCGCAATCAGGCTATTATCGTGAGGCCAAACCGAACCGATGTGATAACTCATAGGATTATATGCAGGGGAAAGACTACTCAAAGTCCGAATTCCCCAACCATTGTACATATCAGGGGCTTTGAGCCGTGCTGCCACACTCAGAGCTTTCTCTGGATCGAAAATGCCCAGGTTTAAGCAATGTCCAGGGTTAGAAGTAATACTATCGACGGGTTTGCCATCGCCATCCAGAGCTAGAGCGCAATAATCTAGATCTGGGAGCCAAAAGTCCCGATTGAATCGGGTTTTTAGGTCTTTTGCTTGAGATCGCCACAAATTAGCAAGGTCAGGTAAGTTCTTTCGATCTGCCAGTTGACTCATCCGTACTTTTGCGGCATAGACATAGCCCTGCACTTCCGAAAGCGCGATCGCCCCCTGAGCTAATTTCCCGTGTCGATCGACGATACAATTTTCGGAATCTTTCCAGCCTTGATTGATTAGTCCTTTTTTAGAACGGCGATTATAAGTGAGATAACCACTATCTTTACAGTTGCGATCGATCCATTCCATCGCCGCAATTGCATTTGACCACAGCTTATCGAGTAAGTCTGTATCTGCCGTCCAAGCAAAATATTCAGCGTAAAGCATCAACCATAGTGGCGTGGCATCAACCGTACCATAGTAAGGAGTATGGGGAACTTCGTAGCAGCGTGCCATTTCTCCTAAGCGAATCTCATGTAAAATTTTTCCCGGTTCTTCATCCCGCCAGTCATCATCGACTTTGCCCTGATATTGGGCAAGGAGTGAGAGGGTATTACGCGCGATCGATGGGTCTAAAACTAGAGTTTGGGAAGCAGCAATAATCGAATCCCTACCAAATAAAGTTGAAAACCAAGGCACACCTGCGGAGAGAAACTTATTCCCATCAAAAGTTTGTCTCAATAGGTAAATATCCTGCACAGCTCGATCGATCACCTGATTTAGAGTCTCGTTATTGGTCGAGATTTTAGTGATTTGTGCCGTCCAAACTTTCTCTTCTAACAATTCTTCTGTTTTTGCCTGAGCGAACGTAGTTGGTACACTCACCATCGAAGTAGGGCGATTATTCGTAAATAGATGAATACGGTAGCCTAAAGTCGCAGACTCATAGACATCAAGTTCTAGCTGCCAAATCGCCGTATAGCCTACAATTTTATTGGGCTGAAAGTCGCTAAACTGAATGCGAGACTCCATCAACACGCCATCTAATCCCTGATAGGCAAGCACTATTTCTTTTTCTTGGTTTAAACCAGAGATATTCTGTTCTAAGTTTGGGATATCTCTGAGTAAATTCCCTCTTTTGGGTCGCTTAAATCCTCTTACTTCAAACAAATCCAAAAAATCTGCATCTAAACTAAGACTCATGGTAAAACTAATCGGCTTAGTGTTGTAGTTAGTGACTTGGATCTGTTCAAACAAACCACCTTTGATCACAATTTCTCGATGGATGCCAATAGTTTCGGCTTTAATCTCAGACTCATGCTCACCAATTTGGCAATTAGAACACAGTATTGACATCGCAAAGCCCTTACGAGCCGTACTACTAAATGCAATTGGCGATCGACCATCAATTTGCAACTCCAATCGACTGAGAAATCTGGTATCACGACAAAATAAACCCATACTGCTCTCAAGTCCTTCAGAGCTACAGCCCACGTCAGAGATGTTTCCTAGAGTATCGGTAATTAAAAATAGTTCATCATCTTTTAGTGTCAGGGTTGAAATCGATCGATCGTTAATTTTACAAGTCCAAGGAGCGATCGGCATTTCACTGGCAAGAATAAAATCCCTCCCATCAATTTCAATTTTGTTCATTATGATTACTCAAATTCACTACTTACGTTATACATGATTTGCACTCAGCAGTGACTTTCCCAAATATATAGCCCAAATATGCAAAAAGCTAACCCAGCACTAAAGCCTTGGCATGTCCATTTTGCGAATACTTTTCCGCTAAAATCTTTTGATACACTGCTTCATATCCATCTGCCATCCGCTTCGCACTAAAATTGATTAAGACATGATCGCGACAGACTCTCCGATCTAGTTGAGCTGCCAGATCGATCGACGCGATGCATTCCTCCACATTCTGACAGAGAAATCCAGTTCGACCATGAGCAATAACTTCTGGGGCAGAGCCTAAACTAATCGCAATTACTGGAGTTCCAGTCACCATCGATTCAATCATGACTAATCCAAACGGTTCTTTCCATGTGATGGGAAACAAAGTTGCCACGGCTCCACCCATCAGAATACTCTTTTGCTGATGATTCGCCTCACCGAGAAATTCAATTTGGCTGCCGTCAATGTGGGGCTTAATCTCCTGCTCAAAATAGGTCAAATCAACGGCATCGACTTTTCCTGCCATTTTGAGATGCCATCCTGATTTCTTGGCAATTTCGATCGCTAAATGCGCTCCTTTTTCAGGCGACATGCGACCTAAAAATGCCAGATAGGGTGGATGATCTGGCTGAGCATGGAACTCATAGGTATTTGGATCGATGCCGTTATAGACTGTGTCTAGATAATTTAATCCTAATCTATGATCTCTTTGGGAGTTGGAAATACTAATGAAAGGCTGGTTACGAACATGGCGAAACATCTTCTCATTATCGGGGGTAAAGATACCATGCAGAGTATGAACTGTTGGGGTTTTGACTAGAGTGGAATAAGGCATTGCCACACAGCCAACATGAGAGTGAATGATATCAAAATCATCGGCTCTTTCATAAACTCGGCTCATATTGAGCATGTCGTAAATATTATAGTCTTTGACGCTAGTATCTAAGCGTAGAGCTTTGGGATGGACAGATTCTAATTTAGCGTGAGTTGTCGAATCGCCTGAAGCGAACAATGTGACATCATGACCACGACGCACTAATTCTTCTGTCAGTAAACTCACTACTAGCTCAGAACCTCCATAGGCGGGAGGAGGCACTTGTTCCCATAGGGGGGCAATTTGGGCAATTCTCATGATTAATCTCCTGCATCCAACTTTTTTGTTCAGCCGACTAAAAATAGATGTAGCTAATTTCGATCTGAATCTAACGTGACTATAGCAGAGTGAAGTTTGAGATCGTGTATACCAAAATGCATAGAAATGGCTGAACTATAAGCATCCTCAAGCAGGTGATGTAGTCTGAGTCTGCCTGACAAAAAACTTTGGATCGGATTCTACAAGTAGTTGAACCCGATCCAAATTTTTGTAAATAAGTTTTGCAAGTATGTTTGAGTCTGAAATATAAGCGGGTGATCAGATTCGAACTGACGACATTCTCCTTGGCAAGGAGATGCTCTACCACTGAGCCACACCCGCACTTAAAAGTGCTTATCTATAATGCCAAACCATGTCACATGTGTCAACCTTTATTTTATTTATCTGGTTACTGAATTTTGTTTAAGTGAGGTCGATCGACACACAATCGACTATTCAAGATAGACTTGATTCTATGAAGTAAGAGTTTTTATTATGAGTCTACTTATACAAAATAGTCAGATTTTGTTGCCCGATGGTGAGTTTCTACTGGGAGATGTGCGCTTAGATGGTGGCAAGATTGTGTCGATCGAACACCACACTGAACCCAATGCCATGGATCAAGTTATTGATGGTGAAGGGTTGACGCTACTGCCTGGAGTGATCGATCCACAGGTGCATTTTCGCGAACCAGGGCTAGAACACAAAGAAGATCTACGTACAGCGAGCCATGCTTGTGCCAAAGGTGGGGTTACGAGCTTCTTGGAAATGCCGAACACCAAACCACTAACGATCGGTCAAGCAGCTCTGGACGATAAATTAGCTCGTGCTGCTAGTAAATGTGTTGTTAACTATGGCTTTTTTATTGGGGCGACGCATGATAACAGCAACTTGAGTGAATTGCAGCACGCTCACCCAGTCTGTGGCGTGAAAATTTTTATGGGTTCAATGCATGGCGATCTGCTGGTCGATCATGAAGAAGTGCTCGATCGAATTTTTGCCCAAGTACCACGACTGATTGCCGTCCATGCTGAGGATCAAGCGCGTCTGACTGCCCGCCGTCAGCAATTTCTCGGTGATAATCCGACATATCTTAATCCTGCGCTCCACTCCCAAATCCAAGACAATCAGGCGGCCCTACTAGCAACTCAGCTCGCCGTAAAGTTATCAGTTAAGTATCAACGTCGTCTCCACATTCTGCATTTATCCACTGCTGAGGAAGTTGCTTTTTTGCGAACTTGCAAGCCTGCTTGGGTGACTGCCGAAGTTACACCACAACACCTTGTGCTCAACACCAGTGCTTACAACACGATTGGTACTTTGGCGCAGATGAACCCACCACTTCGATCGACTGCTGATAACGAAGCCCTCTGGCAAGGATTACATGACGGCATTTTAGACTTTATCGCTACCGACCATGCGCCACATACATTAGAAGAAAAAGCTCAGCCCTATCCCAAATCACCATCAGGAATGCCTGGGGTTGAAACATCTCTACCAGTGATGCTGACGGCGGCAAAGCAGGGACGTTGCAGCGTTGCTCAAGTTAGTCGGTGGATGAGCACGAATGTTGCTAAAGCTTATGGTATCCCGCACAAAGGTGAGATTAAAGTCGGGTGGGATGCCGATCTAGTATTGGTGGATTTGCAAACATCTAAACCCGTGCGAGGAAAGGAAATGCTGACGAAATGCGGCTGGAGTCCGTTTGAAGGTTGGCAGTTGACAGGATGGCCGATCGTCACGATTGTCGGCGGCGAGGTGGTTTATGCCAATGGCGTGGTAAATCAACAAATCCGAGGTAAAGCGTTACAGTTTAATGAGACGAATACTGGGAATTGAGCTATCTTGGTAGCGAATCATCTGATTTCTGGTTAATTTTTGAGGAGTAGATCATGCGTTTTTCTTACTGGAAAACTTGCTTAACTAGCATTTTTGTCACGGCAACTCTGGGACTCTATGCCTGTAATAGCAGCGATGCACCAACTG
>Ga0209591_10005190_pt1 | contig 14589 bp, 9 predicted proteins | sample MAT01_FD_187207 | JGI IMG/M metagenome (GOLD analysis project Ga0209591, IMG submission 187207) | Freshwater microbial communities from Lake Fryxell liftoff mats and glacier meltwater in Antarctica - MAT-01 (SPAdes) (version 2) | ecosystem: Environmental > Aquatic > Freshwater > Ice > Liftoff... | reverse complement strand
TCGGCGTCGAGACGATCGAACCTGCCGACCTGATTGCCACCCTCGGTGAAGCGATCTCGGCCCGCGAGATGGAGCTCAAGTATCCCGCGGCGGAGGGCTTCGAGGTGCACCAGAATGTGCAGCTCGTGCGCGAGCTCAAGGACGTGACGAGCACGCGCGAGTGGATCGACGCCGCCGACACCCAGCCCGAGCGACGCCGCAGGAGAGGTGCAGTGCGGCAGCATGAGGGCCGGATCTGGGAGTCGGTGACCGACATCGACACGCTGGTCATGCGCCGCGCCACCGATGGCCGCTGGACCGCGGTCGCGATGGAGCAGGTCAAGACCGGACGCGGAAGTCCGGGCGAGGCCCACGCGCAGAATCGCAAGGCCTACGGCGCGCTGTCTGACCTGGCGGCGGGTGATACCAGCGTCGCGGTGTTCTTGCCTGACGGGAAGACCGGCTTTGGCACCAATATCACCGCGCAGTTCGATCCGTCGGGGTTCGCGAAGGTACGTCAGTCGACCCGCGGCCCGTCGGGGGAGAATGCGTTCGATGAATCGCTCTACGGCCTCACTGCGGAGAACTTCAAAGAGGTCGCGGCCGAGCTGATCCGCCACCGTAACATGCCAGAACCGCAAGGCCTCGCCCCGACGTCACCGAAAGACTACGAGCTGCTGCCCGAAGGGGCCGAACCCGGGAGAACACCATGAAGACGATGGAGCAGATTCGGAAGCAGCTTCATGTGGCTTGGACCTTCGGCGTTCTGGGCCGTGACTTTCTAGGCTCTCAGGATCTGACGACCATGCGCGACGACTGGCAGCAATGGATCATCGATGAGCTGCGAGGCGAGGGCTTGAACTTAGTCGCCGACGGCGATGGCTATCTGGCACTGGCCTCGGAGCCGCACACGCCCACCAGCGGCGACGTGCCGCCACTGGGGACGCCGATTGCGCGGATCGCCTTTCCGACCGCCGAGGAGCTGTCTGCGCTGTATCTCGAGCAAGCGAAGCCTGACCCGGTGCAACGTACCCATCCCTGGGCGCGCCTGAACGGCGTGATTGGCCACGTATCGCTTACGCATTTCTCCATCGAGTCGGAGCTCTACAGGTATGGTTCGCTCCTCGCCGAGCGCTGCTGGGGTCGCATCTATCCGCCCTACCAGCTCGATTATTTCGACCAGCTCGTGCCTTGCCGCTATCCATTGACCCATCTGCTAGACGGCTATGGCGGCTTTCATTCCTATTTTCGCGACGGCGAGTGGACCGTATATCCGGTGTGGAGCATCTACGACGCCGCATCCTTCTTTGCGCCCATCGAGCCCCAGATCAACGCACTGCTGGCCGAGCTCGGCATCCGGGGGACCGTGCTGACAATGAACTACCCGGGCTACGGCAAGGACTACCAATTCACGGCACCCCAAATCGAGCCACATGGCGCGATCGTCGATGTAGCGGGCCGCCCCATCAAAAATCCCGCAGCGTTGCTGGCGCGGGCATCGATCGAGCTCTGGCAATTCCGCAGTGCGATGTTTGCGAACGCGACCCAAGTCTGGTGATCGGCGTGGCCAACAAAAAAGCCATCGAGCTGCGACTCGATGGCTGACCGCCGGTGCACCGCCGGGGCGGCGTCAGCGCGTCACGGGGTGACGGTGAGGACGCCGAGCTGCGCGACGTCGAAGCCGAGGCCGGTGTTGGCGCCGGCGCCGTCGAGATCGCAGTAGGTCCAGTTGCTGCCGTCGCGGCTGACGCGGCTGGTGTAGCCGTAGGTGCCGGCCGCCGGTACCGTGAACGCGCCCTGGTACTCGTCGTCGTTGCTGACCTGCACGTTGAACGCCGCGGCGATCCAGGTGAAGCCCGGCGCGGTCGCCGGATTCGCCCCCGCCGCGCCGAAGCCGATGTCGACGAACAGGTCGGGGTTCGCGCCCGCGCTCTCGGTGACGCCCGTCTCGAAGGCGCGAGCGTAGACCAGCGGCGACATGGCGCCGGCGGCGACGCTCAGGGTCGCCGGGAACTGCAGGTTGCAGAAGTCCACCTCGGCCACCCTGTCGGTCTCGTTCGCCGTGCAGGCGCAGCTCAGCGGCGCGGTCGCAGCGGTGCGCGGCGAGGTGGGCGTGACCGTGACGACGCTGAAGTCGGTGCTGTTGACGTTGGCGTCGGTGCAGCCGGCGCCCGCGCGGAGGCCGCCGGTGGTGCCCGACAGCACCGGCAGGGCGGTGCCCTCGGAGCAGTTGGCGCTGCCGTAGCCGACCAGGTCAACCGTCGACGACAGCGGGCAGGTGGCGACCGGCAGCGGGGCGATCCCGGCGACCAGGGCGATCTTGCCGTTCGAGCCCGACAGGTCGCGGGTCGGGTTGGCCTGGAAGTCGGCGGTGAACGCTATGCCGTTGGTCGTGCTGGGCGTGGTCATGCGCACCGTGAAGTAACCGCCGGCCGGCACCATGACGTTGGGCAGCGGCGTGGGCGCCCACGCGGTACCGCTGGCCGACGCGTACTGCAGCGACATGCCGCCAAGGCTTACCGGCGTGCGACCCGGGTTGTGCAGCTCGACGAAGTCGGCGTTGAGCGCGGCGGCGTTGTTGCCACCCGCGCCGTAGAGCTGCGAGATCATCAGCGAGGCGCCGCAGCTGCCGTCGGTGGCGACGCGAAACCCGGTGGCCTGGGTGACGATCGAGCCCAGCGGGAGCGTCGCGAGGCTACTCACCGAGGCTGCGATCCGCACCTGGTAGTGGCGCAGCGTGCCCAGGACCGCCGCCGGTTGCAGCGACGCGACGGTGTTGACCGCGCTCATCGTCGGGGCCGCGGCGGTGAAGCCGACGCAGGTCGTGAAGCCGTCCGCCGACAGCTGGAGCGAGCCGGTGCAGCCGCCGGTGACGGTCTGGGCGGTCAGCGTGGCGACGTCCATCGCGGTGCTGAACGTGACGACGATGGGCGTTGCCGCGCGCGCGCCGGTCGAGCCGTCGAGCGGGAACACCGCGACGACGGTCGGCGGCGGGATGACGACCGTGACCACGGCCGCGCCGACCACGGCGCCGCTGGTCGCGGTGATCTCGACGGTACCGGCCGCGACGCCGGTGACCAGGCCGGCCGCCGACACGGTCGCGGTGGCCGGCGTGGCCGACGACCAGGTCGCGGTCGCGGTCAGGTCCGCGGTCATGGCGTCGCTGTAGGTGCCGGTCGCGGTGAGCTGCACGGTGGCGCCGATGTTCACCGATGGCGCGGCCGGGGTGACGGCGATCGACACCAGCGTGGCGGGCGCGGTCACGGTCAAGGTCGTCGAGCCGGTCACCGCGCCGAGCGTGGCCGAGATGGTGGCGGTGCCGACGGCGACCGCGGTGGCCAGGCCCTCGCTACCAACCGCGCCGGAGATCTGCGCGACCGCGACGTCGTCCGACGCCCAGGTCACCGTCGTCGTGAGGACCGCGGTGCTGGCGTCGGAGTACGTGCCGGTCGCGACGAAGAGCTGCGTGGCACCCGCGGCCAGCGACGGATTCGCCGGCGTGACCGCGATCGACATCAGGACCGCAGCCGTCACGGTCAGGGTCGTCGAGTCGGTCACCGCCCCCAGAGTGGCGGTGATGGTCGTGGTGCCAGCGGCGACCGCGGTCGCGACGCCGCGCGAGCCGGCCGCGTTGGAGATGGTCGCGGTCGCGACGGTCCCCGAGGTCCAGGTCACCAGGTCGGTGATGATCGCGCTGGTGGTGTCGGAGTAGGTGCCAGTGGCGACGAAGGCCTGCGTGCCAGCGACCGCGACCGACGGATTCGCCGGCGTGACCGCGATCGACAGCAGGGTCGCGGCGGTGGCGGTCAAGGTCGTCGAGCCGCTCACCGCGCCGAGCGTGGCGGTGACCAGCGACGTGCCGGCGGCGACCGCGGTCGCGACGCCGCGCGAGCCGGCCGCGTTGGAGATGGTCGCGGTGGCGACCGTCGCCGAGGTCCAGGTCACCGCGTCGGTGATGATCGCCGACGTGGTGTCGGAGTAGGTGCCGGTCGCGACGAAGGCCTGGGTGCTGCCGACGACGACCGACGGGTTGGCGGGCGTGACCGCGATCGACACCAGGGTCGCCGCGGTGACCGTGAGCGTGGTCGTGGCGGTGATGGCGCCGAGCGTCGCGGTGACCAGCGACGTCCCGGCCCCGACCGCGGTCGCGACGCCGCGCGAGCCGGCCGCGTTCGAGATGGTCGCGGTGGCGATCGTCCCCGCCGTCCAGGTCACGGTGCCGGTGAGGTTCTGGGTGGTGGTGTCGCTGAACGTGCCAGTCGCGGTGAACTGCTGGGTGCCTCCGACGACGACCGTCGGATTGACCGGCGTGATCTGCAGCGACACCAGCGTCGCCGCGGTGACGGTGAGCGTCGCCGTGCCGGTGATCGCGCCCGAGGTCGCCGTGATCGTCGTGGTGCCGGGGTCGAGCGCCGTGGCCAGGCCGGTCGTCGCGATGGTCGCGACGGTGGCGGTGCCCGACGACCACACGACCATGGTGGTCAGGTTCTGGGTCGTGGTGTCCGAGAAGCGGCCGGTCGCCGTGAACTGCTGGGTCACGCCGTCGGCGATCGACGCGGTCGCCGGGGTCACGTCGATCGAGGTGAGGGTCGCGCCGGTGACGGTGACCGTGACGTTGCCGGTGATGGTGCCCATCGTGGCCGAGACCACCGCGTTACCGACCGCCACCGCGGTGACCAGGCCGCCCGCGCTGACCGTCGCGACCGTGGCGGTGGCCGACGACCACACCACCTGCGAGGTGAGGTTCTGCGTCGTCGCGTTCGAGAAGCGCCCGGTCGCGGTCAGCTGCTGGGTGGTGCCCCGCGCCAGCGTCGGATCGGTCGGCGTCACGTCGATGCCGATCAGGGTGGCCGCCGTCACCGTCGCGGTCGTGGTGCCGCTGATCGTGCCGACGGTCGCGGTGATGACCGACGTGCCGGCCACCAGGCCACGCAGCAGGCCGGCGGCGTCGACCGTGGCGGTCGCGATCGTCGCCGAGGTCCAGGTCGCGGTCGCGGTCAGGTCGGCGGTGCTGCCGTCGCTGTACATGCCGGTCGCGGTCAGCTGCGTCGACGTGCCGGCCGCCAGGCTCGGCGCGGGCGGCGTGATCGCGATGCTGGTCAGGGTCGCCGCCGCGTCGGTCACGGTCACGACCACGCTCGCGGTCTGGTCGTTCGAGGTCGCGGTGATGGTCGCCGTACCCGCGGCCACGCCGGTCAACGCCGCCGTGCCGTTGCTGCCGGGGGTCACGGTCGCGACCGTCGGGTTGCTCGACGCCCAGCTCAGCTCCGTGGGCACCATGCCACTGGACCGCGCCGTCACGGTCACGGTGGCGCCGACCGCCAGCTCGGCCGTCGAACGGTCGAGCCGCAGCACGTCGGGATCGCGGTTGTCACCGCACCCGGCCACCACCACCAGCGACAATAAGAACCCCAGGATCAGCTTGGCAGGCGTAGTCATCTGACTGCTGTGTCGCAGATGCCGGCCCCGGGATCCACACCGTTTCGGTGACAGTCGTGCAGATCGACCGCGCCAGCCCCGAGACCAGCCGTGACGGGGGCCACGCGCCGCGGTCGATTTCGATGCGCCCGGCGCCGCGACGGCCCGTCAGCGCGCCGGCGACTTGCGGTGCAGGCGCTCGGGCGCGATGAGCTCGGGCCGCGGCGAGCGGGCCACCGGATCGATCTCGGTCGAGCCGCAGGCGAGGCACGCGCCGTTGAGGATCACGTCGTGCTCGCAGTCGCCGCACCTCACGCAGCGACCCTCGACCCGCTCGACGTGTGCGCACTCCACGGCCCACGGTGCCACGCGGGATCCGCCGTCGCAACCGGCAGACCAATCGGACCTCGACCGGGCGCGCCGCGATGCCTGCCACGATGCGTGCGCGGCGCCGAACCGCCCGTGTAGGCTCGACGGCGATGCCGAGCCTTCGCCGTCGCCTGGTCCGCGCGTTCTCCAGCCTGCCGACGCCGCTGCTGCGCGGGCTCGCCGGTGGCACCACGACCGTCGAGGGTCAGGAGCTCGACGTGCAGCTCGCCGCCGCGCTGCGCTTCGCCGACCTGGTCGGCGGGCGCTTCGAGCAGCTCGAGCCGGTCCGGGCCCGGGTGCGGAGCGCCGCGCTCTTGGCCCTCACCGAGCCCGACGCGCCGCTCATGGCTCACGTCCACGATGAGCGCGGCCCCGGCGGCGTGCCGGTCCGGGTGTTCGTGCCGCGCGACGCTGGCGGCGGGCTCATCGGGTTCTTCCACGGGGGCGGCGGCGTGATCGGCTCGGTCGCCAGCTACGACGGCTTCGCTCGCACGCTCGCGGTGCGCAGCGGTCACGCGGTGGCGTCGGTCGACTACCGCCTCGCGCCCGAGCATCCCCACCCGGCCGCCATCGACGACGCCCTCGCGGTCTGGCCGTGGTTGGTCGCGCAGGCCGCGCGCTGGGGCTGCGATCCCCAACGGGTCGCGGTCACCGGCGACAGCTTCGGCGGCTTCCTCGCGATGCAGGTGGCGCGCGCGGTCGTCGCCAAGCCGCGCCTCGCCGCGCTGCTCTACCCGCTCTTCGATCTGACCTTGTCGTCGCCGTCGTACCAGACCTTCGCCGAGGGCTTCGGGCTGACCTTGCCCATGGTCGAGTACTTCCGTCGACACTACGCGCCCGATCCGTCGACGCACCGCGCGGCCTCGCCGCTGTTCTGGCCGGCGCTACGCGGTCTGCCGCCGATCCTGGTCGTCACCGCCGGCTTCGACCCGCTCCGCGACGAGGGGTTCGCGATGGTGCGCCGGCTGCGCGAGGCGGCGGTCCCCGTCGAGCACGTCGTGCATGCCGGCCTGATCCACGGCTTCATCCAGCTGACCAACGGGTGCGCCGCCGCCGATCTCGCGGTCACGCAGATCGCCGATGCCCTCGGCGCCGCCGTCGCGGGCGGTCGTGGTACGCACCGCGCATGAGCCGCATCTACCGATCGCTTCCGCCCTCGGGCACCAAGCTCGGCATCGCGTTCTCCGGCGGCCTCGACACCCGCTGCGCGGTGGCCTGGCTCGCCGAGCAGAGCCAGGAGGTCTACGCCTACACCGCCGATCTGGCCCAGCCCGACGAGGCCAACTGCGACGACATCCCGCCGATCGCCATGGCGCACGGCGCCCGCGCCGCCCGCCTGCTGGACTGCCGCGACGCGCTGGTGCGCGAGGGCCTGGTCGCGATCCAGTGCGGCGCGTTCCACCTGCGCACCGCCGGCAAGGTCTACTTCAACACCACGCCGCTGGGCCGCGCGGTCACCACGACCGCGATCGTGCGCGCGATGATGGCCGACGACGTCCACGTCTTTGGCGACGGCTCGACCCACAAGGGCAACGACATCCAGCGCTTCTACCGCTACGGCGCGCTGGTCGATCCCACCTTGCGCATCTACAAGCCGTGGCTCGACAGCGCCTTCGTCAAGGCGTTCGGCGGCCGCACCGAGATGGCGCAGTACCTCGCGCGCATCGGCAAGCCGTACAAGACCGGCGTCGAGAAGGCCTACTCGACCGACGCCAACCTCCTGGGCGCGACCCACGAGGCCAAGGACCTCGAGCGCCTCGACACCGGCTTGCGGATCGTCGAGCCGATCATGGGCGTCGCGCCGTGGCGTCGCGACGTCGACATCGCGCCCGAGGAGGTCACGATCGGCTTCGAGCAGGGCGTGCCGACCTCGCTCGACGGCGCGCGCTTTCCGTCGCGGCTTGAGCTGTTCAAGCAGTGCAACCTCATCGGCGGTCGCCACGGCCTCGGCATGAGCGACCAGATCGAGAACCGCGTCATCGACGCCAAGAGCCGCGGTTGCTACGAGGCGCCCGGCATGGCGCTCATCCACTTGGGCTACGAGCGCCTGCTGTCGGCGATCCACAACGAGAACACGATGGAGCTCTACGCCACGCTCGGGCGTCGCCTGGGACGCCTACTCTACGAGGGCCGCTGGTACGACCCCGAGGCCTGCCTGCTCAAGGACGGCCTGGCCCGCTGGATCGCGCCCGCGGTCACCGGCTCGGTCACCGTCGAGCTGCGCCGCGGCGACGACTACACGCTGCTCGACACCCGCGCCGAGTACATGGCCTATGGCCCCGACAAGCTCTCGATGGAGCGGGTCGAGGAGCCGGCCTTCACGCCCGAGGATCGCATCGGCGCGCTCGAGCTGCAGAACCTGTCGGTCGGCGACAACCGCGCGCTCCTCCTGCACCACCTCGCCAGCGTCCGCAACCTCGGCACCGGCGGCGCGGCCAGCGAGCTGGGCGGCCTGCTCGGCGACGGCGAGTAGTCAGGGCGCGGCGGGCCAGTCGGCGCCGCGATCGGGGCGCGATACCGCAGCCGCGTCAGCGCGGCGGGCCCACCGCGCCGTCGACGGTCACGAGCCGGCCCCGCACTACGTCGACCTCGATCGAGCCGCGCCCCTCGGCGAAGTAGAAGTCGACCCGCACGCGCCCGGGCGCCGTCGGGATGAAGTAGCAGCCGTGCTCGTCGGTGAGCTGGAGCTGCTGAGGGTTGCCGTCGCCGGCGCTCACCAGCGTGACGCCAGGCACCGGATCGTCGGTGATGGCATCGACGACGTGGCCGTGGATGCCGGCGGGCTCCGGACCGTCACAGGCCAAGGGCTGACCGACCGCGGCGACGCGCAGCTCGAGCGTCGGGACCGCGTGCTCGACGCCGTCAGGGTCGTCGGCGGCGCCGGGTTCGCGAACAATGCGGCATTCATTCTCGGCGCCCGTATGTGCCGATCCGAGGTTCTGGATCGGCGCCGGCGCGGTGGTTCGCGACGCGCCTCCGCAGCTCGCGACCAGTAACCCCGCGGCCAGCCCTGTGCACCGCATGGCTAGAACGAGATCGCGGTGCCGAGGGAGCCGCCGAAGCCGGCCTGGCCGTCGCGGGCGCCGTACGACACCGCGCCGCGCAGGCGGAACCCCGGGCTGGCGGCGTAGTCGAGGTCGTAGCGGACGTAGAGGCCCTGGGGCGAGATCAAGACGCCCGGCAGGTCGGTGCGCACGATCGAGGCGCCCATGAGCAGGGGCGGCGCGGTGTCCCACTGCAGGCGGATGAACTGCGTGCCGCCCATCCCATCGAGGTGCTCGGCGCCCATGCTGACGTTGGAGCGCCACGGCTTGCCGAGGGTGACCGCGCCGCTGCCGCCGGTCATGAAGCCGTCGTCGGTCACCCCGAGGATGAGCCGGCCGTCGACGTAGACCGCGGGATGGACCCGGACCCGGACCTCGCCGCCGCCGTAGCGCGCGGCGCGGGTCACCGACTCCACCATGGGGTCCTCGGTCGGCGTGCGGCCCTCGATGAGGCCGAACCCGAAACCGACCGAGTACAGCGTGCGCGAGATGCGATGGGTCCACGACACCTCGGCGCGCAGGAACGCGTCGTCGTTGCCGTAGCGGTTGGTGAAGTTGTGGGCGTCGATGTCGAGGCGGACCGTCTCGGTGCGGCCCTGGGTGCGGATGAGGTCGATGGCCTCGAGCCGGTCAGCCTCGGTCGGCTCGACGCGCACGATCTGCGGCGCGACGTCGGAGCCAAAGTGGAGCTGCTCGCCGGCCGGGCCGCGCCCGACGATGTAGTACTCGGCGCCGGGCGGCGCGATAGCGACCGCCGGCAGGGTCGCGTACCAACCGCCGGTCGAGGAATGTCGGAACGGCTCCTCTTGCCACAGCGTCGCGCTGGCGCCGCGATAGCGCGCGACCAGGACCGGCTCGGCCCAGGCGGCGTCGACCGCGGCGATGAGCTCGACCGCCTGGCCCGGCTTGGCCTCGGCGACCGGGACGTGCAGCACGGTGGCCCGCGCCACTGGTGCTGGCGCAAACGCAGGTGCAGGTGCAGGTGCAGGTGCAGGTGCAGGTGCAGGTGCAGCCGGCGCTGGCGCGACCGCGGCCGGGGTCGGTTGGGCCGACGCGAGCGCGGCGACCGCGAGCGGCAGGAAGACGAACGCTGGGATGATGGCGCGCATGGGCTTCCTCACCAGTCGAAGTTGAGGCCGAGGCCGCCGGACACCCCGACGTGGTCGATGTCGCGCGCCTGATACGAGACGCGCAGGGACGGATACACCCACGCCACACCGCGCCACCCGACGTCGGCGAGGAGGCGCACGCCGAAGTCTTCCGGGATGGGCATGTCGGTGACCTGCACGGCCAGCTGCACCGGCACCCGCTTGGTCGGCGACCAGTGGTAGAGCGCCTCGAAGATCGTGCCGATGCCGTCGTTGAAGCCGGCGCCCAGCTCGAGGTTGGTGCCCAGCTCGTCGCCGATGCGGACCCGCGCCGACAGGCCAAAGCCGGTGAACGAGTCGCAGTTCGCCAGGTCGGTGGCGCTGCCGCACCGGCGCGGGGTGCCGCCATCGCTGCTGTCCTTGGTGACCACGCCGGCCTGGGGCCGGATCATAAGCGCGAGCTGCTTGCGCGGGTGGAACTCCAGCTCGGTGAACACGTAGCTGAAGGTCACCGCGCGGCAGCGGAACCGGCCGTTGCCGTCCCGACACGCGTCGGCGGGATCTTCGTCGATGACGTCCTTGGGGCCGCCGGTTCCCGACATGGTGCCGAAGCCGAGGCGCACGGTGTGGACCGGCGACAGGAAGCGATACGCGAAGGCCAGCTCGGCCTGGTAGTACTGGTCGAAGCCCTTGTCGAGACCGCCGTCGAAGTCGACGTAGTCGAGCGAGGTGTTGATCTGCGAGCGGCCCTCGGCCGGTGGCGGCTCGGCCAGGTCGCGATCGATCGCGATGGTGCGCGGCGCGGTCTCGCTGCCCACGATGGGCCGATCGCCGGCCGCGACGTACCAAGCCAGCGCGTCGCCGCGGACCGCCTCGGGCGCGATGGTCGCGCGCAGGTAGGCGTCGCCGTCGGGGGCCAGCTCGACGCGCGCGAAGGTCGTGGCGCCGGCCGACCGCACGTACAGCCACGGCGTGCCCGTGAAGGGCGCGACGATCGCGAAGGACACCGCGACCGGTCGGCCCGGGCTCACCCGCGTCGGCACCGCCGGCCACAGCGGCCCGGCCGGGCGCCCCGCCAACTCGGCGAGCGCATCGGCGAGGGCCGGGCGACGGTCGAGCCCGACGCCAGGCGTGCCCGCGGCCTCGACCGCCTTGGCGAGCTGCGCGGCCTGCCGCTCGAGGCTGGCGATCTCGATCCGGATCGGCGCGGCGTAGGGCGTCGTCGGGTGGGCGGTCAGGAAGTCTCGCCACCGGGTCGCGCGCGCCGCCGGCGCCTGGCCCAGGGTTGCCGTCCACACCGCGCTGGCCGCCTCGGCGTCGGCCACCGACCGAGCCAGCGACGCGTAGGGGTCACCGCCGGCTGCGGCGATCGCGGTGGCCGCGCGCGGATCGCCCGGGCGCTTCGAGGCCAGCACCCGCTCGGCCCACGGATCGGCGAAGGCGCGCTCGCCCGACGCCACCCGGATGGCGTCGCCGGCCCGGACCCGACCGCGCAGGCCGTCCTCGACGGTGGCCTGGCAGACCTGGTCGCCGGCCCGGGTCACGGTGAGCGTGCCGAGCGCGAAGCGATCGCGGAGCGTCTTGTTGGTGACCGGGTCCGACACGATGACCTCGCGCACCAGCTCGAGCTCGGTGCCGGCACCGACGCCGTCGCGCGCGCCCAGGTCGACGTAGACGGTGTCGCCGTCGAGCCCGAGGACGACTGGGTCGGCGAGCGCGGCGCCGGCGAGCGCGGCGAGGAGGCTGAGGATCAAGAGGCTTCGCATGGGTGGGTCCTCAGAAATCGAAGCTGGCCGACGCGCCCGCGCTGGGGCCGCCGATGATCTGATCGCGGGCGCTGTAGCCGACGCGCGCGCCCAGGCGCAGCCCCGAGGGCAGCGGATAGAACACGTCGTAGACCAGGCGCACGCCGGTGGCGCGGATGCGGTTGGGCAGGTCGGTCACCTCGATGGTGGCGGCCATCGGCACCGACGGCACCGTGGCCCAGCCCAGGCGGAAAAAGCCGCTGGTGCCGACCTGATCCATGTACTCGAACCCGAGCGCGACGTGGTTGCCGTCGGCGACGCCGGCCCGCAGCTCGCCGCGCGCGCCCAGCGCGAAGCTCTCCTGGTTGGCGGTGAACATGCCGCGCCCGTCGAAGCGGAGGCCCTCGGCGATGGCGAGGCCGAGCTCGAACCAGCCCCCGACCTTGAAGCCGGCCTCGACCCGGCACGCCGGCGAGTCCTGGTTGGTCGAGTTGCAGCCATCGGGCACCCGCCGCTCCGACGCCGGCACCGAGCCCTCGAGCCGGGTGTAGCCGAAGCGGATCTCTTCGAGGGGGTAGGCCAACAGCCGGTAGCCGAAATCGAGATCGATCCGGTAGTAGCGATCGGGCACGACCGCGCCGTCGCTCGAGCGCTGGCCGAAGTCGACGTACTCGGCGGCCAGGTGGGCCCGCGAGCGGCGGCCGTGGCTGCGCGCCAGATCGCGATCGCGCCGCTCGTCGCGCGCGCTCTTGAGCACGCCGACCGGGTGCGGCACCTGCTCGGACGCGAACTCCTCGACCTCGACCGCCGCGACGCCGTCGACCGACGGGGCGCTGGCGATCGATGACAGGTAGTACTCGACGCCGGGCGGCAACACCGCGGCCTCCGGGATCGCCGCTACCCAGTCGCCCTGGTCGCGCTGCGTGAACGTGACGTCGTTCCAACGCCCGGCGCCTTGGGCCCGGTAGTGCAGCACGATGGTGCGCGCGCCGGCACCCGCGACCTGAGCGGTCAGCTCGATCGCGGCCCCCAGGTCGGCGTCGGCCGGCGGCACGTGGCGGACCCCGTCGGCGCGGGCCAACCCGGGCAAAGCGCCCAGCGCGGCCACGACAATGATTCTGGCGATGATCATGATCGGGTTCCTCACCAGTCGAAGACCAGGCCCAGGCCGGCGCCCACGCCCGAGTGAGTGGCGGTGCGGCCCTGCCACGACACCCGCACCGTGGGCTGCACCCACGGCCGCGGGCGCCAGCCGAGCTCGGTGGCGAGCCGCACGCCGAGATCGCCATTGCCGGGTTGGTCGGTCACGCCGACCGAGATGCCGACCGGCAGCGTGGGTCCGGGCCAGGTCTCGAGGCGCATGTCGGTGAAGAAGCCGAGCTGCTCGACGCCGCTCACGCCCACCGACAGGTTGGTGCGATCGGGATCGCCGAGGCGGGCCCGGCCGGCGACGCCGACCCCAAAACCGTCACGGCCAACGCCGGCATAGAAGCGGCCCGCGAAGCCGATCGACGGGCCACCCTCGACGGGAAACCGCAGCTCGGCCTCGGCGTAGCCGTACTGGAAGCCGGTGACCGGCGCCGGATTGTCCTCGGTCCAGATCCGCTCGGCGAACCCGCCGCGGCCGCCGTAGGCGCCGAAGCCGGCCCGCACGCCGTAGAGCAGGCCGTCGAGGCGATACAGGACGTCGACCTCGGTCTGCGCGAAGCGATCGGTGCGGTCGACGGTGGCGCCGCCGTCGGTGCGCTGGTCGAAGGTCGCGAAGTCGAGGTAGCTCGCGATGATCGACAGCTTGGTGCGGCGCTTGGTGAGCGTGAAGCGCGCCACCAGCGGCGGCGGCGCGATCTCGACCTTCACCGGCCCAGTGGCGGTGCCGAAGGCCTCGCTGGTCGAGCCATCGGCGCGGGTGGCCTCGACGAAGTACTCGACGCCGGGCGCGATCACCAGCTCGGCCGGCAGCGTGCCGCGCAGGTAGATCCCGTGCTCGCGGGTCAGCTCGACGCGGCGATACGTGGTCTGGCCGACGCTGCGCGCGTGCAGCGTCGCGGCGGTGACCTCGGCCGGCTCGACGAGCACGAAGGCCAGCGCGACTGGCACGCCGGCCTCGACCCGGCGCGGACGCTCGTGCTCGACGTGGAGCCGACGCTGCGCGACCCGCTTGCCGGCCGGCGTCATCGCCTCGTGGGTCGCGCGCAGGACCGCGAGATCGTCTCGGATCGCCGCGGCGTAGCGCGACGACGGATGGGCGGCGAGCCAGCCGTCCCACGCCGCGATGCGGGCCTCGAGGCTGGCGCCGGTGATCGCGCGCCACACCTGCAGCACCTGCGCGGTGTCGGGGTCGAGCTCGGGCATCGGCTGGGCCGGACCGGTCGGCGTGGGTGACGGCGCGATCGGCGGCGACGCCGCCTCGGCGCGCACCACGTAGATCTCGGCCAGGTCGCCGACCTTCACCTGGCCGAGGAGCTCGGCGTCGAGGGCGACCCGGGTCAGCGTCGAGCCGGTGTCGGTGACGGTGCCGGCGCCCAGCGGCAGCCAGTCGTTGACCGGGCGCCGGGTCACCGGGTGGCGCAGCGCGATCGGACGCTTGAAGCGGATGGTCGCGCCGTCGACGACGCCGCGGCCCTCGCCGAGGTTCACGTAGATCTCGCGCTGGTCGACCTTCACGACCTGGCCCCCGACGACCTCGTCGGCGCGGGCGTGATCGACGCCGACGCCCAGCGCGAGCGCGGCGACCAACAGCAGCGGACGGAGCGGACGGAGCATCATCGGGTCACCTCGCGCCAGAACTCGGCCCAGTCGGAATCGCCAGCGCCGGCGTCACCGGTCTCGGCGTCATCGTCGGTGTCGCGCCCCGACAGCACCGGCGCACGCCGAGCGGTCACGGGTACGGTCACGGGTACGGTCACGGTCACGGGTACGGTCACGGGTCCGGTCACGGTCACGGGT
>Ga0209591_10005189_pt1 | contig 14589 bp, 7 predicted proteins | sample MAT01_FD_187207 | JGI IMG/M metagenome (GOLD analysis project Ga0209591, IMG submission 187207) | Freshwater microbial communities from Lake Fryxell liftoff mats and glacier meltwater in Antarctica - MAT-01 (SPAdes) (version 2) | ecosystem: Environmental > Aquatic > Freshwater > Ice > Liftoff... | reverse complement strand
TCCCTTAGGCTTATTTCGCAGTCGTCGGGCTTGCCCATCGGGACAAAAAGCGATCGTTTATCCAACGGTGTTACCCCTAGATCGCTGTCCATTGGTTGACCAGTTAGGAAGTGATACGAGTCCACGTCAATATAGCGATGATCATAATTACCGAAATGCCACGGAAGGCTTAACTAAAACTTTACGACCCTATCGCTGGGGCGATCCGACGCGATTAATCCATTGGCGGACTAGTGCCAAGTATGGCGAATTGCGAGTCAGGGAATTGGAAGTAACCATCGGTGGGCAAGAAGTGGCGATCGCCCTCGACAATTCCGCAGGATGGGAGCCTGAAGCCTTTGAGGAAGCAGTAGTAGCGGCGGCTTCACTCTATTTTTATGCTCAAAAATCAAAGCTGAGTGTCAGACTCTGGACAAATGACACAGGTATTGTCCAAAGCGATCGCGCTGTATTAGAAACGTTAGCGGCGGTGAATATCTCCCCTAGTTCCGCAGATATTCTCAAAGATTTGCCCGACATTCCTGTTGTGTGGCTATCCCATAAAACCGATAGCATCGCCTATTTGCCCTTTGGTAGTCGTTGGGTGCTATGGCAAGCCTTGGCGCAATCAGCAAAAGTATCAGTTCCCAATCAGCGATCGCTGGGTTTAACGATTGAGTCGAGCCTTGATGCTGAGGATCTAAGTTACAAGTCTTTGCGATCGCAATTGCAAGAGTATCTAAGCATGTAGGCATAATAAAAAACAAAACTCAAAAAGCTGTGGCGCACGCTGCGCGTGCGCCACAGCTTCTTGGGGTTTAAGGTTTGATTTTCCTAGCTACTTAACGCTCTAACGATTGCTATACTTTTTTCTCATAGACAACAAAACTGGTGGCATGTCATGGCGCTCAAACTCGGCAGACTTGAAATTGGGTATCGCTTGCTAATATCTCTAACTGCGATCGCGATCGCCTATGGATATCTAGGTAGCTATATATGCTTGTTTTGGCTAGAAAAGAGTTATTGGACAGCAGGTTTATTGTTTTTGTTAGCTGCTAGCGGCATATTTGCGATGCCTCGCAGCTTAGGCGGTTTAATCGCCGCGATCGCCGCAATTATCACAATTTATATTAATTCCAATCTAAATGAAAGCCTAATAGGGGCTGCTATCTGCTTATTTCTTTATTGGATCGGTTTTCAAGATATCCGTTACAATCCTGCGCCCAATAAAAAACTCAGCATTATCGATCTCATCGCCACAGCACTCACAATTGCCCTAATGATCGCGCTCACTATTGCCACATTTCAAATTCCTCTAAGTTGGTTAGCGAGTTTAGCGATCGGGATAATAGCGGCTGCGGTGACCCTAATCGGCAAACAAATCGAGTATCTCGAATTATCAAAAAAAGCAAATTTTATCCTTCTTGGCATCTTGACGGGGAGTAGTTTGGCGATCGGATTTGCGATCAGAGTAATTTTCTATCTGCCGAAGCCCACCAATTTTTTGTAGATTCCAAAAAAAACTGTGGCGCACGCTGCGCGTGCGCCACAGTTTTTTTTGGTTTAAGGTTTCTTTTACCAGCCTACTTATGCGTTAAATATCCTTTTCGATCATCACAAGTTGATCTATAACTAGTTCACCAAGTAAAAATCTTAATTCGTCACTAGCTTGGCGATCGCCGAGCTTACCTGTAGGTGTAACCCTTCCACTAACAATAGTCGTCGAAACCTTACGATAGGCTTCTAGTCTTGGTTTATGTATACTCCAATAGCTGACAAGCTCTGAGAATTTACACTCACGTTTCCAGAGAAATCGTAAACATAGTGTCAGTGTAAGTGAGTCAAGCTTAGAATTATGTAATTTTTGAATATTAGGGTCAGGTCGAAGTTGAGTGATTGCCTGCTCCAGAGTCTGAAAAAATGCCTCTGTTCTTAAAATAGGATGTAAATGGACTGTTGTTGATTCCCACATCGTTTCTGTCCATTGACTGATTTCTGTATAAGCAGATCGCCCTGAATGTCCACACCAAATATCAAGCAAACGGTTTACAGGATGTAGAAGTTCATAGGCATGAAGATGTTTTTCAAGTGTCGCATTATCTAAAAATTTAACAAAGCAATCTGGAATATATTCAGGAAATAAATTTGGCAATCGCCAGTCCGCAGGATTGATCATACTGACAAATTCTAAGTTTGAGCCTTTCAGCATCTGAAAGACTTCAGGAATCGTAAAGCCTTTATCTTCTTGAATAGCATAGTTTGCCAAAAAGAATCCTAAAGACTTATCGGACGGAGACCAAGTGTTAGCTTTGAGTAAGGTTCCATCTCCCAATGATTCCATAATTGTGTAAATCTCCTGATATTCGTCCTCAGTGGGGTTGCGATCAAGAAATCCTAACAATCGGGAAAATGCTTGAGCGCGGAAGAACTCAGTGCGTTGATAAAGACTATGTACATTGACTCTTAACAAACCTTCAGGTGCAAGCACTGATCCCATGACTTTCAAGCCAAGCACTGGATCATTCAGAAGATAAAGCGTATCTTCGCAGTTAATATAGTCGAACTGTAGACCCTGTTTATTTTTTAAGTTTGAAAGTTCTTCGATAGGCAATTTATGAAATTCAGCATTGGGAAAACCGTGATAGTTTAGGCGATCTCTTGCCAAGCTTAAAGAAGCTTCAGAAAGATCAATTCCCACAATTTTTGCATTGGGGTTTGCCATCGCCAGAGTCAATGTGGTTACCCCTGAGCCACATCCGACATCTAAAATAGTCAGATCTTGGCGATCGCATACCCGTTGAGTTTTGGCATACCAAGCAGATGTAAAAGAATGCAAAATTAAACCGCGATCGCCATCACCGCCAGTTTGATTTGCGGGCAAATTCGGATAAGGCATCAAATCAAATTGTTGGCGGATTTTTTCATTTGGGTCAGTTTTCATTTTTTTGTCAATACTTCGGACATTTTTTAACGAGGATATGAGCTTTACAGATTAGAACACTGGTCAGCAGACCTATTGGGAAACAAAAGTAAGACATAGAGGCAGTTTTACATTTATTTCTGCACTTCAGTCTATGTGCAAATAGAAAATCTATAAGTGAAATAAATTGAGTCTTAATCGAGTTTTTAGATCGGGTATCATTATCCCAAAACATTCATAAAAAAGATGATAAATCTAGAAATGATTTTAAAACAAGATAGGTAAGTACGCGCAACCACAGGATTAAACCGCCAAGCATTCGAGGCGTTGTTGCTAAGTTTTGAAGAAGCATATCAGCAAACGTTAATGAAGAAAATACGGTGACCAACATTAGGGGGTGGCAGGAAAACACCTCTGAAAGCCAGCGTAGACAAGTTGTTTTCCATCATGTACTCCCACCTTTGCCTTGATGAGTGTGATATTTGGCTTTGACTGTTCCTGTGACCATAATTGGGTACATCGACTACAAAACGGATAAAAAGCGTAAAATCTTCTCTAAGTGTTGCTTTCGTTTTCCAATAGGTCAATTAAATCTCTGTCCCACATCCTTTGCACAGATAATTCTGCATTGCTTTGCCATCTTGGTGATGCTCCTTGCCATTTTTGACTACATTTTTCTGATGATAGTATGCACATTCTATGTCTCTCTCCTCAACCCTCTCCCTTAATATCTTGAATATAGAAGTTTTCAAATGAGCATATGCTCATTTGAAAACTTCTATATTCAAATTCAGTAATGACTTTGAGTTTTCAGTTTGCCTATGGCAAACTGAAAACCGCTATATCTCACTTCTTAAATGATCAGTGCCATGGATCGGTAGACTGTTTATCTGTATAACTTTGTAGTTAAATTGCGCGTAAAGACTAAAACCACTATAGAATATGAATTGGCGACTTCATATGCCTAATTATCAAAAAATATCAGACCAGTGCCGTCTTATTTGATCTATGGAATGTCCTCAATGTCGTGATAATGAAACAGTTTGTGAGGAAACTAACGAACCAACTAACAAGAATAATAATTGCATCTGCGATATTTGTAATGAGCTTTTTTCTTGTGATCACAACTTTTATTTTATAAAGATTAATATCCTAAATGATCGTAAGCGATCGCTATATCAGTTAGCTCAAAACACGATCAAGTTAGCATTTAGGAAGATATATAGTCAAGTATCTAGAAATGCTGCTACAAATCCAATTAGTTTTATATTTGATACATTCTTTTTATGTGTTTTAGGATATTTCCTAATTAGACTCCTATTAAGTCATTATAAAATAATTGTTAACCCCTTTCAAAATGAATTTAGAGAAGGTGCAATTCTCCTGAGTACAAAAGCTTTGTTTACGGGAATTAATCCTTATGATTTAGAAAATCAGCCACAATATACGAACGTTTATGGCATCTTTTATAATCTAATTGTTTATCCATTCGCCAAAATATTTGGGCTAAATTTACCAGTTCATCGAGTAGTAACTGCATTTTTTATTGGTTCGTCATGTATTGGCTTATTTGCATTAATGTATAAAAAAATGCAAATATCACTACTTTTATGTTTAAGCGCCAGCATAATATTATATGCCCAACTTATCTACTTAGTTAACCCATTAGCTAGACCAGATAGTCTAGGTCTATTTCTATTTTTGTGTGGACTATATATCCCTTATCGATATAGTTTCTCGCGACCTAGTTTAATCCTTAGTATCGCATTAGGGATATTAGGACTACTAACAAAGCCATATTTCTTTCTGCTAATACCCTATATATTTCTATACTTATTTATCTTTAAATCAAAGTTGAAAGGTATAAAATATGGATCTTTATCTCTAATAGTTTTATTTGTTACGGTAATAATTACTAATACTGTTTTTGAATCTTATTTTAATAATACATTTTTTGCTCATTTAAATGCACCAATTGGCAATGATTTACTTAATGATCCTTACTTTTCAGTTATTCAGTTTAGAAGCTATATACAACACAACCTAGGTTTTTCAATTATATGCGGAGTCCTATTTTTACTATGGATAATGTCTAGATTTGTAGGTTTTTTACAGACAGTATTAAAAACAATAAAAATCAATTCTCAGATTGAGATTAATGTTTTTGATCGGCTTAAAGCTATGAATTATTTTTGTAATTTTCCTAAGATTAGCATTGATTTTATTCACTTAAATTCTCCACTTGTAAAAAACGATAATCTAGTAGATATAATTCTAGAAGAAATAGATCCTGAAGAAGAAATAGATGTAGATTTAAATTTAAATTTTGTCATATTTTGTTTAGTTGTTTCACTGTTTATCTTCTTTGTTAGAATGGGACATCATCGCGGTAACTGGTTAATTTATATTCATCAGCTTATCTCGCCATTCTTAATAATCGCAGTTTTCAAGCTTGTCGATCGCCAGTGGAAATTACCTTTATCATTACCTAAACTATTAAGTTTCAAATCAAACCTAATTACAAGTTTACTAAAAGAAATTCCGCAGACTTTATATCGTTTAATATTCGCATGTTTAATTATATTAAATCTGTGCACACTTACAACTAATGATTTCCTATATGACTTTAACTACGGTACTAAAATATGGATAGAGTTACGTCATCTCATTGCTGAGCATAAAAATATATTTAATTCTCCAGCACTTACAACTTTATTAATTGAGCAAGACAAACCTGTGTATGACTCAGGACTATCAGAATATTTTAGTGATGGTATAAAATCTCGCAAAGTAATTGGGATTCCATTCCCAATCGATCAAAAAGCTAAAGATCATTTCACTGATTTCAGGCGTAAAACCGAAGAAAATATTAGGACTAAACAATTTGATATGATCATTCTTAGTCAAAATTACTCACCTTTTATTTCTGAAGACTTTGTCAACAAATATTACCGACAAACCCAAACGGTATCAGCACCAATGTTATTTACATTGCAAAATTATGAACTAAATGTATGGGAACCGCGATAGCGAAAACAGAATAAATATGAATTCTGCACAAACATCAAGCATTATTTATTCGTTGGTAATTCCTATTTACAACGAAGAAGAAAATATAACCCAACTCTATGATCGACTGAGTAAGGTAATGAATCAATTAGATTTAGAGGCAGAAATAATTCTGGTTGATGATGGTAGTAACGATTGCTCCTTGGCAATAATACAAGAATTAAGAAAGCAAGATCCTAGAGTTAAATATGTTAGCCTCGCAAGGAATTTTGGGCATCAAGTTGCAGTGACTGCTGGGCTAAATTTTGTGCAAGGACAAGCAGCGATCGTCATGGACGCAGATCTGCAAGACCCGCCAGAACTCGTCCCTGATATGTTAAAGAAATGGCGTGAAGGATTTCAAATTGTCTACGCCCAACGCTCAGCCCGCAAACATGAATCTTGGTTCAAGCGTTTATCAATTTATATTTTTTATCGGATTCTCAAGCATTTAGCGGATGTGGATATTCCCATGGACACAGGTGACTTTTGCCTGATGGATCGACATGTAGTAGAAATTCTCAACGCTATGCCAGAAAGAAACCGCTATGTGAGAGGACTACGCGCATGGACTGGCTTTCGACAAACAGCACTGCAATATGAGCGGGATGGACGTTTTGCTGGTGAGTCCAAGTATCCTTTTACTAAGCTTATTTCTCTAGGAATGGATGGTATTGTTGCTTTTTCGCGTGTACCCTTAAGGTTCGCGACTTTTCTAGGCTTAATTACGGCTAGTTTTGCGATCGTGATGATCTGTCTAGTCATTTTCTGGAGACTTACCGATCCTGACAGTCAATTTATTGGATTTGCGATGATCACGGTGGCTATTTTCTTTTTGGGAGCTGTTCAGCTTATTTGTATGGGCATACTGGGAGAATATATTGGACGTATTTATGAAGAGGTTAAAAGGCGACCAATATATACACTTAAGGAGTTAGGAGGGTTGATAAATACTCCCTTTCCAGTCGAAAAATAGATGGCAAAATCCAAGAACTAATGACGTAAATCTCTGCACTGTTATTTCTTGGATAAAAAACAAATGCAGCGCCTTGCACTGCTATAGAACTTAGATAATTTTTTAAAAGTGCCGCGAAGCGGCACTTTTAAAAAATTATCTGTATCACTCAAATCCTCAACAGGCTGTATAGAGATCAAAAAATGTGAATTAGCTAAAAAGACATGAATGAATTTAAATATATTGGTACTGAATTAGAATTATTTGCTGAAGCTAAGAATTGGAAAAATTATATTAGAGCTTACTTGGTAAAATATATCAAAGGCAGTATTTTAGAGGTCGGCGCAGGAATTGGAAGTAATACTGGTCTACTACACAATTATCAATGTCAAAAATGGCTTTGCTTAGAACCCGATCGCAAACTTTTTGAATCTCTTCAGATTACGATTAATAATCTTTCTTTCACCAACTGTGAAGCTCAAAATGGCACTATAGAGCTACTAACTAATAGTCAAGAATTTGACGCGATTTTATATCTTGATGTGTTAGAACATATCCTTGATGACAAACAAGAAGTCATACAAGTCATGCAAAACTTAAAACTTGGTGGCAACTTGATTATTTTGTGTCCCGCACATCAATGGCTATTTTCTCCCTTTGATACGGCTGTTGGACATTATCGCCGCTATGATAAGGCTTCATTACAAGCAGTGATGCCTCAGAATATCCAAATAATTGAGCTTGTATACCTAGACTGTATTGGGCTTTTAGTAAATTTAGGTAATAGACTTCTGCTTAAGCAAAGCAAGCCCAACTCAACTCAAATTAAAATTTGGGATAAGTTCATGGTTTCCCTATCTAGATTTATTGATCCTCTAATAGGCTACCGTGTAGGCAAAACAGTTATTTTAATTGGCAAAAAAATATAGCTGTAGACGCTTGATATAGAACCGATAAAGGTGGCGTTAACGCCACCTTTATCGGTTCTATATCATAAGAAGAATGGAGACAATGCTGTAAAACAAATACAAATATCAATAATTTAGCGCCAATATATACCGACAAAACCCATATCAAAAAACATCGTCATTGAGACCAGTCCTGTCACATCTAAATTAGCAATTATAAATGTGATTACGGGAACAACATAAGCATATTTCTTCAATAATTGGGTAGAAAGAGAAGCTAAAGCGATCGCAAATAATGGGAATGTATAGAAAGCCATTCTAGGCTGTAGTCCTAGAGTACTCCAATGTTCTAATTCAGGAATAATGAATATCTCTGCGGCAATCATCAATAGACAAAATGGAACAAAGAACCAAAGTAGTAACTTTATATTTTCTTTGCTTTCTTCATTAGTTTCTTGAAAAAGGGATCTAACTAATTGCCCGATAAATACTAAACCAGCCATAGCCCCAAATATTAAACCTCCATATATAAAATCTACTAATCCTTTACCAATGAATCTTAAAATTTTAGTTATGTCTAAATGAATTATTGATTCAATCCAAACATTTAAACTTCCAGAGATGACGCGAAGGTTCCCTTCATGATTTCCTACTGTATTTAAAACATAGAGAGAAAAAACATTACGCCATAAAAAAGCAAATAGTACTTGCAAAATCAAAATAGGTATTGCAGGAAGATATCTTTTTCGAGCAACTAGAGGAATCAAGCAGGCTAGTGTAACTGGATAGATGTCATACATTAATGATCCACTTATTACTAGAAAAGAATAAAAGATTATCTCTCGCCGATTATTACTGATTAATATTTCGAGAGTGGCCCAAATCATAATGGCGCTCATTGCGTAGGAAGCAACATAAGGACCAGGCTGACCGACAAAATGAATAAATCCCCAACTAGATGCACAACATAGCATAGCGATCGCAGCTACTCTATTATCTAATTTAAATAGTAAACAACTTTTAAAAACAGCAACACAAGCTCCTAGCCATAGCAATAAGTTAAGGCTAAATCCCGCCCACCAACGATGATCGACATAACCTATAAGTGAGCTAAAGTAACTATATAAAAATCTTCTTAAATAAAAGTTAGCCTCTGCATTATTAAATTCAGGATCAGTAAGAATTTTTTCAATGTCCATATAAGTAAACATGTCACAAGAAGTAACGATGCTACGACTTTCATATCCACATTCAAAAGTCTTATAGTTGTCAGCCGTAATCGAATAAGCAGAAGCTAGTCCATCTCTTACTCTAAACACATAACTATATGGTGAATTTAAAGATATATGAGCAAAGGCATTTTGCAGTAAAATCAAGCAAGTGATTACAAATATAAGTAATCTTTGTTTTTGGATGAAATAGTTACCTAATTTATAGAAAATCAAGCAAATCATACTTAAATAAGTTATCCAACTTAATGGCTCAAGATTTCGAGAAATAACTAACGGCAATCGTAAGGTTAGACTAAAACCCAATAAAAAAAATGCCCAAAAGTAGTGAGATTGAAGTTGAGTTTTGCAAAAGAAGTACCAAATCGATAAATATATGAAAGTTGGCAATAAGTTCATTAATCCAACTTGACGAGACTCAAATAAAGACATCCAAATGCACTGGCATATTGTTGTAATAGTAATCGCAATAAAGTCTGTTAATACTTCTTTAAAGCTGTTTAAATTAGCTGATTCAAAATATTTTTTTGAGGGAAGGTAGTTCATGATTTTTTGCTATTGTAATATTACCGCAGTTAATATAGTTTTAATATTCTTAAATGTAAAGGCTTTAAAAAAGTTCATCTTAGGGTATCTTGTTATCATAGGAGACTATTGATTCATGTTTTTTCATTCCCGCAGTAATATCCAAAAATGGCGTAATCTTAATCGCTATTATTATCAAGATATTGAAAATTTTTACAAATTTTTTGTTCGGAAGGAGTCTAAACTCTTAGAAATTGGTTCTGATTTCGGCTATTTACTCAACTCCTTGCAGCCAAGCTATGGCTTAGGAATTGAGCAGGATTTACAATCAGTCGAGCAAGCAAAAATTGACTTTCCTAATCTGGATTTTTTAGTTTCAGATGCTGAGTTATTTTGTTCGCCAGATCTTCTGTTTGACTATATTTTGATTGCCAATACGATTAGCAGACTCACAGATATTCCTAAAACTTTAAAAAATCTACATCAGTCATGTCAACCATCAACCCGTATTATCTTAACTTTTCATAATCCTAGTTGGGAAACTATCCTCAAACTTGCTTCTTTGTTGGGGCAAAGGATGCCTTTACCTCAACTTAATTGGCTTAGTTACAGTGATGTTGCAAATCTTTTACATCTCTGTCAATTTGAGGTTGTCTACCATAGCAAGCGCTTACTTTTACCTAAACAAATTCCATTAATATCGTGGTTTTGTAATCAAGTACTTGCTCCATTACCTTTATTCAATCAATTTTGTTTGAATGAATACATTATTGCACGTCCCCTTATCCGTGTTTCAGAAACTCCCAATTGCTCAGTCATCATACCTGCTCGTAATGAGGCAGGAAATATTGAAGCTTGCATTACAAATATGCCTCAACTGGGAACTTCTACAGAAATTATTTTTATAGAAGGGGGGTCAACTGATGGAACTTGGGAAGAAATTTTGCGCGTTCAGCAAAAATATGGCGATCGCATTATTAAAGCTTACAAACAATCTGGTCAGGGCAAGAAAAATGCTGTGTGGCAAGGATTTGCGATCGCAACGGGTGATGTGTTGATCATTTTGGATGCAGATTTAACGGTGCAGCCTAGAGACTTAGTTTATTTTTTTGAGGCGATCGCTTCAGGAACTTGTGAGTTTGCGAATGGGTGTCGCATGATTTATCCACTTAGTGAAGCTGCAATGCCTTGGCTCAACCGTATAGCCAATCGTATTTTTGCTTTCCTTGTTTCCTACTTACTCAACATTACCTTAAAAGATTCGTTGTGTGGTACCAAAGCAATCTCTCGTCAAAACTTCCACAAATTATCAGCTAATCAAGATTTTTTGGGAGACATTGATCCGTTTGGTGATTTCGATTTGATATTTGGGGCCGCCAAGTTAGGTTTAAAGATTATGGATATTCCTGTTCGCTATTTACCACGTAAATATGGAAAATCAAATATCAATCATATTCAAGATGGAATTGTGTTGCTGAAAATATGTTTTCAAGCAGCAAAAAAAATCAAATTTATCTGAAGTTTGTTTCAAAAAAGACTTTTGTAATAAAAATTCAGTTTTGTCGTTATTTTTGTAACTTGCATGGGTAATATATTTCAGTCAGGTTGGTAGAAACTTTTATGTCCGACTCCAAGCAAAGCCGCAAACTCAATCGTTTTTTTGCCGAATTCATTGCCAAGCTTAGAAAATGGCTGAATAAAATTGGCAGTCCAATTCGGATTAGCCGTCGTTTTGTGCGTCAACTACTTAATGGTAGTAGTGGCAAAAAACGGAAAGCGGGCGGTTTTGTGTTGCCAACTGTGACGATGGTTACCCTAGTTGTTAGTTTACTAGTGGTTTCAATGGTAGCGAGATCAGCTGATCGGGCTAATCAAGCATCTAATTCTAGAGTTGAGCAAGTATCTCGAAATTTCAACACGACGGTTCTTGACCGTGCACGAGCCAAGATTGAAGCGCTGATCAACGATCCAAGCCTTCCAGGTGGAACACCGCCCGAATCTTCGCTTTATCAAGTCATGACTCAAGACGCTGGCAAATATACATTTGCCGATGAAGTTAGGCTGCAAATTGTTGACCGAGCATTAAATGGATTGCCTACTGACATTAATTGGAGCACTACTGCTGCCATTGCCAGTAATGATGTTGCTAGTACTGTTTGGAAGTTTCCTGTGGATACTGATAGCAATGGGAGATATGACTCCTTCGCTATTTACAGCATTCTTTTTCGGACGACTCCACGAGACAGTATCAGTAACCTGAATACTCGTCCCGTTAGTTCGCTCGAAGTGCGGACTCCTCCGATGGATAATGGCATATTGAGCGGGGCTTGCTTAAGCGCAGCTCAAACTGGAGCAAGTACAACTGAAGGTTGGGTGAGCACTTCTGATGGTTCTCTCAAGAAGAGTTTCTTTGTCTATGCCATCACAGTTCCTATTACTACCCCTCTCAATGATGCCTCTAGCCCACTCACAGCGGCGCAACAAGTCAGTGGGGACTATGAAGTTTATAGCGGTAATCCATCTTTCAGTGCTCTAGAACTACAACAAGATCGGGCGAGATCGCCACAAAACACTAACGCGGTTTGGTTTGAAGGAGATTTAGAAATCTCGCGTGCAGCTCGTTTTGACCTAAATGGTAGAATCTATACTGCTGGAAACCTGATGTTGGGGGCTGCGAATTCGCCAATCAGGCTTTTGCAGGTCAGCAGTCAGGACTCCTGCTACTACAGAGAAGAAAACAGCAAAATCATAGTCGCAGGGAACGTCGTTGAAGGTGATGCTCTAGTTAGTGATGACTCATTAAGTAGTAGTGCAACTGTATCTGTCCATCTATTCCGAGGCACAGGAGTAAATCCTACTCTTACTGGAACTGGCGCAGCAGCGGGGCAGATCAAGTTAATCAATAACACCACGCAAAGTTTAGTTGATGACAATACCAACCGTGGGCGTGATGTCGCTTTTAATGATTTTGCCTACAACTTCCGAGTTGATGCGCTAGTTACTGACGCAGTTAATTCGTTTGGTGGTCCTAATGTCATTAATACTGCGCTCACTTCATTTGCAGATGTTAAAGACAGTGATGTACTTACTGGCGATCCAGTTGCTGTAAAAAGAGACCTCGTTAGCCGCATCAAAGATGAAGGTTTGACCACTGACGCAGATTTCAGAGAAGCGAGACGGAAGTCTATTGAGTCTTACTTTAGATTACGGACTCGCAAGATTCCTTATCGTGAAGTGCCATTTGGCGCTCCAGCTTCTATCATTTATGGCATAACCCTTCCAGCTCCAGCTTACACAACAATTACTACGACTAGTGGCAATGAGTGGCAACCTCCATTAGAGTGGATGATCCCTGCCTATGGGAATGCTGCACCTCTTACATCTGCGACCCTAGCTGACATTAATGCTGGCAGAGCCTTGCGGGTTGGAGCTGCTGGTACTGCTATTGCTGCCACAGCAATACCAACAATTCCAGTTGCCAAAATTGGAGACTTAACTTTAGCTACCGCAAGCCCGATCGCATCTTTACCTGCAACAAAGCCAGAAGTCCAAAAGACCGAAAGAGAACAGTTCTTGGGCGATCGTGTTTTAGTTGGCAATAATCTTCCAGCACTGTGGTTCAAATCAGATGGTTCTCTTAATCGTTTTGTTGGTTCCGATGAGCCTTATGACCTCACAACTAACGACTCGATTTTCTGGAACGGGGCAGAAACTACGGCAATGAGTGCAAGCGCCGCCGACGCTCGTTATCGCTTTACCCAAGCAAATTCGCTTAAGTCTTTGGGTGTGTCGGATCGTGGTGGTTTCTGGGAACTAAATGCAGCCGACAATCCTGGCATTGATGTGGCGGGAACTCCCGCTCCCACCCTAGTGCCAGTTTCTGGTGGACTTAGAGTGGTTACTGGTGCAGGTGTCTATAGTCGCGTAAATACATTTTTGCCTCAGCCTCCTGTTCTAACTGACAACTTAATTACTAATAGTATTGATGAAGCGAATTTCTCAAACTTTGTAGTTTGGAGTGATGCGATGCCCATGACGGGTGTTGATACCACGACCGCAGCAGCCAAGGGCGACTTGCAGATGCGAGCCACGGCGGTTTATCACTACAAGACATCCGCATATGATCCTGCTATACCTGCGACATATCAAGCCCCACTTGCCTGTGTAAGCAGCTACTACGATCCCACTAACTCAACCACATCTAGAGATTTCTTACTAACAGGTGGACGCTCAAATAATGGTTTCACCTATACGGTCGGTACAACTGCCGTAGGCATTACGAGTGGTATTACCTATAACAGCACAACGAGGTTGTTTACTTCCAGTACTGGTGGCGAAAATCCAGTATTAGGAACTTTAGCTGCACGCCTCTCGTATCAGGGGAATTTGATGTTCCCTAATGGAAGATTTGTGAATGAACCATTACGGAATGCACTGATCAAAATCGCCACTTCCACCGTTGCTATCCCCCAGCGCTTGACCCTTCAGGAGCAGTCCGCAGTGGATTCTGCTCTCTGTGCTTTGCAAATCCTTGATGGAACGAACATTAGGAATGCCACCAACTTCCCTGACAATGCAGTTAGAGAGGCTTCTTTCTTAGATGGTCGTGAAGTTAAAGCGCTAAACCAAGATGAGTCGTTAACTTCACCAATCGTTAGTAGCACTAATCGCTCTGACCTATACAATCTGGAAATAGAACAGCGTCAGCCACTAGAGATTAGGGTGACTGATATAGACATGGATATTCTGCGTCAGCGGACGATCGCTGGGGGCAACAACGCAGCGGGTCTAAATACAGACTATTTACTACCCTACAGTGGTGTCGTCTATGCAACTCGTGATGATGCGCTACCCGATCTCAGTTACTTTGATACTAACGCAAGCGGCGATCCGATCGCAACAACTGATAGCAAACGCAAGTCCCTCAGTTCTACTGATTTTCGTCTAGATGCAACACGTCGAGCTAATGGCATCCGTTTAAGAAATGGGCAGCGTCTCTGGCGCGGCCCAGGAACTACACAACCA
>Ga0209591_10005187_pt1 | contig 14598 bp, 10 predicted proteins | sample MAT01_FD_187207 | JGI IMG/M metagenome (GOLD analysis project Ga0209591, IMG submission 187207) | Freshwater microbial communities from Lake Fryxell liftoff mats and glacier meltwater in Antarctica - MAT-01 (SPAdes) (version 2) | ecosystem: Environmental > Aquatic > Freshwater > Ice > Liftoff... | reverse complement strand
AAAAAGACTTTGACGTAATTTTCACCACCGACAAACCTATCATCTTTGCCTTTCATGGCTATCCCTGGCTGATTCATCGCCTAACTTATCGCCACACCAACCACAATAATCTGCACGTGCGTGGCTATAAGGAAGAGGGAACCACCACTACCCCCTTTGATATGGTTGTTCTGAACGACCTGGATCGCTTTCACCTAGTAATGGACGTAATTGATCGTGTACCAAAACTAGGACACAGGGCGGCTTATGTCAAGCAGCAGATGCAAGATAAGCTGATCGAACACAAGCACTACATTGAGAAGTACGGCGACGATATGCCAGAAATTCGTGAGTGGAAGTGGCCTTATTAACCCAAGTTACTATAGGACTTACGCAAAACTACACGCGGTAGGGGCAATTCATGAATTGCCCCTACCCAAAAATAAGGGTTTCGGCTATTGTTTCAATTTTGGTTAATAAGCAAACCTAGCTAACCAATAAATAGTTACACCTAAAGCCGATCCAGCTATTACTTGAACCGGTGTATGTCCGAGTAATTCCTTAAGACGGTCTTCGCTAAAGCCTGGTTTTTCATGAAATAATTCATCAATCATTTGATTGAGAATACGAGCTTGCTTACCGGCTGCTTGGCGAACTCCTGCGGCATCATACATAACGATGATGGCAAAAACCGTCGCAACGGCAAAATCAGGAGATTCCCAACCAAGTTTTTGCCCTACACCAGCAGCTAGAGCCGTAACTAGAGCGGAATGGGCACTGGGCATACCTCCAGTTGTCACTAAAACCTGCACATTCAGTTTGCGATTTTTAACAATCTCGATTACAAGCTTTAATATTTGAGCAATTAAACAAGCTACCAGAGCAACCAGCAGCACCCGGTTGTCTAAAATGTTGCCTATGTCCTGCATGGTATTTTGGTTAGGTTAATAAATATTAGCAGCAGTTGTTGGTTGAGGAAACATTTAGATTTAACCCAAAATCCAAAATTAACTTAGTACATCCCAGTGAAAACAGACTAACTATGCAAAATAGCTCAAAAGCTTACTTGATAAGCTTTTGGAATTTTGGATTTCGCAAAGCAGTACTAGTTATTGCGACTGGTAATAAAATAAGCGATCGCCTCCATTGCCTTGGCTTTCTCCCCAAATGGTTCTAATTCCGCACAAGCTGCTTTAACTAGCTCTTGGGCTTTTAAGCGGGATTCCTCAAGCCCCCAAAGGCTGGGATAGGTTACTTTCTGAGCTTTTTGGTCTTTACCAGCTGTTTTGCCTAATTGCTCTTTGGTTGCAGTGATATCCAGAATATCATCAATGATTTGAAATGCTAGCCCAATGTTTTGAGCGTAACGGGTTAATCTTTGCACATCTTCAGATGATGCCCCAGCTATGATCCCGCCACAGACTACGCAAGCTTCTAAAAGGGCAGCTGTTTTGTGTTCATGGATAAAATTCAGCGTTTCTAGAGAAATATCTGACTTACCTTCCGATTCTAAATCGACAACTTGACCACCGACCAAACCAGCTGCCCCCAGCGCCCGACCAAGACGGGCAATTACCTGCAAGACTAGCTCTCTAGCAATGCTTTGAGGGGTTTGAATGGCAACAAACTCAAAAGCCAGAGCTAACAAGCCATCCCCAGCCAAAATCGCCACATCTTCGCCATAGACTTTATGATTCGTCAACTTACCGCGACGATAATCGTCATTATCCATTGCCGGCAGGTCGTCGTGAATCAACGACATTGTGTGGATCATCTCCACAGCACAAGCCGTTGGCATAGCCATTTCGACGGTTCCACCGATCATTTCACAGGTAGCAAGGCAAAGAATCGGGCGTACACGCTTGCCTCCAGCTAATAACGAGTAGCGCATCGCCTCATAAATCTTTTCTGGATAAATGATCGGGATAGCCTGATCCAAAGCAGTATCACAAAGCTTTTGTCGCTCTCTTAAATAGACTGCTAAGTTAAACGTGGCTTCCTCCGGTGGTGTCTTTTGAACGTTATTAGTTGCTACCATTCTTAAATTCCTGACATTTTGAGATTTTTGTTTTATACGTCCCAATTTTAAGGTGTTGTGGGGCTGAAAAATATGAAAAGTTGGGAGTAGAGACGCGATTAATCGCGTCTGTTAGGAGTTAGGAGTTAAGATTAATAATTCTTAACTTTTAACTCATCACTTCTCACTCATCACTTTCTTGTGTTGCCGTTCTGGAATAGCTAGCAAATGTATTTTGCAACAATATGGCCACAGTCATCGGACCAACACCACCAGGAACCGGGGTAATAAATCCTACTACGCTAGCGGTTGATTCAAAGTCCACATCGCCAACTAAGCGACTGTTGCCACTAGCATCGGTGACGCGGTTCATTCCCACATCTACCACAACAGCGCCCGGTTTTACCATATCAGCAGAGATCAATCCGGGACGACCGACTGCTGCAATTAGAATATCAGCATTTTGGGTGATGCTTTTGAGGTCGTGCGATCGCGAGTGGGCAATAGTAACTGTAGCATCAGCTTCTAGTAGCATCAGCGCCATCGGTTTACCCACTAAAATACTGCGTCCCACCACTACTGCTTGTTTTCCTTCCAAGGAAATCTCATATTCTTGTAAAAGCCGCATCACACCAGCCGGGGTACAGCTGCGTAAACCTGTTTCTCCTCGGATTAGTCGCCCCAAGTTCACTGGGTGCAGTCCATCGGCATCTTTATCGGGATCAATTTGATGTAGCAGAGTCACAGCGTCCAAGTGGTTAGGTAAGGGTAGCTGCACGAGAATACCATCCACCCGCTCATCGTGGTTCAGTACAGCAATTACCTCTTCTAACTCTTCAAGGGTAGTTTGGGCGGGAAAATGCTGGCCAAAAGAGGCAATACCAACTTTAGCGCAGGCCTTTTCTTTATTGCGTACATAAGCTGCTGACGCGGGATTATCGCCAACCATCACCACTGCTAAACCAGGCGATCGGCCAATTTTTGGTTGTAATTGTTTAATGGCAATAGAAAGTTCTTGCTGAATTTTTGCAGCGATCGCTTTACCATCAAGGAGTTTAGCCGTTTTTGTTTCCATGAAAATTTCCAGCTATATTCGTCTTTTGTTCAAAGTCCAGAGTGAAAACATTGACCGAAGAAAGGCAGAGGCTAGTCACTGAGCCTCCTGTACTGAGCGCAGTCGTCCGCATAGCGTCTCGGAGAAAAGGATGCCGGAGTGCAGGAGGTTTTATAAAATAATTCTTCCCTCTGCCAAGGGGTTTTAAGCCTATAAATTTATTTATGAACAAAGATAAAAATATTTTTTAAAGGGACTCGTAGTGCTTTGGAAAATGCATACTTATTAAATCTCTGTTCGGCTGACCTCGCGGCGGAAGCCTAAATTAATTTATAGGTTAGTGTAGCTCCATTTACAAGAGCTTGGTTAAGATATGTTAGATAAATACTGAATTCGGAAGCGTTAGCACCAAATCCAGCATTTGTATAAGTCTGCCAAAATCAGACGTTGGTATCTACAAGAAAAATATCACCCTGCTGGGGATTATCAGTACGGAATAGTCCCCCCAAAAAAGCAACGCCGTAGTGTCCCAAGAATTCGCAGTAGTGAAAATTTACCTTGATATTTAAGCAATCTTGGGGCAATTGCTCAATTTCATCCCTAAGTTTGAGTGATAGGTGTAATTGCGATCGCAGATCAAGTAAGATCGCAAGCAGCCACAACTATTACCCGCTTAAAGAAACTGGGAATTGAACAATCGATTAGTACAAATACTAAAAACTCCGACTACCCACTTCTTTAGGTGCAGGAGCGATAGAAGCGCCATTGGTTAGGTTGAGAATACCAGAAACAACAATTTTTTCCCCAGCTTTTAGTCCTTCGAGAACTTGATAATTATTCCCCTCGATAACTCCTAATTTCACGGACTTTTGTTGAGCCACCAAAGACGGCGCTCCAGATTGAGGCTTTTCCTTCGGTGCTTCAGCCACAAACACAAAAGTCTCTCCACCCAGGCGAGATATTGCTGTAACTGGAATTAAAATTCCTGGACGTTGGTTCCAGATAACTTTGGTTTGCACCGACTGGCGATTGAGCAGTTGGCGTGTAGAGTTACCAAAGTTGGCTTTAGCTAAAACTGTCTGCGAATCTGAACTGGCATCTGGGGAGATGAAACTCACTTTACCCCTTGCTGTGGGTTTGCCTTGGGCATCCAGCATTTGCACTGGTAATCCCAAACGCAGCTTTTGGGCTTCTTGTAATGGAACGGAAATATTCAGTTCTAAAGAGTCATTTCTAGTCAATGTAGTGAGTTGATCTGCTTTTTCCACATAATCTCCTACCTTTGCGGGAATATCACCAACAATGCCAGTGAAAGGAGCTAGGACTTTTGTGTATTGCAGTTGGACTTGAGCAGCTTGGACTTGGGCATTTGCTTGAGTGACTTGCGATCGCGCTTGGGCAATTTCTTCTGGGCGGGAACCATTTTCTAGTTGCCTTAAGGATTGTTTCTGTTGTTCCAGGGCACCACCTAGCTCATTGATACTAGAATTTCTACTTTTGCGGACTTGACCTAGACGTTTCTGGGCTACGACAAGGGCAGCTTCAGCACTTTGCTGTTCTTTGACATATCCTTCTAAAACATCTTGGGAAACTGCACCCTCTTTTCTCAATTGTGCATATCGCTTGGCTCGTGACTGTGCTAGTTCCACATCAGATTTAGCTGACTGAATTTGAGCTTCAGCTTGGGCAATTTCTTCTGGTTGCGATCCAGCTTGAGCATCTGTAAGACGAGCTTGGGCTTGGGCTAATTGCGCTCTACCTTGGGCAATTTCTTCTTGTCGAGTACCCGCTTTGAGTTCCGCAAGACGTGCCTGGGCTTGTTCGAGTCCGCCTTTAGCTTGTAATAATTGAGCTTGGACATCATCACTTTCTAGGCTAAGAATAACTTGCCCTTGTTGAACACGGTTGCCTTCTTTGATCAAAATTTGGGTAACTCGTCCTTCAACCTGTGGCTTAATGATTACCGATTGTGGAGCCTCCAAGGAACCAAGAAACTCCGAACTTTCCTGCACAGTTCGAGTTTCTACGGTTGCTAGCTTGACGGGAATTGCCATCGGTTGATCGGCTGCATCAGCACCCGATGGTGTATTGCTAGTTTGCCACCAGCGCCAACCAAAACCAACACCTGCAATTAACAGGACAATTCCCAACAACGGAAGCCAACGTCGCTTTTGAGGTGGTTTAGGCGATCGCTCTGGCAATGGTTGCGACTCTTGACTAGAATCAGTAACAGCAGGTTGTTCTAGTTCAATAGGAAGGGGAGATTCTGGGAACTCAGAATGGGACATCTTCGTTTTCTCGTCTTGTGGATTTACGCTTGGGCAATCTACTCTTGGCTAAAAAAATACTATTTGAATAGTTTTTTCTCTATAAATTGGAGATAAATATCGCTCAGGATGTCCGGCATCTAAAACGAACAAATTTATTTAACACATTATGGTTAATTTGTACATTATCTAACTCCTATAAGTTATTTATACGGATGATTTATAAACCTTGGTTTTGGCTCAGAGAGGAAGCGCCTCTATATCCGAGGACAGTGTACCCTATTTAATGCTAGGTTCTCCATAAGTGTTTGTAAGTGCTTGCATTATAACCACATAGTAGAAGTGATTAGTACAAGGTAATGAGTTTATCGCTCTTAAGTAATAGTCAATACTGATCTTAGGGACGAAAAAGGTATGAAGCGATCGCATTTTTGTAAAAAATCCCCCATTGCGCCAGTTACTTCCACGGATAGCGAGTCATCGAGCGTCGGTAACTTCCGCAAAGTAATGGTTCCCCAATGCTCAATATTCTTCAACCATCTACAACTGATTTCTTAGAATCCAGTTTTGGTAAGATACCTACAGTTGATTCTGGGTTGGTAACAACATGATAAAATAGCGCTTCATACCGATTAAGTGCTTGCTCCAAGGAATAGTTTTCTTCGGCAAACTGTCTTCCTGTATTACCTAGCTTTGCCCTTAAAGTCGGATTAGCATATAAATCATACACCGCAGCGGCCATTGCATCTGGTGATTCTGGCTCAACAATTATACCACCACCACTAAGTTCTATGGCTTTCGCAGCAGTACCAGTGGCGGGAACTGAACCCACAATCGGGCGACCACTTCCCAGCAGCAGTGGTATTTTTGAAGGCATATTAAACGAAATTACATTGCGCTTTTGCACAATCAGTCCCACGTCAGATGCTGCTAACATTTCGGGTAGTTTTTCTCGCGGTTGCAACGGTAGCAGCAAAACATTATCTGCTCCATTTAATTGACAATATTCCTGCAATCTTTGCAATGCTCTTGATTCGCCAACGATAACAAAAACAATTTCTTTGATATGACGCAAGCAAACTGCTGCTTCTATTACTGTCTCTAAACCTTGCGTTAGAGCAATGTTACCCGAATAGAGGACTACAAATTTCCCATCTAATTGATGGCTAGATATCCAGGAGTTGCTCTCTTTAGGTAATGGGTGAATGAAATTTACATTTACCCAATTAGGAATACAAACAATTTTATTAACAGGTACTCCCTTATTCACTAAATTCTCACTAAACGCATCAGCGATGACACTAATTGTGTGTGCATTCCGATATGCAAATTTCTCTAAGGCTGCAAGAGTTCGGATCATCCACTTGTTTTTCAGTAGCCCGATACGCACGGCAGCTTCTGGTAGAATATCTTGCACATTTAGAATTACTGGGCAGTTGTATAACCAACCAAGTAGTGTTGCAGGTAATGTAGCTAGTAGAGGTGGAACTGTTAAGATAATCACGTCGGGACGTCCGCCTTTGAAGGCTTTTGGCAAGCTCGTGAAAACAAAACTCAACTCCAGCAACAACCGATCTACAAGATTAGGTTTAGACTTGATTCTGAGATAACTTCGCTGGATTGTAACGCCATTTTTTTGTTCATTAACGTACCATTTACCTCGATACCCATCATAAATCTCGCGCTGAGGATAGTTGGGCATTCCGGTAATTACCCGCACTTCATGACCTCGCTTTACTAGTCCTTCTGCCAATTCAGTCATTAACGGAGCAATTCCAATTGGCTCTGGATGATAGTTGTAGGAATAAATCAGAATGTGCATGAGCTATTTTTGAATTTCGTAAAGACAGGCTAAGGAATGTGGATTAAATAAAGTGCAAAAGTAGGGTGTGTTAGCGGAGCGTAACGCACCATTCCAAGTTAAATAAGAATTGCACGTTATTAAATTTGCGTTCCTAAGGTATCGAGTTTGTTCCTTATAGTAAGTAGTAGTTGCTACTTTTGGTATTTGTCTTAGAGTTGTATTATTTTATTAAGTTTACGTTAAACATTGGTTATGACTTTTAGTAGTGATTCTTAAAAGAGAATTTTTATACTGAATAAAACACTCAAAAATCAAAATATCACTTGTGTTAAGTAGGTTAGGCTCTTATTTATGGACATGGGTTTTAGCTTCTAATGATTATGACAATCGTTAGTCTCCTTAGTTCTAACTAATGTCTAAATTTTCACCTAGAGGATTGTAGCAATATATTTACGTTTGTGTATATAACCCTGATTCCGCTCTTTAAACTGGCACACAAAGGCTTTTTAACCAAGTCATCATTATTGTATTTACTGGGTAAAATCTGGTGTTAAGTTAAAAGACCTTCTGCAAGGTAAGGTAGTGCGGAGCTTTTACCAAGTAAATCAGTGCTGAGTGATTTTACTTCATTCAGCACTCAGCACTGAGCTTTGTAAAAGTGTTGATGAGAAACCGATGAGTTTGAATAATAAACCCACGAGGTTACTCAACCAGTTGGGCTAGAATATAAATTCAGTAAATTTGGCAAGTTCTGATTAGAAAACCCTACTTTTTAGCAAGAGGCTTGCTTTTTCTTGAGAGTTGAACCTACACCCAAGGTAGCAAGTGCCACTAAACCCAAGATAGAAGCGGGTTCAGGGACTTTGGATACCTGAATAGAGCCAGAATTTTGATCTAGTGTTATTGATGTTCCTTGTTGATCGACATCCTGACGTAATCGCAAAATTTCGCCGACTGTTCCAGTAAAGAAGTTTTCTCCAATTACACCCGTTCCTCCTGCTATATTCAGCGAACCAAACAATGTATGAGTGGAAGTATCAAAGTTGAAAGCGAAGAAGCTAGATTCTGACACTCCACCAGCAACGGTGTCATAGGTTCCAAGAAGATTATTAGATGGGTCTAAGAAGGAGACATTCAAGGATTGTAAAAAATCGGTTGCTCCGCTACCACTTTCTGAAATAATTGTAGGTGCTGTAGCTTCGTCGTAGCTAAATGAACCTGTTGCTGAATAACCAGCATTACCTAGCCAGTTAAAGTTGAAATCAATTGCTTGAGCTGGATTGTTAGCAACAGCAGCGATGCCTGCGGCGGGCTACGCCTACGCAACACTGGTTGCTGCGATCGCGCCAATCTTAGCGAAAATGTTTTTCATTGTCATAACTCCAAAGTTAATTGACATGATGCAAATATCAGTGCATCAAACAACCTGAGCTTACGATGAAAATATGTATAAGTAAATACTGCATAAAACTACGGTAGTAAATATAATAAATCAATGAAGAGAAGACTTTCTTTGTAAAGTTTTGGATAAGATGCCAAGTCTATGCAACAAACCTGAGAGCGAGTTTATCCATAAAGATGGATCTGGCAAGGCTGACTAAAAATCACGAGCGATCGCCTGATAATAACTGATAAAGTTGAGCTACGCAAAGTTGAAAACAGTGTCCTATGCCTGGGTTTCTATTAGAAGTTGGTACAGAAGAACTACCTGCAAGTTTTCTCAGTGATGCTTTAGTGCAATGGCAGGAGCGCATTCCCCAAAGCCTGGAAGCAAACAGCATCAAGGGCAAAAGTGTCCAAGTGTACGGTACTCCCCGGCGGCTGGCGGTATTAATTAAAGGTCTACCATCCCAGCAACCAGACCGAGAAGAAGAAATTAAGGGGCCTCCTGCTCAAGCCGCCTTTAAAAATGGTCAGCCGACAGCAGCAGCATCAGGTTTTGCCAATAGACAAGGCGTAGAAGTAGATGCGCTGTTCACTCGCCCTACTGACAAAGGGGAATTTGTCTTTGTGCAAAGAAAAATTCTCGGTCGTCCTGTGGCGGAAATTTTGACAGAACTTGTTCCCCAATGGATTTGGGGTTTAGAAGGTAAGCGGTTGATGCGGTGGGGGAATGGCGATGCGAGGTTTTCTCGACCGATTCGCTGGCTGGTAGCTTTGCTGGATGAGACGGTGCTGCCTCTAGAATTAGTGAATGGTTCTAAAACGATTAAAAGCGATCGCATTTCCCAAGGTCATCGCGTCTTGCATCCTAAACCTGTGACAATTGCCCAAGCTATTGATTATGTTACAACGCTACGCTCTGCCTACGTCACCGTTGACCCTGATGAACGGGCAAATGTGATCAAAGAGCAAGTAAAGGCAGTCGCAGAAAATTTAGGCGGGTGTACAGTAATTTACCCCGACTTGTTAGCGGAAGTAACCAATCTTGTAGAATATCCTTCCGCAGTTGTCGGTAAATTTGAACCAGAATTTTTGGAATTACCAACTGAGGTAATTACTGAAGTTATGGTTACTCATCAACGTTATTTCCCTGTATTCAAATCAGATAGTTCTCAGCAAGAATTATTGCCCAATTTCATCACCATTTCTAACGGTGATCCTAATAAAGCAGATATTGTTGCCGTAGGGAATGAAAGGGTAATTCGTGCCAGATTAGCTGATGGCAGATTTTTTTACGAAGCTGATTTAACTAAGCCTTTAGAAAGCTTTTTACCACAGTTAGAAAAAGTCACTTTCCAAGAAGAATTGGGTTCGGTGCGTACCAAGATAGATAGAATAGTTAAAATTGCCGAGCAAATTACCAGCCAATTAAAATTAGACGAAAATCAAAGCCAAAAAATTCAACGTGCTGCTTTATTATGTAAAGCAGATTTGGTTACACAAATGGTATATGAATTCCCGGAATTGCAAGGCATTATGGGAGAAAAATATGCCTTAGCCAGTGGTGAAGATGCCGAAGTAGCAAAGGCAATTTTTCAACATTATTTACCAACAGGAGCCGGTGATATTTTACCCGAAATACTCACGGGTCAAATTGTCGGTTTGGCAGATAGATTAGATACTTTGGTGAGTATCTTTGGTTTAGGTTTAATTCCCTCCGGTTCCTCTGATCCTTTTGCTTTGCGCCGGGCTGCAAATGCTGTAGTTAAAATTACTTGGTTTTATAATTTACCAATAAACTTAGATGGTTTATTGGCGAAAATAGCCACAGACTTTGCAGCAACATATCATAAAGATCAGGCATCATTAACGACAGCATTACAAGAATTTTTCTTACAACGCATCCGCACTTTACTACAAGAAGAAAAGCAAATTGATTACGATTTGGTAAATGCAGTTTTGGGAGAAAATGACCCAGAATACACAGAACGGACGTTAAAGGATTTATTAGATGTACGCGATCGCGCCTTATATCTGCAACAAATCCGCAACGACGGTACTTTAGATAACATCTACGAAACCGTTAACCGTTCCACACGATTAGCCGCCCAAGGTGACTTGGATACAAAACAGCTAGAACCAACAACCGTAGTTGATCAAGAACTATTCCAAAAACCTTCCGAAGTAGCTTTGTATAATGCTTTAGTTGAATCAGTACCGCAAACTCAAGCAGCACAGCAGACACGAAATTATCAACTATTAGTAGCAGCACTAACGAAAATTGCGCCAACAGTTAGTAACTTCTTTGATGGGCCTGATAGCGTTTTAGTTATGGACTCCAATCCAGAAATCAAACGTAATCGCTTACATCTGCTCGGATTAGTTCGCAATCATGCCCGTGTTTTAGCTGATTTTGGCGCGATCGTCAAAAATCTGTAACGTAGGTCAACAAAAATTTGTGTAATTTTTGCTGATAAACGCCCAATAAACGCTAATATGGGTAGTGCTTAACCAGGGACACTCTGCTGCAATCTATGCCTAGAGCTTCTGTAATTGGATTGGGAAAGTCCGGTGTTGCTGCGGCGAGATTGTTGAAACGGGAAGGTTGGGAGGTAGAGCTAAGTGATTGCAACACCTCTGAAACCTTCCTACAACAACAACAAGAACTCGCCCCCGAGCAAATAACCGTTAAACTAGGCCAATCCCTAGAGTTGAATGGTGCTAATTTACCGCAATTAATAGTCGTTAGTCCTGGTGTGCCTTGGGATATTCCCGCATTAATTAAGGCACGCCAATTAGGTATTGAAACTATTGGAGAAATGGAACTCGCTTGGCGAAATTTGCGCTCAGTACCTTGGGTTGGAATTACTGGTACTAACGGCAAAACTACTACCACAGCTTTAATTGCTGCCATTTTCCAAGCAGCAGAATTAAATGCACCCGCCTGTGGTAATATTGGCAACGCCGCTTGTGAAGTTGCCCTATCTCAAAGAGCAGGGAGCAGGGAGCAGGGAGCAGGGGGAGCAGGGGGAGCAGGGGGAGCAGGAGAAAAATTTTCTTGTACAGACGCGATTAATCACGTCTCTCCTAACTCCTCACTCGATTGGGTGATTGCAGAAATTAGCAGCTATCAAATAGAATCTTCTGTCTCTCTTGCGCCTCGTATTGGTGTTTGGACGACTTTTACACCGGATCATCTCAGTCGCCATCAGACTTTAGATAACTACTACAACATCAAAGCAAAGCTATTGCGTCAGTCGGAGTTGCAAGTGTTTAATGGCGATGATGCCTACTTAAGTAAGCTAGGTCTAAATGCTTGGCCTAATGCCTATTGGACAAGTGTGAAGGGAAAAGATTTTCTGATTAGCGAAAAAGGCTTTTACATCGAAGACGGTTGGGTTGTAGAAAAGTTGACTGCAACCTCTGCACCAAAACCGATTGTGAAAGTATCTACTTTGCAGATGGTGGGAGAACATAACCAGCAAAATCTCTTGATGGCAGTCGCAACAGCACGATTAGCGGGAATTAATTATGATGCGATCGCACACGCAATTAGTGAATTTCCTGGCGTTGCCCATCGTTTAGAATATATCTGCACATGGGAAGGTATTGATTTTATTAATGATAGCAAAGCCACCAACTACGATGCTGCTGAAGTTGGTTTAGCATCGGTGAACAGTCCAGCGATTTTAATTGCTGGTGGAGAAGCTAAACCAGGTGATGATAATGCTTGGCTAGCAAAAATTCACTCTTTAGCTGCTGCTGTGTTATTGATTGGCTCTGCTGCTTCTGCATTTGCCCAACGCTTCCAAGAAGTCGGGTATTATTCTTATGAGATTGTGGAAACAATGGAAAGGGCAGTCCCCAGAGCGGCGGAATTAGCCAAGCAGTATCAAGCGCCTGTGGTGTTGCTATCTCCAGCTTGTGCGAGTTTCGATCAGTACCCCAATTTTGAAGTGCGGGGCGATCGTTTCCGTCAGTTATGTCTTACTTGGGCGGGAGGCTGCAAACCTCCCAGAGTCAAGAGTTTATAGTTAAAACTCGATAAGCAAAATAGATATTTTTGTTGTGGTCAAATGCGATCGCATTACGCCGTAGACTTAAGTTTTGCTGTAGTTTAAAACTTCAACCTCATGAGCGATGCTTGTAGGTTTAGGAATAGGTAAGCCATACTCTAGCATTCCTTCTAGATGAAATTCAATAGCTTCTGCAATCATCTGCTTAACTTCTTCTAAAGTTTCACCCACAGCTACACAACCGGGTAAATCAGGGACATAAGCAGAATAATTGCCCTCTGCCTTTTCAATCACCACTACGTACTGCATTGCCGTTCTCCTTATAACCGTGATTGCCTCCAAATACTACTTAGAGGATGTTTGAAAAGTCTTCTTGTTGGTAGCAAAACGTTTTAGATCCCCCTAAATCCCCCTTAAAAAGGGGGATTTTGATTCCGGTTCCCCCTTTTTTAAGGGGGGCTAGGGGGGATCAATAAGTGCCTAAGATCACAGACAATCACTTTTCAAACAACCTCTGAGAGTACCAGGAGTACAGGGTGCTAATGCTATTTGTTATTTAAAATCTGTAGCACCAACATCAAGACCAAATAGCTGCTGCGTATCCGGTGCAAAATTGTAACCTAAAAGTGCAAAGCGATCGCATCAGGTTAAACAGAAGGCTGAAAAACGTTCTACTCGTTCTTGCAATGTTTCTATAGAAAATGCGGTGCGTGAAATCAACAAAAGAAATCAACAAAATAAACAAGCGCCGCAAATCTGGTGGTTTTTACTTGAATCAAGCAGAATCAATTCGATATTCTGAAACAAGGATATCAAGTGGCACTCAAAAGAGCGGCGCTAAAAGCTTTTAAAGGGCGTTATCAAACCGAATAACTAGCAGGTAGCCGCCGCTCCGACTCCTTTCTAGGTAAAAAAAATCACTATTATTAAAGGTAAGCTACGGCACGAATTTATTAATCGCTGTGCCTACAATTAATTTAACAATAGCCAATCAATTCACTATCATTCCATTCCAAAGTGTCGCCAATTTTTTCGCCGTCGTGGTAGGCGGCGAGTAAGATTTCGCTAGTTTTCCCCCAAGCGATCGCGCCACTAACATCTAAAGCGATCGCTCCCAAATCTCGTTTGTTCTGGTGCGATTCCCCAAGCGATCGCTGCATAGCATCCTTCAAGGACATACCATCAGTGACACGCACTACAATCCGTGCGGCCAAACACTCATCGATGATATCTTCCCCAATTCCAGTACAGCTAACACCAGCATTACTAGTTGCATAATTACCTGCGGGCATCGCCGAATCACTTACCCGACCAATCCGCTCAAATCCTTTACCACCAGTGGAAGTGCCAGCAGCTAGCCTACCATGAGCATCTAAAGCTACCACGCCGATGGTACCGCGCCCAGCATTACTGGTTTCTACCAGTTCGGGTTCTGCTACCACGCCAGCCATTGTGCTTTTAAAATTATCCTGGCGTTCTTGTATCCACTCTTGCAACCGCAAATCAGTTAAAGCGTTATAGCTGGGAATTTGCATTTCCCGCGCCAACTCAGATGAACCGAAATCTGACAGCACTCGGTCTGGTGAGTTTTGTAAAAAATGTGCCAACTCAATGGGATTTTTTACCCGCGAGATATTAATTACACCACTAAACTGCCCTGATGCGCCATCCATTAAAGAAGCACTCATCCGAATTTGCCCATCAGATTGCAGTACTGAACCAGTACCAGCATTAAAGCGGGGGTCATCTTCCAGCATTTGGCAACCCTGTAACACCGCTTCCGAGGCAGTTGCTCCAGATAATAGCAAAGAATAGACTTCTTCTACTACTGTATAGAGCGATCGGCGCACCGCCTCCAATCCTCCTTTACCGTGGAGAGAACTACCAGCCCCCCCATGAATAATTAATTTAGGTTGCACCTGTGACTCCATTAATCCCTTGCGCTATTTGCGTCTGTGTTGCGGTTAGTTTCATTTTGAGCTTCAGAACGGCGACGACGACAACGTTCTGAGCAGTATTTCACATCGTCCCAGCAATCTTGCCACTTTTTACGCCATGTAAAAGGACGTTGACATACC
>Ga0209591_10005186_pt1 | contig 14600 bp, 9 predicted proteins | sample MAT01_FD_187207 | JGI IMG/M metagenome (GOLD analysis project Ga0209591, IMG submission 187207) | Freshwater microbial communities from Lake Fryxell liftoff mats and glacier meltwater in Antarctica - MAT-01 (SPAdes) (version 2) | ecosystem: Environmental > Aquatic > Freshwater > Ice > Liftoff... | reverse complement strand
GCCAGATCGGCGCCTTGGTGATCGTCGACTGTCTCGAGTTCGATGCGACATTGCGCCAGCGCGACGTCGCCGCCGACCTCGCGTTCCTGGTCATGGACCTCGACGCGCACGCCCGCCCCGATCTGGCGGCGCGGTTGGTCGCCGCCTACGCCACCGCCGCCGCCGACCCGGACCTGCCCGAGCTGATCCCCTTCTACGCCTGCCAGCGCGCCTACATCCGCGGCAAGGTCGACAGCCTCACCGCGCGCGCCACCGAGGTCGAGCCCGCGGCGCGCGCCGCCGCCCGCGACAGCGCCCGCCGCCTGTTCGCCCTCGCCTACCGCTACACGTGGTCCGACGCGCGCGCGCTGGTCGTCATCACCGGGCTCAGCGGCAGCGGCAAGTCCACCCTCGCCGCCGCCCTCGCCGCCCGCACCGGACTGGTGCACCTCAACTCGGACGAGACGCGCAAGCGCCTCGCCGGCCTGGCGCCGACGGCGCGCGGCGGCGCGGAGCTGTACGCGCCGCCGCGCAGCGCCGCGACATACGCGGCCCTGTACGACGGCGCCGCGGCGACGCTCGCGACCGGCCGCGGCGTCATCGTCGACGCCACCTTCCAGCGCCGCGTCGACCGCGACGCCGCGCGTGCCGTCGCCGCGCGAGCCGGTGCGCCGCTGCTGTTCGTCGAGTGCCGCGCCGACGAGGCGGAGATCCGCCGCCGTCTCGCCGCGCGCGCGGCCCGCGGCGACGACGCCTCCGACGCCGACTGGGCGGTCTACGCCCGCCAGCGGCTGCACTACCAACCGTACGACGCCGACGAGCCGCATGTCGCCATCGACACCGCGCGCGCGGACGCCCTGGCGGTGGTCGAGCAGGCGCTGCGCGGCACCACGTCGCCGTGACGTCCGGTGCAGGGCGTCCGCCGTCAGCGCCAGTCGACGCCGAAGCGGGCGCGCGCCGCGCGCACGTCGTCCGCGAAGAGCCGTTCGAGATACTCGCGGTGCGCGGCGGGAATGCGCGTCGCGGCGGTGGGATTGACTGGATTGCCGGCGTTCGGGTCGACGTACCTGGCGTCCGCCCGCACGCCGAGGAAGCGCATGACGTCGAGCAGCATCGCCGCGGGACGCGTCGCGATCTCGTCGAAGACGCCGACGAACAGGTGTCCCGGTCGCAGCCGCGTCGACCACGCCTCGGCCAGGTCGGCATACCGCGCGCAGCGGCGCTGGTAGGGGTCGGCGAAGAAGGCGCGGAACTCCTCCGCCGCGACGTCCTCGAAACGCCGCTTGGCGTTGCGCACCAGATCCTTCTTCGCATGCGACCAGGCGCGCTCGAGCGGATGGCGGATCATCAGGAGCGCCTTGACGTCCGGGCGCAGCGCCACCAGCTCGTCGATCACCGCCGGCGCGATCGCCGCGTAGCTCGCCGTCGCCTCGCCGCGCACCAGCGGGCGGTAGCGCTCGCCGAAGCGGCGCAGGCAGCGCGCCGTCTTCGCCGCCCACAGCCAGGGCGGATCTCGGAAATAGCGCAGATAGTAGGCCAGCGCGTCGGATTCGAAGCGCTTCGGATCGCGCGTCTCGAGGCTCGACCAGAAGAACAGCTCCTTCGGCTGCGAGAGAAAGATCTGCGGGTGGACGCGCAGATGCGCGTGCAGCCAGGTCGTGCCGGTGCGCTGCGGTCCGATGATCAGGAAGTCGGGGAAGCGCGCCAGATCCTCGCGACCGGTCACGCGCACGAAGCGATAGGGCGGCGGCGTCACGGCCGGCGACTGTAAGCCAGGCGGCAACGAATGCAAACCGGCCGGGAGGGCGCGGCGCCCACTACTGCCCGAACGCGTCCCAGCCGGTGATGTCCTTGCCGATGATCAGCCGGTGCACGTCCTCGGTGCCCTCGTAGGTGTTCACCGTCTCGAGATTCAGCATGTGGCGGATCACCGGGTAGTCGTCGGTGATGCCGTTGGCGCCGAGGATGTCGCGCGCCAGGCGGGCGATGCGCAGCGCCTGTGAGACGTTGTTCATCTTCGCCATGCTCACCTGCTCGGGGCGCATCGTACCGGCGTCCTTCATGCGCCCGAGGCGCAGGCTGAGCAGCTGCGCCTTGGTGATCTCGGTGATCATCTCGACCAGCTTGGCCTGTACCAGCTGATAGCCGGCGATCGGCTTGCTGAACATGAGGCGCTCGCGGGCGTAGTCGCGCGCGCACTGGTAGCAGGCGATGGCGGCGCCGATGGCGCCCCACGAAATGCCGTAGCGCGCCTGCGTCAGGCAGGAGAGCGGGCCGCGCATGCCGGCGACGCCGGGCAGAATGCTGTCGGCCGGCACCAGGCAGTCCTCCATGTGCATCTCGGACGTGACCGAGGCGCGCAGGCTGTACTTGTTGAGCATGTCGTAGGTGCTGAAGCCGGTGGTGCCGCGCTCGACCAGGAAGCCGCGCACGACGTCGCGACCGTCGGTCTCGAGCTTCGCCCATACCAACGCTACGTCGGCGATCGACCCGTTGGTGATCCAGCGCTTGGCGCCCTTGAGGCGATAGCCGCCCTGCACCGGACGGGCGCGCGTCAGCATGCCGCCCGGATTGGAGCCGAAATCGGGTTCCGTGAGGCCGAAGCAGCCGATCGCCTCGCCGCGGGCCAGCGGCGGCAGCCAGCGCTGCTTCTGCGCCTCGGACCCGAAGGCGTAGATCGGGTACATCACCAGTCCCGATTGCACGCTGACGAAGGAGCGCAGGCCGGAGTCGCCGGCCTCGAGCTCCTGGTTGATCAAACCGTAGGCGACGCTGTTCATGCCGGCGCAGCCGTATTCCGGCGGCAGGGTGGCGCCGAAGAAGCCCAACTCGCCGATGCGCTTGGCCAGCTTCACCGGGAAGGTGCATTCGCGGAAGTGGTGGTGGACGGTGGGCAGGAACTCGGCGCGCACGAACTGGCGCGCCGTGTCGCGCGCCAGCTTCTCCTCGGTCTCGAGCAACTCGTCGAGCTGGTAGTAGTCGGTGCCGTCGTACATGCGCCGTTCCTCGCACGAGCGCCGCAGCGGAGCAATCCGCACGACCGGGGCAGGCGCGCCGCCCGCCGCGCCCGTCGCGATCCTCCCCTTGCGCTGGCCTCTCCCCTCTGCTGAATCGGCGCCGGAGGATCCACCCCATGCGCTATCGCGTCGCCGCACTCGCCCTGCTGCTCGCCCTTCCGGCCTGCGAACTCCTGCAGAACACGACTACCACGCCGCCCAGCAAACTGGGCGGCGGCACGGTGACCCCGCCGGCGACCGGCGGCAGGACGCAGATCAGTCTGAGCAACGTCAGCGCCAAGCCCGGCCAGACGGCGCAGATCACCGCCACCCTAGGCAGCGGCGGGGTGCGCGTCGCCGGGACGCAGAACGACATCGGTTTCGATCCGCGCCAGGTGGCGATCGCGCGCAAGGGCAACGGCAAACCCGACTGCAGCGCCAACGCCGGCATCGGCAAGGAGGGCACGGCGTTCAGCTTTCAGCCGCCGGGCTGCGCCGGCGCCGCCTGCACCGGCATCCGCGCTCTGGTGCTGTCGCTGAGCAGCGTCGATGCGATCCCGAACGGCAGCGTCCTGTACACCTGCACCGTCCAGGTGGCGGCGCAGGCAAGCGCCGGCAAGCAGCCCCTGCGTCTGAGCCGCGTCGGCTTCAGCGACCCCGCCGGCAAGGCGCTGGGCGGCGGCGGCGTCGATGGCAGCGTCACGGTGGCGAAGTAGTCGTCATGGACTTCGCGCTCTTCCACGAGATCCCGGTGGCGCGGCCGTGGACGCCGCGCGCCGAGCGCGACGCCTACCACGCCGTCATCGAGCAGGCGGTGCTGGCCGAACAGGCCGACTTCCACAGCGTCTGGACCGTCGAGCACCACTTCCTCGAAGAGTACTCGCACTGCTCGAACCCGGAGGTGCTGTACGGCGCCATCGCCGCCAAGACCTCGAAGCTGCGCATCGGCTACGGCGTGCGCCTGATGCCGTTCCCGTACAATCACCCAATTCGCTCGGCCGAATCGGCGGCGGTGCTCGACCTGATCTCCGACGGCCGCGTCGAGTTCGGTACCGGCCGCTCCTCGACGCGCGCCGAGCTCGAAGGCTTCGGCATCAACCCGCACCACACCCGCGCGTTGTGGGAGGAGGCGATCGACGTGATCGTCGCCGCCTGGACCAACGACGTGCTGCAATGGGACAGCGCGCAGTACCAGATTCCGCCGCGGCGCGTGCTGCCGAAGCCGATCCAGGATCCGCATCCGCCGTTGTGGGGCGCGACGTCGAGCCCCGAGAGCCACCGCATCATGGGCGAAAAGGGCATGGGGCTGCTGTCGTTCACGATCGGCACGCCGCCCGAGGAATTGAAGGACCGCATCGACCTGTATCGCGACGGGCTGACGCGCGCGCAGCCGGTCGGCAAGGTCGTCAACGGCCGCGCCGGTACCTTCACCATGGTGCACGTCGCGCCGACGCGCGAGGAAGCGCGCGCCACGGCGGCGGAGTCCTTTGAATGGTACGCGCGCGCCGGCACCGAGGCGGTCGCGTCGGTGTCGAAATGGATGCGCGAGACCGGCCAGGCGTCGGGGACCTACGCCTATGGCGACGCACTGGCCGATCTCGACACCAGCTTTCTCACCTTCGACTACCTCGAGTCGACCGGCGCGTGCATCGTCGGCGATCCGGACACCTGTATCGAGACCGCCAAGCGCTACCGGGCCGCCGGCTGCGACCTGCTGCTGTGTCTGATGAATCCGTACAAGATCCCGCACGCCAAGGTCATGCGCAGCATCGAGCTGATGGGCACACACGTCATTCCGGCGCTACGCGGCTAGCGTCCTGCGGCCGCCAACGCACCCCGGTCAGAGCGCCGGCTAAAGACCTGCGCCTACAGGTCTCCGGGCTCACCGCTGAGGGGTGCGGCAACCCCTCGCACCCGGGGGGCGTCGCCGTGAAACACGGGCTTTGGCCGCAGGGTGAGCATCGGCGCCCTGGGCGTCGCCGGTCGCATGGATGCGCTCTCGCTTCCCGCTCGCTGCCGCGCATCCCTGCAGGAAGTCACTGCGCGAATCTACGCAAGTATGGCTTGGACAGATCGGGTGCGACACGGCTATCTCGGCAGTCACCGCGACGTGACGCCGAGGCTATGGACGCTACCGCGAGGGAGCATGCGCAGGATGGGACGGGATAGGCCATTCGAGCAGCAGCGGATTTACGTAATCACCGCGCTGAGCATCGCGGTCGCCGGGCTGATCGCGGTCACCGCCAGCGCACAGCGCGACGCCGCCCCGGGCAACGACGCGGCGCCGCGTGCGGCCGCAGCCCCAGCGATCGAAGCGCCGGGTCAGATCCCAGCCGACGACGTCGAGCGGGCGCTCGATGCCCGCGAGCAGGCCCTGTGGGAGGAACACGATGCGTGGCGGCAGAAGGCGGCGCCGGTCGCCGTCGACGCCGCCCCAGCGGCGCTGTCCGATGCCGTGGAGTACGATGCCGCCATCGCGGCGGAGTTGGGCGTCCCGCCACAGCCCGACGCCCCGGATGGCGCCATCACACTCGAGCGTGAGCGGGCGATCCGATGATCCCGCTGCTGCGAAGGGCTGCGGCGCTGGCAGTTGCGGTCCGCCTGTTGGGTGGGCAGGCGTCGGGACAGGCGACGGGCAGCGGGGATGGATCAAAGACCGGTGACGGCTCGACCCCGTTCACCGGACTCTCGCAGGCTCCGGAGGCAAATCTGTTCCTCGGATCGGCGGCAACCAGCGTGCCGTTCCTGCTGCCGCCGGGGCGACACTCGATGACCCCGCAGTTGGGCCTGAACTACAGCAGCGGTTCGGGCCCAAGCGCCTACGGCCACGGCTGGGAGCTGTCGCTCCCGCGACTGCAGCGCACGACGAAGTACGGCGTCTTGAACTGCAGTGATACCGCGGTGCGCAACGAGCTGGTGCTGGCGCTTCCCGGCACGAGCATCGAATGCACGCTGTCGGGCGAGGTGTGTAAGCCGCATGTCGAGTCGGGTTTCATCCGCATCAAGCGAACCAGTGTCGACGCGAACGTCCTCTCGTTCACGGTGACCGACAAGAGCGGCATCCAGTACACGTTTGGCGGCACGCAAGCGGTGACGACGAATTGGACGACGGCCGCGAATGCACCCAAGACGAGCTTCGCTTCGACGGAGTACGCTGTCATGGGAAGTTCGACCACCAACAACTTCGACGCCGGTAGCGTGCCGTGCCGCTACGTGTCGGAGTGGATGTTGACCGAGATCCGGGATCCGAACGGCAACACCGCCGAGTATCGCTACGTGCGCGACGGCGGCGTCTTGTACCCGCATTCGGTGGTATACGGCGGCAACGACAACGGGGCATCGGCACACACGCATCCCTACGCGGTGCAGTTTCTGTGGCAGACTCGCAGCGATACGCCTGCGGATGCTCCGAACACGGCGGTCAGCGATCCCGTCGTCAACGCGCTGGGCGGCTTTCCCGCCGTGACCAACTACCGCCTGCGGCGCGCCAATGTCCTCTATACGCCCCCCGGCGGCACGGCGGAGCTGGTGCGCGGCTACGGCGCGATCTACGAGACGGCGCGGCGCGGTCGGCAGACATTCCTGAAAGCGGTCTCGCTCATCGGCAACAACGGCAATGTGCTGACGCGCAACGACGGCGCGAACACCCCAGCCTCGACGATGTTCGTCTACCAGCCACCAGACGTTGCCGGCTTCGAGGCGACGGCGCAGACGCGCACGCGACCCCCAGCGCTGATCTACAAGCCGGGTCGATTGCGCATATCCGAGAACTCGGGCACCCGGCGTGACGTGATGGACATGAACGGCGACGGCTTTCCGGATCTGGTCGACGCCAAGGTCGGCAACGACTGCACGGACACTTCTACCGGTCCGCGGTATTGGAACGTGTTCTTCGGTTCGAAGGAAGGCTTCGCCGCGACCCCGACAGCGTGGTACCTGCCGCCAACGGCGCAGGTGCCGGCGTGCAACATCGCCGGCGTCATGTACGACTCGACGCCCGAGTTCCGGACCCGCTTCACCACGGTGGACATCACCGGGGACGGCGTACCGGATTTCATCGACTCGCAGAACGTCGTGTCGGGCGCCTTCCGCTACTGGAAGGTCTACCCCGGCACCGCCTATTCGCCCTTCGGCCCCGCGGGGAGTTGGGGATTCGGCAACTACGTCGAGTGGAGCTTCGCCTCCGGCGAGGGGGTCGAGCGGGACTACGTGCGTCGCTTGGCGCGCGATATCGACGTGAGCGACCTCGCCGGCTACACCGGCGAGGCATCGATCCTCTACCAGGACCTGCTCGACCTCAACGGTGACGGCCTCCTCGATCTCGTCCGGACCTGCGGGACGAGCTGCGACTTCTCGACCAATTGGGAGGTGTACTTCAACCGCGGCAACGGCACCGGATTCCGCCCGCGCGAGTTCTTCACCGGCCATTTCAAGGCCCTGACGGTGACCACCGAGCCACCCGACGCGCCGGGCACCGTCTACACTGTGGCAGACGTCAACGGCGACGGCCTGCCCGATCAACTCAGCGGCAAGTGGATCGGCTCGAGCCTGGCCGATCGCTACATGGTCTACCTCAACACCGGCCGCGCCATGGATGGCGGCACCGCCTGGCCGGTCGTGCCGCTCAACTCCGGCGCGGTCATCCGCCAGAACTACAGCCAGCCGCAGGACGCCATCCGCGACTTCATCGACGTGAATGGCGACGGACTCCCCGATGTCGTCGATCGCCTTGGCTGGGCGGCGAATACCAACCAGAACTGGCGCGTATTTCTCAACCGCGGCAGCAGCTTCGAGCAGGTCGCGATGCCGTGGTCGGCGCCGCGCAACCTGATCCGCGAGGCGGGTGAGGCGGGCGAAGCGACCACCTACGACACGTTCGACATCGACGGCGACGGCATGGTCGACTTCGTCGATTTCTTCAACTCCGCCGGATCGAATCCGGATGCAAACTATAAGCTGTATCGCGCCTCGAACGGCGCCTGGCAGTTGAGTGGCACGACGGTCGTCGAACGTCCTGGGGGCATGCGGCCCGATCTCCTGGTCACCGTCGACAGCGCGGTCGGCGCGCGCACGCGGCTCGCGTACCGCCCGTCGACCCAGTGGGACAACAACGGCAGCGACGTCGCCAGCGATCCGGTGGATCTGCCGTTCAACCTGTGGACGGTGACACGGATCTGCCACGACGATTCGCGCGGTATCGGGTCCTGCGATGCGCCGGTCGACGGCCACCAGACCGGCATGACCGTCCTGTACGAGAACGGCCGTTTCGATCCCGTCGAGCGTGAGCTGCGCGGCTTCGGTCGCGTCACCGCCACGGCCATCGGCGGTGGCGGCGCCCCGCCGGCGGGGACGTTCACCGCTTACAATCAAACCGCGGCGTTGAGCGGCAAGGTCGACCTTGCGATCACTTACGATGCCAGCGGCGGCGGCAACCTGTTGACGAAACCGATCCTCTCGACGAAGAACTTCTGGGAGTGTTTCGATCTGCCGGCCGGCAACGTCGTGACCTGTCCGCAGTACCCCGGAATGCCGGCGGGCAATCCCCTGGTCCCGCTCCCGGTCGTCCCGGCAGGGTCGATCTGGGTGCGCCTGAAGCAGGTCGAAGAGAAGACGTACACGAACTTCACCACGGCCAACAAAGTGGTGGAGACGGTCAACAAGAGCTGGCATTTCTGCGGCACGACGACCTACGGCAACGTCAAGGAAGCCTATCGCGGCCGTGGCGGCGACGCGTCGTCGCGCATCAATACCGAGACGGCCTACGATTGCAGCAACCAGGGCGCCTACATCGTCGACAGACCCACATCGCTCAAGGTCATGGGCGCCACGCCGACCACGGTGCTCGAGGAGACCTGGTTCGCCTACGACGCGAGGGGGAACCGTCTCAGCGAGGAGGCCTGGATAGACCAGGGCGATCTCGGCCTGGCGGACAACTGCACGCACAAGTCCGGAGCGAAGTGCGCGGTCACAACGACCACCTACGACGGGCGCGGGATGCCGGTGAGCGAGGCGGACGCCAACGACAACGTAACGACTATCACCTACGGCGTCGAACCCTACCTGTACCCGTCCACGATCACCGCGCCGCTCGGTCACAAGATCTCCATGACCTATGACCTCAAGTGCGGTGCCCCGGAATCTGAAACGGTGCGCTACGTTGGCTCGACGGTCCCCGGACTGAACGACCGCCTGCGCTTCACCTACGACCCCTTCTGCCGGCGCGAAACGGTCTACCGCCCGGGTGAGAACCCCGCCGTCGTCGCGATCCCGTACCGCCGCTACGAGTACAAGCTCGGCGCCCCGCAGCCCTTCGTGCCGACGGCGACGCTCACCTACAGTCGGGAGCCGAACAATACCGGCGTCGGCTATATCCGCAGCGCGGTGCTCGGCGATGGCCTCGGGCGTCCCATCGAGGAGAAGGTCGAGAGCGTCGTCGACGGGACCCTGCAGGTCGTCGTGACGCCGATCATCCACAACAGCTTCGGCGGCATCTGGCAGCGCGGCGCGCCGCAGGTGCAGAGCACGTCGGTCAGCTTCGCGGCGGTCACGGCCACCACCAGTACGCGCAATGCGACGACTCTCTACGACGCGGTCGGGCGCCCGGTGCGCCTCACCCACCCCGACGACAAGTTCCGCACTATGGAGGTCGGAGTGGCGTGGGAGACGACCGTCAAGGACGAATGCTTCCACGACGCCGGCTGTGTTGGCACCAGGACGGTCGACGCCTACGACGCCTTCGGCCGCGTCATCGACAGCAAGCAGTTCAACGACAGCGGCACGGCGCTGTCGGCGACCCGGTCAACGTACGACGCGCTCGGGAGGTTGACGACCATCACCCAGGGCGACGGCAGTAGCTGGAACACCAACAGCACCATTACCAACGTCTACGATTCCCTTGGCCGGCTGGTGTCGCGCACCGATCCCGACACTGGGCCCGGCGGCGCCTCGCCGGCGGCCGGCATCCGCCGCTTCGGCTACGATCCCAACGGCAACCTGCGCTACGAAGACGATCCGATCGCCAACCAGCACCTGCAGTTCTGCTACGACGCCCAGGATCGGCCGACCAAGAAGAAGTACCTGCGCACCGCCTACTCGGGCCTGCAGAGCTGCACGACGAACGCGAGCGAACAGATCACCTCCTACTACGACGCCGCCATCAACGGGCTCGGGCGGATGCATCGCGTCACCGACCTGTCGGGCGAGACCAGCATCGCCGAATACAGCCCGCTCGGGCAGGTCAAGCAGGTCACGCGTTCGATGGCCGGCGTCAACGCGCAGACCATCTACGCCTACGACGCCGCCGACCATGTACAGGGCCTGCAGTACCCGGACGGCGAGATCGTCGGCTACCAGTACGACCGCAGCGGGCAGGTCAGCGCCGTCCTGAACGGCTCTGGTGGGCCGGTGTACGCGCAGGGGTTGACCTACGACGCCTTCGGCCGTCCGCGCACGGTCCCGCACGGCAACGGCGTCACCGACATCCGCACCTACGACACCACCGGCGTCCAGAACTACCGGCTAAGCGAGATCCGCGCCGAGGCCGGCGCCACCGTGCACCTGCGTTACGCGTACACCGCCTATCAGGCGAGCGGCCGCTTGACGCAGATCAGCGACACGACTCCAGCCGGGAGCTTTCCGGGCAAGAGTTCGGCAACCGCCACCTACTCGTATGATGGCCTGGGCCGCCTGCTCACCGCCGTCCACGCCGCGGGCTCGGGCGGAACGCTGAGCTACGGCTACCACACGCTGGGCAACATCACCGCGATCGAGGGGACGACGCTCACCTACGCCGCCGCCAAGCCGCACCAGCCGACGCAGGCGTCCGGGGCGCAGGCGGCGACCTTTCTGTACGACGACAACGGCAACCGCACCAGCAACACCGTCAGCAGCGGTGCGCTCGTCTACCGCTACGACCTCGACGACCGGGTGCGGCTGATCAAGCAGGGCAGCGGCGGGGTGGAGTTCGCCTACGACGCCGCCGGCCAGAAGACGATCGAGTGGCGCGGCCCGCTGACCGGCACGGCGCCGAACGAGCAGGTCAATCGCGGGCTGGCCGAGGTCACCTACCACTACACCGACGTGCTCGAAGTGACCGGGGCCTCGCTGCGCAAGTACTACGTCGCGGGCCCACTGCTGATCGCCTCGCGCGACACCACGGCGCCCGCACCGCTGCAAGTGGCGAGCGCCGGCGACGCCGGCGCGGTGCAGGTGGCGAGCCGCGTCCTCGGCGGCCAGCCGGTGCTGACCGTCGCCCTGTCGCCGGCCGCGGCGCGGGCCGCGGCGCTGTTGGTGGTGCTGACCGGGGTGGCGCTGCTGGTGCCGATCGGCGGGCGCCGCCGCCCGGCGGTGGTGGGGATACGCGTGCGGCCGGTGGAGGCGACGCTGCTCGCCGTCGTCGTGGCGGTCGGCACCCTGCCGTGGCCGCTGGTGATCGCCCCGGCGTGGGCCGGCGGCGGCGGCCCCGGTCCGACGCCGACCCCGGTGGCGCCGGTGCAGATCCACCACTACCACCTCGACCACCTCGGCTCGCCGAACTTGGTCACCAGCGGCACCGGCGGCGTGGTCAAGCACCAGCGCTACCGGCCGTACGGGGAGGTGCGCCCCGACGACAGCAACTTCACCGTCCAGGACGACCGCGAGTTCACCGGCTACGAGAAGGAGCCGCTGTCCGGGCACTATTACGCCGCGGCGCGCTTCTACGACCCGAACTTCGCCCTCTTCCTGACGCACGATCCCGCCCGCCAGTTCGCGAGTCCGTACACCTACACCAACTGGAACCCGATCGGCCTGACCGACCCCAGCGGCATGCAGGCCGTGCTCCTCGGCGTCGAGGGGGTGTTGGGGGTGCCCCAAGCGACCAGTGAGGTCGGCGCTGCGACGAACAGCGCAACGGCGGGCGAAGGGGTAACCGGATCGATCGGAAGCACCGGAGGAACAGTTGAACCCAAGGCCTCTGACGATGTCATCAGATCGACGTTCAGGGATGGAAAGTACTACCTTGAGGTTTCCAACAGTCCGGACCCGCCCCCGAAGGCGTTCAACGACGGGCGGGCTCTTGGCCTAGACCAAGGAGCCAATCCGCGCGCTGCCACAGACGGAAGTCTCAGTGGCTACCTCGCGGGCTCCGGCAACGACGTCGTTCCGGACGCGCCGGGCGGCCCGGTCCAGCTGCCGGAAGCCGTCGTCGCCGGAACCAGAGCCCAGGGGTTGAGATCTCCGCCCCTCGATCCAGTCGACATCCTCTCCGGGCTTGCTGCCGGGGCTGTGATTGGGGGGATGATCCGGGGTGCGACAACGGGAGCAGCCGCGACACTGTCTCGTACGGAAGCGATCGACATCACAGCAGCTGGGTTGAGACACACGATTCGGCGGCATACGGTCGGAGGTCTGGAGTCGGCGGGGAAGAGCGTTTTCTCTGATCCGGGCGGTGTGGCTGGGCTGATCCGAGGCGCGGGATCTGTTGCTCCCGTTCCACAGCCCAAAGGGTACTTCGCGCGAATCGTGGACGCTCGCCAACTTATCGGGATCAACAGAGTCACCGGGTTGCCGACGTCGCAGTACACGGTCATCACAGATTCGGCGGGCCGCCTCATCACGGCGTATCCCGGAGTTCCTTGAGAAGCTGGCCATGGGTGTAGACGTCATATTGGTAACCGAAGACGGCGAGCGGATCGATGGCGTTGCCGACGAGAAGAACCTTCTTCATCGGCTGCTCCCTTCCGTTGATGACCCGAGCTTCGTCTACTTGGGATGCATTGATTGGTACGGTGACACCGTCTTCAACCACCTTCAGATGCCTCGCTTCCTCACCGAGCTAGAGCGCTTGAGGCAATCGGCGCAGGGAGCTGATGAGAGAACTCTCCTTTTCCACATTGCGGACCTTGCCCATCGCTGCCGAGACGGGGTGCATACTTATCTCAAGTTCTGTGGCGACTGACTTCGGCCTCCAGCGGTTCCGAGACCGGTGTCGTGGCGAAGGGGAAATCCGGGTTGAATGCCCGATGTTCTGAATGCTGGGATCTCGATTACGCGCGGTGATGTCGCCGGGGCGGGACTGTCGGCGCTCGGGGCGGTGCCGTACTTCGGCATCGTCGGCAACACCGCTCGACTCGGTCGCAGCGCGATGGGTGGCCATGGACTGGCTAGGAACCCTTTCCGAGGCAAGGTGGCTGGTGAGATCGACGACCTATTCACGTCGCGAGAATTCAAGAAGATGGGGCCCGATCCTATGAGCGGCAGAGGTTCGTCCTTTCATCCGAGATCTGGGCAAAAGTACTACTTGGATCCAGGTGGTCGCTACCGGGGCGGTGTTGAGCTGCCACACGTCGATGTGCATCGAATGCGCAATGGTCGTAACATCGAGGAACTAAAGCGAAGGTACCCGTTGGGAGATGCGTTGTATGAATGAAAAGGGAGCTTCGCCCTGTGGGCTTTCGTTCGAGTGGGATCGGGAAGGGGAAAAGCTGGAGATAAACGGGCGGGCGGAGGACCTGGAGCGACTTGCGTCGATCCTTCGCACGCTCTCTGCAAAAGAAGCGAATAATCATATTCACTGATGACGCCCGAATGGGGGGGGAGACCTATCATCTGAGCAGCAGAACCCATCTTCTATCCTTATCAATCACGTCAAGATCTTGCTGTGGAAGTAGAATGCGTTCCGACGAAAGAAACTCCATGGCTCTGAACAACCACTATCTCACACCGAGGGATTCACGACTTTGCTGAGGAGATATGACGAGACGCGACGCTAGGATGAGTCCAATCGCATGGGCGATACTATTCCTTACGGGAACGTCGCCTACTTCGATCTCGTGGGCCGTGGATCAGGGCGGAGAACCGTTGGTCACGGATTCTGCCGCAGAACCGATCAGGGCTGAGGGTGAATGGGGTGCGGCGTCCGACGGGCTCGGCAAGAACCCGGTGCAGCGCTGGGGTTTGGACGCGCTGCGGATGGGCAACGATCAGGTACGGGGCCGGATCACGGTGTCGGGCTCATCGCTCGTTTCGTCGGCGAACGTCGAAGGGGTCCTGAGTGGACGCGGTGTCTACGGCAAGTTACTCGACGACGCCGGCATGGAGCTGGCGACCTTCGAGGGGGCGCTGACGAAGGCGGGCGCGTCCGGAACCTACCGAGACCGCGCCGGCGCGGTGGGGGCGTGGCAGTGGCAGGGACAGCCCACACAGTCGGCGCCGTAGCGGGCGAGCGGACCGCGCCGCGGCGTGGGGAGGCGGCTGCAGCGCCGCTGATGCTCGGCGCCGCGAGCGGTGGGCTCGCCGCGCTCAGCGTCCGCAACGGCAACCGCACCAGCAACACCGTCAGCAGCGGCCCGCTCGTCTACCGCTACGACCTCGACGACCGGGTACGGCTGATCAAGCAGGGCAGCGGCGGGGTGGAGTTCGCCTACGACGCCGCCGGCCAGAAGACGATCGAGTGGCGCGGCCCGCTGACCGGCACGGCGCCGAACGAGCAGGTCAATCGCGGCCTGGCCGAGGTCACCTACCACTACACCGACGTGCTCGAAGTGACCGGTGCCTCGCTGCGCAAGTACTACGTCGCGGGCCCACTGCTGATCGCCTCGCGCGACACCACGGCGCCCGCACCGCTGCAGGTGGTGAGCGCCGGCG